>ERZ1031348.68-NODE-68-length-10113-cov-5.613740_pt1 | contig 10113 bp, 9 predicted proteins | sample MGYA00517286_ERZ1031348 | MGnify/ENA primary metagenome ERZ1031348 (study PRJEB33718, sample SAMN03159852) | human skin metagenome | collected 2014-02-25 | study: EMG produced TPA metagenomics assembly of the PRJNA266117 data set (Human skin bacterial metagenome and... | reverse complement strand
GGGGATAAATATTTATTCCCAAATGTAATCATTTTTGTCCATCCATCCCTTGGGGTGTGAGTTAGTGGCAGGTGGAGGCGCCTTGGAGCCTACTGTCTACGGTCCCGACCATAAGTAGGAGTCCGGACGCTGAATTCTATTACCGGTATTAGTCGAATCTAATACCGGTAATAGTTTTGACTAATACCGATAGTAGTTTCGGGGCGTCACCACATGGATCCGGTATGTGGTTTTTTGTGTCGCCTTACGACCAGGACTTGGGCTAAAGACGGAACTCCTCGTACCCCTCCGGCATGTCGTAGATGGCGTTGCGGAGTATCTTGTAGCCCGCCTCTCTCCCGTCGGTAGGGAAGTAGATCAGAAGGTAATCAAATCGGATATCCCTGTAGGTCAGGCCTCTACCGCCATTCTTGTCGCAGAGGAAGGCCTTAGCTGCCTGGAGGATATTGAGCTGCTTCTTCGGAGGGATGAGCGACTCAAGGTCCCTAAGGGCTCCGAGGTTACTTCTTGCCTTTACCTCTATGAAGCAGAGAGTGGAGCCATCCATGACGATCAGGTCCAGCTCCAGATGACCGGACTGATAGTTCTGTGCGATGATGGTGTAGCCCTTTTGCCGCATCAGGTCGGCGCACATCAGCTCCACCGCATGGCCATCGATCTTACGTCCGTCGTCCTGCATCATCGTGGAGGCTCATACCTCTCTCGTAGTCCAGCAGTCTCCTCTTCTGCTCCACGCCCCATCGGTAGCCGCCGATGGAGCGATCCACCGGCACCACCCGATGACAGGGGAGGAGAATCATGTACCTATTCTGCGACAGGAGTCGCCCCACTGCTCGGGCATAACTATAGGGTAGAGCATTGAGCCTACAGAGCTCGCCGTAGGTCACCGTCTCTCCCCGTCGGATCCGCTGGAGCATGCTCCAGAAGTGTGGCGCCCACTCGGGACTCTCCTGGTGGAGCGTGTATCTGCTTGGTAGCGGGGTGCAGTGCGACAGGGCATCCTGCAGATCGTCATAGAGGGGCGTCTCCTCGTGGAGAGTGCCTGGTGTGGGGAGACAGGACCATAGGTCCAGTGTGACCGGATCCATGAGCACCTGCACCGGACCTATCGGAGAGTCGAAGAGGTGACTCTCACTCCTCGTAATCGACGCAGGCTCGGGAGACAAGGTAGGGCTTGATGTACTTACCCACGAGGGCGACATGATCCGGGTGGACGGCGTAGTCGTGGAGCTTCTGGAGGTCCTCACAGTGAGCGATGAGCGCGAGGTCGTACTTTTCCGCAGGATTGACATTAAGCTCTATGTGCAGGTCGACCAGCTCCTCGATGGTGTGGGGCAGTTGCTCAAAGTCTGCCTTCAGTGCGGCGAGGTGAGCCTTCTTTTCTTCTCCTGCCAGTTTCTCATCGAGCTGGAAGAGGACAATATGAGTGATCATGATTTATTGGATGTTAGAGAATTGTATTTCGTCAAGCTGTGAGTCCTTGTATCCCAGGAAGTAGAGGATGCCGTCCAGCCCGGTCGTGGTGATGGACTGCTTGGCACTCTCCTGCACCTTGGGCTTGGCGTGGAAGGCTATGCCCAGTCCCGCTGTGGAGAGCATCGGTAAGTCGTTGGCACCATCGCCGACAGCGACGGTCTGGCGGATGTCGACCTTCTCCAGCTGGGCGATGAGCTTGAGGAGCTCCGCCTTACGCTGTCCGTCGACCACCTCACCGACATATCGCCCGGTCAGCTTCCCGTCAGGACCGACCTCGAGGTCATTGGCATAGACGTAGTCGAGGTCAAAGAGGTCCTTGAGGTAATTACCGAAGTAGGTGAATCCACCGCTAAGGATGGCGATCTTGAAGCCGACGCGCTTGAGGATATGCATCGTCCGCTCCAGACCGTCCATTAGTGGGAGATTGACGGCAATGTCCTGCATGACACTTGCGTCTAGCCCCTTGAGAAGTGCCACTCTTTCCCTAAAGCTCTCCCGGAAGTCGATCTCGCCGCGCATGGCACGGGCGGTGATCTCCTTTACCTGATCCCCAACGCCTGCCCTATCGGCAAGCTCGTCGATCACCTCGGTCTTGATGAGGGTCGAGTCCATATCGAAGCAGATCAGGCGCCTCATCCGGCGGAACATGCTGTCCTGCTGGAAGGAGACGTCCATATGGTGCTCGTCCGATATGCGGATGATATGCCGTTGCATCGCCACCTGATCCTTGGGTGTCCCGCGGAGGGAGATCTCAATGCTGGCTCTCGGGTGCCTCTGATTCTCCACCAAGGGGATGCGCCCGGTCAGACGATCCACGGAGTCGATATTCATCCCCTGATCCGCCACCTCCTTGGTGATCGCTGCCACCATATCGGCGGTGATGGTCTTGGCGAGGAGCGTGATGATGTACTTATTCTTCCCCTGATTGCCGACCCACTCCGAGTAGCTGTCGGGGTCTATGATGCGGAAGGTGACCGTCACGCCGAGATCATTGGCGCAGAAGAGCAGGTCCTTCAGCACGTTGCCGCTGCCCTGTGAGGAGACAGAGAAGAGAACGCCGAGGGTGAGGTGCTTATGGATGTCGACCTGTCCGATGTCGAGGATCGTCAGCTCGTGCTTCGCAAGTACGGTGGTGATCGCTGCAGTGACGCCAGGGCGATCGGTGCCATTGAAGACCGCCAGTAGGATTTCCTTCTGATCAGATGATTCCATGCTTTACAATAGTGTAGGCTCAAAACTTGTCTTAGCAAAGATAGCAATTTGCCCGACTACTTGGACGAGCTCCCTTGATCTGCAGACCGGAGGAAGCATCTAATTCTCTCGAGGCAGTGGGGAGCTGTCTGAAAGGGCACAAAAAGGGTCGATGTCTCTCGTGGATGAGAGGCATCGACCCTTGCTTGCTATGTGAGTGTGTTACTTGCGCCGCTGGAGGCGGGCATCCACCTTTGCCGTCAGCACCTCGCGGAGTTGCTCATCGGGGATGCGGACAAGTACATCGTGGACAAAGGCGGAGGTGAGCATATCGTGCGCCTCATCCTCAGGAATGCCCCTTTGCTCCATATAGAAGAGCGCTGCCTCGTCCAGCAGACCGGTTGCCAGTCCGTGAGCGCACTTGACATCGTCAGCATAGATCTCCAGCTGAGGCTTAGAGTACATCTTTGCCTCCTTGGAGAGCAGGAGATTTCGATTATGCTGGTCGGCATCCGTCCGGATCGCACCGGGCTCCACGTAGATCATCCCGGAGAAGCTCCCAATAGAGTGATCCGAGAGGGTGTACTTGAATAGCTCGTCCGTGTGCCCGTCGGTCTCGCTGTGGAAGATATTAGACCAAATGTCGCAAAGGTTGTCGTCGCGTAGGATCGCTAGTCCGTCCATCTGCAGGTCGGCGCGCTTGCCGGCGAGGTCAATGAAGAGATTGATCCTCGTCCGCTCGGGGTGAGAGACGATCTCAGTCAGGGTCATGCGCGCATCCTCACCGATCCGGGCGTGGACGTTGTGGAGCAGGCGCGTCCCGTGAGTCTGCTCGATGTAGTCGTAGAGGTGCAGGTCAGCTCGGTCTCGGACGTAGATCTCCGTGGTGATGAGAGCAGCAGCCCCCTCTTCGGGGAGGTTGCGGTGCGACTGCATCATGGTCACCCGGCTCTCCTCATCGCAGATGATCAGCAGGTGTCGTGTGGAGAGTCCGCGACCGAGGAGATAGATCAGCTCGAGCGGTACCTCCACCCGGCAGCGAGGCTTCACGTAGAGTACCATGGCCTCCTCAGCCAGCAGGTCGGTCAGCGAAGGGACAGCCCGATCTCTCAGGTCGTGCTGTGTCCCAAAGAGCTTAGCCGGCTCAGGATACAGCTCAGCAAAGCGGCTTAGCGGTCCGACATAGCAGCCCTCTATCTCTGTCCCCTCTGAGCAGAGGAGATGGCTGTCGTCAAGGAGTCGGTAGGGCGTCAGGTCGCTCTCTGCTACGGGAGACTGACGCAGCTCGGTGTCGGCAAAGATCCCCAGGTCGAAGTGGGCGTAGTGCTCCGGACCGTGCTTGGGAAGTGGCTTCTTGCGAAGGAGCTCCCTCGCCTCCTCCCGACGGCTTGCCATCAGAGGTGAGTCTGAGGTGACACTGTCCGAGAGGGTAAGGAAGTGCTCGGTGAGTTGTTGTTGCTTTGACATCATAACTCAGTCCTCCTTCTGCTCCTCTCTGAGCCAGTCGTAGCCCTTGTCCTCCAGCTCCAGTGCGAGCTCGGGACCGCCTGTTCTGATGATCTCCCCATTCATCAGCACGTGGATGACATCGGGGCGGATATAGTCGAGCAGTCTCTGGTAGTGCGTGATGACGATAGCAGAGAAGTGGGGCGAGCGCATACTATTGACCCCCTCGGCAACCGTCCTGAGGGCATCAATGTCGAGACCTGAGTCCGTCTCGTCGAGGATCGCCAGTGAGGGCTCGAGGACCAGCATCTGGAAGATCTCATTGCGCTTCTTCTCTCCACCGGAGAAGCCTTGATTGACAAACCTCTTCATCAGGTCGGAGGGCAGCTTCACCTGCTTCTGCTTCTCCTTGAGGAGCTTAAGGAAGTCGGCGGCCTTCACCGGCTCCTTGCCCTCCTGCTTGCGCTTGGCGTTGAGGGCGGCACGGAGGAAAGAGGTCATACTGACGCCTGGGATCTCTACGGGGTACTGGAAGGACATCATCAGTCCTTTCTGTGCCCGGAGTGACGGACTCATCTCGAGGAGGTCCTCCCCATTGAAGGTCACTTTCCCCTGCGTGGGCTCATAGGGTGCCCGTCCCGTGAGGACGTTGGCAAGAGTACTCTTACCCCCGCCATTAGGTCCCATGATGGCGTGTATCTCGCCGTCGGGTATGTGGAGGTTGATCCCACGTAGTATCTCTTTGTCGCCGATCTTGGCGTGTAGGTTTTCTATATGTAACATGGTGTCGTATCTGTAGTAAGTGTCATTATCCCACGGAGCCCTCGAGGGAGATGGAGAGGAGAGCCTTTGCCTCGATGGCAAACTCCATCGGGAGCTTCTCCATCACCTCCTGGGCGTATCCACCGACGATGAGCCCGATCGCCTCCTCCTCGGGGATACCCCTCTGCTGGCAGTAGAAGAGCTGGTCCTCGCTGATCTTGGAGGTCATCGCCTCATGCTCGATGATGGCGGTGTCATTGAGTATATCGGCGTAGGGGAAGGTATGCGCTCCGCACTTGTCGCCTATGAGGAGGGAGTCGCACTGGGAGTAGTTGCGAGCATTCTCGGCATTCTTCCCCAGGTAGACCAGTCCGCGGTACGAGTTCTCGGAGTGGCCGGCGGAGATACCTTTCGAGACGATGGTGCTGCGGGTGTTTTTTCCCGTGTGGATCATCTTGGTCCCGGTGTCCGCCATCTGGTGATTATTGGTGACGGCAACGGAGTAGAATTCGCCCACCGAGTTGTCCCCCTTGAGGATGCAGCTGGGGTACTTCCAGGTGATGGCCGATCCGGTCTCCACCTGAGTCCAGGAGACCTTTGACCCATTGCCTCGGCAGAGGGCGCGCTTGGTGACGAGATTGAAGACACCTCCCTTGCCCTCCTTGTCACCGGGGTACCAGTTCTGTACCGTGGAGTACTTGACCTCCGCATTCTCCTCAGCTACGATCTCGACGATGGCAGCGTGGAGCTGGTTCTCGTCCCTCTGCGGGGCGGTGCAGCCCTCGAGGTAGGAGACGTAGGAGTCGTCCTCAGCGACGATCAGGGTGCGCTCAAATTGTCCCGTATTCAGTGCATTGATCCTGAAGTACGAGCTCAGCTCCATGGGGCAGCGGACACCCTTAGGGATGTAGACAAAAGAGCCGTCACCGAAGACCGCCGAATTGAGTGCAGCAAAGAAATTATCCGTCGGGGGAACGACCGTCCCGAGGTACTTTCGTACCAAGTCGGGATGCTCCCTGACGGCCTCGCTGATGGGGCAGAAGATCACCCCTTTCTCAGCCAGTTGCTTGCGGAAGGTGGTGCGGACGGAGACCGAGTCCATGACCGCATCGACGGCATAACCGGCGAGGATCTTCCGCTCCATGACGGGGACGCCAAGCTTCTCGAAGGTCTCTTCGAGCTTAGGGTCCATCGGCTCATCGGCAGACTTCTTTTGCTTCGGTCGGGCAAAGTAAATGATGTCCTGGAAGTCTATCTCCGGGAGCTTGACGTGCCCCCAAGTAGGTACTTTCATCCTAGACCAAGCACGGAAGGCCCTGAGACGGAAGTCCAGCAGCCAGTCCGGCTCGTGGCGCATCTCAGAGATGGTGCGCACGATATTCTCATCGATCCCCTTAGGCAAGTACTCCGTCTCGATGTCGGTGGTGAAGCCGTACTTGTACTCGTCTCTCTCGTCTAAGAGGTCGCTTATCTGTTCGTTATTCATAGAGTATATATAGTCCCTCCGAGGAGGGAAGGAAAAAAACAGCCCCCTCCGTCAGAGATCAGTGACCTCTGCCGCGGGTGGCTCTAAGGGTGGGGTAGGGCTCAGTGCATCCCTAAGCGAGGGAGCAATAGGCTCGACCAGTTCATCTAAGAGTGGGTAGGCCTGAGAGTCTCGGATCCACTCCGTATCGGGATTGAGACTCAGAACCACTGCGCAGGCTATCCAGAGCATCACTCCCGTGAAGAGCGCATTGGTCAGTGCCCCGAGGAGGCTGTCAGGTAGTCCGAAGCGCCCGTAGGAGGAGCCGGTGATCAGATCCAGCAGCAGACGGCTGAGCCAGAGCGCTACCGCAAAGGTGATCACAATGGAGAGCACCGATATAGATGGTGAAAAGGAGATCGCAGACCGTATCAGCCCGGTAAGATAGAGGGCAAGGACAAGGCTCAGACAGCGGAGGGCAGAGGCGAAAAATCCTATACGCCACCCCGCAAAGAGCCCATTGAGCAATAGTAAGCCGACTGCGATATCAAACCACGGCATCTTGCGCTCTCCCTTGCTACTACTATCGTGTATTACTCTAGCTTGCGCTTAACCGTAAATTCCTCGAAGGTCTCGATCTGGTCTCCTGCCTGGATGTCGTCGTAGTCCTTGATAGAGAGACCGCACTCCAGACCGGTGGTTACCTCCTTGACGTCGTCCTTGAAGCGCTTCAGACTTACCAGCGGACCGGTATGGATCACGATGCCGTCGCGGATCACGCGCGCCTTATTGTCACGCGACACCTTGCCATGCTCCACCATACATCCGGCGATGGTACCCACCTTGGGGATGCGGAAGGCCTTTCGTACCTCGAGGGTTGCCGTGACCTGCTCCTTGATCTCCGGGGAGAGCATGCCCTCCATGGCGGACTTAACGTCCTCGATCGCATCATAGATAATCGAGTAGAAGCGGATCTCCACTCCCTCGTCCTCAGCAGCGCGCTTAGCGCCCTGAGCGGGACGTACCTGGAAGCCTACGATCAGTGCATCAGAGGCAGCTGCGAGGTCTACATCACTCTGGCTGATCGCTCCGACAGCGCTGTAGATCACGTTCACGCGGATCTCTTCCGTTGAGAGCTTAACCAGCGAGTCGGACAGTGCCTCGACAGATCCGTCCATATCTCCCTTGACGATGATATTGAGCTCCTGTACCTCGCCGTCCTTGATCTGTCGGCTGAAGGTCTCCAGGCTCGGGAGGTGCTGGGTACGCTCCTTCTGCTCACGCTGGAGCTGCTCGCGCTGACGGGCAATATCCCTTACGTCGGCCTCTGACTCGAGAGCGTTAAGGGTCTCACCGGCTGGTGTGGCACCATTGAGTCCAAGTACCTTGACCGGCATGGAGGGTCCGACCGACTCTACGGTCTCGCCGTACTCATCGTAGAGCGCCTTCACACGACCATAATTGGCTCCGGCGACGATGTAGTCTCCATTGCGAAGCGTACCCTCCTGGATCAGGACCTTAGTGGTGTAGCCACGACCCTGCTCAAGTGTACTCTCGAGGACGGATCCCTTGGCAAGCTTATTGGGGTTGGCCTTAAGCTCGAGGAGGTCAGCCTCTAAGAGGACCTTCTCCAGCAAGTCTTGTACACCGATCCCCTTCTTGGCGGAGATCTCCTGACACTGGTACTTTCCTCCCCACTCCTCTACAAGGTAATTCATGGCGGCGAGTTGCTCGCGTACCATATCGGGCTTGGCTCCCGGCTTGTCCACCTTATTGATGGCAAAGACGATTGGCACACCGGCGAGTGAGGCGTGAGAGATGGCCTCCTTGGTCTGAGGCATAATACCGTCATCGGCTGCGATGACGATAATGACGATGTCGGTCACCTTGGCTCCACGAGCACGCATAGCGGTAAAGGCCTCGTGTCCGGGAGTATCGACGAAGGTGAGCTTGCGTCCTCCCTCGAGCGTCACTCTGTAGGCACCGATGTGCTGGGTGATACCACCAGCCTCACCGGAGATGACGTCGGACTTGCGCACGGCATCAAGGAGAGAGGTCTTACCGTGATCGACGTGACCCATCACGGTCACTACGGGAGCGCGCGGCTCCAGATCCTCAGGCTTATCCTCCTGGGTCTCGATCGCCTGCATGGCCTGAGCGTCGACATAGACGGCCTCATAGCCATACTCATCGAGGATAAGGTCGATCTGATCCTTCTCCAGACGCTGATTGATGGAGACCATGAGTCCGAGATTGAAGCAGTAGACGATAATGTCATTGACGGGAATGTCAAGCATCTTGGCGAGGTCGTTGACGGTGACGAACTCAGTCAGCTTGAGCTTCTTGCTCTCACCCTCCTGTGCTCTCAGCAGCTCCTCAGCCTCCTCCTGACGAGCCTCGCGCTTCTCACGGCGATACTGTGCTGCGGTCTTGCCGGGGCGGTGACCACGTCCCTGCATGGCCGCCATGGTCTTCTTGATCTGCTTCTGGATATCCTCCTGCGTGATCTCCTGCTGTTCTTCACGGCGACGGCTCTTGCGACCCTTCTTCGGATTAGCAGCACCGGACCTATTGTTACGGTTGTTGCCGGAGTTGTTGTTACCACCCCGACCGTCCTTACTGCGACGATTATTGCCATCCTTGCCGGCCCCCTTGCCGCTGTCCTGCTTGGCTTGCTTGTCGATGTCGACCTTATTGCCCTTGATCCGCTTACGCTTGCGTCGCGTGGTCTGAGGATCTATCTTGGAGAGGTCGATCTTACCGACTACAGTGAGACCCATATCATCGGTTGTGCCGAGGCGGTATACTCCCTCGTCCTCCTTGGTATCATCGTTATTGGCTGCAGTCTTCACTTCCTCATCCTTCTTGGGCGCTGATGGCTTCTGAGTCTCGGCGTTCTTCTTCTCCTTATCTGGCTGAGGCTTCTTCTCCACCACCGGCTTTTCCTTCGCCTTCGGGGTCTCCGGCTTAGGCTGCTCTACCTTAGGCTTCTCGACCTTAGGGGTGGCAGGCTTCTTCGGCTCCTCGGCGGGCTTAGCGGGCTTAGGAGTCTTGACCTCCGGTGCCGGTTTCTCCTTTGGCTTATCGCTCTTGGATGAGACAGGTATCACGCGCCCCTTGTCATCGAGCTGAAGGTGCCCCTTGACAAACGAGGGCTGAGACTTGGAGGCGGGCTCTGGTTCACTTGCCGGCTCTGCCTTAGCTTCCTTCGGCTCCGGCTGCTTCTCCGGCTCGGTGGGCGTGCTGGCCTTGGGAGACTTAGAGAGATAGCTCTCGGTGAGTCGCTTCTTATCGTCCGCACTCAGATCGCTACCGTACTCCTCCAGGACAGTCTTCAGCTCAGCCGTAGTCAGCTTAGTATTGGGACTCTTGTAGTCCCCATTGGGGTTTTTCTTGCTCAGGAAGGTGCTGAGCGTGCTTACTCCAACGTTTAAGTCTCGTGCGACCTTATTTATTTTGATTGCGGGCATATATTTCTCTCTAGTCTCGGTATCTATTCTTATTCTTGGCAGAAGTGTGAGGTCAGTCTCCCTCCCGTGTGCTTACTCCTCAGTGTTGCTCTCCTCATCCTCGCTCTCGGGAGTAGAGGAAGGTGTCTCTGCCTCCTCGGGCTGTGGCTCCATAGGGAGCTGACGGAAGCGCGGATCCCTCTCCGGTAGGTCGGGGAACTCGTCCTCGGGCAGCTCGCTGTCGTCAAACTCAGCCATCAACACCTGTAGGATATCTGTCTCTTATACACATCTGACGCTGCCGACGAATAGAGAGGTGTAGAT
>ERZ1031348.66-NODE-66-length-10255-cov-4.427549_pt1 | contig 10255 bp, 1 predicted proteins | sample MGYA00517286_ERZ1031348 | MGnify/ENA primary metagenome ERZ1031348 (study PRJEB33718, sample SAMN03159852) | human skin metagenome | collected 2014-02-25 | study: EMG produced TPA metagenomics assembly of the PRJNA266117 data set (Human skin bacterial metagenome and... | reverse complement strand
TGCATAGTGCGCGACCGCGCACTAGTTCGGGGCGGCAAATAATACCAATGCCAACTTGGGTCCGAAAATTTCCGCACCAACTTTGGGCTCGTTTTGCGTTCTCCCTGGTAGTCAAGTGTGCTACAAAATCTTGGTGCCGATTTTTTCGGTTTGGGGTGGAAACTAGTGCGCGAGCGCGGGTTTTGGCAGCACAAAGGGCCCCACCCCGGAGGGTGGAGCCCTATGCGTGACTAATGATTAGTCTTCGCGACGGCGGCGCAGCGCGATGAACGCGGCACCGATGAGCAGCGAGAGCGCGCCCAGGAGGGCAGCGATCTGCACGTACTGCACGCCGGTGGACGCGAGGTCCTTCTTGGCGTGCTTGCCGGGCTTGGCGTTGCTCGGCGCCTTGTCGCCGGAGCGGATCGGCTCGGAGGCCTTGCCGTCGCCCTTGCCCTGCTGGCCGGGCTGGTCGCCAGGCTTGGTGGCATCGGGCTTGGTGGTCTCGGGCTCTGCGGGAGCCTCGGGCTTGGCGTGGGAACCGGGGTTATCGGAGCCGGAGGGGATGATCCCCAGCTGGCTGAGGGCCCAGGCACCGCCACCGAGAACCGCCAGGCCACCTAGGACACCGCCGACGATGGCCGGGATGTTCAGCTCCTCGGGGACCGTCACGGTGGCGACGGCGGCGCTGACGGGGGCGCCGCCTATGAACTCGGTCACCATGATGCTGTACGTGCCGGGCTTGGCGTTCTTGGGGGCGTCGACGGTGAGGGCGCCGGTCTTCGGGTCAACCGTGACGGCGTTCTCCCACCCCTGGGGAACCTCGGTCACCTTGAAGGTGGCACCCGCGGGGATCTCCTTGTCGGAGACGAGGGGCAGGGTCACCGGCTTGTCGCCCACCTTGGTGGGCGCGTAGCTGAGGCCGGAGACGACGACCGCGACGTCCTGGTACACCGTGTCGGTGGAACCATCCGGGTAGGTGACGACGATCGGGATCTGATACGTGCCGGCGGGAACGTCGGCGCCGGGGGCGAGGGTGAGCGCGCCAGTGGTGGGATCGATGGTCACCCAGGTCGGAGCGTTCTTACCAAGCGTGAAGGTGGTGCCGGCGGGGGCCGTTTCGGTGCCCTCCGTGGCAGGGTTGTCGAAGCTCGGGGCCAGGACCGTGGCCTGCTTTCCGGCGAACACCATTGGGGTGGAGGCCGGGTAGGCGGGCTGGTTGGCGTCGCTGATGCGCTCAGCCTTCGGCTTCTCGACGATCACCGGAACGCTTACGACCTCGCTCGAACCGTCGGCGTACGTCACCTTGACCGGGACGAGGTAGCCGCCGGGGGCGACATCCGCGCCAGGGGCAAGAGTGAGCGCGCCGGTCTTCGGGTCGACTTTCACCCACGCGGGAGTCTCATCCGTGGGGGCGAAGGAGACCTTCTCCGGGGTCTCTTCCACTGCGTCAGTGGTCGGATCGTCGAAGCTCGGGGCCGCGACGGAGCCGTCCTTCCCGGCGGTGACGCGTGGCGTCTTGGCCGGGTACTGCGGCTGGTGCTTGCGAGCATCGGGCAGCGTGGCCTCCTCGGCCTTCTTGGTCACCACGACGGTCACCTGCGTCATCACGGTCTTTGTCTGGCCACCGATGGTGACCTCGACCGGGATCTCGTACGTTTTGGGCTCGACGTTCTCGCCCGGGGTGGCCGTCACGGCGCCGGTTGCGGGATTGATCTTGACCCAGGACGGGGCCCCCTTACCGAGGGCGAACGTGGTGTTCCCTGGCAGGCGCTCGACCTGTTCGGTGAACGGGTTATCCACCGTCGGCGGGTCGATGACCAGCTGTTCGCCGGCCTTCACCGGGTGAGCCGGGCCGTAGTTCGGCGTGAGCTGCGGGCGAGCCTTGACCACGATGGTGGTCTCGATCACGTCGGTGGAACCATCCGGGTAGGTGACGAGCACCTTGACCGGGTAGCGGCCGGGCTTGGCCTCGGCCGGCGGGACGGCGGTGACGCCGCCGCTCGGGGAGACCGTCACCCAGGACGGGTTCGCGGGATCGCCGGTGGACGTGGTTCCGGCCGGGGCCTCGGCACCCGGGAACACCGTCGGCATGGAGATCACCTCGCCGGCGATGACCGGTGCCTCGGACAGCGTGCCGCCGGGGACGGAGGCCGTATCCAGGCGCGGGGCGAGCTTATCGGCCTGCTTAACAGGGGCGCCCACCGTCACCGGGACCTCGACCGTTTCCGTGGAGCCATCCGGGTACGTGACAACGACCGGGATCTTATAGGTGCCGGGGGCGACGTCCTTGCCGGGTGCCAGCGAGACGCTGCCATCGGGGTTGACCGTGGCCCACGAGGGCACACCGTCGCCGGCCTTGTATGAGGTTCCGGAAGGCGCGTCCTTGCCGTCGACAAGCGGAGCAGGGACGGTGGCCTTCTCACCAGCGGTGACCGGTGTGGAGGCGTAGCGCGGCTGGAGTGCCTCGGCGTCCGTGGTGCGCGGGGTGACCGTGACCGGGATCGTCACCGTTTCGGTGGAGTGATCCGGGTAGGTGACGACAACCGGGACGTTGTACGTGCCGGGCTCCACGTCCTTGCCGGGGGCGAGGGTGAGGGTGCCATCGGGGTTGACGGTGACCCACTTCGGTGCGTCCGCACCGGCCTGGTACGTGGTGCCGGCAGGAGCGGCCTCCTTGGCGGGGGTCGCCGGATCGTCGAAGCTCACCGCCGTGACGTTCGGCTTGGTCTCACCGGCGGCGACGGAGGCGCCGGGGGAGGCCGGGGACGGCTCGAAGCGGTGGCTATCCTTCGTCGGAAGCACCGTGACCTTGACCGGGATCTCGTCGGTGGAACCATCATCGTACGTGGCCTTCACCGTGCCCGGGTACGTGCCGGGCTCCACGTCCTTGCCGGGGGCGATGGTGGCTTGGCCGGTAGCAGGATCGACGGTGATCCAATCCGGGCCATCGAAGGAGAACTTCGTGCCCTCCGGCTTGGTCTCCGTGGCGGGGGTCGTGGGATCATCGAAGGACGGGGCCGTCGACTTCACCGTGGTACCGGCCTCAACGGCGTTATCGTTCGCCTTGTACCGAGGCTCGGACTGCTGCGCCTGCGTCTTCTTCGCCGCCGGGGCGGCAACAGTCACCGGGACGTAGAACGTGTCCGTGGTGCCATCGGGGTAGGTGACCACGACGGGGACGTTGTACGTGCCGGGTTGGGTGTCGGCCGGCGGGTTGGCGGTCACGGCGCCGGTCGCGGGATCGACCGTGACCCAGGTCGGTGCGCCCGTTCCGGCCGTGTACTTCGTATCAGCCGGAGCGGTCTTGCCGTTTGCCCACGTCGGAGCAGGGGTCGTGGTGGACTTACCGGGCTCCACCGTGGTGGCGGCCGGGGCGATCGGATCATAGGAATCCTTATCCTCGACCTTCGTCGGGGCAGCCTCGGTGACGTTCACCGGCACCATGACAGTCTCCTTGGAGCCATCCGGGTAGGTGACCTCGACGGGGATGTTGTAGCGGCCGGCCGGGACGGTGGCATCCGGGTTCACCGTGATGGTGCCATCAGAATTGACCTTGGCCCACGTCGGAACGTCCTTACCGGGCGCGTAGGTGGTGCCCGCCGGAAGATCCTTACCGTTTTCACCCTTGGGCGCGGCAACCTTTGCCGGGGTGCCCTGCGTCACCTCGGTGGTCTCGTACGCCGGCTGGTAGGCGGCGGCGTCCTTCTCCTTGGCAGGAGCCGTCACCACGACGACGACCGTGCCCTCGTCGGTGGAGCCATCCGGATAGGTGACGACGACGGGAATCTTGTACGTGCCGGGTTGGGTGTCGGCCGGCGGGTTGGCCGTCACGGCACCGGTCGTGGGATCGACGGTGGCCCAGGACGGAACTGGCGTTCCGTCCGGCATGGCCTTGCCCTTGGCGAAGGTGGTGCCCGCGGGAGCGTTCTCCACCTTGTCGGCGGTGGTCGGATCGTCGAAGCTCGGGGCCGTGCCCGTCACCGGGCCCTTGCCGGCCTCCGCCGTGAGATCCTCAGACGAGTAGCGCGGCTTATTGACTGCGGCGTCCTTCGGTGCCTCCGTCACCGTCACCGGAACGTTGACGATGTCCGTGGAGCCATCCGGGTAGGTGACCTTGACCGGAACGGTGTAGTCGCCGGGCTTCACGTCCTTGCCGGGCTTGATGGAGATGGTGCCATCAGGGTTGACCGTCGCCCAGGACGGAACGCCCTCGCCGGGTGCGTACGTGGTGCCCTCCGGAGCCGGGGTATCGAACGTGGGCTTGGGCACCGTGGTTTCCTGGCCGGCCTGCACCGTCGTGTTGGACTTGGGGTAGCTCGGCTGCGTCTTCTCGGCCTGGGTAACGTACGGGTTCACCTTGACGGGAACCTTCACCGTATCGGTGGAGCCGTCCGGGTAGGTGACAACGACGGGGATCTCGGTCACGCCGGTGGGGACATCCTTGCCAAGCTCGACCGTGACGGAGCCGTCCGGGTTGACCGTCGCCCAGTCCGGTGCGCCCTCGCCCTTGGCGAAGGTCGTGCCAGCCGGGACCGATTCGGTGGCGGGGGTCGACGGATCGTCGAAAAGTAGTGGGGCAGTGGTGGCCTTCTCGCCGGCGTTGACCGGCGTGGTGGCCGGCGCGGTGGGCTCGACGGCGGCGGCCGTGGGCAAAACCGTGACCGGGACCTCGACCGTCTGCGTCGAACCATCCGGGTAGGTGACGACGACGGGGACCTTGTACTCGCCGGGCTTGATGTCAGCGCCGGGCTTCAGGGTAACGGAGCCGTCGGGGTTGACGGTGGCCCACGTCGGTGCGTCTGCTCCGGGCGCGAAGGTGGTGCCATTCGGAAGAGGAGCACCGTTGACGCCCGTGGGGGCCGGCACCGTCTTCTCGGCGTCCTTGCCCACCACCGTCGGCTGCGCGGGGTAGGTGGCCTTGTTCTTCTCCGCATCCGAGACGTACGGGGTCACCTTGACCGGGACCTCGACCGTCTCCTTCGAGCCGTCGGGGTAGGTGACCTCGACCGGGACCTTGTAATCGCCGGCCGGAACGTCCTTACCGGGCTTGACGGTGAGCTCGCCGGTCTTGGGATCAACGGTGGCCCAGGCCGGTGCGCCCGGCGTGCTGAAAGCGGTGCCCTCCGGCATCGTCTCGGTCTCCGAGGTGCGCGGGCGATCGAAGGTCACCGGGACCTTCGCCTCGCCGCTCTGCGGCACCTCCGTGGCCTGCGGGTACGCGGGCACGCTCGCCTCAGCCTGGGTGAGCTTTTTCTCCGTCACCTCGACATCGGCGTAGATCGTGGCGGTGGAGCCATCGGGGTAGGTGACCAGCACCGGCACGCGGTAGGTGCCGGTGGCAACATCGGTGCCCGGCTTGACCGTGAGCCGACCGGTATCCGGATCGACCGTCACCCAGCTCGGAGTTTCCTTACCGTCCGTGTCCTTGCCGGGGCCGAACTTCGTGCCGTTGGGCACGGTCTCCGTCATGTCGGCGGTGGAGGGATCGTCAAAGCTCGGCTCGGTCACCGTGCCCGTGGAATCCTGCGCCACGCTCGTCGGGGTGGACGGGTAGGCGGCCTTGTAACGCTCCGCGTCCGGCGTGCGCTTGGTGACCTCAACCGGGACGTTGACCGTATCCGACGTGCCATCCGGGTACGCCACCGTGACCGGGACCTGGTACACACCGGGCTTCACGTCGGTGCCCGGGGTGGCGGTGACGGCGCCGGTCTTGGGATCTACGGTGATCCAGGACGGGGCATCGTTGCCGTTCGCGTCCTTGCCGGGGGCAAACTCCGTGTGGGCGGGGGCCGTCTCCGTGGCATCCGTCGCCGGATCATCGAACGACAGCGGCTTGGTGGTCACCGTGCCGCCTTGCTCGGTGGTGGCGGTCTCGGCCGGGGCCTGCGGCTCGTAGAGATCCTTATCCTGCTTCACCAACGCCGGGTTCGGGGTGACAACAACCTTGCCCTTGCCCTGGATGGTGTGGGTGACACCGTCCTTATCGACGACGTCGTACTGGATGGTGACACCCTCGTACAGGCCCGTCTTGGCCGTCTCATCGACGGTCAACGTGCCGTCCGGGGCGAGCGAGAAGCCAGCCGGAAAGTCGCCGACAGGCTTGAAGTTGGTCGCCGTGACGCCCTCGGGAAGCCCCAGGACAGTGATCGGCTTGGAGCCCTTCTCGCCCTCCTTGAAGGTGTAGTCCACCATCGTCGCCTTGGTCACCGTGAGATTATTGGTGGTGCCGATCCGAACTTCCTTGGTCTCATTGTTCGCGCCAGGGATGGATCCAACCGCCGTCACCTTCACCGGCCACGTGCCGAACTCCGTCGGCGTGCCCGTGACCGTGCCCGTCTTCGGGTCAAACGTCAGCCCCGCCGGCAGCGGTGTGGTGGGATCGAGTTCGTAGGTCCAGGTCACCGGGGTATCGCCGATCTTGGCGGGGACCTCCACAAACGCGGCAACCTTGCCGTCCTTGTTCTCCGGGTTACCCGGATCCTGCAGCGGGTATGCCTGGCCCACCGTGCCGTACGGCGTGTGCAGACGGGCGGGGATAGCCGTGAAGCTATCGATGCCCATGATGAGCGGATCGTCACCATCAGGGAGCGCGTACAGCGTCGCGTTGTAGGTGGAGACCTCCTTCAGATCCTTCGGCACCACCATGGGGCACGTGGGAATCATGCCGTTCGCGTCGGCGGTGGCCTCGCAGCTTTCGATCTCGTTGCCGCTCGGATCGGTCCACACGATCTTGTACTTCTGGTCGGCCTGCGACGGCCAGCCGGTGGCGCCCGTGTGCACCGTTACGCCCGGGGTGGCGAAATTCTTCCGCGTATCGTACTTGAGCACGTCAAACACGGCATGCGGAGTAAGCGCACCGATATTGACGGGCGAGAAGTAATCCGCCGCGATGGTCTGGGTGGCGGTCACGCCATTGGGGATCTCGGTACCCACCGGATCCCAGTTCGCGTACTTAGAACCGCCCCAGTTCTCGTTGCGCCACGGGGTGGTCACGCCCGCCACACGAGGCATATTCGGCGTGGAGACGTACATCCAGTTCCAGTTGACGTGCTTGGTGTCCTTGGACAGGCCGCTATCACCCCACGAGCCCTCGTTGGGGCTGCCGGCGACCTTGCCCACCTTGTCGGCGGGCACCTTGCCGGGCTTGCGGTTATCCATTCCGTACGTGCCGTTGAAGCGGATCTTGTAATTGCCCTTGGCATCCGTCACGGTCTGCACCGTCTCGGCGATCCACTCCGGGTGCGCCTTGACCTGCTCCATGATCCAATCATTGAGCTTCTTCTGGTCCTGCGGCGTCCACCCCTTGCCACGCAGGGGGTGGTTATTGAAGTCGGCCTTATGCTCGTTGTAGTAAGCCTCGATCTGGTTGACGGCCTCATCCGACAGGTAGGAGGCCACCACCTGGACATTCGGGATGCCACGATCGTGGTTCGGGTTGTTCACGTCCTGCCAGCGCAGCGAACCCACGCCCTGCACCCAGTTCCAGTAGATACGGCCGTTGATATCGCCGTTGTTCCCCTCCATGTTCTCCGGCGACTGCGTCACCCACTGATCCTTCGGCTTGTGGTTCGGCAGCGACGGATCCTCTTTCGCCTTGAAGATCGCGTTGGCACCGCGCACGCGGCCACCAGTCCAACTCGCGCCACCCGTGGTATCCACCACAATGCCGTCAGGCACCGGGCGGTAACCATAGGCCCAGAACAGCTCCTCGTTGTCATTGGGAGCACGGAACCACAGCTGCACCTTCTCCTTGAACGCCGCCGTGGGGTCCGCCTCGAACGTGTGCTCCTTGCCGTTGGCATCCTTGTACGGCTTCAACGCGATGGAGTACGAGCCGTCCTCCGCTGTGGTGGTCTTGTACACCGGCGAGGAAATCTGGCCTTTCTTGTTTTTCTCCGTCCACTGCGCGTAGACCTCAATGCCCCCCAGTGGCGTGCCGTTAGTAACGGCATCGGCGATCCACTCCGTGGGGGTCATGCCCATCTTCACGACGCGGCCGTTGACCGTGCCCTTGGCATCTTTCACGCCGGGGGAGTCGATGGCGCCAGCGTAGAAGCCGTTTTCCACGGCCTTCGGGTCGGTGGGGGCATCAGACATATCCGGCTGAGGCTTGGCGTCCTTCGACGCACCCGCATCAGCAGCCGGGGCCTCCTGCGCCACCGCCTGGGGCGGCTGTGCCGGGACGAGGCCCGGCAACACCATAGTCAGGGACACCGCCGCAGCAGCGATGGAGAAGCCGCGCGGACGGCTCCTCCGCAAAGCATGTGAACTCACAGTTATAGATCCTTTGACTTAGCTGGTAGCGCGCTGACTCCGATGCCAGCTGCCACGTATATTTACAGGTCACACACAGTATACTCTTAAATCCTCAGATAAATGAATATTTACTTGTCTGGCTATCACCATAAGGTTTTATTCACACCCCTACCGGGGCAAAAGCGGCCTCAACCTGGTGGATAACAAACAAAACCCGGGCCCGCCACAACGGCAAGCCCGGGACCCTTAAGAAATTCTTCGCTTGACTACTTCACCACGAGGTTAACGAGGCGACCGGGGACGACGATCTCCTTCACCACCGTCTTACCCGTGAGCTGCGAGGCGGCCGCCTCCTTCGCAGCGGCGAGGACGTCCGTCCGAGACGCCTCAACCGCAACGGTGATGTGAGCGCGCACCTTACCGTTGACCTGGACGGGAAGCTCCACCGAGGCGTCGACAAGCAAAGACTCGTCGAACGTGGGGAACGGGGCGTACGTGATGCCGCCGGAGTGACCGAGCCGCGACCACAGCTCCTCGGCGATGTGCGGCGCGATGGGGGACACCATGATGGTCAGCGGCTCGAGGGCCGCGCGCGGCGCGCCACCGGGGTAGTGCTTGGTGAGGTGGTTGGTCAACTCGATGAGCTTGGCGACGACAGTATTGATACGCAGATGCTCATAATCATCGCGCACACCCGCGATCGTGCGGTGCAGGAGCTTCTCATCATCAGCCGTGAGCTCATCATCTGTGAACACCGGCTCACCTGTCTCTTCATTGACGGCAAGGCGCCACAGGCGCTGCAAGAAACGATGCGAACCGATGACATCCTTCGTCGCCCACGGGCGCGACATGTCCAGCGGACCCATTGCCATCTCATATAGACGCAGCGTATCCGCGCCAAAGTCCTCGCACACCTGGTCGGGGGAGACGGCGTTCTTCAGGGACTTACCCATCTTGCCGTACTCCTGATTGACCTCTTCGCCCTGGTAAAAGAACTTTCCTTCCTTCTCTTCCACCTCGGCCGCCGGGACGTACACGCCACGCTTGTCCGTGTACGCGTAAGCCTGGATGTACCCCTGGTTAAAGAGCTTGCGGTACGGCTCCTTGGAGGAGACACAGCCCAGGTCAAAGAGCACCTTGTGCCAGAAACGGGCGTACAGGAGATGCAACACCGCGTGCTCGACGCCGCCGACGTACAGATCCACGCCACCCGGGTCCTGCGGGCCGTAGAGATCCGGCTGCGGGCCCGTCCAGTAGCGCTCGTTTGCGAGGTCAACGAACCTCTCGCTGTTGGTGGGATCGATATAGCGCAGCTGATACCACGACGACCCCGCCCACTGCGGCATGACGTTCGTATCGCGGGTGTAGTGCTTCGGGCCATCGCCCAGGTCAAGCGTCACATTCACCCAATCCGTGGCCTTGGCCAGCGGCGGGTGCGGCTCCGAATTGCGATCGTTGGGATCCGCCGTCACCGGCTTGTAATCCTCCACATCCGGCAGCTCCACCGGGAGCATGTCCTCCGGCAGGGCGTGGGCGCGACCCTCATCGTCGTACACGATGGGGAACGGCTCGCCCCAGTAACGCTGCCGGGCGAACAGCCAATCGCGCAGCTTAAACTGCTTCTTGGCGCGGCCCGTGCCGTTTTCTTCCAGGCGCTCAATGGCGACGGCGATGCCGTCCTCCTTGTTGAGGCCATTCAAGAAATCCGAATTGATATGCGGCCCGTCCTCGGTGAACGCCTCCTCCTCGATGTTGCCACCGTCAAGAACCGGCACGATGGGCAGGCCGAAGACCGTGGCAAACTCGTAGTCACGCGTATCGTGGGCCGGCACGGCCATAATCGCGCCCGTGCCGTAGCCCATGAGCACGTAATCCGAGATGAACACCGGGACCTCCGCGCCGCTCAGCGGGTTGACGGCCCTCACGCTCAGGTAGACGCCCGTCTTCTCCTTGTTCTCCTGCCGCTCCAAGTCCGACTTCGCGGCGATGGAGAGGCGGTAGGCATCGACGGCCTCGG
>ERZ1031348.64-NODE-64-length-10288-cov-5.030880_pt1 | contig 10288 bp, 9 predicted proteins | sample MGYA00517286_ERZ1031348 | MGnify/ENA primary metagenome ERZ1031348 (study PRJEB33718, sample SAMN03159852) | human skin metagenome | collected 2014-02-25 | study: EMG produced TPA metagenomics assembly of the PRJNA266117 data set (Human skin bacterial metagenome and... | reverse complement strand
CTCTATTCGTCGGCAGCGTCAGATGTGTATAAGAGACAGTAATATAACCCCCCGGCGGGAGTTGTACAAGTGAAGTCTAGCGGTTTTCAATTGTTCTGGCGTTCAACCGTATGGGTTTTCTCCACCGTTTACAAGCTGAATGGTAGGAACCTGTGAGTGTGCCCACGGACTTAATCAGTTTGTACATCGCATTGTGCCACTGTGGCTATAACATGCAAGAAGTCTGGCAATCGCCTCCCCACATTTAGGGGGAACAGGTACGCTAGCTCGTATGGATGTGGTTGAAAAACTTATCGAGCTTTACGATGCCTCCTGCACTCGCGCCCGCGAGGCCGTGAGCGCCGGAAACCGTGACGATTACGCAGCCGTGCGCTACCCGCAGTTGGTCGTGGATGTCACTCAGTGGGCCCCCATCGACCGCACGGAACCATTCTGCTACGTGGAATCGGCGGGCAGGTATGCGTCGGCACTGTCGCGGCCCCGGCTCATCGCCGGATACCTGCGGGAGATGGTGGCGCGGTTGCAGAAGAATTACTCGTGCGAGGTGCGGGCCGAGTACTCGGACATCGTCATCCCGCCGGCCTACATTGATGGGCTCGAGGGGGCGGAGCTCACCGGGTTCCCGGCCCCCACGCTCGACGATGTTGACGATGGCATCATCGACGGCAAGTGGGAGGAATTCCACGGGGAGGAAAAGCCGCTCTTCCACTTCACGCCGCAGCGCTTCGATATCGCCTGCAAGCGCATTGAGCACTACACGGGGATTGGCTGCGAGGGCGTGCAGACGTTCATCCTGTTCACCAACTATGACATGCACACGAGCGAGTTTGAGAAGTGGGCCCGGGCGGAGCTCGAGCGCCCGGGGACGCGGTATGTGAAGTTGAACACGCCGGTGGGCAAGCACCAGTTCCCCCGCTACGACCTCATCACCGAGAAGGGCGACGGCATCACGATGATCAATATCGGCGTCGGCCCGTCCAATGCCAAGACGATCACTGACTGCCTGGCGGTGCTGCGCCCGGAGGTATGGGTGATGATCGGCCACTGCGCGGGCCTCGACGGCCGCATGCGCATCGGCGATCTCATCCTCGGCAACGCCTACCAGCGCAAAGACTACATCCTCGACGACCGCATCCCCGCCGATATCCCCATCCCCGCCGTCCCCGAGGTGCAGCGCGCCCTCGAGCGCGCCGTCGCCGACGTCTACGGCGACGAGAAGTCCCAGCTCATGCGCACCGGCACGGTGCTGTCCACGGGGGATCGCAACTGGGAGTGGCACACCCCGCACACGATGTGGGAGACGCTGCGCGGTTCGACGGCCGTGGCGGTGGACATGGAATCGTGTGCGCTGGCGGCCAACGGCTACCGCTACCGGGTGCCCTACGGCACGCTGCTCAGCGTGTCCGATCTCCCACTGCACGCCGTGCCAAAACTGCCTGCGGGGGCGCAGGCGTTTTATTCTTCTTCTAAGGAAGCCCACGTCATGTGCGCGGTGAGGGCGATGGAAGCCCTGGCCGCGAACGTCGAAAAGCTAAGAACACGGAAACTCCGCAAGACGATAGGAGAGGTACCTTTCAGATGATCATGTCCTTCGGCGGGAAGACCCCGCGCATCCACGAGACCGCATTTGTCGCCCCCAACGCCACCATCATCGGCGACGTCACCATCGGTGCGCACGCGTCGGTGTTCTACGGGGCGGTGCTGCGCGGCGATATCAACACCATCACCGTGGGGGATTACACCAACATTCAGGACAACGCGGTGCTCCACGTCGACGCGGACGCGCCGTGCACGCTCGGCCACCACGTCACCGTCGGCCACCAGGCGCTCGTCCACGGCACGACGATCGAGGATAACTGCCTCATTGGCATGCAGTCCGCGGTGCTGTCGCGCTCTCACGTGGGCACGGGCTCCCTCATTGCCGCCGGTGCCGTCGTGCTCGAGGGCGCGGAGGTTCCCGCGCATTCGCTCGTCGCGGGCGTGCCGGGGAAGGTGAAGAAGGAGATTGACCGCAGTTTCATCGAGCACGCCGAGCGTTACGCGCGGGTGGCCGAGGCCCACAAGGACGCTGTGGGGAAGTAGGTTTTTGCTTGTCGACGTCCGGTGCTAGCGCGCCACCGACGGCTTACGGTAGTGCCACAGGCCCGGCAGCAGGGCGAGGCAGACGAGGACGCCGATGACGACGAGGATGCCGCCGCCGAGGGTGGTCCACCCGGGGCCGATGTACTCGCTCAGCGCCCCGTGGGCCATGTCTGCCAGGCGCGGGCCACCGAGCACGATGACCATGTAAGCACCCTGAACGCGGCCCTGCACCTCGTCGGAGGCGGACTGCTGCATGATCGCGTTGCGGAACGCGGAGGAGAACATGTCCGCCATGCCGCCGATGATGAGCGCACCGATGACAATCCACGCCACCTTGCCCACCACGCCGAGGCCGGAGACGGTGACGGCGATGCCCCAAATGATGACGCACACGTACACCGCGGCGCCCTGACGCTGCCAGCGGGACACCCAGCCGGAGAAGATGCCGCCCAGCGCGCCACCGATCGCGAGGCTCGCGTAGAGGAGGGACAACATGAACGGCGAGTGGAACACGTCGGTGGCGATCTCCGGGTAGAGAGCGCGCGGCATGCCAAACACCATGGCCGTGAGGTCCACGGCAAAGCTCGCCAACAGGATCGGCTGCGTGGCCACGTACTTGAGACCATTGATAACGGAGGCGAGCCCCGCCTTCTGCGCCTTCGCGTTCGGCGGGATGGGTGGCAGCACAAACACGGCGACAAACGTGGGGATGAGCGCCACCGTGTTGATGGCGTACAGCCACGTGAACCCCGTGAACGGTAGCAGCGCGCCGGCGAGCAGCGGGCCCATGATCGCGCCGAGGTGAAGCACGGTCATGTTGAGGGAAATTGCCGCCGGCAGCTCATCCATGGGGAGGATGCGCGGGAAGATCGCGGTGCGGGTGGGCTGGTTGACAGCAAAGAACGCCTGCTGCACCGAGTACGCCCCAAGCAGCAGCCACACGTTGGTGTTGCCTGCGGCGGACAGCCCCCAAAACAACACCGTGGATAGCGTCAGCCCCGAGGTGGTGACCATGAGCACGGTGCGCTTGTCAAAGGCATCGGCAATGGAACCGCCGTAGAGGCCGAAGATGAGGAGCGGGATGAGCCCGAACAGGCCGGTCAGCCCCACGTAGCCGGAGGAACTGGTGAGCGCAAAGATCTGCGCGGGAACAGCCACCACGGTGAGGTGTCCGCCGATGATTGTGATGATGCTCGTCAGCCACAGCCAGCGAAACGGCGCAACCTTGAGCGGTGCAGTATCGGCAAACAATCGGGGCATCGTTATATGGTAACGCCACCACACTCATTGGTGTCGGCATCTGGGGTCGACGCGCTTATCGTCTTAAATCTTCCACTTCAGCAGACGGAAGAACGAGATTGTGTCGAGGCACTCAACGCCAAAATGTGTTGCCACGTCGGGAATTTTCACGCGTGCGACCGATTGCGGCGCATGTTTCTCATTTGTGATGATGGTGTCGCCGTGGGCGAGTGCGGAAGCCACAAGCCATGAATCGGCCACGTCAAGGAAAACATCTACAGCCTGGGACCTGTACCGTGGCTTCCTTTCTTCTTCTACCCAGGATGCCACCCGTGTGTATGCCTCAAGTTCTGCCTCGTCAGTCTCCCTCACAGCAATCCCCTGCGTATTGCCCACGTACCAGCGGGAGACGGTACTGTTCCACACAGTGAGTTCTTTGTCCACCGACTCGTGGATGACGAGGGGTTCAGTACGAAATGCTGCGGCGAGCTTGTCCCACAGGGAAGGAAAAATATCCTGCGGGTACACAGATTCCATGGCGATGAGGAAATTGGAATCTATAAGCAGCATCAGGCGTAGTCCCGAACCAGGCCGATCACTGTGTCAAAGGTACTTGCCTTGGTGATACCCAACATTCGCGAGGCATCGCGGGAAGACAGTTCACCGGAGGCTTCCGCAGCGGAGATAGCGTGGAGAAAGCGCTCGCCTACGCGGAAGCGAACCAGAGTAGAAAAGGCCGGGCCTCCGTCGTGCGCTGAGCGTTTATTCGCTTTCTGCAGGCTTTGTGGGCTCGTGAAAAGTGGCCGGAGAGCATCAACTTTCTCGCGCGAGATGAGGCCTGCCTCGTGCCAGCGGTAGAGCATCACTTCCCGGCTCACACCAAAGCGGCGGGCCCAGCTGGAAATGAGCGCGAGCTCGTCATCCTTACCGCCTGCGTGCTGGGTGAGAGAGGATACGGGAACGAGAAACTCAGCAGCGAAGGCATTGCACCATGTTTCCACGTTGCCGCGTTTATGAGTCTCATCTTCAAATGATGAGGGCGTGCCAGAAATGCCTTGTATGCCTAGTAGCACGTGGCCGAGCTCGTGTGCCAGGCTGAAAAGCTGCGCCGTAGAGGAGTCATTGGTGTTAACAAACACGAGAGCATAGGTGTCACGAGTGATCGTGAAACCGCGAAATTCCTCCACCGCTAGCGGGCGCTTCGTGTTGTTGTTCACCACCGAGTTGCGGGCAACAAGCACCCCGGACTCTTCCATCGCTGTGGCGAGCCTCGATACCTTGTTGGAGCCGGGGATGGGAGTGTGATCATCCCACTGAAAAGCATGCCGGCACCGCTTAGCCACCCGGGAAGGGGATTGATCGAGAGAGGCCGAACCTAGCCCCGTCACGCCGGGGATGCCACTTGAAGAGGCGAATTCTGCGTACCATTCCAGGCGCAGTTCGCACGTTTTTACCACGTCGATAAGTTCGGGGCTTAGGTTGTCCGCGCTGGTCACCGAGGCGCTGCCGACAGTGCGAAAATCGGGAAGCGAGATGGCGTCTCCTGTTGGATGCTTCATGAGCAGGCGTCCGAACGGGATGTGCGCGCGGTGGGCGAGGTTACGTGCCTGGGTCAGGGTGGGTTTTCCGGTGCCCTCCAGCCACGCGTGGGCAGCAGGGAAGATGGTGGCGAGACGTTCCTCGTCGTACCCGGTTCTGCCCAGGGCCCACCGCAGGACCGCAGGCTCGATGGATACTCGGACGCTCATGGCACTTACCCTAAAGCAATTTCTCCAGCAGCGCCGGCACACCGGTGGCGGCGGTGGCGGAGATGTACTCGTGCACGAGTGGGGTGAGCGTGGTCGGCTGCGGGGAGACCTCGTACAGGCGGGCACCGTTATCCAGCGCCACAAGCGGCAGGCTCGCCGCGGGCTGCACGGTGCCGGAGGTGCCCACGATAACGAGGGTGTCGCAGTCCTGGAGGAGCTCCACGGCCCGGTTCCAGGCCTGCTCCGGCAGGGCCTCGCCAAACCACGTCACCTCGGGGCGGATCGGGTTGTGGCACAGCGGGCACTCGGGCGGGGCGAGGCGCTCACGGGGCTCGGTCCACTCCGGCAGCGTGTATTTATACGGCCGGCCACAGATGGTGCACTTCCACTTGAACAGCGAGCCGTGGAGGTGCACAACCTCCTCGGAACCACCGCGCTCGTGCAGGTTATCGATGTTCTGGGTGATGACGGGCAGGTGCGCCGCGCCGATCGCTTGATGGCCCGCGTTGGGCTCCACGGAGTTGGAGACGATGGAACGCCACGTGTAGTGCGCAAACATCGGCTCGGGGTCCTTCGCCCACGAGTCGATGGAGGCCAGGGCGTTGGGGTCAACGTTTTCCCACAGCCCGGTTTCCTTGTCGCGGTAGGTTTCCAGCCCCGAGTCGGCGCTCATCCCGGCGCCGGTAAAGAACACAATGTTGCCCATGCCAACTACCCTAGTAGCTATGCATATTGATTTCTGCGAGATGACGGCGGCCGATTCGGCGCTGCGAGAGAAGGTTGCTGAGCTGGATGAGGACAAGTCCATCGCCAGCGATTTTGTGAGCTTTATCCCCGCTCGTGGTGATCACGGAGTGGTGGCCAAGGTGGACGGGGAGGTGGCCGCCGTGTCGTGGGCATCGTTCACGCGCGGGGCGACGCCTGTGGTGAGGCACGCGGTGGTGCCCCAGTTCCGCGGCCACGGCATTGGCCTGGAGATCCTCAACAAGCTGGTGGAATACGGCAAGAAGGTGGGCTGGCCCGCGATCGCGGTGGAGATGGACGAGGATAACCCGGCCCGTCGCTCGTTTGCCCGCCAGGGCTTCGAGTCGGTCGACGGCGGCGCGATGATCAAGCACCTCCGCCCGCCGCTTACGTCGCTCGCCGTGTACTGCGGGTCCGCGCCGGGCTCCCGCACGTTCTACAAGGATGTCGCCCGTGAACTGGGAGAACAACTCGCAGACCGGGGGATCACCGTGGTTTACGGCGGCGGGTCCGCGGGGCTCATGGGTGAGATGGCCACCGGTGCGCTGCGCCACGGCGGGCGGGTCCACGGTGTTATGGCCCGCGAGCTCGCCGATCGTGAGCAGGCCTACGAGGGTCTCACCCAGCTGGACATCGTCGATTCGGTTCCGGAACGCATCGCCGCGATGGAGGAGCTTGCCGACGGTTTCCTCGCCCTGCCCGGGGGCGTTGGTACTCTCTCCGAGCTTTTCGACGCTCTGACGAACCAGCAGATCGGTACCCACAACAAACCCGTCATCCTGTTCAACGTGGAAGGGTATTGGAACCCGCTGGTCACGCTGCTAAAGAACACCCAATCCGAGGGGTTCACGGCCGGCAAGTACATCGATGCCCTCATCGTTGTGGATTCGGTGGACAAGCTGGTGGAGGAGCTGGAGACGTGGCGTTCCCCCGGGGAAAAATGGCAATAACCACGTAAACAGATAGACTGTTGTGCTATGACCGAGCCCCGTACACAGTCCCTTCTTGATAGCAGCTGCGACGACTATATCTATAGTCTCGCCGAGCTTATCCCCACCGCCGCCACCGACTGGGGCATCCCCGGCATGGAGGGCGAACTGCAGGACTTCAGCCCCGAGTACTTCTCGGCCGTCGCCGACCGGGCCCGGGAGCTGCTTGCCGATGTGGACGCGCTGGAGGACGAGACGGACGCGGACGATGACGCCGACGATTTCGACGATGTCGACCGCGTCACCGCCAAGGTGCTGCGGGACCGCCTGCGCCTCGAGCTCGACCTGCACCACGATTACGAAGACATGGGCAACCTCAACAACATCGATTCTCCGGTGCAGGATATCCGCATGGCGTTTCAGAACATGCCCGCCGACGAGGACGCGATGCGCTCCCGCCTGTCCAAGGTCCCGGCGGCGCTCGCGGGCTACCAGCAGTCGCTGTCGGAGGCCGCCGTCCAGGGGCGGGTGGCGCCGATCCGGCAGATCGAAGAGGTAAAGAAGCAGTGTGACGAGCTCGCCGAGCCCGGCTCGCTGCTCGAGACGTGCCTTGCTCCCGAGGCTGAGATTGAGGTGGCCAAGGCCGCGTTCGGCTCCATGCGCCAGTGGCTCTCGGAGAACCTTGCCCCGCACGCGCCCAAGGAGGATGCCTGCGGCCTGGAGCGCTACGAGCGCTTTTCCAAGCTGTTCGTCGGCTTCGATATCGATTTCGAGGAGGCGTACAACTGGGGCTTGGATAGCCTGCAGGAGATCGTCGAAAAGCAACAGAAGGTGGCCGAGGCGCTCTACGGTGAGGGAACCAGCGTCGAGCGAGCACTGGAGAACCTCGAGGAGGACCCGCGCTACCAGCTGCACGGCACCGCAGAACTGAAGAAGTGGATGCAAAAGACTGCCAACCAGGCGATCGCGCAGCTTAACGGCACGGAATTCGAGATCCCCGAGGAGATGGCCACCATCCAGTGCCTCATCGATCCGGCGGGCACCGGCGGCATCTACTACACGGCCCCCACCGACGATTTCTCCCGGCCAGGGCGCATGTGGTGGGCGGTGCCCGAGGGACAGGAGACGTTCCACACGTGGCAGGAAAAGACCACCGTCTTCCACGAGGGCGTGCCCGGCCACCACATGCAGCTCGGCACCCAGATCGCGAGCGACACCCTCAACGCGTGGCGCCGTCTGGCCTGCTGGAACTCCGGCCATGGCGAGGGGTGGGCGCTGTACGCCGAATCGCTCATGGAGGAGCTCGGCTACCTCGACGATCCGGGCTACGTCATGGGCTACCTCGATTCGCAGCGCCTGCGCGCCGCCCGCGTGGTCCTCGATATCGGCGTGCACCTCGGCCTTGCCACCCCGGAGGGGGGAAGGTGGGACGCCTCGTACGCGCGGACGTTCCTGCAGGATAACACCGCCATGGCCGATGCCAACGTGCGCTTTGAGCTCAACCGTTACCTCGGTTGGCCGGGCCAGGCCCCGTCGTACGCGCTGGGGCAGCGGGCGTGGCGCGAGCTGCGCCACGATGTCACCGCCACCGGCGTCACTCCGCAGGAATTCCACTCCCGCGCGCTGGCGCTCGGCTCTATCCCGATGAACATCCTCCGCGAGGAAATGATTGAAAACAGTGAGGACGAGGACTAATGCGCATCCTCATCACCGGTGCGAGCTCCGGAATTGGCAAGTCCGCGGCCCTTAAGTTGCAGGAGCGGGGCCACGAGGTGATCGGCGTGGGACGCGATGAGGACCGTTTGAAAGAGGTCACGTCCCACTACTATCGGTGCGATTTCACCGATTTGTCCTCCGTGCGGGGCCTCGTGGAGCAACTCCGTGCGGAGAATATCGATGCGCTGGCGCTCAACGCCGGCGGGATCCTTCCCTCCGGTGGTCTCACCGCCGACGGTTTTGACCCGACGTGGCAGGTCAACGTGCTGGCCAACTTTCTCATCATGCACGAGCTGCAACCGGCGGGCCCGGTTATCTGGACGAGCTCCATCGCCCAGTACGGTGGCCCCGCGATCGTGCCTGAAGAGGTTCCCTACGACCGGGCCAGCGCCAGCGACTTCGACGTGTACGCTCAATCCAAGCGCGCTTGCGCCCTCATCGCCTACGAGGCCGCCCGTCGCGGGCTGCGTGCCGCGAGCTTCCACCCGGGTGTGATCAGCTCCAACTTCGGCATCACCACTAAGAACGATCTCACGCCGTTATACAACCTGCCCGCGACCAAGAAGGTGCTCGCCTCCCCGGAGATGGGTGGCGACCGCCTTGCGGAGCTCCTCAGCGGAGAGGTTCTCCTCAGCGGAAGCTACTACGTCACGCGCATCGCCGGGAAGTTCATCCCCGGTCACGTGCGCGACACGAACATCGCCCGCACGCTGTGGGAACAGTCCGAGCACCTGCTCGGCCTGTAACCCGACTACAGCCGCTTTTTCGTGCGTGCCGTCGGTTTTGCTGTGAGCGGGTCTTCCGGCCACGGGTGCTTGGGGTAACGGCCGCGCATGTCCGCGCGGACGCCCTGGTAGGGGCCGGACCAGAAACTGGCGAGGTCCTGCGTGCGCGCGAGCGGCCTGCCGGCGGGGGAGAGTAGCTCGAAAATGATCGGCACGCCCACGATGGTGGGCGTGGTAGTGAGTCCAAAGCATTCCTGCAGTTTGAGGGCCACCTCTGGGCCGTTGTCGGTGTAGTTGATCCGGTGATTGTTGCCCGCGGGGGACGTCCACGTTTCCGGCGGGATGTCACCAAATTTATCCCACGGAACCTGCCCCATGAGCTCCTTGTAATCCCCCGGTTGGGGCTCAGGCCACTCATCGGAGTGGTGCCGGTGGGCAAACTGCAGGCGGTTGAACAGGTTGCGCGCCCGTGCGCTCATCTTCTTCGGCTTGCTGGCCTCAAACTGCGCGCGTTCCTCCGGTGTCGGTTGGGCGGGCGTTTCCTTGATAACGATAGCGCCGAGGTGGGTGACGAGCCGCACTTGAAGATTGTCGCCGTCGGTGATGATCTTCCGATCGGTTACGAACTCCGGCTCTTCGTTCACAGGCTCCGCGTGGTTGATGACGTACCCGCGGGGTGAGCGGCTGATATCGGTGATGGCAATCCAGTCGGTGTGTGGCATGTCTCGGGACCGTGTCCCGGCTCTAAAGCCTGCAGCGGTGAGGTACGTGCCGTCGGCCTGCTTTTTGGCCACCCACTCGGGGCGCAGCGTGGAGGCGACGGTGCCGGGGTCGACGGTGCGGGAGCGGTGGGTGAAGCGGGCCAGGCGCTTCGGGTCGTCGTCGGTGAGCCTGGCGATGGCCGGTGCAGCACCGGAGCCGAGCCGCAATAGCGTGGCAGCCGAGCGGGGATCGGTGGGGATGGCGGCGGCCTTGCGGCCAAGGTCCGTGATGGTGCCACCTTCTGCGAGCCCCAACGCCTCGAGTGTTGCCATGGCATCGGCACAGGCCTGCTCAGGAAACGGGTCGAGCATGGGGAGATCCGTAGAACCCCAGGCCAACGCGG
>ERZ1031348.63-NODE-63-length-10327-cov-5.342582_pt1 | contig 10327 bp, 9 predicted proteins | sample MGYA00517286_ERZ1031348 | MGnify/ENA primary metagenome ERZ1031348 (study PRJEB33718, sample SAMN03159852) | human skin metagenome | collected 2014-02-25 | study: EMG produced TPA metagenomics assembly of the PRJNA266117 data set (Human skin bacterial metagenome and... | reverse complement strand
GATCTACACCTCTCTATTCGTCGGCAGCGTCAGATGTGTATAAGAGACAGGGTATTAGTCGTAACTATTACCGGTATTAGTGTTTCCTTTTACCGGTAATAGATTTCACTAATACCGATATTAGTCTGATCGCTAGTCCGCACCTCTTACCAGGCAGCTCCGAGGAGCACTGCCTCGTCCTCCCAGGCAAGCCCCTGCAGAGGGAAGTCGTGCGGGTCGGTAGGCACGGTGTCGAAGATCTGAAACTCTAATCCCAGCCCCACGACAAGCCTGAGCTCCGACGCATGCTTTGCGAGGTAGCGGTCGTAGTATCCCACGCCATGCCCTACTCTGCTCCCGTCCAAGCGACCGAAAGCGACCCCGGGTACGACAAGTAACTCGGGTACCTCCTCATCCTCTATCGGGCAGGTCGGCTCAGGGATCCCATAGCCGGACAGCTCATAGCCGGAGATGTCGCCCATGGGGTAGAAGCGAATGGTCTCGCCATCGTCACACCTCGGGACAAGCAGGCGTCGAGAGCCCTCCTCACGGAGAGTCCTGATGAGCGCTGAGGTCTGCACCTCTCTCTTCATACTCATAAAGAGTCCCACACTCTCTCCCTGACGGTCTCTCAGAAATCTCTCGTAGAGCGACTTGCAGGCTCGCGCTGATCGCTCATCACGCTCTTCAGAAGTGAGTACTCTGAAGTGGTCGCGGACAAGGGACCTAATCTCTTTCTTCGTTACCGGAGAGCTATGCATAGGTGTCATAATTTAGATCGAAAAGACTCACGATTACTCCTCCGACGATAGTTTCATCGGGGAGTAGATCTGTTGGCCAAAGAGGTCTACTGCTCGACTGATCATTGGATCCCTCTGTGCAGCCACCTTGGCCATCGCATCATCTCCATAGATATACATGATGACAGACTGAGCCATCAGATCACTGATGTACTCCTCATCGTGGGAGATAAGGTAGCCCCGTAGCGGGATATTATACTCGCGGGCGGCGTAGTTGCCCATCAGCCACGGCAGTCCCTGTAGTCTTAGGAAGTCATAGCACTTGAGTTCGTCGCCGATATTGGTCAGGTAAGCTCGGTGACTATCGGCGTAAAGGAAGGCATACTTCTGCGGGATCCCCTTACGCAAGACGTCCATCGTATAGCCCGTAAGCTTGGCGCTGTCTTGCGGGATGAATATGTCCGGGATGATACCGCCACCGCCATAGACGAGTCGCCCCAGACCGGTCTTATAGACCTTGGAGGAGTCCGTCGGGATCGAGTCGGAGCTGAAGAGCTCGCCGCTACTAAATCGCTTGGCCCAGTCACTGTAGTACTCATCGCTGTCTCCGGTGTGGTACTCTCTCTGGATACAGCGCCCCGAGGGTGTGTAGTAGCGCGCAATGGTGAGATGGACCGAGGAGCCGTCAGGGTACTCAAAGACTTTCTGCACCAGTCCCTTACCGAAGGAGCGACGACCGATGACGATCGCCGCATCGTTATCCTGCATCGCCCCACTGACGATCTCCGCGGCTGATGCAGAGGACTCATTGATCAGGATGTAGAGGGGGAAGCCGATCAGACTGCCATCACCGCTACTGCGGTATTGCTCTCTCGGGTAGTGGGCGCCCTCGATGTAGATCACAGGCTTATCCTTAGGGAGCATCTCATTGACCATCCTGAGAGCCGACTCGAGGATACCGCCCGGATTGTCTCTCAGATCAAGCACAAGACCCTTCATACCCCTCTGCTGCAACTGAGCAAAAGCCTGCATGAAGTCATTGTAAGTGCTGAGAGAGAAGCCGTCCAAGCGGATCACACCAAGCGAGTCGCTCATCATATACTTGGCGCCAACCTTGCTCGTAGAGACGGGACCACGCTTTACCTTGACCGTGCGCAGGTCATTAGTGGAGGGGTCACGGAGGGTAAGGGTCACCATGCTCTCATTGGCACCCTTGAGCAGGCTCATGATGGTGTCGGTAGGGATCTCACCCTCAATCGATCGTCCGTCGACGCTCACGATACGATCACCAGCTCTGACTCCGACCAGGTCAGAGGGTCCATTGGGGATCGTCCGGATCACAATGGCTGTGTCCTTGAGAGAATTGAAGACCACACCTATGCCGTAGAAATAGCCCTCCAGCTCCTCGCGCTCCTTCTTCCTCTGCTCAGCCGTCAGGTAGCTTGAGTGAGGATCGAGGTGAGACATGAGACTCGGGATCAGCGTCTCCACCAAGCTGTCACTCGATACCTCGTCCACATACTGAGTATTGATCAGGTCGAGAGAGGCCTGGAGCTTACTCAGGGCGGAGTTTTTCCCGAGTCCTGCCCTGTAACGACCGAGATAGTACCCACCCCCCGCCAGGAGGAGAGTCGCAAGGATTACGAGGAGGGTCGCGAGTACATTACGGACAGTTTCTTTAGTCATGGCTCAGAGGTGCTATCAGAGATCTTCCGAGGAGTCAATGTCTATGTGGTCCACCGTGATGCCCGCCTGACGAAGCAGGTCGATGCCCTCAGTGATGCGGTACTGCGTGGCGTAGACCACCCTTCGTATCCCGGCCTGGATGATGAGCTTAGCACACTCCATACAGGGGGAGTTGGTCACGTAGATAGTCGCTCCGGTGCTGTTATTATTGGAGGCTGCTACTTTAGTGATGGCATTGGCCTCAGCATGGAGCACATAGGCCTTAGTCTTGCCCTCATCGTCCTCGCACTTGTTCTCAAATCCGGACGGAGTGCCATTGTATCCGTCGGAGATGATCATCTTGTCCTTGACGATGAGCGCCCCCACATTGAGCCGCGTGCAGTAGGAGTTTTCCGCCCATATGCGCGCCATCCGGAGGTACTTCTTGTCGACCTCCAGCTGCTTCTTTTCCTCGTGAGATAGAGCCATAGCCTTGTCGAACTATTGGGAGAGTTACATCCTCCTGGGTACCCGTATACCGAGAAGCCCCATAGCGGTCTTAATCACCTTGCCGGTCTCCTCGCTCAGGCTGACGCGGAAGGAGCGAAGCTGCGCATTTTCTTCCCGAAGCACAGGGCAGTCGTGATAGAACTGATTGTAGAGCTTTACTAAGTCGAAGGTGTAATTGCAGATCGCAGCGGGATTGAGATCCTCGGCGGCTGCTGACACCACGCTCGGGAAGCGGTCAATCGCCTGCACGAGCGACTTCTCCTTCTCCTCCATCTCGAGTGCGGCACCTCGCCAGTCGACTCGCTCGCCAGCCTTGCTGACCAGACTGCAGATGCGCGCATAGGTATACTGAATGAATGGACCGGTATTGCCATTGAAGTCAATGGACTCCTCCGGATCAAACATCATATTCTTCCGCGGATCGACCTTAAGAAGGAAGTACTTCAGAGCGCCCATGCCGACGATCTCATCGACCTCGTTGCGCTCATCCTCGGGGAGCTCCTTGATCTGCCCCTGCGTCTCGCTCACATTGTGCGCCTCCTCGTGCATCGCCTGCATCAGATCATCGGCATCGACGACCGTGCCCTCGCGACTCTTCATCTTGCCGTTGGGTAGCTCCACCATACCGTAGGAGAAGTGGACGAGCTCCTTGCCAAAGGGGAAGCCGAGCCTATCCAGCAGGATCGAGAGGACCTGGAAGTGGTACTCCTGCTCATTGCCCACCACGTAGACCATATGGTCAATCGGATAGTCGCTGAAGCGCATCTTCGCCGTACCGATATCCTGAGTCATGTAGACCGAGGTGCCATCGGAGCGGAGCAGGATCTTGCGATCCAGACCATCCTCTCGCAGATCAGCCCATACGGATCCGTCCTCGTCCCGCACAAAGAGTCCCTCGTCCAGTCCGCGAAGCACCTCCTGCTTACCCTCGAGGTAGGTATTGCTCTCGTAGTATATCTTGTCGAAGTCGACACCCAGCCGCTTGTAAGTCTCGTCAAATCCGGCATAGACCCAGTCGTTCATCCGCTTCCAGAGCGAACGGACCTGCTCATCACCGGCCTCCCACCTCTCGAGCATCTGCCGCGCTTCCTTCATCAGCGGGCTCGCTGCCTCAGCCTCTTCCTTAGAGAGTCCCTGAGAGTCCATCAGCTCTTTCACCTCGGCACGATAGTGTTTATCGAAGAGGACATAGAAGTCTCCCACCAAGTGGTCCCCCTTCTTGCCTGAGCTCTCCGGCGTAATACCGTCACCCCACTTGAGCCACGCCAGCATCGACTTGCAGATGTGGATGCCACGGTCATTGACGATATTGGTCTTGATCACCCGACAACCGTTTGCCTCGAGTATCTGCGCAAGGCTATACCCGAGGAGATTATTCCGCACATGCCCAAGGTGAAGCGGCTTATTGGTATTAGGTGAGGAGTACTCGATCATATAGAGTGGAGCATCCTCATCTGCAGTCCGGGTGCCGAAGTGCTCCTGATCAGTCACTTCACCGAGCTGATCCACATAGAGGGCAGAGGTGAGAGAGAGATTGAGAAATCCCTTGACCACATTATAGCCCTGTATCATCCGAGGAAAGTGGGCTGTCAGGTAGTCACCCAGAGCACCACCCAGCTCCTCCGGCTTCATGTGAGCCTGCTTGAGGAATGGGAAAACGACAAGGGTGAAGTCACCGTCCTGATCCTTACGGGTGGGATCAAGGCGAACCTTCTCAGGAGAGAGGTCTATATCGAAGAGGGTCTTCAGAGCATCCGAGACCGCTGTCTGGAGATGATTCTCTAGTGTATGATAAGATCTATTAGTCATAAGGATTAGTCGACAAGTTTATTAGTAGTTGTATCGGGGAAGATGACGGTCGGCTCGAAGTGGAGAGCTTCCTCGGGGGTCATCTGTGCATAAGAGATAATGAGGACAATGTCACCTGGCAGAAAGTGTCTGGCAGCTGCCCCATTGAGACAGATCGTCCCGCTGCCTCTCTCACCGGGGATTACGTATGTCTCCAGTCGAGCGCCATTGTTGTTATTGACCACCTGCACCTTCTCTCCCTTGATCAGGTGAGCGGCATCCATCAGCTCCTCATCGATGGTGATACTCCCCACATAATTGAGGTTTGCCTCGGTCACGTGGACTCGATGGATCTTGGACTTAAGTACTCCGATATACATTGCCTAGCTAGCTAAGGATAGTTCCGGGTGCAAAATTAGCTCTTTTTTAGCTCTTCACATCACTCAGTCTCACGATAAATGAGGGCAACGGCGTGAGCAGCCATCCCCTCCTCTCGTCCCACGAAGCCCATCCGCTCATTGGTGGTAGCCTTAATGGAGATCTCGTCTATGGAGAGGTCAAGCGTCTCAGCTATCCGCTCCTGCATCCGGGGGATAAACGGATTGAGCTTAGGCGCCTCAGCCACGATAGTTGCATCTATGTTACCCACCCGATAGTCTCTCTCCCTGAGGAGCATAAGGACCTCCCGCAGCAATACCATAGAGTCAGCTCCGGCATATCTCGGATCCGTGTCAGGGAAGTGGTAGCCGATATCTCGCATGGCAGCAGCTCCGAGGAGAGCATCAGCGATGGCATGCAGCAGTACATCAGCATCCGAGTGACCTAGAAGGCCCAGCGGTGCAGGGATCTCTATGCCTCCCAGGATCAGCTTACGCCCCTCCGCATAGCGGTGGACATCGTAGCCGTAGCCTACTCGTATGTTAGTTTCACTCATCAGAAGTCTGTGCTCAGGGTTACTCGGAGCGTATTATTAAGAGGTGACTTACTATCCTGTGCCACGAAGTATGCGAGATCCAGCTGCACCATCTCATAGCGAAATCCTCCCCCAAGAGAGAGCCCGGCTCCCGGTCCGGCATCTGGGCTCTGATGTCTGTACCCGACCCTGCCGAATGCTCTACCCTTGTAAGCATACTGAAGCCCCACAGAGCAGCCGAGGTCACGCCAGGCATCGGGATCGCTCCAGGACTCTCCGATCGCCTCCCAGAGTGAGAGCTTGTAGTATGCCTTGCGTTGCTCATCCAGACTACCCCCGCCCTGTCCGGTGGTAGGATACTGCGGAACCATAAGCTTATCCCCTGAGATAAGGAGAGAGAGCTCGTCCGACTCGGTCAGGTGTAGTCGTACCCCTACTCCGAAGTCTAGTGCTGCAGGTGAGTAAAGGTAGGAGAGTCCTCCATCGTGCGATGTCTTCCCCCCGATGTTACGAACAGCAACAGCGGCAGTAAACTCAGTCGCCAAGCTCTCGATAGAGACCGGCTGGCGGTATGTGAGACTCAGATCCCCCATCACAGTCTGTGCAAGACTGGAGACACCACTCTGAGAAATATTATAGTCCGAGACAAAGTATCGGAGCCCCACCCCCATACTCAGTGAGGGCAGTATCCTCAGTCCATACCCGAGATCGACAGAGAGCTCATAGGGTCTCGTCTCCAGGACAGTCCGCTGACTCTTAGGGAAAGCTAGTGTCTGACCGACACTGAAGTACCTTACCCCCGCTGCGATCGAGTGCCGCAGACCGGACGCCCCCTCGATAGAGTAGTATCCGAGGAGCGTAGAGAGGTTGGTGTCTCGCGAGAGGTCCGGCATCCATGGGGTAAAGGAGAGGGACACGCCCCACGTCTGGTCTGAGAGTGGGAGGAGAGACATATTATGCATTAGGGCAAAGGCACCCTGTGCAGCCAGCAGACCCGTCTCCCCCAAGCCGGCCGAGGTGGCATCGGGAGTGATCAGAAGCGACGGCGCACCTGTCACCCTTGGAGACCAGATTCTGTCCTGAGGCTCATCGCCCACACCCTCCTGTGCGGAGAGAGGAGCAATCGGCAGGAAGAGTAACAGGGCGAGCGCCCACCATTTCTTATCTTTTTTCATTCGATTCCTATACTAAGTAGTTCCTGATCACCCTCGGCGACAAATAAGTGTCGTCCACGCTCAAGAGCGCGATAGCAGCTCCAGAGAGGGAAGCAGAGACAGTCGCCCGTCTTGAGGAGAAAGAGCTGAGCCACCCCCGACACCACCTCGTCGATCCTCTCTCGAGAGGGAAGTGAGAGGGACTCGAGCGGCTCATCCAGTAGCACAGCCCCGTCGCTCTCTAATATCGATAATGAAGCACCGCTAAGATCCTCAAGAGGAAGAAAGTGAGCCAATGCCAGAGAGCCATCAAAGGAGTACGCCAGTGCCGGATCCACCCCACCCCGAAGACGCTCATCCAGCAACTGTCTATCCGCCAGAGCCAGCCCAATCGCCGCCTCGCGATAGTATCGACCTGCAAAGCGCGGCTCAAATCCCTTACCGGCCCGATCTACCCTCACCACGAGCTGAGGCATATACGAGAGCCCCCTCATCCAGGAGGTGATCAGGACTCGCTTGCCACTATTGAGTAAGGTATTATCCCCTCTGAGATAGAGACTATCCATCAGAGGACGCTCCGACGGATTCTGACCTGTGAGGAGGGGAAAGTCAGTGCAGAATACCTTCATAACTCCTCGTGACTCATCGAGCTAACCCGATTGAACATCACTGCGAGACTGGCATACATAGAAAGGTTCTCCACCACCACATCCTCCGGCACTGCTATCCGGAAGGGGGTAAAGTTCCAGATCGCCTTGAAGCCACTCGCCACCAGCTGATCTGTCACCTCCTGAGCAAACTCTACCGGCACCGTCAGCACGCCTATTCGTACATCATCCTCTGCACGCTGATCAAGATCTACCATATCATATATCGGCACCCCAAGCGAGTCATCCCCGATCACCTCAGGGCTGGTATCAAAGCCTGCCACGATGTCCAGACCATACTGATAGAGTCCCTTATCTCGTATCAGAGCAGCACCCAGGTTACCGCAACCGAAGACATAAGCCTTATGCTGATCCACAAAGCCGAGGAACTTACCCAGCACCTCTACCATCTCATCGGTCGAGTAACCTACCCGAGTCTTACCCACGATATTGACATACGATAGATCCTTGGCTACGAGGGACGGATCTATCCCGATACTGCGAGCAATATAGGTACTGGAGACCACCTCCTTTCCACGCGCTTGCAGCAGCTTAATGTACGCCAGATACCACGGCAGACGTCGGAGGACAGGCTCCGGCACTTGATTTTTAGGCTTTTTCCTACTCATACTTAACGTTTCAGTGACTTCTTACTCCTCCTTGGTCCTCTCACGCGAGCTCACTGAGTACTCAGCGCCACACTCCCCCGGACCGAAGTGTCCAAATTTACGATTTTTCTCCTTAATTATCTCCCTCTATACTCTATCTCACGGTGGCGAACGCGTCTATATCAGCCGAAATCGAAGGGAAGAAGGCGATGCGACTCAGTATGCTGACTCCGAGGAGGAATATTCCTGTCGCTTCTATTACCGATATTAGTGTATACTATTACCGGTATTAGTCAACACTAATACCGACTATAGTTTCCACTAATACCGGTATTAGTCTGACGGCATCCTCACGTGATCCTGGTGGATTGCTTGCGGGTAAGAGCTTAGTCAACCATACGACAACGAAACAATAAAAAAGCCGAAGTACACTCCTCGGTCTTGAGGGGGTACTCCGGCTTGTTGTTTCATTAAGTTGCTTCTCTTATCGAGAGCGAGTAAAGGGGGCTGGTCGCAGCCCTATCAATCCTCAGTTGCTTCAGCGTCCTCAGGATCCAGACCCTTCACATCCTCATCGAGGAAGTGAGACAGGTCGTTGCCCTCAGAGTCGGTCACCTCATAGTCGATCATCCCTAAGGACTGGTCAGGCAACACTTCGATGCCCTTACCGTAGGCAGTCCTCCAGGTAGACAGGAGAGACTTGGTACCCATAAGCCCCAAGAATCCCTTACCCTGGCGATTGCGGATAAAAGCGGCGACATAGGGATGGACATGGAGCGTGAAGGTCCTGATGCCCTCCTCCTGAGTCAGTTGCTTGATCATCTGCTCAAGCTTGTCGGTAAAGAAGAGCGTAGGCTGTACTTTACCGGTGCCTAAGCAGGTAGGACAGGTCTCCTGCGTCTCCACGATCATCGCCTGACGGACCCTCTGACGAGTGATCTGCATGAGACCAAACTTCGTGAGCGGTAGGACTGTATGCTTGGCACGGTCATTGGCCATACACTGGATCATGTGGTCGTAGAGCTTCTGTCTATTGGCAGCCTCCGACATATCGATGAAGTCGATGACGATGATGCCTCCCAAGTCTCTCAGCCTCATCTGACGAGCGATCTCCTCAGCAGCAGAGAGATTGACATCCACCGCGGTGTCCTCTTGCTGAGAGGAGCCTCGAGCGCGGTTGCCACTATTGACATCTATGACGTGCATTGCCTCGGTCTGCTCTATGTACAGGTAGGCTCCCTGACGGTAGGTAACGATCTTACCGAAGAGGTGCTTGACCTGGCGAGTGATGTCGAAGTGATCAAAGATGGGATTACGGCCATCGTAAAACCTCACTATATCACCCTTACCGGGATCGATGAGATCTATGTAGTCTGTAACCTCCCGCACCATGCTCTGATCATTGACATACACCTCCTTCAGCGAGGAGTCGTAGGTGTCTCGGAGGAGACTGATCACACGATTTGTCTCCTCGTGGAGCATTTGCCAGGGCTTACCGTCAGAGGAGGGCGAGGAGTTCTTCCTGCCATTGCCCTGTCCTTTCTTCCTAGAGCTAGAGGGGGGGACGGCGGTATTCAGACTGTCGACGGTGGAGGTCCACTTCTTGATCAGACTACGAAGCTCATGGTCCAGCTCAGCTACCTTAACGCCCTCCGCAGAGGTCCTGACGATCACCGTCACGTTCTTTGGCTTAATACTGAGGACCAGCTGCTTCAGTCTGTTCCGCTCCTCCTTGCTCCCTATCTTCTGGGACACGGAGACCTTGTCCGCAAAGGGGATAAGGACTAAGTAGCGTCCCGCAAAGGAGAGCTCTGCGGAGAGTCTGGGACCCTTGGTGGAGATGGCCTCCTTGGTGATCTGGACCATCACTTCATCGCCAGCTTTGAGCTGATCAGCGATGTCTCCGGTCTTAGGGATCGGCTTCTCCAGTTTTACTCGCTCGGGAGAAAAGCTCTTACCATACTTACGCTGTGCGCTGAGGAAGCTCTGGGCTGTCAGGAAGCTACTTCCCAGATCACGGTAGTGGAGAAACGCTTGCCTCTGGTGCCCAATGTCGACGAAGGCGGCATTGAGACCGGGCATGACTTTCTTCACCGTGCCGAGATAGATATCTCCCACGGAGAAAGAGATGTTTTGCTTCTCTCTCCGGAGCTCCACTAGTCTACGATCCTCGAGGACCGCGATGAGGACCTCCTTAGGTCGCACATCGATGACAAGTTGACTTTTCACACGAGTAAATCTAATCATTCGGCTTCGGTCATACGACCGATAGCCCTGTCTCTTATACACATCTGACGCTGCCGACGAATAGAGAGGTGTAGAT
>ERZ1031348.62-NODE-62-length-10371-cov-5.027918_pt1 | contig 10371 bp, 9 predicted proteins | sample MGYA00517286_ERZ1031348 | MGnify/ENA primary metagenome ERZ1031348 (study PRJEB33718, sample SAMN03159852) | human skin metagenome | collected 2014-02-25 | study: EMG produced TPA metagenomics assembly of the PRJNA266117 data set (Human skin bacterial metagenome and... | reverse complement strand
CCTCTCTATTCGTCGGCAGCGTCAGATGTGTATAAGAGACAGGATGTAGCCTGCGAGTGAGGAGGCATAGAGCGACTTGAGGTGGTCGATGAGGTCGGCGGAGAGGTAGTCGGAGAGCTGCACCTTCTTCCCCACCTCAGCCGGCTGGGTGGCAGCACTGCGGCTGTCCACCTCGTACTGACGGAGTGCGCGGACGATCGGCAGCTGGTCTGCGGGGAGCTTGCGAGTGGTCACCTCCTCCCAGATCTGCTCAATATCCTCCTCCGGATTGGCGATCAGGCACTCGGCCAGACCGGATGCGGTGAGCTTGATGTCCGTGATGGGACCGAAGAGCTTGGATGCGGGTGTCTCTGCGTACGTGTGACCGAGGTTGTCGGTCCCGAGGGCGATGCCGCTATTGCCGTGGTCGGCGGTCATCAGGACGACTGTGTTGCCATCCTTCTTTGCAAAGTCGATCGCAGCCTTGACTGCGCGATCAAAGCCGAGGAACTCGGTTGCCATGCCGACAGGGTCATTGGCGTGAGCCGCCCAGTCCACCTTGGACCCCTCGATCATCAGTACGAAGCCCTTGTCGTTATTCGTGTCCAAGATCCGGAGGGCACTCTTCGTCATCTCCTCGAGCGAGGGCATCACGGCGGGGTCCCGGTCGATGTCAAAGGGCATGTCCATCGGAGCAAAGAGTCCCCAGACTCTCTCGCCCTGATAGTCAAGCGCCGCCTTACCCGGCTCGGTGAAGACGCTCCAGCCGCGCTCCTCGAGGTACTTGCGGTACTCGGGCTTTATGAGCGAAGCACCGCCGCCATAGAGGACGTCGATCTGATTGTGGACCATCTGGGGGACGATCCAGTCGTACTTGCTTCTCTTGTATGAGGAAGAGGTGCAGTCGGCGGGGGTGGCGTGGGGAAATTCGCAGGTCACGACGATACCGGTCTTGCGTCCCTGCTCCATGCGCAGCGCCTGCCAGAGCGGCACGAGAGGGCGTCTCTGCCAGAGCGAGTCGTAGGGGAGGAGGTCCGCCTCTCCTCGGAGGACAGGATAGGTGCTCACCTGCCCGGCAAGGCCCGGCACACCATTCATATAGGTGCTGGTGGTGGGGGCGGAGTCGCCGATGGGCGAGTCGGAGCAGTAGGTGAGGATGGTCCCGCAGAGATAGGGATCGATGAGGAGGTTTTGCTTCTCCGCATCGGTCAGACGCTGATACCAGCGCGCCAGCGAGAGGGTGGCGAGGGAGGTGCCGTCCGAGATACAGAGGATGACATTCTTGACCGGCTTGGGGGTCTCATGGACGACTGCCTGACCGGGCAGCGTTACCAAGAGCGTCGCCATCAGCACGACGCTACGCACGACAGAGAGGGTAAATGATCTCATGATAAGTATTGTTATTTTTCTATCGACACAAATGTAGCATTTTTGCGTCAATAGCCTTCCCTATACTGCGCTGGCTATGGACGGGGGCTAAGGCATCAGAACCTACCCGTTTAATGCGCTGGTACTTGACCCTAGAAAAACCCTCTGCACCACGTTAGAAATCAGCAGGTAGCGATCAGCTAATTCTTTTACCGGTATTAGTGATATCTATTACCGGTATTAGTGTTACCTATTACCGACTATAGTTTTCACTAATACCGATATTAGTCTGAGGTCATCACATGGTGCGCTCGTAGCGGGCGCCGGGGAGGGAGCGAACCTTGCCGGACAGCTCGAGCTCGAAGAGCCGACCGGATAGTGCCCCGGCTTGCTCGCCGAGTCGTAGGGTAAGGTCATTGAGGGTCAGCGGCCCCGCCTCCCGGAGTTCTCTCAGGATGGGATCCTCCTCCCCCTCCTCGGTTACGGAGGAGAAGGGAAGCCGCTGCGCCCCGGACCGGTCAGAGAGGAGACTGAGCTCCTCGAGGAGAAAGTCCGGATCGGCAAGGCAGGCGGCTCGCTGCTCAGTCAGAAGCCAATTGCATCCCTCAGATGCAGGATCGAAGATCCGCCCCGGCACGGCAAAGACCGATCGCCCGTAGTCGAGGGCAAGACCGGCTGTGATCAGCGCCCCACCCCGTCGCGCGCTCTCAACGACGACGGTGCCGCGACTCATGCCGGCGACGATGCGATTGCGGAGGACGAAGTGCTGGGGGAAGGACTTGGTGTAGAAGGGATACTCCGTCACGACACCGCCACCGCTATGGATCATCTCCGATGCGAGATCCCGATGACGTGAGGGGTAGATGGTGTGATGTCCGTGTGCCACCACACCGACGGAGCGGAGACCGTGCCGGAGTGCCGCCCGGTGTGCGAGCGCATCGACACCGTAGGCAAGTCCGCTGACGATGATCAGGTCTGGTCTCAGCTCTGCCCAGCGCTTCACCATCCGCTCGATCACATCGGCGGCGTAGGTGGTGCAGCGACGGGTCCCGACGATGGCGACCATCGGTCCATCGGTCGGGAGGGTCCCCTTGACATAGAGGACGAGGGGTGCGTCGGCACAATTGAGCAGATACTCTGGGTACCCTTCTTCTCCATAAAAGAGCGGGGTGATCAGCTCACAGGCACTCGCTCGCTCCTCGAGGGTCCGGAGCTCCTCCTCAGCCCTTCGGAGTGAGTCATCAGATCGGATGAGCCGAGCTAAGGAGGGGCGGATGTTGGGGTTTTGCGCCAGCTCGTCTGCCGTCGCCTCGAAGATGCGCTCCGGATGATTGTCAAAGTCCTCGAGGAGGGCGTGGCTGATCGTGGAGCCGATGCCAGGGAGCATCGTCAGCCGCAGGAGGGCAAGCTCGGCAGGGGTCAGCGAGAGGGACACGGGAAGGGGAGAGGCTTGAGGTGCTTGTCGCAATAGTCGATGAGGAAGTCGAAGTACTCCCCCCGCGTCAGCCGTCCATCCTGCACGCCGGCGACGTGGATCCGACCGGAGCAGACTACCACGCCATCGCTCTCGCGGATCACATCCTGGTCGGCGATAAGGAGAGGTCCCTTCCGAGATAGATTGACTCCGACGACGAAGTTGTCGCCCGAGCGGAGAGACTGGCGATAGTCCAGCTCGGCATGGGTGACAAACATGTCGAATCCCTCATCGTGCTTGCTCGAGAAGCTGTCGCCGACGATGCGGAGGAACTGGTGGCGAGCATGCTCTAAGTAGTGGAGGTAATTGGCATGATTTACCACGCCCTGGAGGTCGCACTCGTAGTCGCGGACCGCCATCACGGGGCTGAGGTAGAGGTAGGTCTTGCGTGCCATAGGTCAGAAGTACTTGCTTCCCCTCTCTTTCTTACGCTGCCTCATCACGAAGAGGCGATCCCCAGGACGAACCTCCTCGGGTACTTTTACGCTAAAGGGTATGCCGATCTCATCGATGCGGCTCCTTCGCTCGGACGTGTCGCCGAGGAGCATTTGCTTTGTCTCAAAGAAGACCGCCCCGGTCGTCGGACCGGTCACCAAGAGCCGCTCACCCTCCTCGACGTAGCCGCTCTCCAGCACCAGCTCAGCCACGCCGATCTTGCCATAGTAGTGGGAGACGCGACCGATGCCCACCTTGACCTGAGTCGTGTGAGAGCCGTAGCGATCGGTCCATTCGCCGAGCCGTTGGCCGAGGTAGTAGCCGTCCCAGAAGCCGCGATTGAAGACAGTGGCCAGTCTTTCATCCCAGCCGGCTATCTTCTCCGCTCCGTAGCTACCGTCCAGATAGGCTCGGATCGCCTCATCGTAGCATTCGGTCACTGTGCGGACATACTCCGGACCTCGGGCACGTCCCTCGATCTTGAAAACCCTGACGCCGGCGTCGATCATCTTATTAAGGAAGTGGATCGTCTTGAGGTCCTTGGGCGACATGATGTACTTGCCGTCGACGGTGAGCTGGTCGCCGGTGGTATCGTCCGTGACGAGGTAGCTCCGGCGGCAGATCTGATTGCACTCACCCCGATTGGCAGACTTATTCATCTCCCCGAGGCTGAGGTAGCACTTGCCACTCACCGCCATACAGAGTGCCCCGTGGGCAAACATCTCGATGCGGATCGGCTCTCCCTTGGGACCACAGATATGCTCCTCCTCGATCGCTCGGTGGATCAGCTCCACCTGGTCCAGCGTGAGCTCGCGGGCAAGCACCACGACGTCGGCATAGCGGGCGTAGAAGCGAAGTGCCTCGACATTGGAGATATTGAGCTGAGTGCTGAGGTGGACCTCCACCCCCTGCTCGTAGGCGTAGGCCATAGTGGCGATGTCGGTGGCGATGATGGCTGAGATGCCGGCGGCCTTGGCGGCATCGATGATCTCGTGCATCCGAACCATATCCTCGGGGTAGATGATCGTATTGACGGTGAGGTAGCTCTTCATCCCGTGGTCGCGGAGCAGGGCTGCCACCTCAGGCAGGTCCTCGAGGGTAAAGCTCTTGGAGGAGTGGGCGCGCATATTGAGCCCCTCGATGCCGAAGTAGGCGGCATCGGCACCGCCTTGGATCGCTGCTATGAGCGACTCCCGGCTGCCGGCCGGTGCCATGATCTCAAAGTCTTTTCTTTCCATTACTATCCTTTTGCTTAAATGGCGGGCAGGCTCATGCCGGTAAACTTGCGGTAGAGGTCGAGGGCGTAGACGTCGGTCATGCCGCTGATGTAGTCGAGGGCGGACTGGATCTTGCCGTAGAGCGTCGGTGACGACATGTCGTACTGGGAGGGGATGCGATTAAACCAGAGCTTGGAGTAGGCTCTCTCAGGGTGGAGCTGCGCCTCGATCAGGTTGTCTAAAAGTGAGGAGAAGATCCGGAATCCCGCCAGCTCAATGTCGAGCACCTCGCCGGCGTAGTAGATGCGGTCGAAGGCGACGTCCCGCGCCTCCCTGTACGCCTCCCGCTGTCGCTCCTCCATGGCACCGATCAGACTGCCGTGGAAGGTGCCGCTCAGGATCTCCTCTCGGTGGTCGAGGAAGGTGTCGATGGCGGAGAGAGTGAGGCGATTGACCACCTTGCCACGGAGGTAGGCTATCTGTTCGTTGTCGTCCGAGAGCTGATCGATCACCCTACCGGCCTCCTCCCGCTCTGTGTCGGTGAGGAAGGAGTAGAGCAGCTCGGTGCACTCCTCCCGAGAGAGGATCTTAAGCTTATACGCATCCTCAAGATCCATGATCTGGTAGCAGATATCGTCAGCCGCCTCGACTAAGTAGACCAGCGGGTGACGAGCGAACTCGGGGTGACCGTTGGTGGAGATCTCCAGCAGCCCCAGCCTCCTTGCCATCTGCCGTAGGGTCTCCTCTTCGCTCGCAAAGCAACCAAACTTCCCCGTCTCGCACTCCTTGGCGGAGGTGTAGGGGTACTTGATGAAGGAGCCTATCGTGGCGTAGGTGAGACCGTAGCCGCCGGGGCGTCTGCCGCAGAAGGTGTGGGTCAGGAGACGGAGACCATTGGCATTGCCGTCGTAGTGGACAAAGTCTGCCCATCGACCGCCCTCCGCCTCGAGGCTCTCCCGCCAGCGGGTGCCGGCGCCCTCAGTGAAGTAAGCGTGGATGGCCCGCTCGCCGGCGTGACCAAAGGGGGGATTGCCCATATCGTGCGCCAGACAGGCTGCGGAGACGACGGTGCCGACGTCGGAGAAGTCGAAGGGCAGCTCCGGTTCCTCAGCCTTAACAGCTCGGCCGATGGCATTGCCGAGCGAGCGACCGACGCAGGAGACCTCGAGCGTGTGGGTGAGGCGGTTGTGGACAAAGATCTGCCCGGGGAGGGGGAAGACCTGCGTCTTATTTTGCAGCCGGCGGAAGGGGGCACTGAAGATCAGCCGATCGTAGTCCCGCTGGTAGTCGGTTCGACCGGGCTGCTCGGTCGCCGACTCCTCCTGGCCGAAGCGCTCACTCGCCATGAGTCGCGCCCAGTCCATCTTCTTTCTTTTCTCCTCCGTCATGGTGCTCAGATATTTCGCTCCCTCAGGAGGTCGACAAAGTGGCGCACGCCGGCTGAGGCGCCCTCACGGATCTGCTCAAAGTCGCCCGGTACAGGCACCGGCTTGGGGTCGATGAGGAACTTCGGGATCCCACTTGGGGCGCAGGTGGAGAGTCCTGCGGCGGGATAGACGACGAGGCTGGTGCCGATGATGAGGAAAATGTCCGCTGCCATAGTGGCGCGGATCGCATCGCTCATGCGGGGGACCCCCTCACCGAAGTAGACGATGAAGGGACGCAGCTGGCGCCCACTGCGGTCGGTGGCATCGATGGCCATCTCCAGCTTGCCGTCCGGGAGGGGAAGCGGTGTCTCGGGGTCGTCCATGGTGCAGCACTTCATCAGTTCGCCATGGAGATGGATCACGTGGCTGCTCCCTGCCCGCTCGTGGAGATCGTCGATATTCTGCGTCACGATGGTGACGTCGTAGTCCTGCTCCAGCTCGGCGAGGAGCTTGTGTCCGGCATTGGGGTGAGCGGCAGCGCAACCGAGGCGGAGCTTATTGGCGAAGCGGATACAGCGAGCCGGGTCACGCAGGATCGCCTCATGGGTAGCCACCTCGGCGACAGGTTCATTCTCCCACAGCCCGTCCGCGTCACGGAAGGTGCTGAGCCCACTCTCGGCACTCATGCCGGCACCTGTGAGCACCACTAATCTCTTTTTCTTTCCTTGACTCATAGTCCTTGTCTCTCAGAAGTCTCGGGGTTCGCTCCCCATATAGATGTCGAGGATCCCGCCACGAGCGATATCCTCATAGTCGAGGTAGCGCTTTGTGTAGTCGCCGCCATTGAGTCGGATCCTCTGGATGTAGATATTCTCCGCGCTATTGTCGTGCACGCGGATGGTGAAGTGCCCGTCTCGCACGCTCAGCTCTGCCGCATCAATGATCGGGCTGCCGAAGTAGTAGCGCCCGCCCGCCGGCTCCACCTGATAGAGCCCGATAGCGGAGAGGAGGAGCCAGGCGCTCATCTGCCCGGCATCCTCATTGCCCGACAGCCCATCCGGTGCCGCATGGTACAGCTCCGTCATCACTTGGCGGAGGAGCGGTGCTGCCTTGGACTGCCTCCCGAGGACACTATAGAGATAGATCGTGTGGTGGCTCGGCTCATTGCCGTGAGCATACTGACCGATCAGGCCGGATATGTCGGGCGAAGCCTCGGCACCGGTCAGGGCGGAGGAGATGGAGAAGAGGCTGTCCAGCTTGGCGATCAGCCGCTCCTCACCACCGAAGCAGCCCGCCAGCCCCTCCACATCCTGCGGCACGAGGAAGGTGTACTGCCACGCATTGCCCTCGCAGTAGTCATCATCGCGGTGCTTGGAGGCGGTGGGGTCAAAGGGGGTGTGCCACTCGCCATCGCTGCCCTTGCCCCGCATGAAGCCGGTCACCGGGTCGAAGAGGTGGTGGTAGGACTTGCTCATCTTGAGGAAATAGGTGTAGTCCTCCTCGTGCCCAAGGTGCTTCGCTGCTTCTGCAAGGGCGGCATCGGCGATCGCATACTCCATGTCGTAGGCAACGCTCTCGCCCATCTTGTCGTAGGGGATGTAGCCGTACTCGCGGCGGAGATCCTTCCCCCGTTCGTCGAGGAGGGCGGTCCTCTTCAGTTCCTGATAGACCGAGTCAGGCTCATCGCAGAGACCCTTCACGATCGCATCAGCAAGCACACAGATGCCGGGATCGCCCACCATAGTATTCGTCTCATTGGCATAGAAGTGCCAGACCGGCACCTTGCCCCCTTCGCGCGAGATCGCCGTCATCGTGCCGACGATGTCCCTCATGCGGTCGTGATGGGTCAGGGAGAAGAGTGGATGAAAGGCTCTGTAGGTATCCCAGAGGGAGAAGGTCGAACGGGTCGTGTAGCCCGGGTCGGCGTACTTAGCGAAGTCGGCACCGAGATATGACCCGTCCGCATTGCTGTAGTCGGAGGGGGTGATGAGGGTGTGGTACAGGGCGGTGTAGAGGGTGACGAGGGTGGCAGAGTCGCTTGCTGCCATCCGCATCCGTCCCAGCTCCTTCTCCCACGCCTCGTCAGCGGCCTTGCGAACGCTGTCAAAGTCCCACCCGGGGCACTCGGCTGCCATATTGGCCCACGCATCCTCGGTGGAGGTGGGGGAGAGGGCGACCTTCAGGAGAACCGGCTCCTTCGCCTGAGCCAGGTGGATGTAGGCGTAGTTGTAAGGCACGTCGCTCTCCTTCCCCGGCGTAGGGCTCGTGCCGTAGTCGATGGCGCGGATCGGGGCAGAGAGCTCAGCGGCGAAGTAGACCCGCTGATCCTTTGCCCAGCCGGTGGAGTAGCGGTAGCCCTCCACTCTCGTGTCGCTCACCTGCTTTACCTCTCCCTTCGTCAGCTGGTCCCAGTTTCCCCCATTGGCAAGGTCCCAGATGATCCCCGGCTGCTCTGCTCCCTCGGGGAAGGAATACCGATGCAGTCCCACCCGGCTCGTCGCCGTCAGCTCTACATCGATGCCGTATCGGGTGAGTCGGGTGGCGTAGTAGCCCGGGCAAACCACCTCACGGCTCCGGTCGGAGTAGCTCCACTGCCCGCTCGCCGGATCGTCCGCCATCCCTCGCCCCGGCGTCACCTCGCCCGTCACCGGCATCACCGTCAGGTCGAGGAGATCCCCAATGCCCGTACCGCTCATGTGGGTGTGGGAGAAACCGATGATCGTGCTGTCGGAGATGTGATACCCGCTGCACCAGTCCCAGCCCTCCGTGACGGAGGTGGGACCGAGCTGGACCATCCCAAGCGGGACACTCGCCCCGAGGAAGACGTGCCCGTGCCCCCCTGTCCCGATCCAGGGATCCACGAGGTCGGTCAGCTTGGTCGGGTAGTTGGGAGCCCCCTCTTCTATAGTCTTGCTGCAACTAAGAGTCAGGAGTAGGGTCATCACCGCTGAGAGGGTGAGGGTATTCCTATAGTTCATAAGTGAAATAGATCTTGCGTGTCGTCACTTGCCTCTGAGAGTCGTAGGGGGATAAAGATGTAGGCATCCTCCTCCGTCAGCCCTAAGCTGCAGAGATACTCGGCATCCATCGTTGCCATAATGGAGAGGAAAGGGATAGCCTCCTCCATCCCCTCGTGCATCGACGGGTGGGGGAAGAAGAGTGGTCGCTCCGGTTCGTCCGGATCTAACTTTGGCGGAGCCTCCAGCCTGTAGAGCTTCTCTTCCCCGCGACTGTCCCTCAGCAAGCAGGCCTTGAAGGGCCTGGGTGTGCGGGTGTCTGCATCGAGTGGGCTATCTGAGGCGGCCTGCTGATAGAGCCGATCCATATTCTCGTCATCGTAGCGCAGGAGGATGCCGTGGACCCTCCCATCTGAGAGACTGTCCATTGTCTCATCACCGACCCGGACCATCAGCAGATCCTCCAGGAGGATGCTCCTCTCACTCATCTCCGCCTGTATCGTCTCTCCCACTTCGGTCCGATCGTCTATAGAGGCGAAGAGCTGCTCCGGGATCGCTTCGGACCGGCGTCTCTCCTTCTCCTCACCACGGGGGTCCTCATCTGCGAGCACCTCCCCGGTCATCAGAGCGACGATAGGCATACTATCCATGTAGCCGTCTCGGTAGGCCTGGAGGGCGATGTCATCTCCCAGGCTCTCCATCAGGCTCTGCTCCTCATCCGTAGTCCATATCAGCATGGGGTAGAGATCCCGAAGCCCGGGGATATCGGTCTGTGGCAGGGCTAAGAGCAGCCGCCTCGGCTCAGCGGTGTCGCTGGACTCGTAGAGGACCGCGCGAAACTTGCGGGGAAGCACATTGTAGCCCGCACTCCGCTCCTTGCGGTCCGCCTTGGACACCAATTGACGGAAATACTCCTCGGTCTGCAGGAAGATCTCGAAGTGGCGCTGCCCGAGGGCAAACATATCAAGCCGCTGATCCGACCGAGTCAGGTAGAGCACCTGATCTGGCCAGATGTTTTGCGATCGGAGGATCTCCTTCATCTCCGGCGAGAGCACTTGGAGGACATTTGTCATAGAGAAAGCATATACTTAGGGGTTGCAGTACCTCTCGCAAATATACCCTTACTACCCGCCACCTCCAAAAAAAGTGAGAGCGCCCACGGATAAAAATCATCCGCAGACGCTCTCGGGGGAGGGAGAGCCGAAAACGAGACTCGAACTCGTGACCTACGCATTACGAATGCGTCGCTCTACCAACTGAGCTATTTCGGCAAGGGACAGCTTCTTCGCCACCCGCCCTACCCCTAGGGGGTAAGGCACCGCAAAGGTACGAAATTATCTCTCTCCGGCAATGTACCACTTCCACTCTCCAAGGATGACACAGCCGAGCGCTAGCGGGAGCGGCAATGAGCTGGGAGTGAAGTAGCCGGAGTTCGTTGCACAGTGGCAGTCGGTAGGGTGTAGCGCATTATACTTAACTTTGCTGAGTCGTTTTTCATAAGCCATAGATTATCATGTCATACGGCTGTCTCTTATACACATCTGACGCTGCCGACGAATAGAGAGGTGTAGATC
>ERZ1031348.61-NODE-61-length-10397-cov-4.734964_pt1 | contig 10397 bp, 8 predicted proteins | sample MGYA00517286_ERZ1031348 | MGnify/ENA primary metagenome ERZ1031348 (study PRJEB33718, sample SAMN03159852) | human skin metagenome | collected 2014-02-25 | study: EMG produced TPA metagenomics assembly of the PRJNA266117 data set (Human skin bacterial metagenome and... | reverse complement strand
GACTAGCTCCCACGACGGCCCCGGCGTTTTCCACGGCCCGACGCTATTTGGCGGGCCCCGACGTTTTCCACAGCCGGTCGTATTTCGACGGGCCCCGGTTGATCGTGAGGCTCCCCCCTCCATTCGTCCCTCGTCCATTCCTGGACGAGGGACGGCCTCACGTTAGGGTTCTCCTAGAAAAATGTTGCGGGGTTCCTGCCGGAAGCAATCGCGGCGGCGAGAAGGATGCGCGACTGGCCGGCGCGGAAGTAGCGAGACCCCAGTGCGCCCTTATCGAGGAGGGTTTTGCCACCGCCGACACCGCCGTAGGTGCCGGAAATCTCGCCACGGGGAACGCGGGTGGAGATGACCACAGGGATACCCTTCTCCAGGGCGTCGCCAAGCCCCTCAGCGAACTCCGTGCCCACGTTTCCGTTGCCCATCGCCTCCACCACGATGCCCTGGCAACCGCAAGCTAGGACGCTATCGATGAGGTCGCGGGGCGCGCCGGGGTAGGCGTAGAGGACATCCACGCGAACATCGCCAAGCTTGACGGGCTCCACTGGATCGGCCCGCTCGGGCTCCTCGGGTGCGTTGGTGCCAAACGCCAGCTCGTCGGAGGTGTGGAACTTGAGCGCGCCACGGGCAGGAAGTACCGCGTGCCCGAACACAATGAGCGTGCCGATGTCGCGCGCGGAGGGCTCGCCCGCGGTGAGCACTGCCTCCAGGAGGTTCTGGGGGCCGTCCCCGTCGGGGTCATCGAACGGGTGCTGAGCGCCGGTGAACACGACGGGGCGGGGATCCCGCACCAGCGTGTCCACGGCGATAGCTGATTCCTCCATCGAGTCAGTGCCGTGAGTAACAACGATGCCGTCAACATTGTCGTCCTCAAAGACTTCCCGGACCCGCTCGACAATCCGGTCCAGGTCCTGCATCGTCAGCGATGAGGAATCCAGTTGGTCGAGGTGGTTGGGGGTGACGGTGATCCCGGACCCCTCCAGCTGGGGCTTGATCCGCTCGATGAGGTCTTCGCCGGAGACCGTCGGGATGAGCCCACCTTCGCAATGGGTGCAAGCGATTGTTCCACCTGTGGTGATAATGACAATCTGACGTGGGGAAACAGCTTCAGTCATACTATTTACTCTAACATCGCGAGGCTGCCCAGATTCGCTGTTTTACAGGCTGAGTGGAGTTCTGGGCTACGCGGAGGAGTAGTCCCGCCGGGTGGAGGCACCGGGGGAGTCGCGGTGCGCGCGTGGCGTACGGGGCTTGACGCCCTTCATTCATAGCTTTGACTTGGAACAGATAGTTGTGAATAATGGCACCCACGCACGTACCCAGACCCAACGTGGAACAGCGTGCTACTTTGCGCGAGGTAGGAACCACGAATGCTAGTAACGAGCGCGTTGTAACCGTATATAGACCGTATAACGGTGCACTAAGGTGAAACGATGCGGCCGCAGTGGTAATGCTATTTTGACGATGGCGGGACTGTTTATTACGTTTTTGTTACGACACTGACCCGTGTACGATGTAAACGACTGTGGCCTGAGGGTTCAAAGTGGCCAACGAGAAAGCCGAGATGGTGGCTGAAACCACCAGTAAAAGGAGAAACGTGAAAAGCTCGAAGATTGCACTCGCAGCGATGGCTGTAGGCCTGTCCGTTTTTGTCAGTGCCTGTGGCGGTAACTCTGAGGAATCAACCTCGTCGTCCGCATCTGCCTCTGCAGAGGCAACGACGTCGTCTGAGGCAGCCCCCACCACCGCAGCGCTGCCCACCGTCGCCGATCTCAACGCCGTGATCGCAACTGCCACCGATCCGGCTGCCACCGTGGAGCAGAAGATCCTCACCGTTCAGGGTGGCGAGACCGCACCTGAGCTGTTCGAGACGATGACCCAGTCCAAGGCTGAGTCCGGCGCCAACTTCACCGTCGTGGAGCCCGTCCTCCCGGGATACACCCCGGATTCGGTGCTCGCCACCGTCAACTTCACCCTTCCGGATATGGCCCCGCAGACCGCGGAGAACGTCGAGTTCGTATTCGAGGATGGGCACTGGAAGCTCTCCCAGCAGTGGGCGTGCACGCTCATCCAGAACACCGTCCAGCCTGAGCAGGTCCCGCCGATGTGCCTCGGCGGAGACGCAGCTGCAGTTCCGGCACCCGCCGAAGGTGCTGACCCTGCTGCGCCTGCACCCGCAGAAGCCCCTGCAGCAGATCCCGCAGATCAGGGAGCTGCGCAGTAATAGAATTCGGTGCTCGTAGCGACATCGGATAAAGGAAAGAAAGAATCGTCGCAGGCCCAGGGCCTGCGACGATTTTCCTTTAGCCGAGCTGTGCTCAGCACACGGCTTGTTAGCTCTGCTCCTTTAGCTCCTGCACACCCGTCTCATGGTCCATGAGGAATTTTCTTCCCACCCACCGATCGCGCAGCCACCGGTCGTGGCTCGCGACAATGACGATACCTGGGAAGCTGGCGATCGCCCGCTCCAGATCTTCCGCGAGGGTTAAGGAAATGTGGTTCGTCGGTTCGTCGAGAAGCACAATGTCAGGAGGGCTGGCCAGCGTGATACCGATAGCAACGCGGCGGCGCTGGCCCAACGACAGCGCCCGCATCGGCAGGGCCGCGACATCGGGAGTCAACAGCCCCATTTCCTCCAGGCTGGGGGAACCTGCGGGCGTCGCCTGGTCAAAGGTGGCCGCCGCTGTAAGAGAGAGATCCTCCCATCGGGAGTCCTGCGCCAAGTAGCCCACGGAGAGGCCCTCGACAATCGTCATGAACCCCTCGGTAAACGGGACCGTCCCCGCGATGACACCGAGCAGGGTGGACTTGCCCGCACCGTTATCCCCCTGGATGAGGATGTGGTCACGATCAAGCACATCGAGGTCCACCGCGGGCATACGATCCTCCACGGCAATTTCGAACAAGCTGATGGAGGGATCAGAGGAGCGGGTGAGAGTGACAGAATCGGTCCGGCCGGTGGCGAAGGTGAGTGGCTTCGGCGGGGCGGGGAGAGCATTTCTATCCAGCTCTTCCAGGCGGTTACGCGCGCTACGGATCCGGGTGCCCGCTGTTTTTGCCGCCCGATCGGCGTAGAACTTGGCAGCCATGCGGGTTTCCGACTTATTCTCCGTGGAATGGAAGATGTCCTCTTCCGTCTTTTCCAGCTTGTTTTCCAGCATGGCGCGCTCGTTCTCCTGCGCGTTATACAGCGATTGCCAGCGCGTCCGGGTCTTGTCGCGCTCCTCAAGGTAATCCGAGAAGCTGCCGGTGAAAAACGTCGCCTGCCGTGTCGATTCTCCACGCCCGCCTTCAGGCGCAAGCCCCGGGTCGAGATCGATGATGCACGTGGCGGCGTTGTCCAGGAAATACCGATTGTGGCTCGAGGTGATGACCGGTCCACGGTAGTTGTTCAACTCCTCGATGATGAAATCGGTCGCCTGGTCATCGAGGTGGTTGGTGGGCTCATCTATGAGCAGACAATCCGCAGGACTGACGAGCAACATAGCGAGGGCCAGGCGGCGGCGCTGGCCACCGGAAATCTCCGCGATGGTGGAGTGGCGGTCCAATCCTTCCACTCCCAGGCCGGTGAGAACCTGCTCGATCCGGGAATCGAGGGTCCACAGCTGGAAGGCATCGGCCCTGGCTAGTGCTTCGTCGTAGGCGCTGGATAGGCTCACCAGGTTGGGGGCCTCCGCCAGGCGCGCTGACAACTCGATGATGTCCGTCTCGATCGCTTGGACTTCACCGACGGCGTGATCGATAAGGTCCTGTACGGTGTTGTCGGGGCGCAGACTGACCTCTTGGGGAAGGTACCGGGTGCGCTCCGGGAGGTGTAGGGTTCCAGAATCCGGGGTGAGCTGGCCCGCAAGCAGCGACAGCGTGGTTGACTTGCCCGAACCGTTTTCACCGATGAGTCCCGCGACCTGGCCCGCACCGACGGTGAAGGTAACATCCGTGAGGACCCGCGCGCCGCCGGGGTAGGAGAAGCTCAGGCCATCGGCCTTGATGTACTTTTTCATCTCATCCTCACAGCATTAAGTGACGGTTGTGGTGAAACCGTCCGGTGGCGTGGATCCCAGATATCGGGCTCCACGGTGGCCAGCACAGCAAGCATGATCCCTGGTGACACACGAATCACACCACTGCAACTGGGTAACTTTTCTATTTACCATTCTATTTCTCCCGGTGAGTAAAAACCTAACGGTCGCTGTGTAGCGAACAATTGCCGCGTGGCGTACATCCGCCGTGTGGCTAACATTCGCTGCGGGGCGAATCGCCACACGGAGGAAAGGGATGCCTGGCAGGCGTCGATGGCTAAGTCCCCGGTGCGCGCGGGGCCACAAGTCCGTCGTGCCCCGACGCGAGTCCACATCAGAGGCTTGCCGTGCCGGATAAGGGGCGCGAGGAGAGCGCGGGTGCCAGGCCGGGGAGATTCGAGACTAGGAAAAGTCGGTTTTTTGGAAGGTGTCTTGGACGACGGCGTACTCGCTGGACTTATTGCCGTACACGGTGCGGGTGGTCAGCGTCGATTGTCCGGCGGTGGGATAGGGCTTTTCTAGGTCAATGGTGATGGTGGAGGAGCTGGAGGTCTCAGCGGATTGGACATCGACCGTCTCACCGGAATCCAAAGTCAGGGCCCCGATCGTGGGGTGCTGGGAAACTGTTGCATTTACTACAACGGTGGAGCCCTCATGGCTGACCAGCGTGTACGAGGTGACCTGGGCGGTATTTGATTCACCAATCACCGGCATCTCCACGGTCCAGGTGGCACCCGGCGCGATGGGGTCGTCGGGGAAGATGACAAGCTGGCCGACGAGGGCGGAAACGTAGCCCTCGAGGAGTGCGTCGACTTCGTCGGTGGAATTATCCGGCTGGGTGTAGCTGATTGCGGTGACGCGGCCGGTTCCCGTGGCTTCCCACGTTGCGGCGATGCCGTTGGCGGGGGAGACATCGACGGTGTCTTCTACACGGACCGCCGACGGGTCTGTACGTGCGAGGTCGGTGAGGGTCATGGTGACGCTGCGGGAGGCGCCTGCCTCGTCGTCGGAAAGCTGCGTCGTGGTGAGCTCGGCGGTGCCTGTCAGCGGCGCCCCTGTCACGGCGGCCGGAGGTTCGGGGGAGAGCTGCGCTGCTGGAACAGCGGTTTGGGAGAAACCGAGACTGACGCTGAAGTGTGCGGTTTGTGTGGCGTCGAGATCTTGGTAGGCCACGGGCCGACGTTCTCCTTCCCCGAAGGAGGTCACCGTGACCCTGGGGGCTTCGATGGAAGCTTTCACGCTCGTGTGGTTGGTCTCTGAGGCGGGGGCATCGTCGCCGCTGCTTGCGCAACCGGAAAGGACGAGTGCGGAGGTGAGACACGTTGCTGCTAGAACTGCGCGGGCTGAAAGTTTCACATCTACCAACATAGTGGACCGGGGCATTGCGACGGGCCCACGGTACCGACGGCCACTATGGTCCCGACGCTCACGACGGTCACGCTCACGACGGTGGTTGGGCTTTTCGACGGTCACGACGGTCACGACGGTCACGCTGGGCGACTAGCTGGGCGGAGAGTGGACCGTTGAACCGTTCAAAGTAGGAAGGAAAGCCCTCGGCCCGCGTTATTGGCAATTCTCCCCCTAGATAGGCGAGAATGAATAGGTGGCTACACTCACGAGAAGATATGGAAGGTTAGTTCTAGCAATAACACTCATCGTTGCCGTCGTCGATCAGATAGTGAAAACACTGATCCTCGCAAACATGAGCCCAGGGGAAAAGGTACCCATCATCGGGGATTGGTTCCGGTTCCTACTCACTTTCAACTCAGGCGCCGCATTCTCCATGGGAGAAAACTCCACGTGGGTGTTCACCACCATCCAGCTCGTCTTCATCGTGGCGGTATTTACCTACTTCCTGCCACGGCTAGGTAGCCGGTGGACGGCGGTTGGCGTAGCGCTTATCGCCGGGGGTGCGCTGGGCAATGTCATCGACAGGCTGTTCCGCACACCGGGATTCTTCGTTGGCCACGTGGTGGATTTCATCTCCGTGGGCAGCTTCGCCATCTTCAACGTCGCGGATTCCGCGATCACCGTCGGAGTGGTGGTGTTCATCATCGGTGTTGTGCTTGAAGAAAACAGCAAGTCAACGGCCGAGGGGCAGGTCAAATGACAGTGCGAAGGTTGCCTATTCCCGAAGGAATCGGAGGGCTACGGGCCGATCAAGGACTGTCCAAATTGTTGGGGCTGTCCCGCTCAGCCGTGGCGGAGATCATCGCGCAGGACGGCGTGCGACAAGACGACCGAGTGGTGAGCAAATCCACACGCCTGGCACCCGGAACATGGGTGGACGTACAACTACCCGGCCCGAAGCAGCCACTCCTCCCGCAGGCGGAGGAAGTAGTGGGAATGAAGATCCTCCACGTCGATTCGGATGTCGTCGTGGTGGACAAGCCAGTCGGCGTGGCAGCACACCCCACCGTCGGATGGGAAGGAAAAACTGTCCTCGGAGGGCTTGCAGCCGCCGGAATCGATGTCACTACCTCCGGCCCGCAGGAGCGCAAAGGAATCGTCCACAGGCTCGACGTGGGAACCAGTGGAGTCATGGTTGTCGCCCGCTCAGAGCGCGCCTACACGCTGCTGAAAAAGGCATTTCGGGAACGCACCGTAGACAAAACTTACCACGCTGTAGTGCAGGGTCACCCAGATCCGCTGGAGGGGACCATCGAGGCACCCATTGGTAGGCATCCGAAGAAAAGCTACAAATTCACCGTCATTGAGGGCGGAAAAATGGCCGTCACCCACTACGAAACACTCGAGGCATTCCGCGAAGCATCCCTCCTTAAAGTGCACCTGGAAACCGGCCGCACGCACCAGATTCGTGTGCACTTTTCCTCCCTGCACCACCCGTGTGTGGGAGATCCGATGTACGGTTGCGACCCGAAACTAGCCAAACGATTGGGCCTCAAACGTCAGTGGTTGCACGCCGTGAGTTTGGGGTTTGACCACCCCAACGGGCGGCACCTGGTCATCTCGTCCGATTACCCCGAGGATCTTTCTCATGCGCTGGATATTTTGCGGCAAAACTAGTGGGCCCAGCTTGGCGCGCAGGGTGAAAGCCGGAGTGGTTGGCGGGGCGATGTGTCTTGCCGGGCTTTCCGGCTGCGGGCAGTTCGACTCAGCGCCCGAGTTTCGCCCCTACGAGGATCAGCTGGGGCCGGACTCGGGTGAGTCGATCGATTCCTATGTCGCGCGCACCCCGTTCACTGCTCCAGAGGCGCCCACGTGGGCGATGGTCACCTTTACGCAGCCGCTGCCCTTTGCCGAGGCTGCGCGGTTTGCTCAGTCGTATGCGCCGGAGCGCGTCAACCAGTTGGTGTTTCCTGACCGAGCACCGGGAACCGTTCCAGAGCCGAGCGACTACGCTTCCCGTGAGAAACTGTTCGAGCTCTACGGTAGGCTTGCAGGGGCCGAGGCAGTAAGTGGCCTCGTGGTTCGCGCAGACCCTGTGGCGTTGACCGGGATGAATGAGGATTCCCGTGTGTTCCATGTGGAGGCCTTGCCTCCCGATGCTACGTGGGGGTTCATCGGCGTGCGTCCCGTTCGCTTGTAAGGGTCCCGATCGGCTACGAACGGGCCCGATCGGTGAGGAACGGGGGAGAGCTGTGGGAGGCTGGATGGAGACGTCGACAAGCTAGTCGTTGGGCACGCGTTGAGTAAGCGACGCTAGGACGCGCCGTCGGACGCAGTGGGAACTGTGGAGGGCTCGTGGGAGTGACGGGAACGGGCGAGCTTGGACTCGCTGACGAGGTGCAAGACGATTGCATCCCAGATGATAACGAACCCCGCCCAGCGCACGGGCGAAATCTCCTCGTGCTTGACAAACAGGGCCCAGAAAAACTGCATCGTGGGGGAGATGAACTGCAGCATCCCCATGGTGGACAGGCTAACCCGCTGCACGGCTGTGCCGAAGAGAAGGAGGGGTACCCCCGTGACGATGCCCGCGGTGGCTAGGAGGAGAGCGTGGCCCGTGCCCTGAGAAGCAAACGTGCCGGAGCCGGTGACCTCGAGGTAAATGATGAACGCGAGGGCAAAGGGGGCGAGGACCGCGGTCTCAGCGGTGACGGATGTCACCGAAGAGATGGTCACCTTCTTCTTCACTGCCCCGTACACCGCGAAGGTGACGGCCACCCCGATTCCCAGGTATGGGAACTGCCCACCGGCCACCGTGATAAGAATGACGGCACCGGTGGCGATCGCCACTGCGGCCTTCTTCAACCCGGAGAGCTTCTCCCCAAAGAACAGCATCCCAAAGGCAACGTTGACGAGGGGATTGATGAAGTACCCCAGTGCTGCCTCGGCTACGTGGCCGTTGTTGATGGCATAGACGCAGACGAGCCAGTTACTCGCCACCACAACGCCAGCGATGGCGATGATGCCCCATTGCCTGGCGCTTAAGGCGAGGAGTTCCCGGTGTTCCTTGGTGGCCACGCAGATGATCCCCATGAGCAGAGCCGTCCACACGATCCGGTGGGCGATGATCTCCACCGCGCCCGCAGGCTCGAGGAGCGGAAAATAGGCGGGGAGAAGACCCCACATGAAATAACACAGGGCACCTAAGAGCATGGAATTAGAATAATCGGGAGGATTCTCCCGCGCGTTCCTCAGTACCAGGGAGGAAGTAGTACGTTCTTGTGGTTCGGGCGGATGTCGGTCTGGTGGGTAAGTGGTCGCTCGATGGGTAGAAATGTAGGCACAGCGGGTGCGGTGCCGTGCACGCTGGGCCGGTGGGCTTAGGTGCGCCCCGGCTGTACAATAGGCCATCATGAGTAACTCCTCCTTCGTACACCTGCATAACCACACGGAATACTCAATGCTCGACGGCATGGCGAAGGTGGATATGCTTGCTGACGAGGTCAAACGGCAGGGCATGCCGGCGGTGGGGATGACCGACCACGGCAACATGTTCGGCTCTGACGCGTTCTATCGCAAGATGACCTCCGAGGGGATCAAGCCGATCATTGGCATCGAAACATACATGGCGCCGGACAGCCGCTTTAACAAGAAGCGCGTGCTGTGGGGCGAGCCGCACCAGAAGAAGGACGATGTCTCCGCCTCGGGCGCGTACCTGCACCAGACGATGATCGCCGAAAACGTCACCGGGTTGAAGAACCTCTTCTACCTGTCCTCCATGGCCTCGTACGAGGGCCAGCTGGGCAAGTGGCCCCGCATGGATGCAGAGCTCATCGCCGAACGCCACGAGGGCATCATCGCCACCACCGGCTGCCCCTCGGGCGACGTGCAAACCCGCCTGCGGTTGGGTCAGTTCGACGAGGCACTTGCCGCCGCCGCCAAGTGGCAAGATATCTACGGCAAGGACAATTTCTTCCTTGAACTCATGGACCACGGGCTGGACATCGAACGGCGCGTGCGCGATCAGCTGCTGGAGATTGGCAAGCGCCTCAACCTGCCACCCCTAGTTACCAACGACTGCCACTACGTGCTCCAGTCCCAGGCCCACGATCACGAGGCCATGCTCTGCGTGCAGACCGGCAAGACGTTGCAGGACCCGGACCGCTTTAAGTTCGGTGGGGACGGCTACTACATCAAATCCGCCGCACAGATGCGCGACACGTGGGATTCCATGGTGCCCAAGGCGTGCGATAACACGCTGTGGATCGCCGAGCGAGTGGGGGATTACTCGGAAATCTGGGAGACCCACACCCACGACCGCATGCCGATCGCCGATGTTCCCGAGGGCGAAACCCCCACCTCGTGGCTCACCCACGAGGTGATGGAGGGGCTCAAGGCGCGCTTCAACGGCGGCGAGGTGCCGCAGGAGTACATTGACCGGGCGAAGTACGAGATCGACGTCATCGATTTCAAGGGCTACCCCTCGTACTTCCTCATCGTGGCCGAGCTCATCAAGCACGCCCGCTCGGTTGGGATCCGCGTGGGACCGGGCCGTGGTTCCGCCGCTGGTTCGCTTGTCGCGTACGCCATGACCATCACCAACATTGATCCGATGGAACACGGCCTGCTGTTTGAGAGGTTCTTGAACCCGGAGCGCCCGTCCGCCCCCGATATCGATATCGACTTCGACGATCGTCGTCGCTCCGAGATGATTACCTATGCCGCTGAGCGCTGGGGTGCAGACAAGATTGCCCAGGTGATCACCTTTGGCACGATCAAGACGAAGCAGGCGCTCAAGGATTCCGCGCGCGTGCAGTTCGGTCAGCCCGGCTACCAGATCGCCGATCGTGTGACCAAGCTGCTTCCCCCGGCTATTATGGGCAAGGACATTTCGCTGAAGGGTATCGTCGATCCGAACGATAAGCGGTACAACGAGGCTGGCGAGGTCCGCCAGCTCGTTGAGACGGACCCGGATGTGCGGAAGATTTTTGAAACCGCCCGTGGCCTGGAGGGTGTGGTGCGGCAGGCGGG
>ERZ1031348.59-NODE-59-length-10510-cov-5.652606_pt1 | contig 10510 bp, 7 predicted proteins | sample MGYA00517286_ERZ1031348 | MGnify/ENA primary metagenome ERZ1031348 (study PRJEB33718, sample SAMN03159852) | human skin metagenome | collected 2014-02-25 | study: EMG produced TPA metagenomics assembly of the PRJNA266117 data set (Human skin bacterial metagenome and... | reverse complement strand
TTAACTACGAAAGCACAACTGCTCGGAGAGATGGTGCAGGCACCGTAGCCCCGCCTTGTGAAGAAGTGAGTAATATCGTAATGTCATCAAGTGCTGTCCCCGGACCATTTCTCAGTGAATTCTATTCTCGGTATTAGTTTTAGACGAGTTTCAGGGGCTGTTCTCGAAGACTGCCGTAGGCGTGTAGAACAGGTGGAGATCAAGTCAGCCCCTCAGCTATGATACGGGTTTCCCACACCGAGGAGCGCAGAGTGTCAGAGTGCCACGAAGTGGTTACGCTGGCACATCAAGGCGAGCGGTTGGCACGACCGCCCGCTCTTGCCAGCTCTTCGGTGGCAGGTTAGAGCGCAGGAGGACTGCGAAGCAAGTCTTCCGAAGCGTTGGTAAGTAAAATGGCGTGTAGGAAAAGTAATAGCTTATTTTAGGGGCTGTCCCCGAAGACTGCCGAAGGCGTGTAAAACAGGTAGAGATCAGTTTAGCCCCTCCCTTACAAACGGATTCCTCTCATCGAGGAGCTTAGAGTGTCTGAGTGCCACGGAGTGGTAGCGAAGGTACGTCAAGGCGAGAGGAACCTCTCGCTCTTGCGAGCTCGTCGATGGTAGGTTAGAGCGTAGGATGAGTGCAGAGCGCCTCTTCCGAAGCGCATCAGGTGTTCAACACACTGCCCTATATTAGAAGCGTTTGCTCTATTGTGATAAAGTACACGTCAAAACTTTGGAGTGCGTATTATCATCACCTACTTTTGCCCTACCAGTTCAGTATAGCTAACTAATTAATGACAAAAGAATTATGGCTGAGAAAAATGTAAACGAGATGCCCTCCGGGCAGACCGATGAGAAGATCCTTGTGCTGGAGGAGAAGCCCAGTAAGGGACAGACTGTGGGACGTACAACCGTCCTCACGGACAGTGTGCGCGATCTTATCAAAAGTGGAAGCAAAAAGAAAGGAGAGACCTATAATGTGGAGCTCTCCGAGGATGGCACTCTGCCGACCAAGTCCAAGAAGGGGAATGTAAAACTTCTGGATGTGAGACAGAATGACAACCCCCTGACTGCTTTTATGAGAAATCTAACTGCTCACCTTGATGCCATGGACACCAAGGGAGATCTTAAGAGTATCTATGTGGTGTCCGCAAATAAGCTGGATCAGTTCTTTGAGCGACTGCACAATAGATTCATCCCACAGAATAATCAAGCCCTAGAAAATAATGAGTACTCTGTGAAGAAGCTGAAAGCAGAGGAAAGGATGATCGCCGAAGGGAAAATGCTAGATCCCGCCAAGGTAGACTGGCAAAAGCTGGAGAGCGAGTTCGGCGTTAAGGCAGACTGGCTCGCCAAAAACGGGCAGCTGGATAAGCTGCTGCATTACCAGCAGACGGATGCGGTAAAGGTAACCCTACCACCTAAGCCGGGTTACGACGATGGTTTTGAGACAAAAGCTCGCTTTTCACTCACCAAAGACTACAACATCCGCTACACCTTCTATGCGCCCAAGGTAGATCTTGATCGACCGTTTATGGGACACACGTGGAGTGATAAGGATAAGCAGACTTTGATGCACGATGGGAATCTCGGAAGATCCATTGATCTTCAGAAAAACAACGGTGAAATCAACAGCTACTATGTAAGTATCGATCCGCAGACCAATCGTCTCTCACTAATGAGAGAGGATCAGTTTAAGGTTCCAGATAAGTTGGGAGTTGTGGATCTTACCCCGGATCAGCAGAAAGACCTCAAGGAGGGCAAGATGGTTCGGATCGAAGGTATGCGACGCGTCAATGCGAATGGAGTAGTGGTTGGCAATCCCTACAATACGCATATTCAGGTGAATGCAGATAAGCGTGGCATTGAGTTCATCTTCGATCCGCAGAAGGACTTTATGCAGAGGTATGAGGAAGACCGTAAGTACCTCAAAGAGGAGTGGGACACCCAGCATAAGTTTGCCGGAATACCACGATACAAGTACGGCAAAGAGCTGACCGAGGAGCAGCGTTTCGCTCTGGGATATGGCAAGACTCTCTACTTAGAGGGTCTCAAAAAGAAAGACGGAACGACTTTCTCAACCTACTTACAGGTGAATGATAAGGGAGTGCTGCGAAGCTACTCCAGTGATCCATCTCTCATTGATGACAAAGTCAACAAGGTCGCTTATAAGAATGAGAAGAAGGAGGAAAAGTCCAAAAAGGAAACCGTGACTAATACGGTCAAGAAAGAAGTTAAGACGAAGAAGTCAGTAGGACCGAAGCTGTAATGTGAAATCTATCATGTTGTATTGAGTAAATCATGGAGAGAGGGCATGCGATATGTCCTCTCTCCTTTATATCACAACCGGGTGAAATGTTAAAGCACAGATTATGGTCTGTCTTATTTGTTTGGTTATGACCTTTTAGGTATCTTTGGTTATCCAAAGGGGACAGAGGTCCGAAGTCTCATAGATAGAAAAGTGTTTGCACTTCTTTTGCACCTGTTTTTTAACCTCCACATTTTCAGCCCCCTACAAGCTCTCCATAAATGTACCACTAATGTTTCTGACACTCCAGACGGTCCTGCTCTTTGGCACTGACTTTGCGTAGTGAGATATGAACGAAAGACTAAGTCATACATATAGATCATGGATAAAAATCAGACGACAGGGAAGATTGGCGTGACGAGCGACAATATGTTCCCGATCATTAAGAAATTCCTCTACAGCGATAATGAGATCTTCCTCCGAGAGATCGTAAGCAATGGCGTGGATGCCGTACAGAAGCTGAAGACTCTTGTCTCCAAGGGTGAGTACTCCGGCGAAGTCGGGGATCTCCAGGTGGAGGTGAAGATCGATGGCGACAAGCTGATCATATCGGATAATGGTATCGGTATGACTGCCGATGAGATCCATAAGTACATCAATGAGATCGCCATCAGCGGTGCCGAGGAGTTTGTCAAGAAGTACGAGGACCAGCACAGTATCATCGGTCACTTTGGTCTCGGATTTTACTCCTCCTTTATGGTATCCGACAGGGTGGAGATCTACACTCAGAGCTACGACGAAACGGCTCCCAGTATCCGCTGGTCCTGCGAGGGCAATCCTGAGTACCAGATGGAGGAGGCAGAGAAGAGATCGCGAGGGACGGACATCATACTACACATCTCCGAGGAGGATAAGGAGTTCCTCGACGAGGATCGCATCTATGCATTGCTCAAGAAGTACTGCAGCTACCTCCCTGTGCCGATCGTCTTCGGTAAGGAGAAGGAGTGGAAGGATGGCAAGCAGGTTGATACGGATAAGCCTCGGGTGATCAATGAGACGGATCCGACGTGGATCAAGCAGCCTTCCTCTCTCACCGACGAGGATTACAAAGAGTTCTACCGGACGCTCTTCCCCGGTAACGATGCGCCGCTCTTTTGGATCCATCTCAATATTGACTACCCGTTCAACCTGACCGGGATCCTCTACTTCCCCCAGATCAAGTCAAACCTCGATATGCAGAAGAGCAATATCTCGCTTTACTGCAACCAGGTCTACGTGACCGATAATGTCGAGGGAATCGTCCCCGACTTCCTCAATCTCCTCCACGGCGTGATCGACTCCCCGGATATCCCGCTCAACGTCAGCCGGAGCTATCTCCAGTCTGATGCCAGGGTGAAGAAGATCTCGACCTACATCACGCGTAAAGTGGCAGACAAGCTGGCAGAGCTCTTCAAGACCGATCGTGCCGCTTACGAGGAGAAGTGGTCGGCACTTGATCTCTTCGTGAAGTATGGCATGCTGACGGATGAGAAATTTGCAGAAAGGGCTAAGGGTATCTTGCTCCTCAAGGACACCGATGAGAAGTACTACACCCTTGAGGAGTACAAGACTCTGATCGAGGGCAACCAGACCGATAAGGACAAGAAGGTGGTCCACCTCTACGCGCAGGATCCGGATCGTCAGTATAGCTACATCCGCGCGGCTAAGGACAAGGGGTACAGCGTGCTCCTGCTCAATGGACCCCTCGACATGCATCTGATCGGGATGCTGGAGCAGAAGTCGGAGGATAGCCACTTCGTCAGTGTCGACAGTGACACGCTGGAGAATCTCGTACGCAAGGATGAGAAGCCGGTCGGTCATGTCGATATGACCGAGGAGGATCAGTCCATCCTGAGACAGCTCTTCCAGAGTCGGGTGCCTGAGGGCGATGATAAGCAGATGATCCATGTTGCTACTGCCAATCAGGGTGCCGAGGCTAAGCCGATCGTAGTGATCCAGAATGAGTATATGCGACGCATGAAGGATATGGCGCATATGCAGCAAGGGATGGATATGTATGGATCCATGCCGGACAGCTACATGATGACGCTCAATATTGATCATCCTCTGATCGGTGCGGTCCTGAAGAAATTCCGGTCCTCAGATCAGATCGGTACCTACACTCAGCTGATGGGTGACCGAAATGGCTATGTCGCTCGGCGAGCTGAGATAGACAGTCAGCTCTACGACGACAAGAATAAGCCCGATGAGGCAAAGAAGAAGTCTCTCCAGGAGGATCTCAAGGAGACCAATGCCCATATCGATGAGCTGGATGCCAAGCTCGGCACCATTTATGCCGACTTTGCTGCCGGACAGCCGGTGATCGAGCGCCTGATCGATCTCGGACTCCTTGCGAGCGGTCTGCTGCGAGGTGAGGCGCTGGATCGCTTTGTCTCCGATTCTATGAGTGCCATCTCGGACAAGGTGGACGACTGACTCTGACGGCTGAAATACAAGAGGGGCTGCATCGCCATTAGCGGTGCAGCCCCTTTTGCTTGATATTATGATATCAGTGCTTACTCAGCCTTGCTGGCCTTGCAGGCGCACTTTACAGCCTTCTCCGGCTCTGTGTACCACTCCTCCACGGTCTTCCAGTCGATGATCTCCCAGAGTGCCTTGAGGAAGTCTGCACGCACGTTGCGGTAGTCCACATAGTAAGCATGCTCCCAGACATCAGCGGTCATCAGCGGGCAAAGACCCTTTGTGATGGGGTTATAGGCGTTTGAGCCCTTGTCGATGCTGAGCTTCCCGTCCTTGTCAGCGACGAGGAATGCCCATCCGGAGCCGAAGAGTCCGGCGGCCTCTTCCTGGAACTTCTTCTTGAAGTCCTCAAAGGAGCCCCACTCCTTCTCAATCGCCTCCAGCAGCTTGCCGGTAGGCGCCTTCTTGGCCTCGTCCTTGGGACGGAGCTGCAGGAAGAAGAGGTTGTGATTGAGGATCTGTCCGGCCTGATTGTACATCTTGCCGTCAGCTTCCTTGACAATAGACTTGAGGCACTTGTCCTCGAAGTCGGTGCCCTCGATCAGTTTATTCAGAGTGTTGACGTAGCCATTGAGGTGCTTGCCGTGGTGAAGAGAAACAGTCTCCTCGCTCATCACAGGCTCCAGCGCATCCTTTGCGTAGGGTAGGTCTATGAGTTTGAATTTCATGGTAAGAATAATTTGTTGGTTAGAAAAACAGGAGCGTCATCACCTCCGATCACTCAGAGGAATGGCTCCACTATAAGTGGAGTGAAAACTGTCGTGAGGTCTCCATGCTCCACTATATTACTTACTTGCTGTATCTCTCCTTGAGTACACTCAGCATATCCGTAGTCATGGAGTCGAGGTCATACTCAGGCTTCCAGCCCCACTCCTCTCTGGCGCAGCTGTCGTCGAGAGAGTTGGGCCATGACTCTGCGATGCCCTGGCGGAGCTCGTCCACCTCATAGGTCATGGTGAAGTCGGGCATCTGCTTCTTGATGGCAGCGTAGATCATCTCCGGATCGAAGCTCATGCTTGCGATATTGAAGGAGTTACGGTGCTTTAGCTTGGCGGGATCAGCCTCGAAGATCTCGTACATGGCGCGGAGAGCATCCGGCATGTACATCATATCCATATAGGTGCCGGCCTTGATCGGGCAGACGAAGCTCCCGTCCTGCACGGCCTTGTAGTAGATATCCACAGCGTAGTCGGTCGTACCACCACCGGGGAGAGTGACATTGGAGATCAGCCCGGGGAAGCGTACAGACCTGGTGTCGACACCAAACCTCTTGAAGTAGTAGTCGCTCAGCAGCTCTCCGGATACCTTCGTCACGCCGTACATCGTAGTGGGGCGCTGGATGGTGTCCTGAGGTGTCTTATCCTTAGGTGTGGAGGGACCGAAGGAGCCGATGGAGCTGGGGGTGAAGACGGCGCACTTCTTCTCTCTCGCCACCTCGAGGACGTTGCAGAGTCCGCCGATACCGATGTGCCAGGCAAGCTGAGGCTTTGCCTCTGCCACTGCCGAAAGGAGTGCAGCGAGATTATAGATGGTATCGACATCATACTTCTCCACCACATCAGCGATCTGCTGTGCGTTGGTGATGTCTACAATCTCTGAGGGACCACTCTCCTTGAGCTCTCCCTTGACGGGGGCTGCGGGGATATACCCGGCGATGATTTGACCATTGGGGATGATGCTCCTCAGCTTCATCGTAAACTCTGACCCGATCTGCCCGGTCGAGCCAATGATAAGGACATTCTTCATAAGACAAATACTTGTCAGACGTTGCCGTCTTGCTCAGTTGTTGTATAAAGGTTGGTGTATTAAGTTAGTCTATACTGTTGCGGAGTTGGATCAACCCGCTCTACCTTACAAAGATGAGTAAATTACTTGACACTACCCACACAAAGATGAGTAAATTACTTGACACTACCCACGTTTTTGATCTCCATTTGCTGTGCAGGCGTTTCTGAGTCGGTTCCTAAGTAGCATAAGTAGGATGGTTCCTCCGACAAAACTTCCTCTTCTTGTATATCTGTCTGGTATATAGCTTTCTGTGAGCGCCTGGGGCCAAGTCATACGGTATGACCGAGCTCGCTTCGACCTAATACCGGTAATAGTGGCGACTAATACCGGTATTAGTATTCACTATTACCGGTAAAAGAAATGTCCCCTCTGAGCGTGGGTACTTTTTACTTCGGAATGGAGTGCCCAAAGCAAGTCGCAGGTTCATGATCCTGATGACCATGAACCTGCGAGAAACAGGGAGGCGTCCTACTCAGGGGGACCCTTTATAGTATGAGTGTCAGTCTACCGGATGATATTGCACAAAGGCCTCAATAGCCTCATACCGGGCAAAACCGAGATCATGATAGATCTTCGCCGTGCCCCTATTGCGATCCTCTGATCTCTGCCAGAAGAGTCGCTCATCGTCACCCAGGAAGGGAGCTGCGTCCATCTGTGTCTGATGCTTGAGGATTGAGTCTCTCTTGAATCGGAGCTCCTCCGGACTCATCGGTACGGCCATCTCGATGTCATCAATATTCCACTCTGCCCAGGCACCTCGGTACATCCAGATGCGGCAGTCCTTGAGCCACGCCTCATCCCTCAGCTCGTCGAGAGCCGCGAGTACGGCATTGGTAGCTACACGGTGTGTGCCATGTGGGTCGCGGAGGTCTCCGGCCACGAAGATCATATGTGGCTTGATCCCCTGGATGAAGTCCTTGACGATCAGCACATCCTCCTCAGAGAGTGGCTTCTTCTTGATGGCGCCAGTTTCGTAGAAGGGGAGGTCCAGGAAGTGGACGTGGTCATCCTTTAGCCCCACGTGCCGGTCAGCAGTGCGGGCCTCCTGACGACGGATAGTCCCCTTGAGGTAGCGGGTCTCGTCCGTCTCATTGTCCCCCTCTTTCTTGATCTCGGTGAGGTAACGCCTCGTCTCGAGGAGCTTCTTGCAGAGTTCGTCGTCCTCACGACCTTCGTTCTGATAGAGGGCATGGACAAAGTCGATGTAGCGGATTACCTCCTCGTCATTGACGGCAATGTTTCCCGAGGTCTCATAAGCGACATGCACGTCGTGTCCGTGCTTGACGAGTCGGTGGAAGGTTCCACCCATGGATATGACGTCGTCATCGGGGTGGGGCGAGAAGACGATCACTCGCTTAGGGAATGGGAGAGCTCGCTCCGGACGATTGCTGTCGTCGGCATTGGGCTTACCTCCCGGCCATCCGGTGATGGTGTTTTGGATGTCGTTGAAGACCTTGATATTGCAGTCGTAAGCCGAGCCGTACTGACGCAGCAGGTCACTCAGCTGGTGGCTAATGTAGTCCTGGTTGGTGAGGTTGAGGAGCGTCTTGCCGGTTTGATCACAGAGCCATACGAGAGCACGGCGAACCAGCTTGTCCGTCCATCGGGGATCGGTCACTCTCCAGGGGGTGTGGATCCGAGTCAGCTCGTCAGCTGCCTCCAGATCGGTGTAGACACTTGCCCTATTGTGAGTCTGGAAGATAGATGCCGGGATGTCGTCGTCCTGAGGCTCCTCGACCACCTTGCGGAGGATCTCCTTCTTCGACTCGCCCCATGCTAGCAGCACTACGCGCTTGGCTGCCTTGATCTCATTCATCCCGACAGAGACTGCGGTCTCTGGGACGTTGTCGGACAGGTTGAAGGAGCTGATTGCCTCGTTGCGCGAGGTATCGTCCAGCACCACGAGGTGGAAGGAAGAGCTCAGTACGTCTCCAGGAGCATTGGTTGCCACGGTGCCGCGCTGCCCGATCCCCATGAGGCAGAGATCGAAGCCGCCCAGTTCGCTGAGCTTCTGCTCATACTTAGCCCAGGATGAGGGTATGTCGTCCTTGTCGGTGCCTATCTCAAAGTGGTGTACGTTGGCTCCGGGGATGGAGATTTTGTCAATAAACTCCTCCTTGAGATGAGCTAAAACCCCCTCGTTGTCATTAAGTAGGGGGTAAAACTCATAGAGCGGGAAGATGTGGACGCCTTCGAAGGAGAGCTCCCCCTTCTTATGGAGCTTGATCAGCTCACGGAGGACGGGTAGGGGGCTTGTCCCGCCGGAGATACCCAGCGCGAAGGTCTGCTGCTTGTCCTGATGAGACTTGATGTCCTGAGCGATGCGAAGTGCCAGCTCGACACTTGCCTGCTCATCGGATGGGTAGATACGAGTGGAGATCCGCTCGTAGCTGGTCAGCATAGTCTCCTCGTACTTGTTGCGAGGCTTGTAGAGTCTCTCCTCTACCTGCTCGAGGGAGATTTGTGATGTGAGATTAAGTCGCATATTGGTATATGTATGAAGAGTGAAAACAAATATATCGGAGAGATCACTGAAGTTCTCTCGTTTCGACGATAAAGATAAGAAAAAAATTAATCATTTGGGTTGTGGAGCTGCTCGATCTTGTTGGGTCGAGTAGGTGAGAGGGATAGAGTGCTGGTAAGAAATCTGTCATCATATGTTTCTTATGTGTCCGTTCTGTGTCGGTTCGCGTCCGTTATTACGTCTGCTTTTGTACCTATTGCCCTCCTTCTTGTCCCTCTCTTAGGTCTAGTGTTGTAATTATGGAAATAAGTAGATAATCTTCTTGGGAAGCTCGTGGAATTGGGCTAAATTTGCAACACTGACTGATTGTCTCACGACGATGTAACTTCGAATACCAACAACAGTTTTTATTAAATCCCATGTGGTTGACTAATTCTTCTATCGGAAGGAAGGTGGTGATGAGTGTCACCGGCGTCTGTTTCTTCCTCTTTCTGCTTTTCCATGGAGCAATGAACCTGGTGGCAGTCTTCTCGGCTGAGGGCTACAATGAGATAGCCCACTTCCTGGGGACAAATCCGGTTGTCCAATTTATGGTGCCGATCTTGATGGCTATTATCTTGATCCACATCATCTACTCCATTATGCTCTGGAGTCAAAATCGCAAGGCGCGTGGCAATGATCGCTACGAAGTGACGGGGAAGGCCAAGATCGACTGGGCCTCTAAGAATATGCTCCTCCTTGGACTGATCATCCTCGGAGGTATAGTGCTACACCTGATCAACTTCTGGGCAAAGATGCAGCTCCAGGCTTGGATGGGAAACGCCTCAGTGGTAGCCTCTACGCAGATGGAGTACATCTTCAGCAAGCCCTGGATCGTGATCATCTATCTGCTCTGGTTCTGCGCCATATGGTTCCACCTCTCTCATGGTATCTGGAGTGCAGCTCAGACTGTGGGGCTTAATAATAAGAAGTGGATCAATATCTGGAAGACGATCGGCTACGTCTTTGCGACGCTTATCCTTCTCATGTTTGCCTTCGTTGCCATCGCCTTTTATCTCAAGTCAGTAGGCGTGTGGCCCGAAGTCGGTAACATCTGGCACTTGGGTGCAGCCGGTGAGATCCCTGCATCGCAGTACTACGGCTTCTGATCTGATTGTTTCACGCATCGTTTTATACCAATGACTATGTCTATACAAGATATAAATATGGATCCTGCCAAGAAACTGGACGCTAAGATCCCAGAGGGACCTCTTGCAGAGAAGTGGACCAATTACAAGGGCCATCAGAAGCTGGTCAATCCTGCCAATAAGCGCAAGCTGGATATCATCGTTGTGGGAACCGGTCTCGCTGGTGCCTCTGCTGCCTCTTCACTCGCTGAGCTCGGGTTTCACGTCAAGTCCTTCTGCATCACCGACAGCCCCCGTCGCGCTCACTCTGTAGCCGCTCAGGGAGGTATAAATGCTGTCTCTTATACACATCTGACGCTGCCGACGAATAGAGAGGTGTAGA
>ERZ1031348.57-NODE-57-length-10806-cov-5.888941_pt1 | contig 10806 bp, 6 predicted proteins | sample MGYA00517286_ERZ1031348 | MGnify/ENA primary metagenome ERZ1031348 (study PRJEB33718, sample SAMN03159852) | human skin metagenome | collected 2014-02-25 | study: EMG produced TPA metagenomics assembly of the PRJNA266117 data set (Human skin bacterial metagenome and... | reverse complement strand
AAGTTACTGGGCCGGGGTGGGTGCCGCGGTCTCAGTCACAAGCGTGGTGATGTCAACCGTCTCGGTCTCCTGCGGAACGGTCTCGGTGACCTCCGTGGTGACATCCACCGTTGTGGTCGCGGGCTCCGCCGGGGCATCATCCTTCTGGCCGCCGAGCAGCCACCACAGCAGGATTGCCAAGAGGACGACGACGATAACGCCGATGATCCACGGCAACGCCGAACCACTCTTCGCAGTATCCTCCACAAGGCGCTGCGGACGCTCACGGTGAGCCTCCACTATGGGCTGGTTGGTGGAGCGCTCAACCTCAGACGCCTGCGCGGGAACGACCTTCTCCACGCGGCTCGGGGCTTCTTCGGTGTGAAATTCAGGGGTGACGGAGGTCTCGTCATTGCCAAAGGAATGGGAGCCGCCATTTTCAGGATTAAGGTTATGCTTATCAGTCATGGTTCCAGGGTACTGTGAACTTTCTACGCTCGCCACAGGCGCAACAAGAAAGGGTGAACCTCTTTGCCTGAGGTTCACCCTTTTTTAGCTGCTGAGAGCCGTTTTAGAAGGCCGTGTCATCCAACGGCACGGAAGCACCCGTGTACTCGCCGTACGCATCCTCGCCACTGTAGATGGACTCGGAGAACGTCGGAATGGAGTACGTCGCGTTGCGCGCCGCCTCCGTCGGTTTGACGGAGATGTTGCGGTAACGGGAAATACCGGTACCAGCCGGGATCAGCTTACCGATGATCACGTTTTCCTTCAGGCCGATGAGCTTATCGGAGCGCTTGTTGATGGCAGCATCCGTGAGCACACGAGTCGTCTCCTGGAAGGAGGCGGCGGATAGCCAGGACTCGGTGGCCAGGGAGGCCTTGGTAATGCCCATGATCTCCACACGAAGATCGGCAGGCGTGCCACCCTCCTTGCGCACCTCGGTGTTGACAATCTTCGCCTCGGAGATATCCACCAACGTGCCAGGCAGGTAATCCGTCGTGCCCGGATCGATGACCGTGGCGCGACGCAACATCTGGCGGATGATGATCTCGATGTGCTTATCGTGGATCGCCACGCCCTGCGTCCGGTACACAGCCTGAACCTCGTCGATGAGGTGCTTCTCCACACCACGGCGGCCGAGAACGGCCAGCACGTCGTGAGGATCGGCCGGGCCGCGCAGGAGACGGTCACCCATCTCCACGTGGTCACCGTCGGAAATCGCACGGTCAGTCGTCGCACCGGGGATACCCGGCAGCGGGACGGTGATCTGTGCGAGACCCTGACGCTTGGAGAGCTTCTCGTATACCTTCTCCTCGGAGCCGTCGTCAGGCTCGATTGTGAGGGTGTAGAAGTTCGAACCGTCGTCCTCGAGGTGAACCGTACCGGACACCTCGGCGATCGGGGTCTTGTTCTTGGGTATGCGGGCCTCGAACAGCTCCTGCACACGAGGTAGACCGCCGGTGATGTCGCCACCGACACCGCCCTGGTGGAACGTACGCATTGTCAGCTGCGTGCCGGGCTCACCAATGGACTGTGCGGCCACGATGCCCACTGCCTCGCCGATATCAACGAGGTGGCCGGAGGCCATGGACTTGCCGTAGCACTTCGCGCACACGCCGGACGGGGTCTGGCAGGTGAGCACGGAACGCACCTTGATCTCCTCGATGCCCTTCTCTACCAAGAGGTCGATGTTGGCATCGGTCAAATCGGCACCGGCTTCGAGGACAACGTTGCCCTCAGAATCCGTGGCATCCTGGGCGAGAACGCGGCCGGAGACGGAGGTCTCGATGAGGCCGTCACGCTCGTAGCCGACGATGGTGCCCTCGGAATCCCGCTGGGCGTGGCAAACCGCGACGCGGATACCCATGTGGGTACCGCAGTCTTCCTCGCGGACGATGACGTCCTGCGCGACGTCGACGAGACGACGCGTGAGGTATCCGGAGTCGGCGGTACGCAGAGCCGTATCGGCCAGGCCCTTACGGGAACCGTGGGAGTTGTTGAAGTACTCCAGCACGTTGAGGCCTTCACGGAACGACGTCTTAATCGGGCGGGTGATGTACTCACCGCGTGAGTTCACCACCATGCCCTTCATGCCGGCCAGGGTCCACAGCTGACGCATGTTACCGGCAGCACCGGACTTCACGATCATCGGGATCGGGTTATCGTCCGGGTACAGGTTCTCCACGGCCTTGCCGACGACGTCGGTAGCGTCCTTCCACAGCTCGACCAGGCGATCGTACCGTTCGCGCTGGGTAAGGGCGCCCTTGACCCAGTACTTGTTCTCTACCTCGGCGGCGGCCTTCTCGTAATCCTCGAGGATTTCCTTCTTGTTCGGAAGCACGAGAACGTCGCTCATGGTGATGGTCACGCCGGAGCGGGTGGCCCAGTAGAAGCCAGCATCCTTCATCTTGTCCACCGTCTGCGCGATGGTGATCATCGGGTACTTGGCTGCCAGGTCATTAATCACGTCACCGAGCAGGATCTTGCCTTCGCCACCGCCCTTGCGGACCATGACGCCCTCAAGGTACGGGTAGTTCCACGGCAGGAGCTCGTTGAAGTAGATACGGCCGAGCGTGGTCATCGCCGTCCAGGTATCGCCGCGCTGCCAGCCATCGGGGAAGTACTCCGCCTCGATATCGGCCGGCGGGCGCAGGTGCGAAATGCGCACGCGGATGGGGGCCTGCAGGCCGATCTGCTCACGGTCGTAAGCCATGATGGCCTCGGCCACGGAGGAGTACTCGCCCTCGGCGGGGTGATCCGTGGTGGCGGGTTTGTAACGGCCCTGGCCACCGATCTCGTCCTCGCGCTTGTTCATGGTGAGGAAGTACAGGCCGGTCACCATGTCCAGACGCGGCATGGCCAGCGGCTTGCCGGATGCCGGGGAGAGGATGTTGTTGGAGGCGAGCATGAGGATGCGGGCCTCGGCCTGAGCCTCTGCGGACAGCGGCAGGTGGACAGCCATCTGGTCACCATCGAAGTCGGCGTTGAATGCCTCACAGGCGAGCGGGTGCAGCTGGATGGCCTTGCCCTCCACGAGCTTCGGCTCGAACGCCTGAATGCCCAGGCGGTGCAGCGTAGGCGCACGGTTGAGCATCACGGGATGCTCGGAAATGGCCTCTTCCAGCACGTCCCACACCTCGGGACGCTGGCGCTCCACCATGCGCTTGGCGCTCTTGATGTTCTGCGCGTATTCCTTCTCCACCAGGGACTTCATAACGAAGGGCTTGAACAGTTCCAACGCCATGAGCTTGGGCAGGCCACACTCGTGAAGCTTGAGCTGCGGGCCAACAATAATCACGGAACGACCGGAGTAATCAACACGCTTACCCAGCAGGTTCTGGCGGAAACGGCCCTGCTTGCCCTTGAGCAGATCGCTCAGCGACTTGAGAGCACGGTTGCCCGGGCCGGTGACGGCACGGCCGTGGCGGCCGTTGTCAAACAGCGCGTCGACGGACTCCTGCAGCATGCGCTTCTCGTTGTTGACGATGATCTCGGGGGCACCGAGGTCGATCATGCGCTTCAAGCGATTGTTGCGGTTGATCACGCGACGGTACAGATCGTTGAGGTCTGAGGTGGCGAAACGGCCACCGTCGAGCTGCACCATCGGGCGCAGCTCCGGCGGGATCACCGGGATGCAATCAAGGATCATGGAAGCCGGGTCATTGCCGGAGCGCTGGAACGCGGCGACGACCTTGAGGCGCTTGAGGGCGCGCATCTTCTTCTGGCCCTTGCCCTCCTTGATGATGGTGCGGAGGTTCTCCGCCTCGGCATCAAGGTCAAAGTTACGCACGAGGGTCTGGATAGCCTCGGCACCCATGCCGCCGGTGAAGTAATCCTCGTAGCGATCAACAAGCTCTTCGTAGATGGTCTCGTCGATGATCATCTGCTTGGGGGCGAGCTTGACAAAGGTGTTCCAAATCTCGTCGAGGCGCTCAACTTCACGCTCAGCGGCCTGACGGATGTGGGTGATTTCGCGGTTCGCGGCGGACTGCACCTTCTTACGGGCATCAGCCTTCGCACCGTTGGCCTCGAGCTCAGCGAGATCCTCCTCGAGCTTCTTGGAACGCTCCTGGATCTCCTCCTCGGCGTCGGCCTCCACATCCTTCTTCTCCAGAAGCATGTCGGCCTCGAGGGTGGTGAGGTCATCGTGGCGGGCCTCCTCATCAACGGTGGTGATGATGTTGGCCGCGAAGTAAATAACGCGCTCCAGGTCCTTCGGAGCGAGATCCAGAAGGTAGCCCAGGCGGGAGGGCACGCCCTTGAAGTACCAAATGTGGGTCACCGGGGCGGCGAGCTCAATGTGGCCCATCCGCTCACGGCGCACCTTGGACTTGGTCACCTCAACGCCGCAGCGCTCACAGATGATGCCCTTGTAACGGACGCGCTTGTACTTACCGCACTGGCACTCCCAGTCGCGGGTAGGTCCGAAGATACGCTCGCAGAACAGGCCGTCTTTCTCTGGCTTCAGGGTGCGGTAGTTAATGGTCTCCGGCTTCTTCACCTCGCCCTTGGACCAACGACGGATGTCGTCGGCAGAGGCGAGGCCGATGCGGAGTTCGTCAAAGTAGTTGACGTCGAGCACAGTGTAAACCTTTCACTCGTGATGTAGTCACGAGGCTGTTCGTCTTTTGTAAGAGTAATTCTGGTTCGAATGCAGGCGGACAAGCCGCCTACCTGCTATGCGATATCGTCTGTGCGCTCGTCGCGGGACAGGTTAATGCCCAGGGACGCACTCGCCGATTCGAACTCGTCGTCATCTGCACCGCTGAGCTCAACAGGCGTTCCGTCGGCAGACAGAACCTCCACATTGAGGCACAGGGACTGCAGCTCCTTCAGCAGCACCTTGAAGGACTCCGGGATACCAGGATCGGGGATGTTGTCACCCTTCACGATCGCCTCGTACACCCGAACACGGCCGTTCACGTCGTCCGACTTGATGGTCAGGAGCTCCTGCAGCGTGTATGCAGCGCCGTACGCCTGCATGGCCCACACCTCCATCTCGCCGAAGCGCTGGCCACCGAACTGTGCCTTACCACCCAGCGGCTGCTGGGTAATCATGGAGTACGGGCCAGTGGAACGTGCGTGAATCTTCTCATCCACGAGGTGGTGCAGCTTGAGCATGTACTTCTCACCGACACACACCGGGTACTTGAACGGCTCGCCGGACCGACCGTCGAAAAGCTTGGCCTTACCGAACTTATCAACCAGCCGGTTGCCATCGCGGTCGGGCAACGTGGAGCCGAGCAGACCCTCGATCTCCTCGTTGGTGGCACCGTCGAACACCGGGGTAGCCAGAAGCGAGTTCGGCGGAACCTCACGCAGATCGTCCGGAATACGCTTGGCCCAATCCGGGTCACCCTCGATGGCCCAGCCGGACTTAGCCAGCCAGCCGAGGTGAACTTCGAGCACCTGACCGATATTCATACGACGCGGCACACCGTGCGTGTTGAGGATGATATCGATCGGGGTACCGTCCTCCATGAACGGCATGTCTTCCTGCGGCAGGATCTTGCCCACAACACCCTTGTTGCCGTGGCGGCCGGCGAGCTTATCGCCGTCCTGAATCTTTCGCTTCTGGGCAACGTGGATGCGAATCATCTCGTTAACTCCCGGAGGAAGCTCATCGCCCTCGTCACGGGAGAACCGGGACACGCCGATGACCTTGCCGGTCTCACCGTGCGGAACCTTGAGGGAGGTGTCGCGCACCTCGCGGGCCTTCTCGCCGAAGATGGCGCGCAGCAGGCGCTCCTCGGGGGTGAGCTCGGTCTCGCCCTTCGGGGTGACCTTGCCCACCAGGATGTCGCCGTCACGAACGTCCGCACCGATGCGGACGATGCCGCGCTCGTCGAGGTCCTTGAGCACGTCCTCGCTCACGTTCGGGATCTCACGGGTGATCTCCTCGGCACCGAGCTTGGTGTCGCGGGCATCGATCTCGTGCTCCTCGATGTGGATCGAGGTGAGGATGTCCTCCTCCACCACGCGCTGGTTAAGGATAATGGCATCCTCGTAGTTGTGGCCTTCCCACGGCATGAACGCCACGAGGAGGTTGACGCCGAGGGACATTTCACCGTCGTGGGTGCCGGGGCCGTCGGCCATGACCTGGCCCTGCTCAACGCGGTCACCGATGTTGACAATCGGCTTCTGGTTGTAGCACGTGTTCTGGTTCGTGCGCTCGAACTTGCGCAGCATGTACGTGTCACGCTTGCCCTCATCGCTCATGACGGTTATGAAATCGGCGCACACGTTCTCCACAACACCGGCGTGCTTGTTGATCACAAGGTCGCCAGCGTCGTAAGCGGCGGGAGCCTCCATGCCCGTGCCCACGTACGGGGACTGGGAACGGATGAGCGGCACTGCCTGACGCTGCATGTTCGCACCCATGAGGGCACGGTTAGCGTCGTCGTGCTCGAGGAACGGAATCATGGCGGTAGCAACCGACACGATCTGGCGTGGGGACACGTCGATGTACTCGATCTGCTCCGGGCCAACAACCTCGATGGCGCCGTCCTTGAGACGAACCTCGTTACGCTGCTGGGTGATAACACCGTTCTCATCGTGCTCGGTGTCAGCCTGGCCGATGACGTAACGGTCTTCCTCGTCGGCGGTGAGGAAATCGACCTGGTCGATGATCTTGCCGTTTTCTACCTTCTGGTACGGCGTCTCGATGAAACCAAACGGATTGACGCGGGCGTAGGAGGCCAGCGAACCGATGAGGCCAATGTTCGGGCCCTCAGGGGTCTCAATGGGGCACATGCGACCGTAGTGGGACGGGTGCACGTCACGAACTTCGATGCCGGCACGCTCACGGGACAGGCCGCCGGGGCCCAGAGCCGAGAGGCGACGCTTGTGCGTGAGGCCGGACAGGGAGTTGTTCTGATCCATGAACTGGGAGAGCTGGCTTGTTCCGAAGAATTCGCGGATAGCTGCACTCACAGGGCGCACGTTGATCAGGCTGGTAGGCGTGATCGACTCCGCGTCCTGCGTGGTCATGCGCTCGCGCACCACGCGCTCCATGCGCGCCAGACCAACGCGCACCTGGTTCTGAATCAATTCGCCCACGGTACGCAGGCGACGGTTGCCAAAGTGGTCAATATCGTCGGTCTCGAGCGGGATCTCCACGCCATCCGGGGAGGTCATGGTGCGCTCGCCGGCGTGCAGACGCACGAGGTACTCGATGGTGGTGGCGATGTCCTCTTCAGTGAGGGTCTTCACGCCATCGTGGTCGCCACCGAGGCCAAGCTTGCGGTTGACCTTGTAGCGGCCCACCTTTGCAAGGTCGTACCGCTTCGGCTTAAAGAAGCTGTTCTCCAGCAAAGCCTGCGCAAGGTCGCGCGTGGGCTGCTCGCCCGGGCGCTGCTTGCGGTAGATCTCGAGCAATGCCTCGTCCTCGGAGGCTGCACCGTCGTTCTCCAGGGTCGACATCATGATCTCGGAGAAGCCGAAGCGCTCGCGGATCTTCTCCTCGCTCCAGCCCAGGGCCTTGAGGAGGAGGGTCACCGGCTGGCGACGCTTACGGTCGATACGGACACCTACGGTGTCCTTCTTATCGACGTCAATTTCGAGCCACGCACCGCGGGAAGGAATAACCTTCACCGAGTGAAGCGGGCGCTCCGTGGACTTATCAAGAGTCTCATCGAAGTACACGCCTGGGGAACGCACGAGCTGAGAGACGACGACACGCTCGGTGCCGTTGACGATGAAGGTGCCCTTGGGGGTCATCATCGGGAAATCGCCAATGAACACCGTCTGCGACTTAATCTCGCCGGTGTCCTTGTTCTCAAACTCCGCAGTCACATACAGCGGTGCAGAGTAGTTAATGTCCTTCTCTTTACACTCATCAACGCTGGCCTTCACCTGCTCGAAGTACGGCTCCGAGAGGGACAGGCTCATGTTGCCAGAGAAGTCCTGAATAGGAGACAGCTCCTCGAGAATATCTTCAAGGCCACTCGTCACCTTGAAATCCTCGCCGTGCTCAGCCTTCTGCTGCTCACGCCACTCGGGCGTACCAATGAGCCAAGCAAACGAATTCAGTTGTAGGTCTAGTAATCCAGGTAGCCCAATGGGCTCCTTGATCTTCGCGAACGAGTATCGCTTAGGAGCTCCAGGGTTCTTTACATTCAGATTGGTCTGGCGGGAGACTGCCAAGATGCATCCTTCCAGCACCTCGCGCGGCCAGAAGCACCCCACTATTTGAGCACCTGACCGCTTGGTTTTGTATAAGCTTTCGGTCTGCTATAGGAACCGGTGCCCAGATAGCACTGAATGACCTTGTCAAATTCCAGCTTTTGCTTTCTTTTGATCAAGGCCTTCAATCATCGACCACCGATTCTAGCGCAACAAACTACGATAGCCCACTACGGTCAGTTTGTAAAGTGCCGCTTTCTCCGTTTGTCAAATACGCCGAATATCCCCAGCGCACCAAGCACAAGCACGACTGCCCCGATACCTGCCGCAATCCAGTTCGCCGTCTTCCACGCCGTTGGGTTTGCCACGTTCTCGGCGATCTCCATCAACGCGTCTTTATCTTCTTGGGACATCGTCCCGTTGAACAGGAGAACATCATCACGCTGCTCGCCTGTGAGGTAGTAATCCTCCACGGCCTCATCCATGCCGACGATCATTCCGGTGGCCTTGTCCACATCGATGTCCCGCTTGGCGCCATGGTACAACACCCGGCCCATGGCATCGGGTTCCCCCACCGCCTGTGGCTCAAATTCTTGCCGGTACGTCACTACGTAGCGCCCGTCTACTTCGGCCTCCCCCGACTTCACCGCGGGCTTCGCCGCCCGCAACGTGGCGTCGAAGAGCGGGTACTCGTCAGCCTCAGCGTTGGGAGGGAACGCGAACCACAGGCCGTCCACATCCACCGTAGCCACGGGGCTGGCCAGCTGCTCCGACACGGTTGCCGGCGTCAGCGCCTCACCGCTCATGCGGTCAAACCGGTAGCTATACACCTCGGCGCTGAGCAACCCGTCCAGATCGGTGGCCCGCCCTGTGCGCCTGGTAGACAACCCAATCCGGGCTGTGGCCTCCTCGTTGGTGATGGGCGAGGTGTACACCACGTGCAGCTGCCGCTCCACAGGCTCGATCTTGGTGGCTGCATCCGCCACCGCGAGGCTCTTGGCGGAGTCGTCGGTGAGGGTGTAGGTCAGTTCGCCGTGCGCCACGGGAACGTTCTCCCCCACCTGCGTCAGGCGAGGCGTGACAAGCCCCCACACCAGAAGGGCCAAGCCGATGCCGATAAGCAAGGCGGAGACTACTCGTGAACGTGGAAGCATGGCCCTACTCTACCTCGAAGGACCGGCCGAACCGCAACCACTGCCACCAATCCCGGCCCGCCGCGGCGGCCGACTCGGCAGGTTGTGACGACCGGGCCGGGTTGTGCGCGGATGCGTGCCGTTATCGGCCCCGCCCTGCCGCGGCACTCGACCGTCCCGGACAGGTAGGCCGAGTTCTGCACGACGGCGGCGTTGGCGAATAAAAGGGCAGAAAAAATCCCCCACCGCCGAAGCGGTGAGGGAAAGTTCTACGCTAGGTAGGACTACTTGAGGGATGCGGTTGCGCCAGCCTCTTCGAGCTTGGTCTTAGCAGCCTCAGCGTCCTCCTTGGAAGCACCCTCGAGGATAGCCTTAGGAGCAGCCTCAACGAGCTCCTTAGCTTCCTTCAGGCCCAGGCCGGAGACGATCTCGCGGACAACCTTGATCACGCCGATCTTCTTGGCGCCCACGTCCTCGAGCACGACGTCGAACTCGGTCTTCTCTTCCTCAGCAGCAGCCTCGCCACCTGCAGCGCCAGCGGCAGCAACAGCAACCGGAGCAGCAGCGGTAACGTCGAAGGTCTCTTCGAACAGCTTGGTGAACTCAGAGAGCTCGATGAGGGTCATTTCCTTGAAAGCTTCGATGAGCTCTTCGTTGGTGTACTTAGCCATAACGGTCAAGTCCTTTCAGTTTGTTTTCCGGGTTACCACCCGGGGAGGTAAATGGTGATGAAATTTTCGATCCTGTTAGCAGGCGAAGTAGGTTACTTCTTCTCCTGCAGTGCAGCGGAAAGACGTGCGACCTGGGATGCGGGAGCAGAGAACAGGCCAGCAGCCTGCGTCATCTTGCCCTTCAGGGCGCCAGCCAGCTTGGCCAGCGTGGTCTCGCGATCGTCGAGGTCTGCAAGCGCCTTGACCTGGTCAGCGCTGAGCGCAGCGCCGTCCATGTAGCCGCCCTTCACAACGAACTTGTCGTTGGTAGAGCCAAACTTCTTCATGGCCTTGGCAGCGTCCACTGCCTCGCCCTTAATAAAGGCGACAGCGGTAGGACCGGTGAGGAGATCATCAAGGCCCTCAATGCCAGCCTCAGCTGCGGCAAGCTTGATGAGGGTGTTCTTGGCGACGTGGTACTTCACGTCTTTACCGAGATCAGTACGGAAATCGGTGATCTGCTGAACAGTCAGACCACGGTACTCAGTGAGAACCAGCGAATCAGCCTCGTCAAAGTACTCCTTGAGTTTTGCGAGCTCCGCAGTATTCTTCGGGTTTGCCATTTCCTCGCCTCCTTCCATTAAACGGTTCTTCAAAAATTGTCCGCCACGAGGCATAAATAATGCCCCGTGCAAGAGCACAGGGCACAAACCAATTCAATCATTGGAAGGTGTTGCAAGTGACTCCTGCGTGGGCCGTTTCCTTGAAGAGGAAACCTTCGAGCCTTTCGACTGACCGACGGTCTACGGTGAAACTTGGTCTAGGACGTCTCTCAACGCCCTCTCACAAACTTCGTCCATAGACCATACAGCCCACGCGGAATCAACGCAAATTAGCTGGACAAGCTGGACGAGGAC
>ERZ1031348.56-NODE-56-length-10812-cov-4.924700_pt1 | contig 10812 bp, 10 predicted proteins | sample MGYA00517286_ERZ1031348 | MGnify/ENA primary metagenome ERZ1031348 (study PRJEB33718, sample SAMN03159852) | human skin metagenome | collected 2014-02-25 | study: EMG produced TPA metagenomics assembly of the PRJNA266117 data set (Human skin bacterial metagenome and... | reverse complement strand
TCTCTATTCGTCGGCAGCGTCAGATGTGTATAAGAGACAGCTTTTCATCTTACGGCCTATCAGGCTGCTACGGAAAGCCACCCCCGCTCCTGTTCCGCGAAATCAATAAATTCTTTTACGTCGCTCAACAGCTTCTGCACACAGTGGGCCGACACGTCGCTATCTACCCCGTGGAGAACCCGCGACCGCTTGGCAGAATAGGCCGAGAATGTCTTCGCCTGGCGCACCCCCGCGTCATCAACTTCGGCCAGCTTTTGCCACACGCTCACCCCCGTGCGCTTGCGTTTTCTTACCCCCAGAGAGGTAATTCGCGCGCCAGCAATTCTCAACGCAGCCTGGTAGCCATATTCCAGGGCCTCAGCAGTGCCACCGGAGTGGAAAGCCTCAGTGGCGGCGGACAGCAGACCGTAAGCCTTATCAAGGAAAACGTCCTGTTCTCCTTTCTGTGCGCGTGCCCCAACCGTGGATGACACCACATGTCCAGCCATCGCCTCTACCCCTTTTCACTTTCCAACACCTTTGGATAACCGCTTATTACGTCTCTGACTCTAGAAAGGAGCATTCACACCCACACCGAAAATTAGCACATCTGTTCTATTTTGGCTCCAGGTGCTGGATATACCTCCAAGGATGCCGAGAAAGTGACACACTTGTGAAGTAAGAGAAAACGTTTGCAAGGAGACAACCATGTCGCATTCCCCACACTGGCCCACCAGCCTTGTAATGCGCGTAGTTTCCCTGCTTTCATCGGGAAAACAAGCCACTTCAGGCCCTATTTCCCCGCAAGTTACTTCGCTGACTGGTGAGCGCGAATCTAAAGGGAAAACCCGGGCCAGCTTCGCCAATTCCTCCACACCAACGGCCACCCCACTACACACGCAAGAGCGTGATTCGCACGAGCCGGATCCGGATCGCAGTATCATCGTGCAGGTTTCCCGTGAGCGGTTCGTGGACAACGTGGAGCACTACGTCGATCTGTACATGGCAGCGATGAAGTATGACTCCCGCCTGCGGGCCTCGCGCATCGCAGCGTGGGAACACGATGCCACGTTGACGGGATTCGTCGCATTTGAAGCCGTCGACCCCGCGTTCCCGCAGTCCCCCATCGGTATTTGCTACGGTCACAACGCCGACGAGGCGAGCTGGTGGCACCGGGAGATCGCCCGCGGCGTGATGTTTAGAAAGCCCACCGCCCTCGATGCCCCGCGCTTACTGCAAACCTACTTCGAGGTGTGCGAAATCCACGTGAAGGATTCGGCACAGTCCCACGGCATCGGCAGGAGGTTGCTCCGCCGGTTGCTCAGCGCTACGAACGCACCGTTCGCACTTCTTTCTACGCCTGAGGTTCCAGGCGAAAGCAACCGAGCGTTTTCGCTCTACCGCTCCCCGGAGTTCGGCTTCCAGGATCTTTTGCGGTCCTTCTACTTTTACGGCGATTACCGTCCGTTCGCAGTATTGTTCGCCCAGCTAGACACCGGGGCCCCCGGTGACCCCGCAGCCCGCACCACCGCGGATACCGGACCTGCTACCCGCACCCGATCAACCACCGAACCTGACCGGGAAGTCAATTCCTGGCGGGGAGCCGAACCCGCCCGGCACGGTGCCACCGGCGACACGCCCGCGGCTGGGAACCATTAGGAGCGCTAGAAAGCCTGGGGCTTTGTGCGGCAACACCCAATCGAGGCAGTCGCCTTGGGAGCTCGCCACAAAAGGTATCGTTACAGAGGAAAACAGCGCGACTCCTCCAGGCAAGATGCCAAAGTAGCGGAGAACCGAGGAAACGCCTGCTCACCGGATGCGGTGCAGCGTGGCTGAGATGACCAAAGATGGGATAAGGAGAGCCCGTGACATTTGAACTGACCTCTATTCAAAAGGGCGTAACCGAGAATCTGCGCAGCTTTCTAGCTGCTAACCGGGAATCCGTCGATGTCATTGACCCCCATGTCAAGGTGGCTGCCGACGCGCTTGCACAGTTTGTCATCTCCGGGGGCAAGCGCGTCCGCCCGCTCTACGCATGGGCCGGGTACATCGGAGGCGGTGGCGACAAGGACAACGAGGCGGTCCAACGGGCCTGTTCCTCGCTGGAGTTTATCCAGGCGTGTGCACTCGTCCACGATGACATCATCGATGCGTCCGATACGCGGCGTGGCAACCCCACAGTGCATCGCACGATGGAGGCCTACCTCAACGGCAGCGACGAGTTCACCGGCTCGCCCGAGATGGCGGAGGAATTTGGCAGGTCAGTTGCCATCCTCATCGGTGACCTGGCGCTCGTGTGGGCCGAGGACATGTTCATGGAATCCGGCGTGCCGCTGGATCAGCTCATGCGTGCACGTCCCGCGTGGAAGGCGATGCGCGCGGAAGTCATTGGCGGCCAAATCCTAGACATCAGCGCGGAGGCCATGGGGGAAACAAGCTTCGATACCGCTCGCCGCGTCAATGTGTACAAGACAGCCTCATACACCATCGCTCGCCCGCTCCAGATCGGCGGCATGCTGGCTGGGGTTGATGAGGACACTCTGGAGGCGTATCGGGGCTACGGCCATAACCTGGGCATCGCGTTCCAGTTGCGCGATGATCTTCTCGGAGTTTTCGGCGATCCGCAGGTCACGGGTAAGCCCGCCGGCGATGATCTGCGCGAAGGCAAGAGGACGGAGCTCCTTGCGGCCGCCGTCGATCTCACGCACGACACCTCCGACGCAGAATTCCTGCTCAACAAGGTCGGCGCAACAACCGATCCGCAGGAGATCGAGGCAATGGCAGAGATCATCCGCACGTCCGGCGCGGTGGATGTCATTGAGGAACGCATTGAAAACCTGCGGGATGAGGGGCTTCGCTACTTGCAAGGAGCCTCTATCTCCGCAGAAACCACCCGCATTTTGACGGAGCTGGCCGTGAAGACAACGCAGCGGGCAAAATGACCGCGCACGCCTCCACCTCACTGCATTTGGCACCCACCATCACCGCAACCACGCCACGGGAGCCACAGCGAGAGCCCGCACCTGCGGAGAAATTCGTCACGGCACTGGCGCGCCACCTCCCGGAGCCAACAAAGCTCGGAATGGTCGCAGCGCTTCTCATTGCGCTGGGCAGCTACGGCGCCGGGGCGATCCGCTACAAAGGTGGCGTTCTCCGCGCGCTCCACGCCGATTTTCTCTCCTACGGCCACGGTGCGTCGTTTTCCAACACGGTCATGTGGTGTGGCCTCATCCTCTTCGTTGGGGCATGGTGCATCGCGGGTCTCCGTCTGAATGAAGTGGACCTCAAGAAGACGGTGGTGGCCTGGGTGGCCCCGTTTGTGGTTGCGGCACCCATCCTGTCCCGCGACGTGTACTCCTACCTCATGCAGGGGGCGATGCTCCGTGACGGCTTCAACCCGTACAAGCAGGGGGCGGCGGTCAACCCCGGCCCCTACCTGCTGGAGGTATCCCACGACTGGCGCAACACCACCACACCGTATGGCCCGCTGCACCTGTGGCTCGGGGAGGGCGTGACATCCCTTGTCGGTGAGAATGTCACCGCCGGGGTGATCGTGTACAAGCTCATCTCCATCGCGGGGTTTGCCGCCATCGCGTGGTGTGTTCCCCGCATCGCGAGATCGATCGGCGGGGATCCTCGCCTCGCACTGTGGCTGGGGGTTCTCAACCCGGTCATGGTCTTCCACATGGTGGGCGGAATGCACAACGAGTCTGTCATGGTCGGCTTGGTGAGCATTGGCTTGTATTGGGCGCTGAGGGAGCGGCCGGCGTGGATAGTTGCGGGAGTCGCTGTTATTTCTGTTGCGGTCTCGCTCAAGGCGACGGCGCTGATTGCCCTGCCCTTCGTCGTGTGGATCGCTGTTCGGACGATGAAGAAGCTGTGGGGTTTGCGCCCCGTGGTCGGGTTCTTCCTCTCCGGGTTTGTCCTGGCCGGTGAAACGCTCGCCACGCTGGCAGTGGTCACCGTCGCTTCGGGGACGAGCTGGGAGTGGGTCTCCCAGGTCACTGGTAACTCGAAGGTCATCAACCCGCTCGCCCTCCCCTCGCTCCTCGCCGGTTTCATCACCCCTGTTGGTAGGCTTTTCGACGCTGATTTCTCGTACAACCACACCCTCGACATACTGCGGACCGTGTCTAGCTTGGCGATGCTTGCAGGCCTGGTGGTGGCCTGGTGGCTGTTTAGGAAGTCCAAGCGCGCCAACATCGCGGGAACGATTGCCGCCTACGGCTCGCTCATGGTGTTCAACTCGGTGACTTTGCCGTGGTACTACGCGTCTCCGCTGTCGCTTATCGGCACCGTCCGCCCGCCACGCTGGCTCCTCGTTCTCACGATCGCCGCCTCGCTGACCATCAGCTTGGCCTTTGCTGGCTCGGGCAACCACCACCTTTACAACGGGTGGATCATGGTCCCGCTCATTACCGTGTCTTTTGTCATGGCCGTAGTAGTAGAGCGCTCGTATATCCGCACGCATCCGGAATTCGCACGCGGTCGAAACTAGCCTGGCAGACAGGGGTACCCACGTGGACACCTCCGCGTATGCGCGCAACTTCGTGGTGCGCGCACAACTTTGTGGGGCGCACACGAGCCGTTCGTTCGAGGGGAATGCGTAACTTCGAACCCCGTGCCCACACACGTGAGGCCGTCACGGAAACAGGACGTGTACAGATGGTGGAATGCGCTTCCCCGTACACACGCGGAAGGCCATCACCCCAGTGAACAGGGCAAGAACTGGGGGAATTGGACCGTGCGCACGCGCGTGAGGGGTTACTGGTCGTGCCCGTACACTCCGCGAGGAACGATGATCGGGGAAGCAGATGCGGGGTCGTCCCACACCTCGGCACGCAGATCGTACACGTCCTTGAGCGCGTCGACGGTCATCACGTCCGCTGGAGAGCCGTCAGCGTAGACGTGCCCCTCTTTCAGCAGCACCACGCGATCAGAAAAGTGGCCCGCCAGGTGCAGATCGTGGAGGACCGAAATGACCACCTTCCCGGCCTGAGCCTGGCGCTTGGCGATGCTGAGGATTTCCATCGCCCGGGCGGGATCAAGGTAGGTTGTCGGCTCGTCCAGCAGCAGGACCGGGGTGTCCTGGGCCAACACCATCGCCATCCACACCCGCTGCCGCTGGCCGCCGGAAAGAGTCTCGATGGACCGCTCAGCAAGCCCGCTGACCTCGGTCTCCTCCATCGCCTCAGCGATGATCCTTCGATCCGTCGCGCTCAGCCCTCGCAGAGGCGAGCGCCACGGGTGGCGGCCTCGCGAAACAAGTTCCACCACGCTCAGCCCATCCGGTGCGAACGGGTGTTGCGGCAGCATGGCCACAGTTTGTGCCAGCTTCTTCGGGCTTACATCCTGAAGGCTGGTTGCGCCGTATGTCACCGTGCCGGCTACCGGGGTGAGAAGGCGCGTGATCGACTTGAGCAGAGTCGACTTCCCGCATCCGTTGGGGCCGAGGAGCGTGGTGAACGTCCCTGCCTCCGCTGTGATGTCGATGTCCTTCACAACAATGTGATCGCCGTAGCCGGACGAGACGTGGTCGACGACGATTGCTTGTGAATCGTTCATCGGTTGCTCCTTTTCAGGTTGATGAGGAGGATGACGAGGGTGTCCCGCCAATGGCCAAGGTAATGATGCCAACAGGAACGGTAAACGGGAGGAATTCGGCGGCAACCTCGCACAGGCCCATGAGCGCCGCGCCGGCAGCAGCAGAAACAAGCGGCGAGGCCAGCGGCGCGCGTGTAGCGATGCGTGCCAGATGAGGGGCGATGAGTGCAATGAACCCGATGGGTCCAACAATCGACACGACCACGCCGACACAACCAGTTGCTGCGATGATGAACCGGGCGCGCTCCGCGCCAGCGCGTACACCAAGGCCGGCAATCGTCGCGTCATCGTGCGAAAGAATGGGCAAGTTGTGGGCCCCAATGAGCCCCAACAGAAGGAACGGGATGGCCCCCAGGATGAGACGCGGCAGATCCGGGGATCTCACCAGCCCAGTGGATCCTGACAGCCACACCTGGCTCGTCGCTGCGTCCCGAATGTCCGCAGTCAGGATGAGGTAGGACACAACGGCCTGCGTGAACAGGGCAACCGCAAACCCGATGAGGATGAGCCTGGTGACGTTCTTGATGCCGGCGATGCTGAGCACCGCGGCCACCGTCACAGCCGCTCCCACAAGAACCCACGCTGTGGTGGAGGCCCCGCCTGAGTTGCCCAGTGATAAGGAGGCAACAGCACCCACTGCTGCTCCCCCCGGATACGCCGATGACATCGGGGCTCGCCAGGGGGTTTCAGGTGACGGTTTGCGTCCACGAGCCGGAGATCCCGAGAACCGCGCCACTGACGATGGTGGCAATTGCGACGGGGAGGCGGAGGTCCCACACAACCAGAATCTGCTGGCTCGTACCGCCACCAAACAGGGTGGATAGCACCTCACCCGGGGAGAGCTTTGTTGCGCCGTGGCCAAGGATGAGGAGGTACGTCACGCAGGCGAGGATTGCAAAGGCGATCCCCACTGCGACGGTACGCACCCGGCGGCGGCGTTGGACAGCCCACATTAGCGCGCCTCACCTCTCATCCCTGCGCGTTTAACCACCCAGATGAGGATGGGCGCGCCAACAATCGCCAGGATGATGGACATCTCTAGCTCGCTAGGTGCCACGATGACCCGGCCGACCATGTCCGCGATGAGCGTGATGAAGCCACCAGTTAGCGCAACGGGTACCAGTGACGTGGTGAGCCCGGGACCGATGAGAAGTCGGACGATATGGGGCGCTGCAAAACCGACGAAGGCCACAGGCCCGACCGCCGCCGTCGCAGTTCCGGCAAGGATGACAATGCCCACCGCAGCAAGGAAAGCTGTAGCGACTGGCCGAGCTCCCAGCGTGGTGGCCGTCTCCTCCCCCATGGCTAGCAGGTCAAGCGGGCGTGCAACGGCGATGGCAATGATCGCCCCGATGATGAGGCCAACAAAGGCGACAACTATCTCGTCGCTGCCCCGGCCGAATGTGGACCCCACAGTCCACTGGCGCATGCCGTCGAGGACGCGGGTAGAGGATTTTCCGGGGACAGCTCGCGGAAGTTGGCGGTCGCGTCGCCTTGCAGCTCCTTGGGGATGGTGTAGCCGATCGATTCGATGATTTGGCCACATCCGTCGTTTGAGGTGTACAGCCCGAGTTCGCCGGCGAACGGCATGAGCACTGCTGCCTTCTAGCCCGCCGTCTCGGGGTGCTTCTTCTGAAACGAATCGAAGGACTCTTCCGCTTCCGAGATGAGCGAGTCTGCCTCATCGGCCCGATCCACGCCTGCAGCAATTTGCTTCACCTGGTCGCGCCACGGAATCTGCCAATTGGTGGCACCGTCGGGCTTCAAGGTGGTGGGCGCAATGTTCTGTAGAAGCTGGGCTGTGTCGCCGTCGATGGAGTGATTCACGGCAACGATACGCGTCGGGTTGACTCCCGCAATCTTCTCCGAGGCATCGGAGGTGATGCCCGACGCCGTGCCACTGAGTATTTCTGGCCTCGCGGGGCCGAGTGCATCCTCTGCCCACGGACCGACACCGGTGATCCCAGGCACATCTTGGGCACCCCACGGGGCGATCATGCCGGGGGTAATTCCGAGCGCAAGGAGAGTATCCACGTCGCCCATTCACGGGGACACAACACACTGCTCTGTAGCCTCGGAGCTCGGTGCTTAACTGGTCGCATTCCCGTCTCCCCTGCTTCAACCGCTGAGTACGAGCGCGATCACCCCGAGCATGACGATAATGGCAACGAGGATGTGTCGGCTGAGTCGTACTGTAGGCACTATAAGGATTCCTTTCATTTTTTGGTAAACTTATTTAGGTTTTACCTTGTAGTTAGGTTACCCTCATACACTGTTCTGGAACAGGCACCGCCGACTGCGGGGCAGGTGGCGTAGCTGCTGCACACTCTGGAAGCACTCACGTAAAGAGGAAAGAAGTGACCATTGACAAGGCACCGGCTCATTCCCGTCACGGAAGTCGCACGAGAGGCCATCGCACCGCGCCACATTAAGCTCACCCTTCACAAGACGGAATTTTCTCCCCTGTCCGGACCGGACGAATTTTTTGGCCTCCTCATGCCAGAGCTGGGAAACCGTCCGCCCCGTTTGAGGTCGGCACTTCTAATATCCGCGCTGCTGTCGCGGGTCTTGACGCGAACATCCGGCTAGCGTTGCGCTGGTATACCTTCTTTGAGCTGGACGTGAGCGAGTGGCGAAGGCACGATGACGAAAACGGTCCGGCGCTATGCTCTCAAAACGTGGAGCATATCTCCGGACCAGGTGGAATTTGTTCCTTATTGGTTTTTGGGCCGCGCACGCCCCTAAGCCGCGCACACGAGTTCCTGGATGTTACCTTTCCAAGTAAACGAGCGCATCGCGTGCCGCGCCCCACCGTGACTACCGCACGATTCAGCGGATGCGCCGAGTAAAATTGAAAGGTAACTTCCTCGGCAGGAAAGTTAGAAAGCCATCGCCTGCGCGCGACGAAGCACCTCTCGTGCGAGGTGGCCGTGGAATGCGTCCACAGGCCGTCCCGGCAGGGTCTCATCTTCGGTGAAGAAATAACGCAGGATCTCTTCATCGTTGTAGCCACCGTCGGCGAGCACCGTGATCGCGCCGGTGACGTGCTTGTTGAGCGTGTGATCGCCGTTAAAGAAGCGGGCCGGGATGCACAGTTTCTTGCCGTCTTTCACGGCAATCATCTTGTGCTCCTTCAAAAGCTGCTTGACTCGGCTGAAAGGAACCCGGAGGAACTCCGCCACCTCATCGAGCGTGTAGAGGGGTTCGCCTTCCGGCAGGACGTTTTCAGAGACTGGTACTGAACTCACACTCATTAAATTACCTCATACTCACCCCTAAATGGCATGCAGGCACCGAAATACGCAATACTTGGAGCATGACTGGCCCACGCAATGGAGAACTACTCGACGACCGCTACCGCGTAGAGCGCCCTATCGCTCGCGGTGGCATGTCCACGGTGTACCGCTGCGTGGACACCCGGCTCGGGCGCAACGTCGCGGCAAAGGTGCTGGCACCGGAGCTATCCGCGGACCCGGTCGCACGCTCGCACTTCAAGCGCGAAGCCCGGGCCATGGCGCAGCTCAGCCACCCCTGTTTGGTCAACGTGTACGACACCGGCTCGGACGGCGCCTACGACTTCCTCATCATGGAGCTCATCACCGGCGGCACGCTGCGCGAGCTCACCGCCGAGCGTGGTCCGATGCCCCCACACGCCGCCACCGCGGTCATGGTGCCGGTACTCACCGCGCTGGCCGTGGCTCACCGCGCGGGGATGGTGCACCGGGATGTGAAGCCGGACAACATCCTTATCAACGGCGACCACCAGGTCAAGCTCTCGGATTTCGGGCTTGTCAGGGCGGCTTCCACGTCGGTCACCGGTTCGCACAAGATCGCGGGCACCGTCGCCTACCTGTCACCGGAGCAGGTCACGGGCGAGCCCATCGGCCCCGCTTCCGACGTGTATTCCGCAGGGATCGTCCTGTTTGAGCTCCTCACGGGTCGCACCCCATTCGCTGGCGACGACGTGTACGAGCACGCCCGCGCCCGCGTCACTGGGATTGTTCCGCCCCCAAGTTCGCTTATCGACGGCGTCCCTACACTGTTCGATCATCTCATCGCCACTGCGACGGCTCGGGACCCACGAGAAAGATTCACCGATGCCCAGGAGTTCCTCGATGCTCTCGAGGATGTCGCGCGAGAACTGCGACTGCCGGACTACGTGGTCCCTGTCCCCGAGAACACCGCTGCTCGCCGCGCGGGAGAAAACCTGACCCTGCCCACCGACGTACTCACCAGAGTCAACGATAGGGAGGACAGATCAACCACTGTCCTTCCTCCCTCATCCCAACAGTCCAGCCCTCAAGAGACGGCGATCCTTCCCACAACCAGGCCTGCGGCCCCTCCGGCTGCAGGTGTAAGTGGCGTTGCCGGAGGGGCAGCCACTGCCGTCGGTGCTGGTACTGCAGCTCTTGGCAGTGCGGCTGTGGCTGGAGCCACAGCCGCGGGAAGAGCCACAGCCGCGGGAGACATCGCCTCGCACGCCGGGTCTGAATCGCTTGCTAGCTACGTGCACGCGGCGGACTCCACTCGGCGTTACGATCTGGAACCCGACCGCCGCGAACGCGAGAGGGACGAACAGCAGGCAATTGAAATCGATGCCTACGGCCGCAGCCAGTCCCCGGAAACGCAGAGCTACGGCCAGCAACGGGCTCCGGAGACTCAGGTGTACGACAGCACCCGTTTCTACGACCAGGACCGGGGATACCCCGAGGCCGACGCAGACTACGCGTACGGAAGGCCTGATGAGTATCAGGGTCAGCGCGTTCCGGCAGAATACGACGCACCACGCACCCCCGATGAGCTCACGGAAAAGCCGGTGAAACAGGTGACCAACCGCTCCACTGGGAAGTTCATCACGTGGTTTGTTGTGGTAATTCTCCTCGCCGCTGCCGTCGGCGTGGGTGGCTGGTGGTTCGGCTCAGGCCGCTACGGGGAACTGCCTGACATCACTGGGCTGAGCCAACAGGAAGCCTTTGTGCGGATCGATAACGCCGGCTTCGAGCCCGCGGTTGTCGAGGTGTACAACAACGACATTCCCAAGGGCGACGCGGTGGGCACCGACCCCGCCACCGGGCAGCGCGCCGTGCGAGGGCGCTCCGTCGCGTTGCTCGTCTCCCTGGGGAGACCAACCGTGCCGGCGATCCCGGCCTCCGGGTCGTTGGCCGATTTTGAAGCTGCTCTCAAGGAACGTACGTTCACCCCGGTCACCGGCGACCCCGTGTACTCAGA
>ERZ1031348.54-NODE-54-length-10851-cov-3.982401_pt1 | contig 10851 bp, 7 predicted proteins | sample MGYA00517286_ERZ1031348 | MGnify/ENA primary metagenome ERZ1031348 (study PRJEB33718, sample SAMN03159852) | human skin metagenome | collected 2014-02-25 | study: EMG produced TPA metagenomics assembly of the PRJNA266117 data set (Human skin bacterial metagenome and... | reverse complement strand
AGGTACGGGAACAGCGCGAGGAATGTGCGCTTGCCGTCCATCTCATTGGCGCGGGGAGTATCCACCTGGCTGGCCTGATCCTCAGGCGTGGTGGGCTTCCACACACGGAGGAAAGCGATGCCGATAGCGAGGGACAAAAGGCAGGCGACCACGTCGGTGAGCTCGTAGGAGAAGAAGTTGGAAGCCAGGTACTGGCCGCCACAGAAGCTGATGCCCAGCACGAGGGCCATCGGCCACACCTGCTTGAAGCCGCGCACACCATCCATGATGAAAGTGAGGATGAACGGGACAACAACGGCGATGGTCATCATGAGCAGGCCGGTCATGCCGGCAACCTCACGCTGATCAAGGCCCGTGAGAAGCGCGGCGGTGGTCACCGGAATCGCCATTGCACCGAACGCCACGGGGGCGGTGTTTGCAACGAGCGTGGTGGTTATTGCCTTCATCGGCTTCATACCTAGCGACAGGAGCATCGCCGCCACGATGGCGACGGGAGCGCCGAAGCCTGCGAGGGCCTCGAGGAGACCACCAAAGGAGAACCCGATTAACATGGCCTGCACGCGCATATCGCCGCGGCCAATCTTGGAGAAGATCAGGCGCAGATCCTCGAATCGGTTGGACGAGACCGTAAGGTCATAGAGCCACACAGCCATCCAAATGATGAAGACCACGGGGAACAAACCGAAGGCCACGCCTTGTGCCAGCGAAGCCAGGGAGTAGCTCACCGGCATGCCAAAAACGAAGATTGCGAGGGCCAGGGAAACAATCACGGCACCGATAGCGGAGGTGTGTGCCTTCCACTTCAGAGTCATGAGGAAGATAAAAAAGGCAACAAGCGGCAGTGTGCCAACCAACGCGGTAAGCCACGTGTTGTTTGCCACACTCAGGGTGTCAGCCTGGAACGTCTGTGCAAAGTAGTGCACAGATTCCCCCGCTGCCAAGAGGGTATGCTGCATTTCACGCTCCTTGTATCAAAAATCGATAGGTACTTGTGTACTTCGCGTCCGTGCTGGTCAAGAGCGGGGACCGGCGAGTACGGGGGGACGAGAAATGAACATCAGACAAATTATTCTCTCCTTTTTGTCCCATAATCCCAACTCTTATTTAACATCACACCAATGTAAGACGAAAGCTTTAAGGCACAGATTGAGACATCTTTCACATTTTGGTCTGACCATTTTATCTTTGGACATACCTTTCGAAAATGAAAAGCACGCCCCGACCTGCGCAGCCAACAATTACGCAACTATTTAGTTTCTTAATTAGCGCAGGTGAGAGCGGTTTCCGAGATGATTTTTTGCCACATTTCCCACTAGACTTTGTTGTGACACCCACTGCGCCAGGTCATCAGACCTACCCAAGAAGAGTTGGTTGAGGCCACCGGCGGCAGTTTCGCCAGAAAGAGAAGGAGCTGCAATTGCGCGTCGCTCTATTTAACACGTGCATCGGGGACGCCATGTTCCCGGATGTGCTGAAAGCCACGGCAGTTATCTTGTCCCGCCTCGGCTGCGAGGTCGTCGTTCCTGAAGAACAGACCTGCTGTGGCCAGATGCACTTCAACACCGGTTATCAGAAAGAAGTTGTCCCCATGGTGGAAAACTATGTGGACGCCTTCAGCGACCCCTCGATCGATTACGTCGTCGCCCCCAGTGGTTCTTGTATCCACTCTGTGCGTGGCCAGCACCCCCAGGTCGCGGAAAAGTACGGCAACGCTGCCCTGCGGGACGGCGTGAGCAAGGTGACCAAGAAGAGCCTCGACCTCTCGGAGTTCATCATCGACGTGATGCAGACCGACGAGCTAGGCGCATTCTTCCCCCACCGCGTAACCTACCACCCCAGCTGCCACGGAAAGCGCATGCTGAACCTTGGCGATCGCCCCCTGCGCCTCCTTCGCAACGTGGAATCCATCGACCTCGTCGAGCTCCCCAACGCTGAGGAATGCTGCGGATTCGGCGGCACCTTCTCCATCAAGGCCCCGGAAATCTCCGCCGCCATGGTCAACGATAAGACCCGCCACATCCGTGAGACCGGTGCCGAGTATGTCACCGGCGGAGACCAGAGCTGCCTGTGGAACATCGGAGGCACCCTGTCCCGCCAGCATGCTGGCATCCGCGCTGTGCATATGGCCGAGATCCTCGCCTCCACAAAGGAGCACCCGTGGACCCCGACTTCCGCCGTGTACGACAAGGAGAAAATGCTGTGACCACTTTCCTGGGTAAACCCAAGATGCCGCCCTTCGCTCCGGACAAGAACGGCGCGCTGCGTGGCGACCACAACTTCCTGGAGAACGCACACAAGGACCTGTACAAGGTAACCCAGAGGCGCAACCTCCACAACGCCACCACGACGATCCGCAATAAGCGCCAGCGCGTGGTGGACGAGCTCGACGATTGGCAGCAGCTGCGCGACGCTGGTTCCGCAACCAAGCGCGACGTGGGAACCCGCATGGCAGAGCTCCTCGAGCAGTTCGAGGCCTCCGTCACCGCCAACGGTGGCCACGTTCACTGGGCCCGTAACGCCGACGAGGCCAACGAGATCATCACCGGCCTTGTTAAGGACACCGGTGCCAAGAAGGTTGTCAAGATCAAGTCCATGGCCACCATGGAAATCGGCATGAACGATGCTCTGAAGAAGGCCGGCATCGCCGCACGCGAGACCGACCTCGCAGAGCTCATCGTTCAGCTCGGCCACGACAAGCCGTCCCACATCGTGGTTCCGGCGATCCACCGTAACCGCGCTGAAATTCGCGACATCTTCGTCCGCGAGATGCCCACCACCGACGAGTCACTGTCCAGCGACCCGCCGGAGCTCGCGGAGGCCAGCCGTTTGTTCCTGCGCAAGCAGTTCATGGAGGCCGAGGTAGCCATCTCGGGCGCCAACTTCGGTATCGCAGAAACGGGCCACGTCACCATCGTGGAATCCGAGGGCAACGGCCGTATGTGTCTCACCCTCCCCAAGACGCTCATCTCCGTCATGGGCATCGAGAAGATCCTCCCGAAGTTCCAAGACCTCGAGGTCTTCCTCCAGCTTCTCCCCCGCTCCTCCACCGGTGAGCGCATGAACCCCTACACTTCGCTGTGGAGTGGTGTCACCGAGGGCGACGGCCCGGAGAACTACCACATCGTGCTCATCGATAACGGCCGCACCGCGGTGCTGTCCAACGAGACCGGGCGCGAGGCACTCAAGTGCATCCGCTGCTCCGCGTGCCTCAACGTGTGCCCGGTGTACGAGCGCATCGGTGGACACGCCTACGGCTCGATTTACCCCGGCCCCATCGGCGCGATTCTTTCCCCGCAGCTCACGGGCATCAAGGATCACAACGATCCCAACGCGTTCCTTCCCTACGCATCCAGCCTCTGCGGACGCTGCAACGAGGTCTGCCCCGTGCGCATCCCGATCGTGGAGACCCTGTTGGATCTGCGTAACAAGAAGGTGGAAAAGGACGCTCCGCCGATCGAGAACGTCCTCATGCAGATGATGAAACTCGTCTGGGGCAAACCGCAGCTCTGGAACACCGTCACCGGCCTCGTGTCCTTTGGACGCATTCTTGGCGGGTTCGACGGCACCATCAAGCACCTGCCCAGCTTCCTTTCCGGATGGACCGATATGCGTGACAGCGCCGTTCCGCCGAAGAAGTCCTTCCGCGACTGGTTCGACACCGACGAGGCGCAGGAATTGCTCCGTAACGAACGGGAGCACAGCTCAAAGGAGGAGTCCAAGTAATGCAACGCCACCTTGATGCCGCCAAGAATGCGGAGGCAAAGGCTGAGATCCTGAGCCGTATCCACAACGCCAACAAGCTCGCCGGAAAGGCCGAAGAGGCCTACCCCATCCCCCGCGAGTACCACCGTGAATGGGACAAGCCGGTGGACGAGCTACGCGAGATTCTCATCGGTCGCCTGGAGGATTACAAGGCAACCGTGCACGAGGTAGCTGAAAAGGACCTCGCCAGCGAGATTGCCAAGGTGCTCAACGAGCGCAAGGCGAAGGACGTGCGCTACGCGCCAGGTCTCGATGCCTCGCTCTTTGAGGGCTTTAACGGCACCGCGTCCCCGGACTCCAAGGACACAGATTCCCGCCTGCTCAACGAGGTTGATGCAGTGGTGACCGATTCCAAGGTCTCCGCCGCCCAGACCGGCACAATCTGCCTCGAGTCCGGTGAGATGTGTGGCCGCCGCGCCCTCACCCTCGTGCCCGATGTTCACCTGTGCATAGTCCGCCCGGATTCTGTGGTCTACTCGGTTCCGGAGATGATCGCTCGCCTCGACCGTCGTACGCCGATCACCATGGTGTCCGGCCCGTCGGCCACAAGCGATATCGAGTTGTCTCGTGTCGAGGGTGTCCACGGTCCCCGTACGCTCATCGTCTTCGTAGTGAAGTAGACGGTCGCCACCGATTGATGGCTTGATTCAAGCTCCTCCCCGCTCCTGGCGCGGAGGAGCTTTTTCGTTCTCCTTTTCCGCAGGTAATTCAGGATTTTCGGAGCCTAACGTCCGGCGGGACCACGCTGTGGGCTGTAGGATAGGGCCATCGCCATTGTTACTGATCACGGAAAGGACCTTTTGTGCTTCGCAGATTGGTCGCAGGTATTGCAAGCGCCGCCGCAGCGATGTCACTGGCTACTCCGATAGCCTCCGCCTCCCCTGTTACTTGGGAACAGTGCCCCGCTAGCGTCATCCGGGACGAGGCACGATGCGGTAGAGTGACTGCTCCCATGCACCGTGAGGACCCTGCCGGAGAGCAAATTTCAGTGGGCTTCATTACCCTCCCCGCGCGCGGAGCAAAGAAGGGCACAATTTTCTACAATCCCGGCGGCCCCGGCGGTTCAAACTATGCCACGATGGGTGGCCCGGTTTTTGAATTCCCACGCGAATTGAGAGAAAACTACGACATCGTGGGAGTCGAGCCGCGGGGTTTGGAAGGATCGACGCCGGTTGACTGCGATGTGGAGGCTGCCGCGAACGCCCCCGTCACCGAGCAGCTGAGCTCCGGTGGTGCTCTGACGCGGCGGGTGTGCGGCCCTGCTTACGCTACGAGCCTCACCACCGACAACAACGCATCAGATTGGGATGCAGTGCGCGTGGGCTTGGGGCTCCCATCCATCGACATCATTGGCTTGAGCTACGGCACGGTGCTGGGGAGCAGGTACGCGACGCTCTACCCGGAGCACACCGGCAAGGTGGTCCTTGATTCCGGCCTCCCGCCGGAGCAATTCTGGGGCAGTATCCTCGTCGAGCAGGTGCCCCGTTACCTCAGCAATCTCTACACGTTCTTTGGCTGGGCAGCCAACAATGACGATACGTACCACCTCGGCGACACACCGCTCAAGGTGTACAACGCGTGGGCGCAGAAGATTTTTGCGGAATCCGGGACCACGCCCACGGTGGCTCCGCCTCCCGCGCAGCCTGGAGACATGGATCCTGCTTTCATCCCGCTCAATAACGCCGTGGCACCGCATAAGGCCCTGGCCGACAACTTCTTTAACCAGGCCGTCCATGGTGGAAACCAGTCCACCTCCCCCACTCTCGGCCTCTCCCGTATCCTCATGCCGCAATCCTGGGCGTGGGCCTACTTGGCGTCCATGCTGAGTGGCTACACGCCGACGCCAGGCATAGAGGAGCTCCAGGGCCCGGACGAGGCCCAGAAGCTCGCCATGCAGTCCCAGCTCATGCAGGGGCTCATGATTTGCAACGAGAACCTGTCTGGAACGGATCCATCGCGCATTCCAGCGTTCTACTGGAATAGCTTTGTCAGCGGCGATATTTTCTGGCTCGCTGCTAACTCCGTGGCCTCCGGGGTCAGCTGCAATGGGGCGCAACCCGTCGTTGACGCGATCCCACTCGATGGCTCTCGTCTCGCCTCTCGTCCGCTGGAAATTCAGGGCACCGATGATCCCCAGACCCCGTACCATCTCTACGGCCCGCTTGCGAAACGGATGAACTCGCAGGTAGTAACCGTGGACGGCTACAACCACGGGTGGATCGGGTTTGGTTACCCGGCGATTGACAAGCTCGTGGTTGACTACTTCCGCACCGGACAGGCCACAACCGATCACATCACCATCGGGCTTCCCACCGCGGTCCTGGCACACAACAGCGTGGAATCCCTTGCCGCACAACGTGGCTAGTTTCCGCCACCACGCCAGCAGCCGGCGTAGCTGCCGTGGCTTTTCGCACAGTGTTCCGGTGCCCCTCGAGGCGGGTGTCCTCTCCGGACGTGGGGATTTTGCGAGGTGACCGCGGGCGACTAGACTTTCATAGCGTTGCCCTCGTAGCTCAGGGGATAGAGCGTCGGTTTCCGGTACCGAAGGTCGCACGTTCGATTCGTGTCGGGGGCACAACAAAAATGCACCTCTTTCGAGGTGCATTTTTTTCGTCTGTCACAGGCTAGCGCTTGTAAGAATCCCGGACGCGGGTAAAAAAGTGCGTCAAGACCTCGACGTCTGCCGGATCGATGTTGTCAAAAATCACCTTGCGCACGCTCTCCACGTGGTCCGGCGCGGCAGCCTCGAGCCTCTTCATACCACTTTCAGTGAGCTTGACCAGCACGCCCCTCGCGTCCCCCTCGCACTTGCACTTTTCCACCAGGCCCCGTCGCTCCATGCGCGTCACTTGATGGGAGGTGCGGCTCCTGTCCCAGCGCAGCTGGAAGCATAAATCGCGCAGGCGAAGGCTGCGCTCCTCTGCCTCGGAAAGGGTAACCAAGACGGAAAATTCCGGCGTGGTTATCTGGTGTCCAGACTGGAGGGTCTCTTCGATGCAGCGACTTGCTGCACGTTCGGCATCCAGAAGCAATCGCCACAGGCGCTGTTCATCATCTGTTAGCCAATGGGGTTCAGTCATACCACACACCTTAAGGTCAACAGGGTCGAAAGCAAAAATTCTACCTGCCCGAAGAGACTCCTTGAGAAGAGTTTTTCTTTTTTTGTTAACACATCACCTATTCCGTGCATGATGGGAACCACGCACCGAGCGAGGCACCAAGAAAGGCCTTTCACAGTGAGGGTTACTCTGACCGCCTCGTGCCGGTACGAAAAAGGAAAACGAACACACATCCCACACATACCAAGGAGACTTTTTCATGACTAACCTCACCGGTTCCTACACCATCGATCCCGTTCACTCCAACGTTGGTTTCACCGTCCGCCACGCGATGGTGACCAAGGTCCACGGCACCTTCAACGATTTCGAGTCCAGCTTCACCGTCGACGGAGACAAGGTTGAGGGCACGGCAACCATTAAGACGGATTCCATTGATACTGCCAACGCGCAGCGCGATGGCCATGTGAAGAGCGCCGACTTCTTCGATGTGGAAAATTACCCGGAGATGACTTTCACCATCACTGGCGCCGAGGTTGGCGACGGCACGGAGGGCACCGTCACGGGCGACCTCACCGTTAAGGGCGTCACCAAGTCCGTTAGCTTGAACGTTGAGGTCCTCGGCGTACAGGAGGACCAGAACGGCGATACCCGCCTCGGTTTCGAGGCATCTACCAAGGTCAACCGCAAGGACTTTGGCATTGACTTCCAGGCCCCGCTGAACGGCGGCGGCGTCCTCGTGGGCGAGAAGATCGACATCGTCATCGAGGGTTCTGCAATCAAGAACGCGTAACCTACTCGTCGCCCTTAGCGGGCACAACGAAAACAGGGGCTTCCCGTAAACACGGGAAGCCCCTGTTTTCTTTACCCGGTTAGTTCATCGATGCGGTAGCTGTGGGCGTTGGCCACGCCGGCAAAGCGGGACGGGAAACAGGTGAGGATAAAGATCTGGTGCCGCGCGGAAATCATGTTGATGAGGGCCGCCATATCGTCGATCCTCCCCTGGTCGGAGTGCCCCAAGAAGTCATCGATGAAGATGGGAACCTGTGCCCCGCTCTTCGCCGCGACCTCTGCGAGCGCCAGGCGAACGATGAGAGTGAGCTGTTCTTTGGCACCGCCGGAAAGCTGCTCAACATCAATGGCGATGCCATCTTCTATCCGCTGTGAGAGCTTGAGATCCTCATTGAGGCTGAAGTGGACGCGTGGCCCAAAGATGACCCGCGCCAAATCGTTGATCGCCTGCGTCAGCGGCGCAGCGTAGGCATCGAAGGCCTCTTTCTTGTGCTTTTCCAGGACGGAGAGGAGCCGTGCGTACACGTCAGCGCGGCGGACGAGGCGCGTTGACTTCTCTGCGGCCTCTTTCGCCTCAGCCTCCGCGGCATCGCGTTCCTCCGCCAGTCCCCTGGCACCGTCGATCATGCTCGATTTACTGGCGAGCTGGAGCCGGGCCTCCTGGCAGGAGTTGATGTTGCTTTCCACCTTGGTTCGCGCCACCTGCAACCGGCTGTCAATGAGGTCCGGCTGCTCTTCTGCAAGCTCCGCCGCCTTCTTCGTGGCAAATTGTTCGGCCTCGTAGGCGGTAGAGGCGGCAGCGGCAGCCTGCTTTTTAAGCTCCTCCAAGGGCTGGGCCTCCTCAGCTTCCCGAACACGGGCGGAACTGCGTTCGCAGTCAGCCTTCGCCTTTTCTACAACGCTCGCCTGCACCTTCACATCGACGAGGACGGTGGAGCCCTGGAGCGCGGTCGCCTCGCTGGCGGCAACCTCCGCTGAGCGCTGCGCCTCGTCGGCGTTCTCCCGCAGCTCCTCCAGCCTTACTTCCTCCGTCTCCGCACTAGCCACATTGGTGGCATCAGCGAATTCCTCGTCCGGCGGGAACTCGTCGAGCGCGCGCTCAATCTCCGCCACGCGCTCTGTGCGTTCCTCCAGGGTGTGGGTTCCCAGAAGTTCGTCGCGGCGCAGCTCGAGCTTCTCAATGTCCCGCTTAGTTTCCGTGTCCCGGTCATGCACCTCACGTGCAGCTGTAACCGAATCGCACCCCACGTCTTCGAGCAGTTGCTCCAACGTGCTCACGGCCTTATCTACATCGCCGTTGAGCTTATCGGCACCCTGCGCGGGGGTGATGGTGGCCAACAAGCCGCGGTACCCGATCGTGCGCGTTGAGGCGACGAGAAGGGGCACATCGGTTGCGTCAAGCTCGATATCGTCGTCATCCACCCGAACGGTGAGAACCTCGGACGTGTCCTTGTGCAGTGTCACCGTGGCAACGGCGGCCTCCCGCGTCGCGCGAGCCACCTCCACATCTTTCTCCGCCTTCTCCAGCTTCCTCAGCACGGCGGTGGTGACCTCAGTGGTGGAGAGCGTTGCTCGCTTGGAGGCGATCTCTTCTTTGAGGACGAGCGCCTTCTCAATCACCTGGCCGCATTCTTCCTTCTCCTTCACCAGGCGTTGGCGCTCTTGACGCCGCTCGGCAGCCCGGAGCGTGGCGCGTGCGGCCTTCGCCAGTTCTAGGGTCTCCGTTTTCCGCTTTTCTGCCTCCTCAATCCGCTTTTCTATTTCACGGGCTTTGCTCGTCAGTTCCTGCTGGAGCTTCTCCTCGCCTGCAAGGTCGTGTTTGCGCTCCTCTGCCTCCGCGATCTCTCGCTTGCGGCGTTCCAGTATCTGCTTCAAAACATCGGATTCGCGGCGTGCCACCTCCGCACCGGCTCGGGCTTCGTTGACGGCACCCTGGAGATCAGCGAGCTTCTCCTTGCGTTCCTCCCATGTTGCGAGATCTTCCTTCAAAGCGGGGAGTGCTGCGTTCAATTCCTCGATTGTCTTGCGCAGGCGACTGATCGAGGCGACGGTCGCATCCATCTCAGAGATCTTCTTCTCCACAGCCGCGAGGCGTTCCTTTGCTGCGTTCGTGGTATCGACAGCGTCGTTGATAAATTTCTTCCGTGCACCGGAGGTAGTGAGGAATTCCTTGGCCTCGTTGCGGACTTTCTCCACAAGGTCGCTTTCCCCAGTACCCGGCTGGTTATCGGTGCCCCCGAGCGCCTGCTGAACTGCGGGGATAGATAGCGCATCCACCTGTGTGTCGATTGTTCCCTGCTCGATGAACAGCTCGCGAGCGAGGTTGGTATCAACACTGCTGGACAGGAGCTGGTTCAGCTCGTTTTCGGCCTCATCACCGCTTAGGCTTGCGCGCGCGGAGCCGGGGAAAGAGAGCTGCGTTCGGACCTGCTTGAGGTAGTTCTTCTCCACCACCGTGTCCACCCCGTCGAGGTGGAGCCCCAGGCGGATGCCAATGGGTTCGCTCAGCCCCGCGGTGGCGAGAGCCTTTACCCAGCCCTTCTTTGCGCTGCTCTTCTCAGTCAGGGCCATTTTCACCGCCTGCATGATGGACGATTTCCCCTGCTCGTTGTCACCGTGGATGATGGTGACACCGGTGGGTGGCACCTCGGGAAAGCTCATAGATTTAAGGGGCCCGAGGTGGGAAACGGAAAGTGATGTGATGTGCATGGGAGGTCCTTACCGTGAAGCCGTGAGACGGAAGAGAATTTTCAGAGCTTGCGAATCTATCTCGTCGCCAGCACGTGCCCCTTGCCGGAGCTCGTCAAACGCGTCCTGCGCGTACCCCCGCAAGTCGACATGGTCCAGGTCCTCCTCAGACGGCTCCACCCCGAGGTTGTGGAGGCGCTCTCGCTCAAACAAACCTGCAAATTGGGGCCGCAATCTATCCAGGGCGTGAGCCAGCATCGTGTGATCCATCAACGAGGCCGCACCGGTCAGGGCGTACTTGATAGCGGTGTGTGGCTTATCCTCGTATTCTTCGAGCTCCTCGATGAAGCTCGCGATGTCCTCGGTCCCCTCAACGTGCCGGGTGATCGCTTCAAATGTCCACTCCCCTACGGGGATTGTCTCCACGCCCACGGTCACGTCGTTCACCGTGGCGCCGTCAGGCGCATCGACGGTGACGAGAAGGACATTGCCACTTGCGTTCTCACCCCCGCCACCTGGTATTTCCTTGAAATCCTGTCTCTTATACACATCT
>ERZ1031348.53-NODE-53-length-10879-cov-5.584996_pt1 | contig 10879 bp, 18 predicted proteins | sample MGYA00517286_ERZ1031348 | MGnify/ENA primary metagenome ERZ1031348 (study PRJEB33718, sample SAMN03159852) | human skin metagenome | collected 2014-02-25 | study: EMG produced TPA metagenomics assembly of the PRJNA266117 data set (Human skin bacterial metagenome and... | reverse complement strand
AGCGGGGGAGGGCATGAAAAAAGGACGCTGTGGGTACAGCGCCCTTTTTTGATGAACCGGCTTAGTCGGTCGCGCGTTGAATCTGTTGCATGTGCACGCGGAAGCGCGTGTCCACATCCACGTCGCGGATGGCCTCGCGAAGGTCAAGGTTGGCCTGCTCGATGCGCTCGCGGATCAACACGGAGTTAACGCGCGGGTCGGCGGTGATTGTGAAATCCATGACCGGGCGGTCGCGGAATTCCTTCACCGTAGCGCCGGCGTTTTCCACAAACGGAATATCCTCAAATGACTCGGCCACCGCGTCGGCAACGCGCCCCAGAGCGAGGCTGATGTTGCCGTCCTGGTTCGATGCCGAGGAGGGCACCTTGTTGATGGTCTTCCGGGTGAAGTTGCTGAGGATCAGCCACAGGCCGATGAGCAACGCCACTACACCAAGAAGGCCGAGGAGCCAGGGGTACCACGGGGAATCGGTCAGGGTGCGCCAGGTATCCTGATCGGCCCACTCGGTCACGTACTGGGCGTACTCGTTGTTGAAGTGCAGGCCGATGAGCAGTGCACCCACCAACGCGAACAGGAGGAAGCCGATGAACGAGAGTGTGCGGTTGAACGCAGCAAGTCCCTTATTCATTTACTCAGTCACCCCTTCCGGTTCCTTAACGTGAACGGTGAGCGTGGGGGCACCGGCAACGTTGGCCAGGTGTGGCGTGAGCTGCTGGGTGACCCGGTTGGTGAGATCCTCTGCGGTGGAGGTATCGCCGTTGACGCTCACCGTGATGTGCTTCGGCGTCACCGTGGAGTGCGCGCGCAGTACGCCGGGGACGCGCTCCGCCTGGGCGGTGCACAGGCGTGCGATGTCAATCGGGCGCATCCACAGTGAGGTGGTCGATTCGATCTGCCGGTACGTGGATTTACGCGGCCAGAACGTCACAGCCAGAAGCACGAGCGCAATGACGCACAGGAGGATGCCCACGGGGAACATCCAGTCCTGGTAGGTCAGGCCCGCAATCCAGGAGTAGACCGGTTCCAGCCAGCTTTGTGCTGAATTGTTGCCGTAGACCACCCAGAACTCGCGGCCGATGATGATAGCCAGAGCGATGAGCAGAATGCCGAGGATCACCGAGACCCACTTGGCGCCCGGGTCCCTCACGGGCTCGGAGCCGAAGTAGGAACTAGTGGAGATTGTGTCGACCTCGTTCATTATTCAGCACCTCCTTTACACGGCTCTTACTAATGGTGATGGGCTTGAGCGCCTGCTGTTTCACCCGCGGCTGTGCGGCGGGCACGTCACGCGACACGATCCGCGGCGAGATGACACGGATGGGCGGCGGCGTGCGCACGGGCACGGGCTGGATCGGCGCAAGCGCCTTCACCGGCCGCACCCTGGTTTCCGCGATGGACGGGTGGATGAGCGGGCGTGGCTTCTTCACGGTGGGTGAAATTGCCTGCACCGGTTGAGGCATGCGGGGCGACACCACCCGTGCCGGCTTCTTTACGCGTGGCGTAGCCGGCGTGACCGGCTGTGGAGCCATGACGGAGAGCACGGGCTTCGCGTTCGGCAGCGATGTCGGGCGGACGAACCGGGGAGCCGGGGTGTCGGGCACCCAGGCTTCGGGGATCGTGCCGGCATCGATGGCGCGGAGTGTGACCTCCCGGCCACGGTCGATGGGCATAAGCTCGGGGAGGTGTCCGCGGTCGATCGGGCGGAGCGCCTTCTGCGGCTTCACCGTGGGGGAGACCGGCGTGGTCTCCGTGTAGCGCACCGGCACCGGTGTCGGTTCGAGCCCGAAAGAGAGCAGGTGGTTCATCTGCACTCGGGTGGGCGCGTTGACCACGGGGCCGACGGCCACGTTGACCGATACCTTGGAAATCCCGGTGAGTCGGGTGACCCACGCGCGGACGGTGTCGCGCACCGTCTCCGCCACGGCGGTCACCGGCGATGGCCACGTCACGGCGATGGTGGAGTCGATGGAGACGCTGTCGGTGGGTTCATCCGCGTCAATGTTGAAGCGGGGGTAGGAGCGTCCGGTGATCTTCTCCAGCCCGGAGGAGCGTTGCACCACTCCGGGGACGGACAAAATCGCTTGTTGGATGATCGTGGACAAGGCGCGCTCAGAAAAGTGGTTCACGCCGCGCTTGTTGGAAAAATCCTCGGGGACCTTGGCTACCTCCGGTAAAGCAGCGCCCGTGAAGGGCGTGGTTGTCTCGGGGGTTGTCACGAGCTACCCCCTGCCACGGTTGCCGAGTGAATCCACAAAGGTACGGACGTCAAAATCGCCGTCAAGTTGCGCGCCGATGAGGGCGCCGATGGCGCCAAACACGACGGCCAGGAAGAATCCGCCAATGCCTCCAAATAGAGCAGCAATGGCGAGCAGTAAGCCGGTGAAGAGTCCAACGGTTGTCTTGTTGTTCATAAGTGTATCTATCTCTTACTGTCGGATGACTAGTTATTGGGCATCGCCAAAGATTACGTCTACGGGGAGATCTACGTGCTGGGATGCAGCTGCGCGAACCTTCTCAGCTACTCGGTACAAGTCCTCGCCTGCGGCGTAGTCGCACACGAGGTGCACCTCGAGCCGGGAATCCGAGAGACGGAGTCCCCGGACTCGGGTGCCAGGGTAGAGCAACGCAACTTCGCCGAACTGCCCACTGTGCATGCCGACGACCCCCGTCACCGACGTGACGTCGGCGACGATGGCCTCTGCGGCTTCGAGCGGAACAGACTGGGTCACGTGTCGTGCTCCTTAACGGTAGTTTTTGGTGCCCTCGATGGCGGTGGTCTCTTCCGGCTCGTCCTCATCGAGCTCGAGGTGCACGTCGTGCACCGTCACGTTGACGGAGTTAACGGTGAGACCGGTCATGCGCTCGACAGCGTTGATGATGTTCTGGCGGATAGCCTCGGCCAGCTCGTGGATGGCGACACCGTACTCGGCGACGATGGCGACCTCCACGTTGCAGGAGTTGTTGTCCGTGTTGACGGACACGCCCTGCTGAACGTTGGTGGAAGCACCCACAGTGTCGCGCAGCGCGCCGACCATGCGGGCGGCCTGGCCGCCGAGAGCGTAGACGCCGGAAACCTCGCGAGCAGCCATGCCGGCGATCTTGGAGATTACGGAGTCCTCGATCGCGGTGTAGCCGCGGGAGGTGGCCTTGGCGTTCTCGGCCTCAAAGTCGGCGTTCTGGGTGACCGGCTTGGTGGCCTTCGTGTCCTTGGTGTCCTTTGCGACGGCGTTGTTATCCTGTGCCATGGAAGTTCTCCTTAATATCAAGGTGGGTAAAACGTACTAGAACTGACCGTAGAAAATCAGTTGCTACAACCCAGCCTAACGAAAAAAATGTAACGATTGGATTACAATATTTTTTTTCAATAAAACGAGGGTGAGCCCCGCGCCCACCTGACGGGAAAGCGGAGGTCGGGGCGTCGACAAGCGAAATGAACACGGGGGTTTGCAAATTGTGCGGGGATATGTTTTAATGTCCAGGTTGCCAAATGAGCGCGACCTATGCGTGGATTTTGGGAACAGTGATTTTCCGGCAAGGTCTGGAAGCCAGAAACTGGCTCACATGCAATTCAACAGTGGTTCGTAGGCAAAGGCGCCTCATCTGACAAGGGGAGCTCGTAGTGGGCTTCATAAGAAATCAAGACGAGAGCAGCCACCGCGCGCTTTATCTGCTGTTGCAACCATCGTGAGTTCCACGGACTGGACAACGTTATAGAGTTTTTTAACCATCAGCTCCCACCAACCAGGTAATACTGATGTGGGACGAGCGAGGAAGAGGATAAGCGTGGCGGGACAAAAGATCCGCATTAGGCTCAAGGCCTACGACCACGAAGCGATCGACGCATCTGCGAAGAAGATCGTGGAGACGGTCACCCGTACCGGTGCCCGTATCGTTGGCCCCGTGCCGTTGCCCACAGAAAAGAACGTCTACTGTGTTATTCGTTCTCCCCACAAGTACAAGGACTCGCGCGAGCACTTCGAAATGCGCACTCACAAGCGCATGATCGAGATCCTCGACCCGACCCCGAAGACCGTTGACGCTCTCATGCGCATCGATCTTCCGGCCAGCGTCGATGTCAACATTCAGTAACTGCGAGCGAGCTTTTCTTCCGGAGAATGAACAATGAGTGAAAAAGAGATCAAGGGCATTCTGGGCACCAAGCTCGGCATGACCCAGGTCTTCGACGAGGACAACCGGGTCGTTCCGGTTACCGTCGTTGAGGCCGGGCCGTGCGTGGTCACCCAGATTCGCACCGTTGAAACCGATGGCTACAACGCTATCCAAATCGCATATGGCGAAATCGACCCCCGCAAGGCTAAGAAGCCGCAGGTGGGTCACGCAAAGAAAGCTGGCGTTACCCCGCGTCGCCACGTGGCAGAGATTCGTATGGACGATGTGTCCGGTTACGAGCTCGGCCAGGATGTGACCGTGGACATCTTCGAGGGCGTTAACCTCGTCGACGTCACGGGCACCACCAAGGGCAAGGGTTACGCCGGCGCAATGAAGCGCCACGGCTTTGCAGGCCAGGGCGCTGCCCACGGCAACCAGGCCGCACACCGCCGCGTCGGTGGTATCGGTGCCTGCGCAACCCCAGGTCGCGTATTCAAGGGCACCCGCATGGCTGGTCGCATGGGCCAGGATCGCGTCACCACTCAGAACCTCAAGGTTCAGAGGATCGACGCCGAGGCCAATCTCATCCTGATCAAGGGTGCTATCCCGGGTAACCGCGGTGGCCTCGTCACTGTCAAGACCGCAGTGAAGGGCGATGCATAAATATGAGCAACCTAGTACTTGATGTCCATACCGCAGACGGCAAGACCGACGGCACCGTCGAGCTTCCCGCCGAGCTGTTTGACCGCACCGTGTCCATCGCGCTGCTCCACCAGGTTGTCAACGCACAGCTTGCTGGCGCTCGTCAGGGCACCCACTCCACCAAGACGCGTGGTGAGGTTTCCGGCGGCGGCAAGAAGCCGTTCCGTCAGAAGGGTACCGGTCGCGCTCGCCAGGGCTCGATCCGTGCTCCGCACTTCACAGGCGGCGGTATCGCGCACGGCCCGAAGCCGCGCGATTACTCGCAGCGCACTCCTAAGAAGATGAAGGCTGCTGCCCTCCTTGGCGCACTTTCTAACCGTGCACGCACCGGTCGCATCCACGCGATCACCGAGGTCGTTGCCGGTCAGAAGCCGTCCACCAAGGCTGCACGCTCCTTCCTGGAGTCCATCACCGACCGCAAGAACCTGCTCGTCGTCGTTGGTCGCACGGACCAGACCTCCCGTCTGTCCGTCCGCAACCTTCCCAACGTGCGTTTCTGCGGCCCCGAGCAGATCACTACGTTCGATGTCCTCAAGGCTGACGACGTGATCTTCTCTGTCGAGGCCCTCAATGACTTCATCGAACTGAAGTCCAAGAGCCCGATTGCGAAGAAGGCTGCAACGACCAAGGAAGAGGAGAAGTAAATGGCTACCATTACAGATCCCCGCGACATCATCATCGCGCCTGTGGTTTCCGAGAAGTCCTACGGTCTCACGGAGCAGGGTCAGTACACCTTCTTCGTGGCCAAGGACTCCACCAAGCCGCAAATCCGGCACGCCATCGAGGAGATCTTTGACGTGAAGGTAACCTCCGTCAACACCCAGAACCGCGAGGGCAAGCGCAAGCGCACTCGCACCGGCGGTTTCGGGCGCAGGAAGGCTACCAAGCGCGCCATTGTGACTCTCCGCGAGGGCGATTCCATCGACATCTTCGGCGGTTCCAACTAAGACGGTTTCGCCTTAAGTTGGAAAAGATAAGGACGTATTAACTATGGCTATTCGTAAATATAAGCCGACAACCCCGGGCCGCCGCCAGTCTTCTGTATCCGAGTTCGAGGAGATCACTCGCTCGACTCCAGAGAAGTCTCTGCTGCGTCCCCTGCCCAAGAAGGGCGGCCGTAACTCTCACGGCCACATCACCACCCGCCACAAGGGTGGCGGACACAAGAGGCGCTACCGTCTCATCGATTTCCGTCGCAACGACAAGGACGGCGTGCCGGCCAAGGTCGCTCACATCGAGTACGACCCGAACCGCACCGCCAACATTGCGCTGCTGCACTACGTCGATGGCGAGAAGCGCTACATCATCGCACCGCGTGGCCTGAAGCAGGGCACCATCATTGAGTCCGGCGCCAGCGCCGATATCAAGGTGGGCAACAACCTTCCGCTTCGTAACATCCCCGCCGGTACGACCATCCACTGCGTGGAGCTCAAGCCCGGTGGCGGCGCCAAGATGGCCCGCTCCGCTGGCACCTCCATCCAGCTGCTTGGTAAGGAAGGCAAGTACGCCATCCTGCGTATGCCGTCTTCCGAGATCCGTCGCGTCGACGTTCGCTGCCGCGCCACCATCGGTGAGGTTGGCAACGCGGACCAGATCAACATCCGTTGGGGCAAGGCCGGCCGTATGCGCTGGAAGGGCGTTCGCCCGACTGTCCGCGGTGTTGTGATGAACCCGGTTGACCACCCGCACGGCGGTGGTGAAGGTAAGACTTCCGGTGGTCGTCACCCTGTGTCCCCATGGGGCCAGAAAGAAGTTCGTACCCGCAAGCCGAACCGCCCGAGCGATCGCATGATTATGCGTCGTCGTCGCAGCAACAAGAGCAAGAAGCGTTAAGAGGAGGTAACTTAGAATGCCACGTAGCCTAAAGAAAGGCCCGTTTGTAGACGAGCACCTCCTCAACAAGGTAGATGCTCAAAACGAGAAGGGCACCAAGCAGGTTATTAAGACTTGGTCCCGTCGTTCCACGATCCTTCCGGATTTCATTGGTCACACTTTCGCCGTCCACGACGGTCGTAAGCACGTGCCGGTGTTCGTCGACGAGTCCATGGTTGGACACAAGCTCGGCGAATTCGCACCGACCAGGACATTCAAGGGTCACGTTAAAGACGAAAAGAAAGGGCGGTAAGTAAATGACTGATCAGATTACGTCCGCTCGCGCTACCGCGCGTTTCGTCCGCGTCTCTCCGATGAAGGCTCGCCGCGTCATCAACCTGGTGCGCGGAAAGTCCGTCTCCGAGGCGCTGTCCATCCTGAAGTACGCCCCGCAGGGTGCGGCTGAGCCGGTTGCCAAGGTTGTGGCCTCCGCAGCCGCCAACGCCGAGAACAACTTCGGCCTGGATCGTAGCTCGCTGGTCATCTCCGAGGCTTACGCCAACGAGGGCCCGACCATGCGCCGGTTCCGTCCGCGCGCACAGGGTCGTGCATTCCACATCCGCAAGCGCACGAGCCACATCACCGTGGTTGTCGAGGAGAAGAAGGAAGGGGCCAAGTAATGGGCCAGAAAATCCATCCTCATGGCCTCCGTCTGGGCATCACCTCAGATTGGAAGACCCACTGGTACGCAGACAAGAAGACGTACTCCGAGTACGTCGCCGAGGACATTAAGATCCGCGAGTACCTGGCCAAGGGCCTCGATCGCGCCGGCATCGCCGACGTTGTTATCGAGCGCACCCGCGACCGTGTTCGCGTCGACATCCACACGGCCCGCCCGGGCATTGTGATTGGACGTCGCGGTTCCGAGGCTGACCGCATCCGCGGCGAGCTCCAGAAGCTCACCGGCAAGCAGGTCGCCCTGAACATCATCGAGGTCAAGAACATCGATGCTAACGCTCAGCTGGTGGCCCAGTCCATCGCCGAGCAGCTGTCTAACCGTGTTGCTTTCCGTCGCGCCATGCGCAAGGCTATCCAGTCTGCCATGCGTCAGCCGCAGGTCAAGGGCATCAAGGTTGTGTGCGCTGGTCGTCTCGGCGGTGCCGAGATGTCCCGCGTCGAGCGCTACCACGAAGGTCGCGTTCCGCTGCACACCCTGCGTGCCGAGATCGATTACGGCACCTTTGAGGCCCACACCACCTTCGGCCGTATCGGCGTCAAGGTGTGGATCTACAAGGGCGATGTCGTGGGTGGCCGTCGCGAGAGCGAATTGAATGCACCTGAGAACCGTCGTGGCCGCGGTAACCGCGGTAGCCGTCCGCGTCGCGGTGGCCAGCGTCGGAACCGTGCAGAGCAGAAGAAGCAGGAGGCTTAAACACCAATGCTTATTCCAAAGCGCGTTAAGTACCGCCGTCAGCACCGCCCGACCCGTCGTGGCGTTGCTAAGGGTGGCACCCGCATTACCTTTGGTGATTACGCCATCCAGGCTCTGGAGCCGGCTTACATCACCAACCGTCAGATCGAAGCTGCACGTATTGCCATCAACCGCCACGTCAAGCGTGGTGGCAAGGTGTGGATCAACATCTTCCCGGATCGTCCTCTGACCCAGAAGCCGCTCGGCGTGCGCATGGGTTCCGGTAAGGGCCCCGTGGAGAAGTGGATCGCCAACGTCAAGCCGGGCCGTATTCTCTTTGAGATGAGCTACCCGGATGACGCCGTGGCTATTGAGGCTCTGCGCCGTGCCGGCCAGAAGCTTCCGTGCAAGTTCCGTATCATCAGCAAGGAGGATCAGTTCTAATGGCAGCTGGTATCCCCGCCTCCGAGCTTCGTACCCTAGACAACTCCCAGCTGGTTGAGCGCCTCAAGGAGTCGAAGGAAGAGCTCTTCAACCTTCGTTTCCAGCACGCGACCGGTCAGTTGACCAACAACCGTCGTCTTGGAGTTGTGAAGAAGGACATCGCCCGCATTTACACGGTTCTCCGTGAGCGTGAGCTGGGCCTGTCCAACGTCCCGGAAGCTGAGGCATAATCATGACTGAACAACCCGCTAAGAAGAAGGGTGCTCGTCGCGTCCGCGAAGGCTACGTAGTCTCTGACAAGATGCAGAAGACCATCGTGGTTGAGCTCGAGGACCGCAAGCAGCACGCCCTCTACGGCAAGACCATGCGTTTCAACTCTAAGGTGAAGGCGCACGATGAGAACGAGATCGCCGGCATCGGTGACCGCGTCCGCATCGAGGAGACTCGTCCGCTTTCCAAGGACAAGCACTTCCGTCTTGTGGAGATCGTGGAGAAGGCTAAGTAATTAGCTTTCCCACTCACCCCGTCACTTCGGTGGCGGGGTTTTCTCGTCCCTCGCCCTTTCCGGGCCCTCCGTTTCCGGCTTCTCGACGTTCATTTCCACCCGGGCCGCACAAAGAAACCGCCAAAAGACCAATGTGACGAATTTCAGCAGATTGATAAGCCCAAGGTGAGAAAGCTAAACGTAGCGAAAGCTGTGGGCAAGCTGGAAAAGCGCTTGACAAACCCTCGGGGGCGGACTTTACCTATGTCAAAGATTGAGAACAGGGCAGGTCGTGCCCTCATCGCGGCCGCTACCACGCTGGCCATCGCCGCTGGCGCAGCACCAGCAGCGAATGCTGCTCCGAGCATGACTCCCTCCGAGCGCCAGGAATATGTCGATTACCTTCTTCAGACCTACACAGCGGGTGCGGAAAATACATTTTGGGATAAGGAAGTAGATGAGGGCTTGGCCGCTTGTGCATCTACTGGTGGGTGTACGGGGTACTCGGAGGGCATTATGCGAAAGTATTACCGGGAGAACCTCACTGAATCTCAGCTGCGAGCATTTAACAAAGAAGCATATGGATTCGCGCTTGCTCAGTATCGTGCTCCTCTCGTAGCGACGATCGTCGTGCCGATCCTAGCACTTCTCGGTGTCGCCGCCTGGGCCGTGCAGCAGGGGCTCATCCCCGGGCTGTAAATACATTTTTCTTTGGGCTAGAGTGAGGCCGTGAGGTCCCCCTCGTCCATTTTTTGCTCGCAGCCTTTCTCGGGTCGTTGAGTGGGGCAGTAGGCAAGTCAAAAATCGGGGCCGGGTTGTGTTCTTCTCATGCGGTTGCCTGGAGAGGCTAGGGAACGTATGCGATCGGTACTTGTAATGCGGCCCGGACTTTTTTCTTGCAGGTCTGGGTGTTTCAACCGGGTCGGGTCGGTGCCAGCGATGGCTCGCGAATCTCGCTGCTTTACGCGCGCTCGGCAACTACATTGAAAAGTACGTGAACCTGCTAACTGGCATCGACTCGCTCAGCCCCGAAAGGATCAGCCATACACCACTCATCAACTCGCCTCATCCCGCTGTGCCTGGCAGCACTCCTACTCACAGGGTGTTCTTTTCCTGAGTCGGGCCCGGGGGCAGAGGATCCCGTGACGTTCACCATGACGGTGACCAGCGGGGCGGAAACGTCGGAAAGCTCCTCGTAGGCCGTGTCCTCGAACACGAGTAAGGAACCCACCTCGCGCGAAGTCGATGCCGCAGAGTTCAGGGTGTCTGGCGATGGCTATGGCAACGAGCTGTGGGGCGTTGTCATGCGTGGGGGAGAACTACGGTGCGAGGTTGTGAAATCGGTGCGTGGAACGATGTAGTGCGCGGTGAAGAGCTGGCAGAACGCGCCACGCACGCTGATGGCGGACAAGGACTTCTTCGGTGTCGCAGACAACAGGATTGGACTGGATTCCAGCGGCGGGTTCGAGCCGCAATATATCGCCCCGGGCCTCGGCGGCATGTCTGGCAAAACCGAACTCAAACCGGGTGAAAGCACATCGATCGAGGGCTACACCTTCTCCGTGGATAAGGACGATACAGTCAGGGTGAAGAGCAGTGGTGGCTGGTTTACTTTCGATGGTTCCCTGACCACACAGGATTGGAAGCAGGGGGTGCAGAGCAACGGGTGGGCTGACCCCGGCAACGTGTGCAAGCGTGACAAGGGGCCAGCGGGGGATGATCGCGTGTTCTTCGCCGGCAAAAACGGTGCACACTGCGAAGCGAACCTGGAGGCCTTTGCCAAGTACGGTGAGGCACTGAAGAATCCTGTTCCCGGAGGTTACGGCTGGGGGGCGAATTGTGCAGAGGGACGGATGGGGTGCTCTCGCAGCGAGTCCTACGCGGAGGGCGCGTCCAGAGCGGATAGGAACTGTCTC
>ERZ1031348.52-NODE-52-length-11006-cov-5.957721_pt1 | contig 11006 bp, 8 predicted proteins | sample MGYA00517286_ERZ1031348 | MGnify/ENA primary metagenome ERZ1031348 (study PRJEB33718, sample SAMN03159852) | human skin metagenome | collected 2014-02-25 | study: EMG produced TPA metagenomics assembly of the PRJNA266117 data set (Human skin bacterial metagenome and... | reverse complement strand
GATCTACACCTCTCTATTCGTCGGCAGCGTCAGATGTGTATAAGAGACAGATCTGCACTAAGTCAGTGCCGGCCTCATACTGACTCCTATTGATCTCGTCGAAGTCGCTGCACCCTGAGAGGGTCAGACCGACCGAGAGTCCGGCAGCCAGTACCAGACCTATAGTATACTGTTTCATAGTCTTATGCATAGCCATTAGAAGTTGACAGACAAGTTGATGTAGAAGGATCGGGTCGTGGGAGGAGCCATAGCCTCGAGACCGACGGCATTAGAGCCGGTGGCATAGACCGACTCAGGATCGACGCCATTCATCTTGCTGTAGATCATCCATAGATTATTTGCCGAGACCCCTATGCGAGCTCCATGGACTGCCGTATCCTCGATCCAGGAAGCGGGCAGGGTGTAATCAAGTGTAAGATTACGGAGGCGGACATTGGTGGCATCGAAGAGATTGTCCTCCGTAATGCCGACATTGCCTGTAGCGATCTTAGTCCAGTAATCCTGGGTGGTCACCTTGACGTCATTGGGGACATAAGAGTCTCCCTCCTTGCGGACCCCATCGTAGATAAAGTCGCCACGCTCACCATCCTCTCCGAGAGTCAGTGCGGAGCGACCGTTGACCTTGAGGAGGTAATTGGTGAAGGAGAAGATCTTGCCTCCAAATCGGCCATCGACCTGGAAGCTGAGAGATAGATTCTTATACCTCAGTGTATTGCTCAAGCCCAAGAGGAAGTCCGGCTGCTGATTGCCCAGGTAGTACTGTCCCGGAGCTGCGGTCGGGATACCATCCTTATTGACGATCACCTTGCCATTATAGGGACTATTGGGATCCTCCACACGGGCAAACTTGCTGCCGTAGATGACTCCATAGCGCTGTCCGGTAGCTGCGAGGACTGAGATGTTGTCAAAGGCTCCGAGGCTATACTGACTGACCCCCTCGGCTAGGTCTCTTACGGTATTGACATTCTTGGAGAGATTAGCCGTGAGACTCCACGTAAAGTCCTCCGTGAGTACAGGAGTAGCACCGATCATAAGCTCAAATCCCTGATTCTCGATATCGCCGGCATTGATCTTCCGGTACTTATACCCCTGCAGTCCGTTGATCGGGATATTGAGCAGCTGATTGACCGCATTGGACTTATAGTAGGCGAGGTCAAGGGTCAGACGGCTGTCGAAGAATCGTCCCTCGAGACCGACCTCCCAGGAGTTGATCAGCTCATTGCGCACAGTCGGATCGTAGAGTACATCCTTCTTAGAGGCGATGATGTTGCCGTTGGGGTCCCTATTGATCCCATAGGTATTATAGAGCTGATAGGGACCCATATCATTACCCACAGAGGCATAGGAGGCTCTCAGCTTCGCAAAGGTCAGCCAGTCCAGGTCACCCTCCACGGCGTTGCGGATCAGATCCGAGAGGACGACTGACGTACTTACCGAAGGATAGAAGAAGGATCGATTCTCCTTACTCAGAGTAGAGCTCCAGTCGTTACGTCCGGTCAGATCAAGGTAAAGGTATCCACCATAATTGACCTGAAAGGTTCCGTACAGAGAGTTGATCTTATGCTGACTGATGCTCTCATCAAGAGCAGGATTGCTGGTGCTGTTATTGACGCTAAAGAGATCAGGAACAGCCAGCTCACCGATCGTTACGCCGACACTCGAGAAGTCTCTCGACATGAGATTTCCGCCGAATGTACCATGGAAGCCAAAGTCTCCAAGTACCTCATCCTTGCCAGCAGTGAAGAGGAAGCTCATATTGGTCTCACTGAAGACATCCTTGTGGACAGAGTAGGAGCCATTGGGCTTGATGGGTCCCTTGGACCACATCTTGGTATCACGATTGGTGGTATACATATCTGCACCGCCTCGGAGCTCCAGAGAGAGCCAGTCGGTAAAGCTGTACTTCACAGATCCATTAAGGAGGAAGCGATCCCTCACGTCATCGTTGTTGTAGTATCTGGTAGCCCAGTAGGGATTGAGCCCGCTGGAGGGATTGTACCATATGTGACGGCCATACTCGTCTACCGCTGCAGAGAGTGAAGTAATATCCACATTGCCCGGCATAGAGAGCAGGGTACTGAAGTAGTTGTCGTTACGATTACCGCTAATCGGACGATTATGCACATCGGTACGGATATACTGCACCTTAGCATCGACCGTCCACGCATCGCGATCTCCGAAGGTGGAGACGAAGCGGGTAATCATATTGAGACGGTTTAGCTTAGACTCCGGGGTCATGTCTCTATTGTAGGCATGAGTGATGGAGGCATAGACCGATGAGCCCTTACCGACTGAGCGGGAGAGGGCGATCGAGTTTTGAGTATTGATACCCGTGCGAAGGAAGGCATTGATATTATCGAAGTAGCGCAGGGGCTCCTTCTTACCATTCCACTGCTCCACCTCTGTGCCGTCCAGCCTCGGACCCCAGCTCGATCCACTCTCCTTATCGAAGACACCGTAGGATCCCTGGCCGTAGAGCTTCTGGACATTTGGGGTCATGAAGATCGTCTCAAAGCCTGTAGACGAATTCACGCTTATCCCGAGACCCTTCTGCGCCATACCGGTCTTTGTCGTGATAAGGATCACTCCGTTACCGGCGCGAGAGCCGTAGAGTGCGGCGGCACTGGCGCCCTTGAGGACCGACATGGAGGCGATGTCATTGGGATTGAGGTCCCCGAGACCATTTCCCATATCGAGGGAGGGATTCCAGAAGTCGTTATTGGATGCTCCGGTAAAGTTGTCCATCGGCACACCGTCGACCACGATGAGCGGCTGATTGTCACCGGTCAGCGAGTTATTGCCTCGCAGCACGATCTTGGAGGAGCCGGCTATACCGCCTGCCCCCTTGACGACCTGAAGTCCCGCCACCTTACCCGTGAGAGAGTTGGTGACGTTGGTCTCGCGTCCCTTGAGGAGATCCTCTCCCTTCACCTCCTGGAGTGCATAACCGAGAGAGCGCTTCTCACGCTTGATGCCAAGTGCAGTCACCACCACCTCCCCCAGGAGCTCAGCATCCTCGTGGAGCACGATGGTGATCTGCCGGCGACCGGCCACAGCCACCTCCTCAGTACGCATGCCGATGTACGAGACGATCAGCGTGCCATCGGAGGGGACCGCTGAGAGCTTGAAGTGTCCATCAATGTCAGACGAGGCACCATTCTTGGCATCGCCCGACACCTTGATGATGGCACCTATGATAGGCTCACCATCCACGTCTGTGATCTGACCAGTCACATCTATGGTCTGAGCCCTAAGCCCCACAAGGGAGAGGAGGGTCAGGGCTAAGGCGAGCCACACTTTTCGATTGATAAGAGTGTGAGTCATAAGTTGTAAGTAAAAAAGAGTGAAAGTAACGTCCGTAGGTTTCCTCACCCATAGTCGGGTGTGGCTCTATTGTGTAGCAAATATAACTATTTCCATAAATTAAGAGGAATTGACAGGACTGCCGTACTTGAGTGGCACATAGACCATTCGTGAGGGGGCGGGAATATGCACCCCATACGGACCGCCACAGAGTCTGAGACAGTCCTCTCCTCTACAGGCTGATTTCTTTTACCGGGTTTAGTGATCACTAAACCCGGGTTTAGACAAAACTAATACCGGTATTAGTCCGCAGCCACACCGAACCCGCCGGATGGGGTACCATAAACGTAGGGGAGGACAACGGGTCTCACGATCCATTGTCCTCCGCTTTATTCTTACTCCCAGTAACCGAAGGGGTCTGCCCCAATGGTTCTACGTCTTATCTCTCGGGAGCCAAAAGAAACTTCACGACAGTTTTATATTCTTGAATGACAGGACAAAGGTAGCCCCGGAAGTTCACAAAAGAAAGCTTTCGAGCGAAATATACCCTCTACTGAGTACTCCCTAAGGGACTAATACTGAGAAGTGAGTAGGATCAGAGGAGTGCCCGAGCAAGCTCAGAGGAGCCATTGGGACAGGAGATGAGCGTCAGCCTCTCTCCGCCGGCGCGGAGGAAGAGCTCCTTGCCCTGCAGCCCCACTTCCTCAAGCGACTCGAGGCAGTCTGCGACGAAGGAGGGGCAGATCACCGCTACGCTCTTCGTCCCCTCGGTCGGCAGTGCTGCAAGGCGCTTGGTGAGCTCCGGGGCGAGCCAGCGGTGACCGAAGCGCGACTGGTAGACCAGTTCACAGCTCCGGAGTCGACTTACCTCCGGCTGCTCCTGCAGTAGCTCCATCGTCCGGCGGCACTGATAGGGGTAGTCCCTCTCCGGATCTCCGGCGTAGGGTTTTACCTGAGAGAGCGGTATGCCGTGGAAGGAAAAGATCAGGTGCGTGTCTGCCGGGAGCTCAGCCGCTGCGATCTGCTCTGCGAGGGAGCGGATGAAGAGTGGATGGTCGTAGAAGGGTCCCCGCTCGATGAGCTGATATCCTAGGCGAAGTCGATCGTAGCTCCTGCGGATGAAGTCCTGCACGGTGCCGAAGCTGCTGGAGGCAAAGTGTGGGTAGAGGGGCTGAGAAATCAGCTCGGTCACTCCATCGGCCTCCGCCTGCCGCAGAGCGCGCTCGACAGACCCCTCCTCATACCGCATGGCGACGTAGGCGGGAGCGCCGGAGAGCCGCTCTATCTCGTCCGCCAGCTGCCTGCTGTAGACCTTCAGCGGAGCCCCCTCGGGGAGCCAGATCCGGCGGTACCGCTCCGCAGACTTGGGCGCTCTCGTCGGGGCGATCACTCTTCGGACCAGCAGCTGTCGGAGCAGATAGGGCATCCCCATCACAGCGGGGTCGGTCAGGAAGGTCTCGAGGTACTGTCGTACATCCTCCACCCGACAGGAGCGGGGGGAGCCGGTATTGGTGAGCAGGTATCCGGTCTTAGTCATGATTCGGGGTTCTCTCGGAGTAGGGGGAGGAGGAGGATCGCCACCAGTCCGACCAGGGTCGTGGTGGCGGTCTGTGAGGCGTGGACGATCAGGGCAAAGGAGGCCGCCGGATCAGCAGCCACGCCGAAGAAGATCAGCGACTGGATCACCACAAAGTGCCACGGTCCGATATTTCCCTGTACAGGGAGGATCGAGGAGATCGTGATGAGTGAGAATATCACCAGTGCCACGTCAGCTCCGAGCCCTTCGGTAAAGCTAAAAGCCTGAAACGTGAGGTAGAATGCAAAGAAGTAACAGAGCCAGATGCCGAGAGTGTAGAGGAGGAAGAGCCATCTGGAACCACGACTCATCTCACCGATAGTCCGCAGACCGGCCAGGAAGTCGAGCCACCCCTTCTGCAACTTACGGCGGAGCTGAAAGCGTCGGATCAGCCACCGCAGGAGAAAGACCACAAGGAGGAGTGCCAGGATTAGGAGCAGCCAGGTCCGCGGGGACCCTGCCGGTCCGCCGACTGAGGACCTCCGCACATAGTCGTGGAGGAAGGTGGTGAAGTAGGTAGCATTGAGAGCCAGCCCGGGAATGATCAGGAGGAGGGTGGTGATCATGTCGACAGCGCGCTCGGCAACCATCGTCCCGAGGAGCCGGGAGAAGGGGAGTCCCGTATAGCCCTGCATGGAGGTGCAGCGCCAGAGATCCCCGAGCCGTGGGATCGCCATATTGACCGCATAGCTGCCCTGGACGTGGAGGATGGAGGCGCCCAGAGTAGAGCCCATCCCCTCACGTCGAAGCGGCTCCACCTGGAGGTCCCAACGGAGGGCACGGAAGAGTACGGAGATCGGTCCGAGGAGGCAGGTGAGGGCGATGATCTCCCACCTTACGTCACTCGTGAGCGTGGACCGGACCACCTCGAAGTCCACCTTACGATAGAGCAGCACGATGAGCAGCCCACCGAGGAGGAGCGGGAGGATGATCCGGAGACTCTTGTGTAGCTTACTGGTCATGAGTGCGTGGGTCCGCAGTCTTTTTGGTACTTTTGTACGTAACGGGGTGCTGAGAAGCGGTGACCTCGGTGATAGATGGGGCAAAGGTAGTCTTTTTCGCTCTAAGTGAGCTCCTTCTCCTCCCGCACCACTGACAGAGAGCATCCTCCCTGAGTATAATGGCAAAACGCGTACGGGCTAAGAAAGCCCTCGGACAGCACTTCCTCCACGACGAATCTGTGGCGGAGCGTATCGCTGAGATACTTGAGTCCCGTCGGGATCTGCCGATCCTGGAGGTGGGACCCGGTATGGGCGTACTGACGAAGTACCTCCTCTCTCTCTATCGGGATACGGTGGTGGTGGAGCTGGATCACGAGTCGGTGGACTACCTGAGGGAGGCCTTCCCATCACTCAATGGGCGCCGGCTGATCGAGGGGGACTTCCTGACGCTGCCGCTGGACCGAGTCTTCGCTAAGGAGGAGCCCTTCCTGCTGATCGGGAACTACCCGTACAATATCTCGAGCCAGATCTTCTTCCACATGCTGGAGTACCGCGACCTGATCCCTATGGCAGGCGGTATGCTGCAGAAGGAAGTGGCTCGCCGACTGACCTCGGAGCCGGGGAGTAGGGACTATGGGATCCTTACAGTCCTGCTGAGAGCCTGGTACGACGCTGAGTACCTCTTTACCGTCCCGCCGGGAGCCTTCACCCCACCCCCTAAGGTCCAGAGCGGAGTACTCCGACTGACGCGCAACGACCGGACCTCTCTCGGCGTGGATGAGGGACGCTTCCGCCAGGTGGTGAAGGCGGCCTTTGCGCAGCGGCGTAAGATGATCCGATCCTCGCTGAGAGGTCTCCTGCCGGAGCCGATCCCGGCGGAGCTGGAGCACTACCTGACGATGCGTCCAGAGCAGCTCGATGTGGAGGACTTCATTGCCCTGACAAGAGCTGTGGATCGGACGATGACCTAATGATGACGAGAAGCTGAGATGATCGAACTGACCCCCGAGCTGACCAAGGAGCTCCGCGACTACCTCCGGAGCAATGATGCGGCAAAGCTGCAGCGGACCTTTAACGCGATGCATCCGACGGACATCGCCACCTTCATCGACGACCTGTCGGATGAGGATGCGACGCGTGCGCTGAGGGTGCTGCCGGACGTGAAGGTGGCGGACGTGATCACCGAGATGGATGAGGACCGACGGAGGGAGATCCTCTCGCTGGTACCGGAGCAGGAGATCGCTACGAAGATCGTCCAGAATATGGATACCGACGACGCGGCAGACCTCATCCGTGACCTCCGTGCCGAGCGGCAGGATGCGATCCTGGCTCATATCCCGGACCTGGACCAGGCGGGGAATATCGTCGACCTGCTCCACTACGACGAGGATACCGCAGGAGGGGTGATGCGGAAGGAGATGATCGTGGTCAATGCCAACTGGTCCATGCCGATGTGTCTCGATGAGATGCGTCGGCAGGCTGAGGAGCTGGATGAGATCTACTACGTCTACGTCGTCGATGACCTGAAGCGCCTGATCGGTATCCTGCCGACCAAGACCGTGATCACCAATCCCTCCATCAGCGAGATACGGTACGTCATGCTGCCGAATCCTGTGATCCTCCATGAGAGCGACTCGATGGATACGGTGATCAATACCTTCGACCAGTATGATCTGGTGGCGATACCGGTCGTCGACGCCCTCGGACGACTGAAGGGGGTGATCACCATCGATGACGTCGTCGATGAGATGCGTGAGAAGCACGAGGCTGAGAGCCAGATGGCGAGCGGTCTCTCCTCCGACATCGACACATCGGACAACATCCTCAAGCAGACCGGTGCCCGCCTCCCGTGGCTCCTGATCGGTATGATCGGGGGAATATTCAATAGTCAGCTCTTGGGCGTGTACGACAATGTCTTCGAGATGATCCCGCAGATCTCCCTCTTCATCCCCTTGATCGGTGGTACGGGAGGAAATGTCGGGATGCAGTCCTCGACCATCGTGGTGCAGGACTTGGCTCGGGGGACCCTGGATCTGAAGCGGATCCCACGCACGATCCTCAATGACCTGTGCGTCGCCCTGGTGATCGCCAGTGTGATCAGCATGGTAGTCTTTACCTACAATTACTTCTACATCAAGGATATGCTCGTGATGGCGAGTGTCTCGATCAGCCTCTTCGTCGTGGTGATCTGCGCCAGCCTCTTCGGCTCTGTGATCCCACTCCTGATGCATGCGGTGAAGATTGATCCTGCACGTGCCACAGGTCCCTTCATCACCATCTTGGACGACCTGATCGGCATGTTTGTCTACATGACCATCACCCAGGCACTGTATGGACACTTTCACTGATACACTACAGAGATGAGACAGCCCTTTTACCTCCTTCCCCTTCTCCTATCCCTCCTCCTACTCGCCTCCGGGTGCGGATCGCGCAAGAGCGTGGTCGAGAAGGCAGCCGAGAGGGCCTACTCCGCCGACTATGAGGCTCCGCGCAAGGAGGTAAGAGCGGTATGGTTTCCCACCGTCTTCCGCTCCCAGTACGGCCGGATGACGGTGGCAGAGCTACAGGCAGACCTAAGACGCAAGGTAGACGAACTGGCGAAGCTAGGGGTAAATGTGATCTACTTCCAAGTTCGTCCGGAGGCAGATGCCTGGTACTACTCCCCCTATGAGCCGTGGAGCCGATTCCTGACGGGTGAGCAGGGACGTGCACCGGAGCCGCTCTGGGATCCCCTTGCCTTTATGATAAAGATCTGCCACGAGCGCTCGATCGAGCTACATGCCTGGATCAATCCCTACCGCGCCGTGGCCGACATCTCTTCCTACGTCGCACCGGAGCATCCCTCGAAGCAGCATCCGGAGTGGTTTGTCCGATATGGCAAGCAACTGCTCTTCAATCCCGGGCTCCCCGAGGTGCGCGCCTACACCTGTAAGGTGGTGCGCGACCTCGTCACCCGATACGACCTGGACGGGATCCACATGGACGACTACTTCTACCCCTACCCCATCGCCGGCGAGGCCTTTGATGACGAAGCGGCTTATCGGCTGTATGGGCAAGCCTTCGCCTCCAAGGATGACTGGCGCAGAAACAACGTCACCCAGCTGATCCGAGACCTGTCACAGACCATCCGTAGCGTCAAGCCCTACGTCCAGCTCGGCATCAGTCCCTTCGGCATCTACAGAAATGAGCGAACCCACCCGGTCGGATCCAAGACCGGTGGTCTGCAAAACTATGACGATCTCTACGCCGACATCCTCCTCTGGGACCAAGAGGGGTTGATGGACTACGTCGTGCCTCAGATCTACTGGAATATGGGACATAAGGTGGCTGACTACACTGAGCTGGTGCTCTGGTGGTCGCGCCATATAAAGAACGCTCAGCTGATCGTGGGGCAGCATGTCCGGCGGACGATGGATGGCGATCAGCTCCACCCCAAGATGGTGCTCGCCGCTAAGCACACCTCCGGTAACTCGATCTGGCCCGGCGATGATCTCTGGGGAAACTCCTACAAGGGGATAGCGGAGCAGCTCCACAAGGACTACTGGTCCGTCCCCGCTCTCGTCCCTGCGCGACCCTACCCCGCCTCCATGGAGCCATTCCCGGAGCCGGAGCGGGATGCTGCCATACTCACCGGCTCAGGACGTCAGGAGCTGGTCTGGATGGACGATCTCCCACTGCCACCCGGTCAGCAGACGGCGTACTATGTGATCTACTGCCACCCACGGCGTGCCAAGATCCAGAAGGCTCTAGATCCGGAAAATATTGTCGGCCGGACACACGAGTGTCGCTTCCGTCCTCTAGACCTAGGAGGGAAGTTTAAGGTCGCCTTCACCATCACCCGCATCGATCGCTTCGGCCACGAGCATATGGTCGCAAGAGAGGTCCACGCGGTATTATGACTTAACGTTTTCACTACAGAATAGCTATGAACCACAAGATTGCATTTACCTTTTCCCCTTTCAAGCCCGAGGGATATGATGAGCTGAAGGAGAAGGGCTGTGAGGTCTTCATGCCTGAGCCGGGCTTTGCCTACAGCGCGGACGACCTCTCGAGCCTACCTGAGGACGCTGAGGTGATCGCCTCCAGCTTTACCCACCCGATCACGGAGGAGGTGATGAACCACTTCCCTAACCTCAGGATGATCGCCAACTACGGCGTAGGCTTCAATAACATCGACCTGGATGCGGCGAAGAAGCGTGGCATCGCGGTCTCCAATACCCCTCGCTCCGTGATCCAAGGGACGGCGGAGCTGACGATGGCACTGCTGCTGTCGCTCACCCGTCGGATCACCGTCTGGGACAGCAGACTGCGTCGCGATCGCGATGCGGTGAATACCGGTCTTATGGGGACCGACCTGGGAGGCAAGACCATCGGACTGGTCGGCTTCGGAAATATCGCTCGCCGCGTGGCAGACTTCCTGCGCCCTTATGGGGTCAAGATCCTCTATAATAAGCGCCACAGACTAGACCCGCTCGAGGAGGAGGCTCTCGGCGTCACATATGCCGACCTCGAGACACTGCTCCGTGATAGCGACATCGTCTCCCTACATACCCCGCTCAATGCGGAGTCGAAGCACCTGATCAACGCAGAGACGATCAAGCTGATGCGTGACGGAGCTATTCTCGTCAACGTCGCACGAGGAGCAGTGATGGACGAGCAGGCGGTCGTGGATGCCCTACGGAGTGGCAAGCTCTCCGGCGCTGCCTTTGACGTCTTTGAGCACAACGATAAGCCACTCGATGCTCTCTACGATATGGAGAACGTCGTGATGACTCCGCACGTGGGCACACAAACGACTGAGTCGCGTCTCGCCATGGAGTATGAGCATCGTGACAATATGCTCGGCTTCCTCCTCGGTGACAGACCGGTCGCCTACGTCTACAATCCAGCCGCCAAGGACTAAGAAGCTTATCCCTACAGCACCATACAAGATCCGACTACGTGTGTGATCACGTGGTCGGTTTTTATATGTCCCGAGGAGCGGCACCTCGCCATAGCAATAGGCTTAGATCAAGTGGTGTGGAGTTGAAGTGCTGCAAAGGTACGACCCCGAAGAGAGTGATCGTCCCGTAGGGTCTCGTAATGTATATTAGCTGCAAAAAGAATCAACTATACTCATGTCAGACAGACTGGCTAATTCGCATTTTGATGTGCTGGGATGGGGAGGATGGTGAAAGGGGGGTTGT
>ERZ1031348.51-NODE-51-length-11046-cov-5.845146_pt1 | contig 11046 bp, 9 predicted proteins | sample MGYA00517286_ERZ1031348 | MGnify/ENA primary metagenome ERZ1031348 (study PRJEB33718, sample SAMN03159852) | human skin metagenome | collected 2014-02-25 | study: EMG produced TPA metagenomics assembly of the PRJNA266117 data set (Human skin bacterial metagenome and... | reverse complement strand
GAGGTGCTGCCCGCGTTCCAGCTGGCGGTGGGGATCGTCGTCCAGTACACGGCCAGGGTGGAGAAGTATAGAGGATCGTCCCCGCCCATGTAGTCCAGGGCCGCCTTCGTGCAGGCATCCTTCAAGTGGGCGTCTTGCTCCTCGGTTGTCGGCGGGTGATCGAACACGTCGGCGAGGTTGACCTTGGCCGTCACCTCGTAGGAGTGGGGCTCGCCGCAGTCCACCTTGTGGCTGCCGTTGGCCGAGTCGATGGCGATGCACTCGCCGCGCTCCGCCACGCGGGACTGGTCCTGGTTCTGGGCCTTGCCGCTGCTCACGGTGATGTTGCCGGCGTCGTCGGTGGTTTGCACGCCGCACAGCATGGTGCGGTCACCGGCGGCCCAGTTGTCGGCCGGGGGCAGGATAGAGGCGATGGAGTACACGCCGGTGGGGTCGTACTTGCCGCCGAGGTAGGTGATGGTTTGCTGTTTGCACAGCTCCTCGCGCAGCTGCGCCTGGCGGGTGATGTCCGGGGCCGGTGCGTCCGCACCAAACTCGCTCGAGGGATAGGTGGCGAGGTCCTCACGGGAGGAGATTTCAAACCGGTGGTTTTCCGCGCAGTCCACGGTGGTGAAGTTGGTGGCCTTGCCGTCTTCCGTCACGTCCCACGTGAGGCACTGGCCTGGGCCGGCGGCGGTGAAGCTCACCGGCTTCACCTTCGTCGTGCTCGCGGGGGTGCTGGTCACCTGCGTCACAGGCTCCTCGCCGCCGCCTTGGGTGGCCTCGTAGCCGCCCATGAGGGCGCCGCCTGCCAGCGCCGCGATGATGGCGGTGTGGAGGAGCGTGGAGTTCCGCAAAGCATTCATCGCTACGTAACCTTACACGTCCGAATCTTCGCGGGTGACGTGCGAGCGCAGCGTGTAGCGGTCCGCGCGGTAGAGGGAGCAGCACCACTCGATCGGCCGCGTGCCGGAGCGGGCGCACCGAATGGTGCGCAGGAGGGGTTCGCCCACCTCCACCTCGAGGGGGTCGGCGACATCCTCGTCGGCGGGCACGGCGTTGACGGCCTGTTCCGCATCGGTGATGGGGAAACCGCGAGCGTCGAGGATCCGGTAGACGGACGCCTCCACATCGTCGGCAAGCAAATCGGAGAGGAAGGTGGCGTTGTACCAGGCGTCGTCGATGCAGTACGGGCGACCGTCGCCGAGCCGCAGGCGGGTGAGGTGGACGTGGGGGCCGGTGGCGGAAAAGAAGTCCTCCACCATGCCCGGTGCCGGTTCGATGCCGGCGTGCAAGATCCGCGAGGTGGCCTTGAGCTGCTGGGCGCGCATCTCGGAGGAGAAACTCGCGAGGTTCAAGCGTGTGGTGAGAGGTGTGGGGGCCACAAAGGTGCCTTTCCCGCGGGCACGGACGAGGTGCCCGGAGGCAACGAGGTCGCCGATGGCACGCCGGACGGTGATCCGGCTGACGCCGTACGTCTGTTCAAGCTGACGCTCGCCGGGGAGCATATCGCCTGGTTGTAGCTCTGTGGTGCACAGCTCCTCCAGTTTTTCGCGCAGCAGTTGGTGCTTGGGTTTGTCGGGCATGAATTCAAGTATAGGCCCGCTGGTCATAACCTTTCTCGTTTATGACGAGGCATGTAGGCTAGTAGGCATGATCGATCTTAAATTCCTCCGTGAAAACCCGGATGTTGTCCGCCAGTCCCAAATCACCCGTGGCGAGGATCCCGCCCTGGTAGACAAGCTGTTAGCAGCCGATGAGGCGCGCCGAGAGGCGATTAAGAACGCGGACGCGCTGCGACAGGAGCAAAACGGCTTTGGCAAGAGGATCGGTCAGGCATCCCCGGAGGATCGCCCCGCCCTCATCGAGCAGTCCACCCTGCTCAAGGCCAAGCTCAAGGAGGCCGAGGCCACGCAGAAGCAGGCCGAGCAGGACGTTTTTGATATCCAAATGCAGCTGGGCAACGTTGTCCAGGGCGCGCCCGCCGGCGGCGAGGATGACTTCGTCGTTGTGGAGGAGGTGGGCGAGAAGACCACCTTCGATTTCGAGCCTAAGGACCACCTCGATATCGCCGAGGGGCTCGGCATCCTAGACATGGAGCGCGGCGCCAAGGTCTCCGGCAGCCGCTTCTACTTCCTCAAAGGCCTCGGCGCGCAGCTGCAGCTGGCGATGATGAACCTCGCCGCCCAGAAGGCCATCGAGCACGGCTTCACCCTCATGATCACCCCGGTCATCGTCCGCCCCGAGACGATGCAGGGCACGGGCTTTTTGGGGCAGCACTCCGACGAGATTTACTACCTGCAGGAGGATAACCAGTACCTGGTGGGCACCTCCGAGGTGGCGCTCGCCGGCTACCACGCGGGCGAGATCATCGACCTCACCAACGGCCCCCTCCACTATGCGGGCTGGAGCTCCTGTTTCCGCCGCGAGGCCGGCAGCTACGGCAAGGATACGCGCGGCATCATCCGCGTTCACCAGTTTGACAAGCTGGAAATGTTCGTTTACTGCAAGCCGGAGGACGCGGAGGCGCAGCACCAGGCGCTGCTCAACATGGAGCGCGACATGCTCGCCGCCATCGAGGTGCCCTACCGCATCATCGACATCGCCGGTGGTGACCTCGGCAGCTCCGCGGCCCGCAAGTTCGATACGGAGGCGTGGATCCCCACGCAGAACACGTATCGTGAGCTCACCTCTACGTCTAACTGCACCACCTTCCAGGCCCGCCGCCTGAAGATCCGTTACCGCGACGAGGAGGGGCGCACGCAGGTGGCCGCCACCCTCAACGGCACGCTCGCCACCACCCGCTGGCTCGTTGCGATCCTTGAAAATCACCAGCAGGCCGACGGCTCTGTTGTTATCCCCACCGCCCTGCGTCCGTTCATGGGAGGTCTAGAAAGGATTACCAAGTGATCATCGTCACCGACGTCGACGGTACGCTTCTCGACGACTCCGAGCGCGTCCCCGCCGACACCCTCGCAGCCCTCACCCGAGCTCTCGACGCCGGTTGTGAGCTCGTCCTCGCCACTGGTCGCCCGCCGCGCTGGCTTTCCGACGTTCTGTCGCAGTTGCCGCTCAAACCCCTGTGCATTTGCGCCAACGGCGCCATCATCTACGATTCGGACCGCGACCGCATGCGCCAGGTGCACACCCTGGAGCCCGGCCAGATGCGCTCCATCGTGCGCGCCGCCCGTGAGGCCATCCCGGACATCACCGTCGCCGTTGAGCGCGCCGGCAAGAGCGCCTACTCGCCGGAAAGCGAGCTCTTTGTGGTGACGCCTGACTACGCCCCCACGTGGGACACCGATGCGCCGGGCATGGAAGACGATGAAAGGATCCTCCGCATCCCCGCCACCAAGCTGCTCCTGCGCCACGAGGGCATGAGCTCCAAGCAAATGGCGGGCGTCCTGCGCGACCGCATCCCCGCCGACCTGGGCTACGTCACCTACTCGGTGGACGAGGGCCTCCTTGAGGTGAGCCACCCCGGCATCAACAAGGCCACGGGCGTGGAGGAGCTCGGTCACCCGGCCGACGACGTCATCGCCTTTGGCGATATGCCCAACGACATCGAGATGCTCACCTGGGCCGGCACCGGTGTCGCCATGCCCCACGCCCCCGCGGAGGTCCGCGAGGCCGCCGACGAGGTGGGCACCATCGCCGAGGTGCTGGGGAGGCTTCTCTAACGGGCGCGCAGAAGCGCGCCTGCGCGCCTGCTTCGCGTGCCTTGCGTGCCTGTTATGTGGCGTGTTTTTTGTGCTCCGGCTCGGAGCCGGGGCATGATCCAAAGGAAGCTAATGATCGAAAAATTAACCTCTACCAGGGCAAGCGTGAACACTCTACACAACACAGCACACAACACTCGCGTGTGTTGTGTTTGTAGTGTGTTGTGTAGTGTGTTGGTTACGCGGGCGACTTTCTAAGACGCCCGCGACTCTCCAAGACGCCCGCGACTCTCCAAGACGCCCGTGAAAAGAGCTAACGTACTAGGCGGTACCGTTGTTTGGGGCTCCTTAGCGGTCGGGTGCGTTCGAGTTCGCCTTCTTCAACGAGGTCTTTAAGGATCCGGCGCGCACCACTGAGCGTGATTCCAGCTGCTGCAGCTAGTTCGCGACTGGAAGAAGTTGCATGCTTACTGGCGTAATCAATGATTCTCTGCCTACTACTCTGCGCATTTGCCGCTTGCTTTTCAGGGGCAGTCGGCTGCCGAATTTTGAAGGTGAGGCGGAAACCGGTGAGTGAATCCTCGGGGATTGGAGGTGGAAGCATCTGTGCTTCCAGTTGGCTGAGTATCTCTTGGTAACCACTACCACGGTTTTCTGCGACAAAACCACCGGCCGGATACTCGCAAACTTCCAGAATCCGGGATAAGTATTGATTCCGGGTGCTCGAGATACCAGCTTGGCCGAGATTATCCTCTGTGACTATGCCGTAAAGTCCTCCGGGATTGAATATCTCCAATCGATCGGGGTACATGTTGACCTGTACTTGTGCACCTCGAGCTTGGGGAGAATAATCCCTGTGCATGAGTGCATTTGTGATTGCTTCGCGTACTGCAATTGGAGGGTAATCAGGAAGATCCTTGCGGTAAACTCCTTCGATCATGCCTCCTACGCGCATATTGCGCTGAACGGCGGTTACCGCGTCGAAAACAAGTAGGGGAATAGGTCCGACGAAGCTCTGGTTGTCTATGAATCGCTGACCAGTGTCATTTGCCGCCTTTGAATCGCCAACATAGTTGGAAAATGTGACGCTGAGCCGTGGAAAGAACTGCTGTGGGAAAGCGCCTGCGCATAAAAGCCCGGCGATTGTAGGGCGTGGTACTCCGCGATCGTCTCGTGCAAGAACGTTGAGGCTCAAGAGGGCATCTTCATCAGATTTGCTTTTGAAGATTCGCTCGTGGATCAAACGCTCGCGTTGTAGTATTCCTTGGATAATTTCTGGATCCAGATCCACCAGCCCTGCCCGAGGAACGATTTCACTATCCCACAATGGCTGTGTCCGGTTCTCTTCCAACCTGTCTATCTCATACGGCTTCAGCTTCCGCGCTCCATCGTGTGCGCGAATAAAACTTCCGCGGTATTTTCCCTGTGCTGCAACGTAGCAAGGTCGAAGTCGTGGGTCGAGAGGTGCGATCGTTCCAACAACTACGGGCGCATCTTCACACGTCAGGATATCGATCTGGGGTGTGACACTGGGAACTAGTTGCTCCCTGCATACTGTTGCTAGGGCATCTGCAATGCTCCGGGCATCAAAATGTGGCGATGAGGCGAATCCATTCTCCTCATCAAGACCTAGAATCACAGTTCCCCCGTCTGTATTTGCAAAAGAAGAGATGTCGCGGACCAGTTTCTTGGGGAAGCCACGAGCAGCGGCTTTGACCTCCACGCTAGAGGTGTCTGTCCCGATTTGCCGCAGGCTTTTCACTAGTGCATCAAGCTCTCTTTGATCCACTGCAATCCTTTCCCAAAATCAACACTCTACACAACACTCTACACAACACTCTACAAAACACACCACATGCGAGTGTTGTGTGGTGTGTATGTGTTGTGTTGGTCTGACCTGGGAAAAGGGCGAAAAGGCACATAATCGCTACTTTTTGATGTGTCGCGTCACCCACAACCCGTTTACACTGAAGAGTGTTTTAACTCTGATTCAATGTGAGGATGTGACTTGTGACTATTCCAGCCTGGGGTCTAATCCCCTTCGTATTGATGCTTTTAAGCATCGCCATTTTTCCGCTTGTGCCCGCACTTTCTGGCTTCTGGGATAAACCCCGTAACCAGCTGATTGTCGCACTCATCCTGGGCGTGCCCGTCGCCGCGTGGATGATCCTCGGCGGGGAGCCCGCAGCCGTCGTTGGCGCCGCCATCGAATACTTCAACTTCATCATGCTGTTGCTGTGTCTGTTCACGGTGGCTGGTGGAATCTATTTGCGTGGCGATGTGGAAGCGACACCCCGTAACAACACCATCTTCCTCGCCATCGGTGGCGGTATTGCCTCCTTCATCGGCACCACGGGTGCGGCGATGCTGCTCATCCGGCCGATACTTAAAACCAACGAGGAACGCAAGCACGTCGCCCACACTGTTATTTACACAATCTTTATCGTCGCAAACGCCGGTGGTCTGTTGACCCCGCTGGGTGATCCGCCGCTGTTCCTTGGCATGCTCCGCGGCGTGCCGTTCACATGGACGTTCAGTCTGTTCAAGGAATGGGCATTCGTGTTCATCCTCCTGCTCGTGAGCTACTACTGCCTCGACTGCAAGATTCACGCGATGGAGTCTAAGGAGGACACCGAGCGCGACCGCACGGAGACCGAGCCGATCCACCTCGACGGCAAGATCAACTTCCTTTTCTTCGCCATCATCATCGTTGCCGTTGCTCTTGCTCCCTCGATGAATGCTGAGGCAATCGAGTCAGGCACCGCAACGCTCACGGATTGGATTCCCACCCGCGAGATCATCATGGGGCTTGCAGCACTCGCCTCCCTCAAGTTCGGTTCGGATAAAGTCCGCTACGATCTCAACAAGTTCGTGTGGGCCCCGATTCTCGAGGTCGCCGCCGTTTTCGTCGGCATCTTCCTCACCATGATTCCGGCGCTTCGCTACCTCGCCGAGGTTGCCCCCAAGCTTCACCTCAACGAGGCGAGCTTCTACTTCCTTACCGGCTCCCTGTCGTCCTTCCTGGACAACGCGCCGACGTACGCCACGTTCTTCTCCATCGCGGGAGAGCTGCCGGGCGATCCCCGCGTGGCTGGAGTTCCCGAGCACTACCTTGTAGCCATCAGCCTCGGTGCCGTGTTCTTCGGTGCCATGACCTACATTGGCAACGGGCCGAACTTCATGGTGAAATCCGTCGCTGAATCCGATGGTGTGGATATGCCGTCCTTCGGCGGGTACATCGGTAAATCCTGCATCCACCTGCTGCCGGTGCTCGTCGCTGTGTGTGGCTTCTTTGTTGCCCCCGGAGCGATTATGACGCCCATCGCCGTGGTGTGCACTCTGTTTGAGCTGGGCCGTGCCGCGCTTAACTTCCGGGCAGGAAAGAAAGCGTTACCAGCATAATCAGGGGAGTGTAAGAACACCCCTAAACTAAAAACCGCCACAGTTCCGGTGAGGAACGTGGCGGTTTTTTGGCGGTAGCCCACCATCGAGGAATCCACGCGGAACAGCGTGTGCTCCGCTGCTACTACGAGCGTGGCTCCCATCGGCCTTGCGGATATCCACCACCGCAGAACGCAGCGTGTCTCTTCACGCCGTGAGGCGCGGTGAACGTGGTTTAGTCTCGCGCGCGGCGGGACAGGTACGCGCGGCGGGACAGGTAGTTGCCAAGTGACTGGATTCCCTGCACCACCACGATGAGAATGATGACGGTTATCACCATGGCGACGGTATCAAACTGCTGGTAGCCGTAGCTCAACGCCAAGTCACCCACGCCGCCACCGCCGACGTACCCGGCCATCGCCGTGGCGGAGATGAGTCCCACGGTGGCGGTGGTGAGCGCCAAGATGATGGACGCCTTGGCTTCCGGCAGGATGAAGTAGCGGATGGTCTGCCACAAGGTTGCCCCCATGGAATCTGCCGCCTCGAGGATGCCAGGGCTTACCTCAAGCAAGGATTGCTCGATGAGTCTGGCAACAAACGGAGCGATGTAGATGGTCAGTGGCACCAGCGCTGCTGTGGTGCCAATGGAGGTACCTGTGATGAGCCTCGTCAGCGGCACAATGGCCACCATGAGGATGACGAACGGGAGCGAGCGCAGGATGTTCACCACCACGTTGACCACCTGGTAAATGGCAGGCTGCGGGCGCAGCCCGCCGGGCCGGGTGATCACCATTAAAAGCGCCAGCGGGATACCGATGAGAGCGCCAATGGCTAGGGCGATTCCCACCATGTAGGCGGTTTCTGCCCCGGCGTTGAGGTACATTTCTGGGGTCACGCGGCTCATCGGATAACCTCCACTGAGAGTCCGTCGGTATGTGAAATAAGGGCAATTGCCTGGTCAGCGCCCGGATTGTCCAGCCCGATGAGCATGGAGCCCACGGTAGTGCTGCGCAGTGGCAGGTCGTTTGCCTGTAAAAGTGAGGCACGCACGCCGAGGTGGGCGAGCTTATCAAATAGCGATCGCGCGGCGCCGTCGCGGTGGTGTACTCGGATGAGCCGCTCGGTATCGCTGTCAGCCTCTGCTCGCGGCACCGTGGTGGCCACAAACTTGCGGGTGAGCTCCTGCTGAGGGCTGGAAAACACATCCTCCACCGGGCCGTGCTCAATGAGGTGGCCGTGTTCGAGCACGGCGACCTCATCGGCGATGCGGGCGATGACGTTCATCTGGTGGGTGATAATAAGGATGGTGATCCCCAGCTTCTCATTAATGCGGGTAAGGAGCTCCAAGATCTGGCCGGTGGTCATGGGGTCGAGCGCGGAGGTCGGCTCGTCGCAAAGCAATAAACGTGGACGGGTGACAAGCGCACGGGCGATGCCCACGCGCTGCCGCTGGCCGCCGGAGAGCTGGGCGGGCTTTGCGTCAGCGCGGTGGTTGAGCCCCACAAGCTCAAGCGCGTCGGTGACTCGCCGTCGATCGCGGATTCCCGCCAGCGTGAGGGGCATCCCCACATTCTCTGCGACGGTCTTTGAACCGAGCAAGTTGTGCTGCTGGAAAATCATCCCCACTTCTCTGCGCAGGTCGCGCAGGCCCTTGTGATCGAGCGTTGCCGGATCAACCCCCAGGGTGGTGACCGTGCCGCCAGTTGGCTTTTCCAGCCCATTGACGGTAGGTAAAAGCGTGGACTTTCCGGCGCCCGAGGTCCCCACAACGCCGACGATGGAGCCATCGGGAACGCTGAAGGTGACGTTATCCAGCGCGGTGACGCCGTCGAACTGCCGTGAGACGTGATCGAACTCTACAGCCATGGCCTAGCCTCTGAGTGAATCAGGGATGAACCAGTAGTTGTTAACGTTCTGGTCCTCCACGGACTGCAAGAACTCGGGGTCGCGGTAGGCCTCCTCCACGGCGTTAACCCACTCCTCGTTGACCTTGTCCTCGGTGGTCGTGGCGTTGAGGATGAGCTCGGGGCGCAGGTTTTCCTGGAAAAGCTGCAGCTTGGGGTCAACCTTGGAGGCGTAGCTCATGGAGCCGGGAATGACGCCCCAGTCCACGTCCGGCAGCACGCGCGGGATGCCCGCCGAATCCATCGGCTTGAAATCAAGGTTGTGCGGGTTATCCGCGACGTCTTGCACCGTGAGAAGGGCCGGGTTAGCCTCCGGCTTGAGCGTGATCCACCCGGCGTCCTTGAGCAGGTTGAGCGCGCGCGACAAGTTCGACGCATCGATTGGGATGGCTACGGACTGGCCGTCTGCTACCTCATCGAGTGACGCGTGGCGCTCCGAGTATAGGCCCGCCGGGACGGTGGGGATGTCGGTGAAGTTGACTAGGTCTGCGCCCTTTTCCTCGTTAAAAACCCTGGTGTAGGCGGAGTGCTGGTCAACGTTGAGGTCCACAGATCCCTCAGCCAGTGCGGTATTAGCTTGCAACAGATCGGAGAAGTCGGTGTATTTCACCTCGTAACCGTCCTCTTTAAGGATGGGCTCAATGCCGTCCTTAAACAGGACCGAGTACGGCCCCGGCGAGGTACCAACCGTAATGGTCTTGCCGTCTGTTTCGGTGTTACCGGCGCACGAAGCGAGCCCAAAGCTCATGGCTACGGCGCTGGCGAGCGCGATGATCTTCTTCACTACTAACTTCTCCGTGTACTAATCGGTCTAGATTGGAAAGACTACCAGGTCTATAGGATTAGAACAGGAAAGGGGTATGAGTTTTTCCGGTGGTGACCTTTCTTATTGTTGTGAATGTCTTTTAGTACCAAGGGGTAAGCGTTGTCAGGTTGTTTCCGTAGTCCTCCCCGTGGATGATTGCTCCACCAAAGTGGGTGAACTTGTCGATCGGGCTCGATTCCTTGTGTGACAAAACGGTTCCCGGCCATCTCTGGTTGATGTAATCTAGACCGTGGGAGGCGATCGTTGTCCCATCAGGGAAAATGGTGGTCTCGTCCACGTTCGCTCGTGAGAAAGCATGGGAGTGAACCCGACAACCACGCAAGTTGGCTCCCTGGAGATCGGTCCGAGTGAAGTTAGCAAAAAGTAGATCGCTACCGGAGAAATCGGAGTGGGAGAGATCTGCGATATCAAAATGTGCGCGGTAGAAATCACCGTTGAACCTGGAGTAAGGCATGAATGCGGCGATGAAGTGGCTACGCTGGAAATCGCCGTTAAACAGACCGTGATGGCAGTTCGCTTTATGGAAAATAGCCCGTCTTGCTGTGATATCAACGAACGTGGACCTGTTCAGTACACTGCACAGAAACGAAATGTCATTGAGACTGACCTGTTCTAGTTTGATGTGTGGCAAACGGGTGTATGCAAATCTGACGCGCATGGGGCAATCCGATAGCAACACGTTGTAGCGCGGGACGAGCAATTGGAGAGCTGGTTGAGTGAAGAATAGCGATTGGGTAATTCGCTCTGCAATACCCTGTATAGCTGCGGAAACGGGATCCCAGTTGCATTCGTGGAAAAGACGATCGAAATTATATTCCGCTTCTACCCCGGCTCGAACCGCCAGCCGCCATTGGCGTGTGTTTGAAAGCTTCCTGTTACGAGGGCACCCCAGATTTGAGTGGGCAAACAATGTGAGGGTGGTAACGATATGTTGGGCCCGTTCGTAAGCATTGCCGCTGACGTACCGGTCAAGCAGGCTAAGCAGGCCGTCGACTCCGTAACGTTGGTCCTGACAGGTAGAGGATGAGAGGGCTTTGAAATAGTCGTTGGTTTCTACCACAGGTCGCCTAATTTCTTAAAGTCATTAACATAATCTGGGCACTGGGATCGCTGTGGTTCTCCATTGCCTGTCTTATTCTCATCTTCGCACCAAGCAGTGACAGCACCTACTTCGTGAGTATCGCCAGGCATTTGTGAAGGTGCGTTCTTGTAAGTTAAGTTTAACCTTATGCGGTAAATTAAAGTTATATATTGTTCCTTCTCTGCTTTTTCGCAACTCGGTACAACATCAACAGAA
>ERZ1031348.48-NODE-48-length-11181-cov-4.481665_pt1 | contig 11181 bp, 9 predicted proteins | sample MGYA00517286_ERZ1031348 | MGnify/ENA primary metagenome ERZ1031348 (study PRJEB33718, sample SAMN03159852) | human skin metagenome | collected 2014-02-25 | study: EMG produced TPA metagenomics assembly of the PRJNA266117 data set (Human skin bacterial metagenome and... | reverse complement strand
CGTGGCTCACCATGTCACGCGACGAGTCGCTGCAGCGCCAGCGCGTGGCCAAACCGCGAGGCGAAGATAATGAGGCCACCACAACGGGGGCCGAAGACGATGGGCAGGCGGCCGAGACGACGGACGGGAAGCACGGCCGCCCCGTACTCAGCCTGGTGCAACAGGATACCGCCGCGAGCGCCACGGCGCGGATTCCTGCGTCGGAAGGAAAGCGTAAGAAGTCCAAGTCCGGTAAGCGTCGCGCCCCCGATTCCTGGAAACACAAACAGCACGCACCGTTGAACTCCGCAGTGCCCGCGCCACCCAAGGAGCCGTGGGAGACGGAGACCACAAGCATCCTCGCCGAGCACCAGACCAAGACGACCACTGGTGACTTTGCTGAGTCCTTCAGCCACGGGGAGCAAGCATGGGCAGGTCAGGGGAGTAAGCCCGCCGACACGGACGAAAGAGAGCCCAACGTCCCCGCGAATCAGGAAGATATCACTGCCGTTCAGACGAGCACACCCGCCGCACAGGCGGGACCAGAATCGCTAGAGGTCGGGGACCGTCGTGAGGCGGACAGGGACCGTCCCGAGGGGGTCGGGGACCGTCGTGAAGCGGACGGGGACCGTCCCCGTCGTGAGGCGGACGGGAACCGCGTCGAGGAGGATGCTGATGCAGGCGCTGCTGCTGCTTCCAGCGAGCGAGCAGCCGCTGTGCCGCGGGCAGCTTGGCAACTCCTGCCCGGCGAAAAGTGGGAGGAGCTTATAGCGGCCCTGGCAGCAAAGGTCGCCATTGACGGCGGCGGAGTTCTCATCGTCGTGCCCGATGCCCGAGACGTCGCCCGGGTGGAAACCGAACTGCGTGCATTCGTGGCCGCCAAGCAGTGCACCACGCTGGAAGCCTCACTCGGCCACCAGGCCCGGTACCGCAGGTTTCTTTCCATCCTGTCCGGGCAATCGCGCATCGTCGTAGGCACCCGCTCCGCGGCGTACGCGCCGGTCGAAAACCTCAGCCTCATCGTCTGCATGTTTGACTCGGACGATTCTCTCGTCGATCCTCGGGCACCCTATTGCCACGCTCGCGAGGTGCTCACAACGCGCTCGACTATCGAAGAAGCAGCGCTCGTCATCGGTGGCTTCACCCGCACGGCTGAGGTCGAGCTGTTTGTAGAGACCAGGTGGATGCACCCGCTCGAAGCCCCGCAACCGGTTCTGGAACAAAAGCGCCCCATCATCGAAGCCGTGGGGGAGTCGAGCCTCGCCTACACGCACGATCCGCACGCCGCCTACGCGCGCATTCCGTCGCGGGCGTTCAGCGTGGTCCGCGAGGCCCTGGGTAAACACCTGCCTGTCCTCGTCTCCGTCCCGCGTGCCGGCTACATTCCCACGCTCGCATGCCAGGACTGCCGAGCACCGGCGCGGTGCCGGTATTGCAACGGCCCGCTTCGTCTCAACCAGGCAGATGCCATTGCCCCTCCGTACTGCGGGTGGTGTGGCAGGCCCGCGGCGAATCACCACTGCCTGGAGTGCGGTTCGACGCGGTTGCGCGCCGTGGTGCGAGGAAGCGACCGGACAGCGGAAGAGCTTGGCCGGGCGTTCATCAACGTGCCAGTAGTGAGCTCGTCCAGCGACCACATTATCGACACGGTCGATTCTGAACCCCGCATCGTTGTTGCCACCCCGGGTGCGGAGCCGCGTGCGGAGGATGGTTTCGGGGCCGCCATCATCCTGGACACGTGGGCCGTGTTGTCCCGGGCGGACCTGCGGGCCCACGAGGAGGCGTTGACGCAATGGGCAGACACGGCCTCTCGGGTGCGAGCGGACGGGCACGTTGTAGTCATGGCGGAGCCGACGCTCGCCGTAATGAGGTACTTCCTCCAGTGGAACATGTCCGGCGCAGCACGCTACGAGCTGGCGTCGCGGTCGGAGGTGCGGTTTCCCCCGACGGTGCACATGGCGGCCATCGACGGGCCGATGGATACCATCTCCGAGTTCCTCGACCACGTCGAGCTTCCTCCCGGAGCGGAGATTCTGGGGCCCGTCGACCTACCAGTGGGGGTGCGGATGCCCGCCGAGTACGACACCGCCCAGTGGGGCGTTCCCCAGCGTGTCCTCATCCGCAGCGCGCTCGGCCCGCGTGCTGAGCTGGGCGGGGCGCTGCGCAAGGCCCGGGCCCTCAATGCAGCGATGGCCAACCGCACGAGGATGCGGATCCAAGTGGATCCCCTCCACATCGGCTAGCGGAACGGACCGTGAGACGGCAGGGAGAGGGAACACCGGGGCGTCGACAAGTCCAAAACAGCGCTACAGGAACGCCGAGGCACATAAAAGAGCAGAGATGCGGGGGACAGTCGCGCCACTGTGCTCACCGGATAGCTGCCAATTCCCCGTCTCGTAATAGGATGGACTGCGCACATGCTCGGTGTATGGTGGCACGGGTACACTTCAACGGAAATCTAATGCTAGTGCGGTCACACGCCGTGGTACCGGTCACGTGCACACGCGATGTACGTGCCAGGACAGAACAAGAAGAGAGTAGAGGACGAATGCTGAGGAAATTACGGCTCATGGGCGATCCCGTGCTTGTCTCGGAAGCACAGCCAGTAGAGGAGGTCACAGCCTCTACCAAAGCCTTGATTGAAGACATGCTGGAGACCATGGATTCCGCAGGAGGCGTGGGACTCGCAGCCAACCAAGTAGGCGTTCTCCAGAGAGTTTTCGTGTACGACTGCCCAGTCAACGATGAAGACCCCGACCCGAACCGAGAATACAAGCGCGGCGCTATCGTCAACCCCGTGTGGGAGGCCATCGGGGACGAAAAGCAGCTCGGGCAGGAAGGCTGCCTCTCCATCCCCGACGTGTACGCGGACACGGAACGTTACCAGTTCGTTCGCGTCACCGGCTTCGACGAAAATGGCGATAAGGTGGACTTTGAAGCAAAGGGCCTGCTCGCCCGCTGCATCCAACACGAAACGGATCACCTGGACGGTGTGCTGTTTATCAAGCGCCTGACTAGGGAACGCCGCAAGGAGGCGATGCGGGAAATCCGCAACTCCGAGTGGTTCATGAACAATAACTAGGTCCGCCCTGGTCAAAGGAATAAAGACTGACGCGTGGAACGGTGGCTCGAGGTGCCAACGCCGACGTGTAAGGATGTAGGCCACCTGAGCCATCGAGGAAGAAAAGAGGAAAGCGCGAAATGAGGATTCTGTTCGCAGGAACTCCCGAGCCCGCAGTGGCAACATTGGAGCGTCTCATCGCTTCCGATCACGAGGTGATCGGCGTAGTGACGAGGCCCGATGCCCGCAGGGGGAGGGGATGCACCCTCCATCCCTCGCCTGTTGCGGCGTGCGCCGACAAGCACGGCCTGACGGTGTACAAGCCGGAGACCCTGCGCGGCAACGAGGAATTCGCCGAGCTGCTCGCAGAGCTCGCTCCCGACTGCATGCCCGTCATCGCCTACGGTAACCTCATCCCCCGTGAGCTGCTCACTATCCCCCGCTACGGTTTTATCAATGTCCACTACTCGCTTCTTCCCCGGTGGCGTGGCGCCTCGCCAGTCCAGGCCGCCATCGCAGCGGGTGACAAGGAGACGGGGGCGACGATTTTCCGGATCGACGAAGGCCTCGATACCGGCCCCATCCTGTCCACGCTCACCACCCCGATCAAGGATTCTGATACAGCGGATGATTTGCTCACCCGTCTGGCCTACGCCGGGGCGGATCTCCTGGTTGAGACCCTGGACAAGCTCGAAGCCGGGGACATCACCTCCAAGGAGCAGACGGGGGACGCATCCTACGCGCACAAGCTGACGAAAGAAGCCGCACAGGTGGATTGGACGGGTGACGCGCGGGTGATTGACCAGCGCATCCGTGCATTCACTCCGGCTCCGGGTGCGTGGACGCTGTGGAACGAGGACAAGGTCAAGCTGGGACCGGTGACCCCGCTTCCGTGCAGCACGCTGCCCAACTCCTCGCTGCCGCTTGCTTCTGAGGTCAAGCTCGGGCCCGGGGAAGTACGGATTGACAAGAACGACGTCTTTGTGGGGACCGGCACGGTTCCCGTGCGCCTATCTACGGTGCAGGCACCGGGGAAGAAAATGATGGACGCCGCCGCCTGGGGCAGGGGCATCCATGATCACGACGGCATTGTGTGGAAGTAGAACGGATAATAACGCTATGAGTGGTGGATTTAGGTCTCGCAGTTCCAAGGGTGATCCCACCCCGGAAACCAACCGCGGCAATCGTCACGATGCGCCCCGCAAGGGTGCCGGCGACCGACGGGATCAGAGGCAGCGCGGCGACCGTCGGGAGCGAAACTACGGCGCGGAACGAACCTCGCGGGAAGCAGGCGATCGTCCCGCTCGCGGAGCACGAAGCGATGGTGGGGACGGCTCGGCACAGCGGCGCATCAGCGTTGGTGGTGGGCACCAGCGCGCGTCGCGAGATAGCCGGGACTCCTGGGATCGCCACACAGGCCAGGGGGAGAACCGCACGCCTCGTGGCGACCGCTCCGAACGGGGCAGCCGCGGTGACCGAGCGGGCGGTGGGTTTCGTAACACTGGCCGTGGCAGGGGAGGTGGCTTTGACCGGCGGAACAACCAGCGAGGTGGCCGTTCACGCGAGGACAACCACCGAAACGAGGCCCCACAGGTCGACCTGCCACGGCTGACAGCACTCTCAGCGATTGGAGCAGTGTTCAACGACGGCGCGTTTGGCAACATCGCCCTGCCGCGCGAAATCACAGAGGCAGGACTAACCGGGAGGGACGCTGCTTTTGCCACCGAGATTGGCTACGGCACCATGCGCATGGTTGGCGTGCTCGACGAGATTATCGGCACGTGCTCTTCCCGTGAACTGGGCAAACTCGACCCCATCGTACTCAACGCACTGCGCATGGGCGCCTACCAGCTGCTCTACACCCGTGTGGAGGACCATGCCGCCGTGGATACATCGGTGCGCCTCGTGCCGCAGAAGGTCAAGGGTTTTGTCAACGCCATTTTGCGCCAGATTCAAAAGAAGTCCCGCGAAGAATGGGTGGCGAGCCTGGCACCTGACTCCGAGATCGGTGCCATCGCCTTTGAGAGCGGACATCCCGAGTGGATTGCCCGCAGCTACGAGGCCACGCTGGAATCTCCAAGCGGCGCGCCAGTCGCTGCAAACGAGGTCGATAGCGTCACTTCCGCAGCTGCTCTTTCCGTTGACACCATCGCCGCTGATGCTGCATCGGAGGTCGACGTAGATTCCGCAGCTGACACTGACCCGGCAGGGAATGAAGCAGCCACCGCTGCGGAGGCGTCTCACGATGACAGTAAGCACGAAAGGGAATTTGCCGAGCTAAGGAAGGCGTTGGAGGCCGACTCCCAGCGCCCCATCGTGCACCTTGCAGCCAAACCGGGGGAGATCTCCGCGGACGAGCTTGCCCTCATCACCGGCGGTGAAGTGGGGAAGTACTCGCCCTACGCGGTATACCTCGACGGTGGTAACCCTGCGTACATCGAACCGGTCCGCGAACGGCTCGCCTTTGTACAAGACGAAGGTTCGCAACTCATCGGCCGCGCGCTTGTTACCACCCCGGTGGACGATGACCAGGGTCGCTGGCTCGACCTGTGTGCCGGGCCCGGTGGGAAGGCCACAATGATCGGTTCCTTAGCTGCAATCGATGAGGCAGAAGTGACGGCGGTGGAGGTTGCACCACACCGCGCCGACCTCATCTGTTCGGCTACCGACGGATTGCCTGTCACGGTTGTTGTCGGTGATGGGCGCACCGTCGAGGTCGGGTCTGGGTTTGATCGGGTGCTTGTCGACGCCCCGTGTTCCGGCCTTGGCTCGCTTCGGCGCCGCCAGGAATCCCGGTGGACCAAGGACGAGGCTGACATCGAGGGGCTTACGCAGCTGCAGTACGAGCTCCTGGCTGCCGGGGTGGAGAGGGCGAAGGCCGGTGGAATCATCGTGTACTCGACGTGCTCGCCGGATCTACGGGAGACACGGGCGATTGTTGACCAAGCGCTCGCCACCCTTCCCGTGGAGGAGCTCGACGCTCACCCCCTCGTCGCACCCATGACGAACGTGGGAACGGAGAAGTCCGTGCAGATGTGGACCTACCGCCACGGCACAGACTCGATGTTCTTTGCGGTACTGCGTAAACAGGGGGAATGACCTGTTCCGGGAAGCAGCGTGTTGTGGCTAGTATTGGTGGTATGACGCTTCCAACTCGACCAATCATTGCCCCTTCGATTTTGGCGGCAAACTACGCCGCTCTTGGCGAGGATATTGCAAAGGTAGACAACGCTGGCTGGATTCATGTGGACATCATGGATGGTCACTTTGTGCCGAACCTGTCGTTCGGCCCGGACGTGACAAAGGCGGTGAACGGAGTGACCGACCAGATTCTCGATGTGCACCTCATGATTGAGGAGCCGGAGAAGTGGGTTGACGAGTACATCGCCGCCGGTGCAGACTGCGTCATCTTCCACGTGGAGGCGACGGATGACTCGCGAGCGCTGATCGAGGTACTCAAGTCCAAGGGCGTGCGCGCCGGTTTCTCTGTCAAGCCCGGCACTCCCATAGAGGACTACCTCGACCTCGTCGATATCGCCGATTTGGTGCTCATCATGAGCGTGGAGCCCGGTTTTGGCGGCCAGAAGTTTATGCCGGACATGTTGGATAAGGTCCGCACCGTTCGCGAATACATCGACGAGAAGGGGCTTTCGGCCCTCATTGAGATCGACGGTGGCGTAGGCGAGGGCACGATCACCAAGGCTGCGGAAGCAGGTTGCGATGCTTTCGTTGCAGGGTCGGCGGTCTTTGGGAAGGACGATCCCCACGCAGCCGTCGACAAGCTCAAGGAGCTCGCAACCCTGTGATAGACAGGAGTGATGAAACCCACGCGAGCGACGTAACGGACGCGGGCGATGTAACGGACCTCCGGGCTGTAGCGGGGGCAAGTGAGCTCACCGAAGAACAACGGCTGGGAATCTCGACTGCGCTCGACGCGGGCGAAGAAGCCGTGGGCAGGGCACGCCCCAACCCGGCGGTGGGGTGCGCCCTCGTGCGCGAGGGGCGCGTCATCGCCACAGGGTCAACCCAAGAGGTCGGCGGCCCACACGCCGAGATCATGGCGCTGCACGCAGCAGGCGACCAAGCCCGCGGTGCCACCGCCTACGTCACCCTCGAACCGTGCAACCACACAGGCAGGACCGGGCCGTGCTCACACGCGCTGGTAGAAGCAGGCATCGCCGCAGTGTGCTACCTCACCGCGGACACGTCCTCGCCCGAAGCCTCCGGCGGGGCCGACTACCTGCGCGAACACGGAGTAGACGTAACCTATATTCCGATCACCGTACCGGCACTCGAACCGTGGTTATTCGCCCAGGAACACAAGCGGCCGATGTTCACCGTCAAGCTCGCCCACACCATCGACGGCTACGCAGCGGCGCTAGACGGAACGAGCCAGTGGATCACAGGAGAGGTGGCCCGCGCCTACGCGCACCGCGACCGTGCCCGCAGGGATGCCATCCTCGTGGGGACAGGCACGGCGCTGGCGGACAACCCGTCGCTCACAGCGAGGAAGCCCGAAGGTGGGCTGTACCCGTACCAACCGGACCGGATCGTCTTCGGCTCCCGGAAACTGCCCCGTAGTTACAACCTGTACTCCACAGGGTTTTTGCAGGTCGATACCCTCGAGGAACTGCTGGCGCTGCCGTACAACGATATCCTCGTGGAGGGCGGCCCGGGGGTTGTGACAACGCTTTTTGCCACAGACCTCGTGGATAGGGTCCACTCGTACGCAGCGCCCGCCTTTCTTGGAGCGGGAAAACCACTCGTCGCCCACGGCTGGGGCGAATCAATGGCAGACATCAAACGATTCAGGCGTACAGACACCATCCTTCTCGGGGACGATGTGCTCAACGTCTTAGAAAGAGATACACCCACGTGTTTACAGGCCTTGTAGAAGAAATCGGCACCATCGCGGGGCTCGAGCACCAGGCAGATTCCGTCGTCATCACCGTTGAGGCACAGCGGGTACTGTCGGGTGTCCAACTGGGCGATTCCATCTCGGTCAACGGTGTGTGCTTGACCGTGACGGAATTTACCTCATCCACCTTGTGCGCCGATGTCATGAAAGAGTCCCTCGACCGCTCAAACCTCGGCGACCTTTCCGTGGGGAGCCCCGTCAACCTGGAGCGCGCAGCCGAGCTCGGCTCCCGCCTCGGCGGGCACCTCGTCCAAGGACACGTCGACGGCGTGGCCCGATTGCTCTCACGCACCCCGGGCGAGCGCTGGGAGGTGTTCCGTTTCAGCCTGCCCAGCGAACTCGAACGCTACGTGGTGGAAAAGGGATCCATCTGCGTCAACGGAACGTCTCTCACCGTCTCTGCGGTCAGTGATCTGGGCGCCGGTGTGCAAGGCGACTGCGACACGCGATTCTTCGAAGTATCACTCATTCCGACCACCTTGCGCGACACCAACCTGGGGTCCGCCACAGTGGGAGACACGGTGAATATCGAGGTGGACGTGATAGCGAAATACGTGGAAAGACTTCTCGTACCCAAGGACTTTGACCGACCTGTTACGGACTAAGGTGAAACGCGTGACTGAAACTGTAAAGCTCGATACCGTTGATGAAGCAATCGCGGAGATCGCTGCAGGAAGACCCGTTGTTGTCGTCGATGACGAAGATCGCGAGAACGAAGGCGATATCATCTTCGCCGCGGAGAAGGCCACCCCGGAGCTCATGGGGTTCCTCGTCCGCTATTCCTCCGGCTACGTGTGCGCCCCGCTGAGGGGAGAGGACTGCGACAGGCTGCAGCTCCCGCCCATGGTGCGCAACAACCAGGACGTGCGTGGCACCGCGTACACCGTCACCGTGGATGCGGCCACCGGCTCCACCGGAATTTCCGCAACGTCGCGCTGCGAGACGGTGCGTAGGCTGGCGAGCGCAACCTCCGTCCCCGAGGACTTCACCCGCCCCGGCCACGTGGCACCGCTACGGGCCCGCGAAGGTGGCGTGCTTGTCCGCGCGGGGCACACCGAGGCCGCCATCGATCTCGCCCGCCTGGCGGGGCTGCGCCCTGCCGGGGTTCTGTGCGAGGTTGTCTCCGAGGACGATCCGACCGACATGGCACGGCTGCCCGAGCTGCGCCGCTTTGCCGATGCGCACAGTCTCAAGCTCATCTCCATCGCCCAGCTCATCCAGTGGCGTCGCGAGCACGAAAAGCTTGTGGAGAGGGTAGTGGAGACCCGGCTTCCCACCGAATACGGTGAGTTCAAGGCTTACGGTTACACCTCGCTTGTCGACGGCATTGAGCACGTTGCCCTGGTAGCCGGAGAGATCGGCGACGGCGAGGACATCCTCGTGCGCGTCCACTCCGAGTGCCTCACCGGTGACGTCTTTGGTTCCCGTCGGTGCGACTGTGGCCAACAGCTGCACGCGGCACTGAAGAAGATCCAAGAAGAGGGCCGCGGAGTCCTCCTGTACATGCGTGGGCACGAAGGACGAGGGATCGGCCTTTTAGCCAAGCTCAAGGCCTACGAGCTGCAGGATCACGGTGCGGATACCGTGGATGCCAATCTGGCGCTCGGCTACCCGGCGGACGCGCGGGAGTACGGCACAGGTGCGCAGATTCTCGCCGACCTCGGTATCAAGAGCGTGAAGCTTATTACCAACAACCCCTCCAAGCGCGTGGGCCTCGACGGGTACGGAATTAACATCGTTGGCCGCGTGCCGATCTCCGTCGAAGTGAGCGAAGATAACTTCCGCTACTTGGAGACGAAACGCGACAGGATGGGGCACAAGCTCCCGGAGCTTGATGAGTTTGCCAAAACGCACCCCGAGTTTGTCAACCGGCTGCACCAGTCCATGGGCTCCACCCACGACGCGGGTTAAGGAATACGCCCAGCCTGGGCTACCATAGGTATAGTTTGTCAATCCCCGCCGGCCCGGCGGGGTTTGCATATGCGTGAAGCGAAAGATAATGAGGTAACAATGTCCGGAGCAGGTCTTCCCACCGTCGGCCCACCCGATGCGACGGGCCTGAAAGTCGCCGTCGTCTCCTCCACCTGGAACGAGGAGATCACCGACGTGCTGCACGAACACGCCATCGCCATGGCGCGTCAGTGCGGGGCAACCGTCTATGCCGTGCGCGTTGTCGGGGCCCTCGAGATCCCCGTTGTGGTGCAGAAACTGGCCTCGGTTATGGACGCGGTGGTGGCAACCGGGTGCGTGATCAAAGGCGGCACCCCGCACTTTGATTACGTGTGCGATTCCGTCACGCAGGGCCTCACCCGCATCGCGCTGGACACGGGCACGCCGATTGGAAATGGCGTGCTCACCACGAACACCGTGCAGCAGGCGCGAGAGCGTTCCGGTATCGAAGGTGCCACTGAGGATAAGGGCGCGGACGCAATGGTCGCAGCATTGCACACCGCCCTTGCACTGCGCACAATCGATGATGACGTGGAAGCTTTGAAGCAGTAGAAGGTAGAGTTTTCTCCGCACAGATGAGGGAGTTAGACAATGAGTGATAATACGGTACCTGATAAAGACACCTCCGCGCCCGGCGCGGCCGGGCACTCTCCGCAGGGCGTTTCCTCGCCGAGCGACCACGACGAGAAGACCCTGACCCGGATGGTTGCGCTCGACCCCACAGTCAGCTCCTCCAAGCCGTGGATTTTTGAGACCCGGTCGCCGTACCTCACCAAGGTGATGATCGGCGTCATGGTGCTCGTTGTTCTCGGTGCTGCGTTCATGACAGTGGCGGTGGGAACCGATGAAAACGGTGCCGCCCTGTCCGTAGCCGATGACCTTGCCTTTGTGGGGCTTGGCATCATTGGGCTGCTGTTGTGCCTGCTCATCCGCCGGCCGCGCGTGCGAGCAAACGAAGATGGGGTAGAGGTTCGTAATTTCCTCGGCACACGGTTTTACCCGTGGGAGATTGTGTACGGGTTGGCGTTTCCAAAGGGGGACCGGTGGGCGCGCCTGGAGCTGCCGGAGTTCGAGTTCGTCCCGATGCTCGCATTCCAAGCCGGAGACGGCGAACAGGTAGTGAAGAAGGTACACGAGTTCCGCGAACTGGAGGACAAGTACATGCCGGACGAGTAACTTGTCCGTCTGACTCCTGCGCTTAGATTTTCGCTCCCCGCAGCACAGGCTTTGCCCTGTCTCTTATACACATCTGACGCTGCCGACGAATAGAGAG
>ERZ1031348.47-NODE-47-length-11189-cov-4.924915_pt1 | contig 11189 bp, 9 predicted proteins | sample MGYA00517286_ERZ1031348 | MGnify/ENA primary metagenome ERZ1031348 (study PRJEB33718, sample SAMN03159852) | human skin metagenome | collected 2014-02-25 | study: EMG produced TPA metagenomics assembly of the PRJNA266117 data set (Human skin bacterial metagenome and... | reverse complement strand
CCAACCCCAAACACGGTCAACCACCAGGGTCAACCAGGGGGAGCTAGATGGTGAGGCGCGATTCCAAGAGCGTGCGGGTGTAGTCGTGCTGGGGGTGAGAATACACCTCGTCGGCGGTGCCTCGTTCCACGATGGAACCGCCCTGGAACACCGCCACATCGGTGCAGATCTCGTGGACAACACCGAGATCGTGGGAGACGAACACCATGGTGAGGCCGTACTCCCGGGACAAGCGCTGGAGGAGGTTCAGGATCTGGGCCCTCACGGAGACATCGAGCGCGGAGACCGCTTCGTCGGCAAGCAAGACCTCCGGGCGCACCGAGAGGGCCCGGGCGATGGAGATGCGCTGGCGCTGGCCGCCGGAGAACTCGTGCGGGTAGCGGGCCGCCGCGGAGGGCTCGAGCCCCACCTCCGTGAGGACCTCGGCCACACGTTCGGCGGATACGTTGCCGGGCTCCGCGATGGACCGCCCCACCGTCATGCGGGGATCGAGCGAGCCGCGCGGGTCCTGGAACACCATCTGCACGTGGCGGCCCACCGTGCGCGGGTTCACCGGCGCGCCGTGGAGCGTGACGCTTCCCGAGGTCGGCGCGGTCAGCCCCGCGAGGATCCTCAGCAGCGTGGACTTTCCCGAACCCGATTCGCCCACGATACCCAGCTGCATGCCCCTGGTAATGGTGAGCGATACGCTATCGAGCGCGGTGTTCTCCACCGCCGGGTGGAACAGCTTTTTCGACGTGAACACCTTGGACGCGCGGTCCGCCACAATGACCGGCTCGGCGGCGGGCGGTGCGGGCTGCTCGATCACGTTCTTTTTCACCCCCGGCTCGTAGTGAGCCGCGGTGGCGACGGTGTAAAAATCGCCGTTGTGGTCCCGGGCGGCAAGGTCGGTGGCTGCGATGAGCCCCACGGTGTACGGGTGCTGGGGGTTCGTGATGAGCGCCTTAGTGGTTCCCTGTTCCACCAGCTCCCCGTCCTTCATCACCACGAGCCGATCGCACACGTGCGAGACGAGTCCGATGTCGTGCGAGATGAACAGCACCGCGGTGCCACGCTGCTCAGTGAGCCTGGAGATGAGGGCGATGATTTGCTTCTGCACGGTGACGTCAAGGGCCGTAGTGGGCTCGTCACAGATGAGCAGGTCGGGGTTGTTTGCCACGGCCATGGCGATGAGCGCCCGCTGGCGCTGGCCGCCGGACAGCTCGTGGGGGAACGCGGTGTAGGCGCGCTCCGGCAGGGCACACTCGGCGAACAGTTCCCTGGTGCGCCGCTGCGCCTCCGCCTTGTCGGCCGTGCCGTGGAGCAGCATCACCTCGTCCACCTGCGTGCCCACGCGCTTGAGCGGGTTAAGGGCCGTCAGCGGCTCCTGGAACACGATGGAGATGCGATCGCCGCGCAGGGGGGCGATGTCTTTCTCGTCGGCGCCGATGAGCTCCTGGCCGCCGAAGGTGGCGGAGCCGGTGGCGTGGAGGTTATCGGCGAGCAGCCCCATGAGCGAATAGGAGGTGAGCGTCTTCCCCGAGCCGGATTCGCCGATGATGCCGAGCTTTTCGCCGGGGGCGAGGTCGAAGGAGACGCCGCGGACAAGGTCGCGCCCGGAGGCGGTGGTGATGGTGAGGTTTTCTACGTGTATCAGGCTCATCGGTGAGCTCCTGTGGTTGGGTCGAGGATGTCGCGGAGGGAATCGCCAAGCAGGTTGAAGCCCAAGACGGTGAGGGCGATGGCGAGCCCGGGCCACACAATGAGCAGTGGCTGGGTGGACAGGAACGATTGGGCTGACTGCAGCATGCGCCCCCACGAGGGGTCGGGCGGGGGAGTGCCGAGGCCGAGGAAGCTCAACGCCGCCTCGGCGAGGATCGCCAGAGCAAAGACGACGGATGCCTGGACAATGACCAGCCCCGCGATGTTCGGCAGCACGTGCCGGACGGCCTTGGACAATCCGCCCTGGCCGGCGAGCGTGGCGGCCTCCATAAAGGGGGCAGTGACCACGCGCAGCGTCCCCGCTCGGGACACACGGATGAACGCCGGTATGGAGGCGATGCCGATGGCGACCATGGCCGAACCTGTGCTGGCGCCCACCATGGCGCCGGCGATGATTGCCATGAGGAGGGCCGGGAACGCGAGCACGATGTCCGCGCCGCGGACGATGAGCTGCTCGATGATCCCGCCCCGGTTCATGCCGGCGACGATTCCCAGCGGGACCCCCACGAGCATGCCGATGGCGACGGCGACGAGCCCCACAAAGAGCGTGATCTGGCTGCCCGCCATGATCCGAGAGAGAATGTCCCGGCCGTACCGGTCGGTGCCCATGAGGTGCTGCCACGAAGGGCCCTCGAGCGCGGAGTGCGGGAACGCCTGGATCGGGTCGTACGGCGTCCACACGAGCGAGATAAGCGCCGTGAGCACGACGACGACAACGAGCACGGCGCCGAGATAGAGTTGGAACTTTTTCATGCGCGAACCCTCCTCACGCGGGGATCGATGATGGCGTAGCTCAGGTCCACGAGGGTGTTGATGGCCAGCGTGAACACGACGAGGACGAGGACCGCCGCCTGCACGGCGGGGAGGTCACGGTTGGACACGGAGTCAAGCAGGAACGCGCCGAGACCGGGGATGGAGAACACCCGCTCGATGACAACGGCGCCGACCACGAGCCCTGCGAGCTGGACACCGGTGACGGTGATGACGGGTAGGGCGGCGTTGCGGAGGCCGTCGGAAAGCAATGCCTGCCAGCGAGTCTGGCCTTTCGCGCGGGCGGTGCGGAGGAAGTCGTCGTGAAGAATATCGAGGACTGAGTTGCGCACGTACCGGGTGATGATGGCGGCCTGGACCGCCGCGAGCGACAGGACGGGGAGGATCAACCGGGACAGGAATGATCCGAAGTCCCATCCCGGCGGGATCCACCCGTTGGCGGGCAGCCACCCCAGGTGCACGGCGAACACCGTGACCAGGAGGATTGCCGCGAGGAACGAGGGGATGGCGATGCCCACCTGGCTGCCGGCGGTGATGAGGATGCCGTCGACGTGGCGGGCGCGCAGCGCGGCCCACATGCCCAGCGGTACCGCGATGGCAACCGCCAGGATGAGCGCCGTCACCACGAGGATGAGCGAGACCTGGAAGCGGTCGGCGATGATCGGCGAGATGTTTTGCGAACTCGACATTGAAACCCCGAAATCGCCGGTGATGAGGCTGGAGAACCAGTCCCAGTACTGCACGATGAGCGGGCGGTCGGTGCCGAGCTCGGCCCGCTTCTTGGCCAGCAGCTCCGGTGTGGCGTTGACGCCGAGGGCGATCTCGGCGGGGTCGCCGGGGACCACGCGCAGCGCGAGGAAGATGAGGATGGAGGACACGAACACGGTGCCCACAAACCGGGCCACGATGCGCACCAGTTGACGGATCATTTGCGGGCCTCCATGGAGTACAGTGGCAAACCTTCGGTGACCACGTTGGGGTTGATCCCGGTCACGCCGGGCGCGGTGACCACGATGTTGGGGAAGTTGAACACGGTGTCGGCGGCGGCATCGCTCATGATGGTGTCCACCGCGTCGCGCATGTACTGCACGTTCTCCTCCGGCGTCCCGGTGTCTGCCTTGGTCAGCTGATCGCGCAGCTGGGAGCTGTCGTAGCCGAGGTAGTAGTCGGGGTTGCCAAACAGATGGGGGATGTCGCGGGCCTCCACGTGGGCGATGAGCGACATTTGGTAATCGGCCTGTCCCATCACCTTGTTGAGCCACACGGCGGGGAACTCGGTGCCCACGATGTAGGCGTCGAGCCCGATGTCGCGCAGCTGGCTGACGATGATCTCGGAGGCGCTCATGGCGTAGGGGAAGCTGGGCACGTCGAACTCCACCTTGGCCCCCTCGGCGCCGGCCTCGCGGATGAGTTCGCGGGCCTTGTCCGGGTCGTAGGGGTAGTAGTTTTTGTCGGTGTACCACGGGTCGGTGGGGGGTACGGGTTGGCCGCCGGTGTCGGTGCCGTAGCCGGCCCAGGCCGTGTCGATGACGGCCTGGCGGTCGATGGCGTACATGACGGCCTGGCGCACGCGGACGTCGTCGAAGGGGGCGCGCTTGTTGTTCATGGAGAGGAGGACCTCGCCGTTGGTGGTGCCCACCTCGACGTTGTAACCGGAGTTTTGTTGCAGCCCGAGCACTACTTCCGGCTGCTGGGCGGCCCACAGGACGTCGATGTCGCCGGACATGAGGGCGTTGGTGGAGCTGGTGGCGTCGGCGAAGTAGCGGATGATGGCGTGGGCGTGGTGCGGTTTGGTGCCCCAGTAGGTGGGGTTTTCTTTCAGCGCCACGGATTGGCCCACTGCGAAGCTGTCGATGGTGTACGGCCCGGTGCCGACGGGGTCGGTGGCGAGCTTGTCCACGTGGTCGGGGTGCATCATGGCACCGATGAGGGTGCCCATGGACCACAGCCACTGGTTGGAGGGCCGGGAAAGGGTCACCTCGAGGGTAAGCGGGTCGATGACGCGCACGTGGTCGACCACGTCCATGCCTTTCTTCATGCCGTTGGTCCACGCGTCTTTGACGCGGGTGATGGAGAAGGCGGCGGTGTCGGCGGTGAAGGGTTCGCCGGTGGAGAAGGTCACCCCGTCGCGCAGGTGGAAGGTGTACACGGTGCCGTCGGGGGAGACGTCCCAGCTGGTGGCGAGCCCGGGTGTGATGTCACCGTTGTTGTCAATGCTGATGAGCGTTTCGTACACGTTGCGCATGAGCACGGAGGGGATCGCCGCTCCGCCGGTGGTGGTGAAGTCGAGGCTCGCGGGTGGCCCGGAGGTTCCCACAACGATGGAGTCTACCTGCTGGTTCGTGGCTGTCGGTGTGGCTGTGTAGCCCGCGCTGCACGCGGTTGCCGCAGTCGCGATCGTGAGCCCTGTGAGGACGCTCGCGGTCGCCCTGAGTGAAAACATAATGAACATCGTATGACTTAGGCCCTCAAATACATAGCCGACCCCCCTGATGGGATAATCAGGCAGTGTGGGAGACGTTATTCACGGGTTTACGGTGGTCGCCCTCATCATCGCTGCGGGCTTTGGTGTGGGGCGCGCGGGTATCCTCGGCCCGCACGCCGAGAAGGTTCTGTCCGCGCTCGTCTTCAATGTGACAACCCCGGCCCTCATCATCACGCACACGGCCACAACCCGGCCCGGCGCGTTGTTTTCGCCGCCGAGATGACGATGCTGGTGGGTGTCGCTGCGGTGTACCTGGTGGTGTTGCGTCGGGGCGTAGCCTGCGCCGTGTTTGCCGGCATGGCCGCCTCCTCTGTCAACGCCGCCAACGTGGGGATCCCGTTTTGCGCTCTATATCCTCGGTGATCCGTTCCCCGCTGTTCTGGCTATCGTCTTCCAAACCTCCGTCTACTCGCCCCTGGCTTAGTTGCTTGTCGACACCTCCCGCTCGGCGTCCCACGAAATCTTGCGGCCCCTGAAAAATCCCATCGTCATCGCCGCCGCCATCGGCGTGACGCTCAGCGTGACCGGGTGGACGCTGCCATCGGTGGTGTTCGAGCCGCTGACCATTCTTTCCGACGCCGCCGTGGGGCTCGCCCTCGTCTTCTTCGGCGTCTCGCTCTCCTCCACGCGCTTCCTCGAGGCGGGCACCGTCTCGCGCCGGGAGGCTGCCGGCCTTGCCGCCGCCAAGTCCGTCCTGCACCCCGCGGTGGCGATTGGCATCGCCGTGGCGCTGGGGCTCGACTCGCCGTCGGTGGTGGCGGCCGGGATCATGGGTGCGCTGCCTACGGCGCAGAACGTGTTCATCTACTCCTCGCAGTACGGCACCGCCCCGCACCTTGCCCGCGACGTCTCTGTCATCACCACGCTGGCGGCGCTGCCGACGATGCTCGTCATTTCGCTTCTTCTCATGTAGTGCGAGAGTGTGGGGCTCGTGGCCTGACGCGGTGTTCCCCCCTGCTTTTCAATGCATCATGGTTACACAGGATTGAGCCTTTTACGTTTGGGCTAGGTATGAGGGATAAAAAAGCCCACTGGGCACAGCCAGTGGGCGAGTGGTGCGGTTGCACTAGGCGTTGACGGGGACCTCGTCCTCGTGGACGGTGGCTACGCCAACCTCAATGGTTTCCTTCTTGCGGGTGGTGAAGTCGAGGATCACGCCGACGACGGTGGCGGTCAGTACCGGCAGCCACCAGCCGAGGTCGTTCTCGTAGCCCGGGGCCCAGCTGATGAGCGGCTCGATGAAGGAGGAGCCCCAGCCCAGGGAGTTAAGGCTCATGAGGCCGGCCCAGATGACGGCCACGTACAGGGCGATGCGGTACGTCCAGAACAGTTTCCGGCGGAACAACGGCTCAACCAGCGTGATGAGCACGAGGGTCATGGCGGCGGGGTAGAGGAAGCCGATGATCGGGGCGGCGACGGACAACACTGCCGTCAGTCCCAGGGAGGAAATCCCCAGTGCCACGATGGAGAAGATGATGACCCACGCGTGGTAGGAGATGCCGGGGGCGATTTCGTGGAAGAACTCGGAGGTCGAACCGATGAGGCCGACGGAGGTGGTCAGGCAGGCCAGGAACACGATGGCGCCGAGGGCATACATGCCGGGAGTGCCCATGATCTCGTGCGCGGAGGCCGCCAGAAGGGTGGCACCGTCCTTGAAGGAACGGCCGTCGATCATGTTCTTGCCGATGATGCCCAGTCCCACGTACACGAGGGCGAGCAGGATGCCAGCGCCGATGGCGGCGCCGGAGACGGAACGAACCAGACGCGGGCCCTCGCCCACGCGCTTGTAGCGCAGGGAGGTCACAACGAGGATGCCGAAGGCCAACGCGGCCAGCGAGTCCATCGTGGCGTAGCCCTGGATCAGACCGGCGGACATCGGTGCGGAGTAATCCTCGGCAGGCGGCAGGGACTGTGAATCGAGCCTAAAGAAGCTCATGATGATCATGAGTGCCAGCAGGAACAGCAACGCAGGGGTGAGGAATTTACCCAGGTTATCGATGATCGAGTTCGAGTTCCACGCCAGAGCCGCGGAAATGACGAAGAAGGTGACACAGTAGATGACAAGACTTGCCTTGTTGTCCACGCCAGCAATCGGAACGAACCCGGAACCGTAGCTCACCACGGCTGTACGCGGAACGGCGTACAGAGCGCCGATGGACAAGTACACGAGGATGGGGAAGACGATGCCAAACACTTTGCCACCGCGGTTGGACATGTCGGTGATGGAATCACCGGTCACGGCAACGGCAATGACGGAAATCACGGGCAGAAGCACACCGGCGGTGAGGAAGCCGAGAATGGCGGGCGTGAACGCCTCGCCGGAGTGCGCGCCGAGCATCGGCGGGAAGATTAGGTTTCCGGCACCGAAGTACATGGAAAACAGCATCATGGACGCCACGATGAGCGTCATGTAGTACTTTCCACCTCGGATCGTCGGCTGTTGCGCGTCGGCTGACGCTGTTGTTGCTGTCATGGTAGGAACTCCAGTCCTCTCAAAAATCTCACTCTGACGGATTACCTACCGGCCCTGTGCCCTTTGTCAGTGTGGGTCGATTCGGTAGTGGTTCACCGCGTGTCCCGCCTAAGGGTGGGGCGGGCCCCGGTTCGCCATGTCCAATATTTCACTGTATGGGACGGTATCCTACACAGTGGGAGTTGTTTTGTGAAATTTTATCCCGAAAAGGTAGTCCTAATCCTCCGAATTGCCTCCTCCAGGGTGTCCCGCGAGCACCCAAAATTGAGCCGCGCGAAACCGGTGTGAGCTGTGCCAAAGCCGGCGCACGCGTTGAGGCCCACGCGGGCGGAGGCAAGGAGTGTTTGTTGGGAATCAGACCGCAACTCCTCGCGTTCACACTGTGAGAAATCAAGCCACATGAGGTAGGTGGCATCCGGGCGGGAGAGCCGGATCCCCGGCAGCGCCTTAGGCAGCGCGGCAAGGAGATAGTCGCGGTTTTCTTGCAGGTAGGCCACCTCCTGGTCGAGGAAGTCGGCCTCGTCGGTGTAGCAGGCGATGGCCACCACGTTCCCCAGGATCGATGGTGGCGGGACGGCGCTGGGCGTCAGCGCCAGCCATGTGTCGCGGTCGTGCGGGTTGGTGAAGATGATCTGGGCGCCCCGCAGGCCCGCCACGTTCCATCCCTTGGACGTGGACATGAAGGTGATGGTGCGCTCGGCGGCTTCCTCGGACACGCTGGCGGTGGGGACGTGGTGGTGGCCGGGGTACACCAGGGGCGCGTGGATTTCGTCGGAGAGGATCCGCACGCCGTATTTCGCCGCGAGCCCGGCGAGACCCACGAGGTATGAGCGCTCATGGACGATGCCGAGCGGGTTGTGCGGGGAGCAGAGGATGAACGCGGCCGGGTGCTCGGTGGCGAACGTCTCCTCCATTGCTTGCAGCGTGAGCCCGTTGATAGTTACCACCCTTCTTCCCGCCGCCTCGCAGGCGAAGAAGAACGGCGGGTAGCTCGGGGTGGGGATGACCACGGGGCCTGCAGGCACCACGTAGCGCAGCGCGGCGACGATCGACTGGATGACGTCGGTGGCGAGGAACACCTGGGAGGCGTCAAACTCCCAGCCGTAGCGCCGGGCGCAAAAGCCCTGCAGCGCACGGGCTACGTCGTCGCCGGCGGGCGGGTAGCCAAACTGTTCCCTATCCACCGCCTCGTGCAGCGCCTGGGGGATGCGGGGGTTGGTGAGAAAATCCGATTCGGCGATCCACAGCGGGAGTACGTCGGGGTCGAAGGCCGTCCACTTCATCGTGCGACGGTCGCGCAGAGTACTAAGGTCAGGGCATTCCATACCCCTCATTGTAGGTGTTAGTTGATGAGCCCGAACTCCTTGAGACGCTGGCGGCTTTCCTCCGTCGCCGCCGAGGTGAGGGCGAGCAGCTGCGCGTAAATACCACCGGAGGCGGCGAGCTCCGCGGGCGCACCGATCTCGTCCACGTGGCCCTTGTCTAGAGTGACGATCGTGTCCACGCTGGCGATGGTGGAGAGCCGGTGGGCGATGATGAGGGTGGAGCGGTTGTGCATGAGCGCCTCGAGCCCGGCCTGGACCTGCTGCTCGGCCTTGGTGTCGAGCGCGCTGGTCGCCTCGTCGAGGACGAGGATGGGGGCGTCCTTGAGCATCGCGCGGGCGATGGCCACGCGCTGCTTCTGCCCACCGGACAGGCGCAGGCCACGCTCGCCGATGACGGTGTCGTAGCCGTCGGGGAACTCCTCGATGAAGTCGTGGGCGAAGGCGGCCTTGGCGGCCGATACAACTTCCTCGTCGGTGGCGTCGGGCTTGCCGTAGGCGATGTTTTCCCGCACGGTGCCGGAAAAGAGGGACGAATCTTGGAACACCACACCCGCGGACTTGCGCAGGTCCTCGGCCTGCACCGAGGTGACATCGTGCCCGTTGATGGTGAGCGCGCCCTCGGTGGGCCGGTATAGCCCGAGGATGAGGTTGACCAGCGTCGACTTGCCGCCGCCGGATTCGCCCACGAGCGCGACCTTTTCGCCGGGGTGGACGGTGAAGCTGACGTTGTGGATGACCTCGTCGCTCTCGTCGTAGCCGAAGCTGACATCGTCGAAGTCGATGGCGGTGGACCCCACGGCGGGTAGCGTGTGGGCGTCCTGGGCCTGCTCGGGCAGCGTGTGCGAGGAGCCGGTGGCCTCCACCACGACCTCGTTGGCGGTAGGCTCCGGGGTGACGTTCATGACCTCGAAGTAGTCCTTCGAGCCCGCGACGGCGCGCTGGGTGGTGTCCACGAGGTAGCTCATCATCATGACGGGCTGGCGGGCCATGGTGACCAGCTGGATGAGCATGACCATGTCGCCGAGGCTGAAGAACCCGTGCAGCGTGCGGTAGAACAGCACGCCGTAGATGAACAGGAAGATGAGGTCCATTGCCGCCCCGCGGGCGATGTCCATGACGTGCCAGTAGCGGGATTGCTCCCGGGTCAGCGAGACGGTCTTTCCGTAGCGCTTGGAAAACCCGACGAGCTCGGCCACCTCGGTGACGAAGGACTTGACCACCTTGACCTGGCCGATGACCTCGGCAAATCGGCCTCCGGCGAGGTCGATTTCCTTATTCTTGGCCCCCTCGAGGCGCTGCCATTTCTTGCTCGTCAGGGCCGTAAGCCACATGTAGATGGGGAAGATGATGGCGAGCAGCACGGTGAGTGGCCAGTAGTACACGGCGGTGATGACGAGCACGGCCGCCACGGTGAGCAGCATGGGGAAGAAGTTGTTGGAAAACGCCTGCAGGAACTGCGTGATCGAGGTGATGGAGCGGTCGAGCCGGGCGATGATTGTGCCGGTGACCTGGGTATCAAAGTAGCGCTGCGGCAGGGAGAGGAGCTGCGCGTAGTAGCGCGTGGAGAGGATCTGCCGCATCCTGGCCGCCATCACATCGCCGATGTAGCCGCCGATGTTGCGCACGGCGGTGTTGAGGAGTCCCACGGCGAGGATGGCGACGGTCAGCCAGATGATGCGCGTGTTGGCCTGCGCCAGCGCCTGGTCGCCGGAGACCACGGAGACGATGGTGTCTGTGGCGTCGCGCATGATGAACGGGTTGACCAGGTTCAGCGCGGCCGTGACGAGCGAGGCGATGATGACCCCCACGTAGAAGGGCCACAGGGCCGTCACGTTGCGTATGATTCCGATGACGCTTTTCACAGATTCTCCCACTTCGACTTTGTTGCCGTATCTACGAACACGCACACTACCTCAGATATTCCCATGTCGTTGGGCCGGTAGAATAAACTGGTGTGCGCGCGGTGTTGAACTGCGTGTTGGACCAACGACTTCTAGGATGGACATTTCGTGATGATGAACCGCTCCCGTTTCGCCCCCGCTGTTGCCGTGCTTGTGTCTGTTGCGCTGTGCGGCGCGGGGTGTTCCGGGGAGAAGAACAGTGCCCAGGAGTCGTCGGTAAGTGAGAAGGTGTCCACCTCCGTCCAGGAGACGGAGACCTTTACTCCCAAGGACGTTGCCCCCAAGACCGTCGAAAAGTTCTCGGAGCCGGTCGAGGACGAGGGGCTGGGGCTGACGTACAAGTTACAGAGCGTGACCTCGGGCAACTTCGGTGGGACGACGGTCGTGGTGACCGTGGAGAACAACAATGACCAGCCGTTCCCGCCGAGCGCGCTGACGGCGAGCCTGCGGTACGAGGATTACAACGGCGACAACAAGCTCGAGGACGCCGAGCCACTGCAGATTTCGGACCCGTCCTACATCTGTCTCTTATA
>ERZ1031348.46-NODE-46-length-11191-cov-5.371677_pt1 | contig 11191 bp, 8 predicted proteins | sample MGYA00517286_ERZ1031348 | MGnify/ENA primary metagenome ERZ1031348 (study PRJEB33718, sample SAMN03159852) | human skin metagenome | collected 2014-02-25 | study: EMG produced TPA metagenomics assembly of the PRJNA266117 data set (Human skin bacterial metagenome and... | reverse complement strand
CTCTGAGCCCCGCAACCAAGTCTCACCGCCCCACCCACAACAGCCGCATTCTTCCCCTCTCGCTTTACACGAGCTTTCAGACTCCTGACAGGCTTTACACACCCCATTGCGAGTTTTCTCCGAGAAAGGGACTTCCTATGCCAACTCTAAAGAAGAGCGCCATCGCCACCATCACCGCAGCAGCCCTCGCCACCGGCATCTACGCCCCGGCCGCCAACGCGGCTGGAGTCAAGGTCAACGGGGGTATATGTGTACTTGCGCACACAGAAGCCGAGCAGAAGGCTTCTGATATGCCATGGGATGTCCTTGAACGCGTGTACGCCCAAGACACCATCAAGTTAGCATTCGAGAGGATCAAGCAGCTAGAGGACCTTTACGCAAACAAGTCGATCTCAGAAGCCGAATACAATACGGAGTACGCGTATCTCAGGACAGCACTTCCCGCTCTGCGCGCTTGCGCTGCCGGCAGGGACATGTCCGCCAGCTCAGCTGAAATCGAAGCTTTTATGAGCTCGCTCGACGGCAAGGAACTTTCCGACGCAGGCATCGGCATCGTTGCCGCAAGTTCTGTGGTCGTGACAATTGCAGGCCTGGTTGCAGCACTGCCAGTGATCAAGCCGATACTGCCGGCCAACATCCAGGCGGTGCTCCCCTAGTCCATCCTTCGCGAGGTCTTTAGGAACTCGTGCTAAATCCAAAAACTGCAACCCGGTCAATGTGACGGGCTCGCCGTTTTTGCCATCAATGACGAGTTCCCGCCGGTCCCGACCTTTAGGACGCCTCCATTGAACCCCGCGGACGCTTCGATCCTCAACTGGTATAGCCATGCTTCATGGGCCCCCGAACCGGACATCAGACCTTCCCATATACGAGACGTGCCACCCCCGCGGGTGGCGTTTTTTTATTTTCCTACAAAAGTTCTCCCGATCCGCTGTCAAAAAAAATGCAGGTAAATACTCCTTAACGGAATCGCGTTTAGTATATTATTCCTTAATGGGGAAAGTATTCATATGTTGAACAACCCCCCTGTAAAGTCACTGTGTTTTACGATTGTGACAACACGCACAACACGTTGGCCTTTATGTTGGACCAAACAGTGATAACAGTGTGGTCACCCGGTTGCCGGGTGGCTAAACCGAGACTAGCAAGGCAAAAACATGCTGAAATACATGCTGAAGAAGGCGGCCGGTTGGTTAGCCATGATCTTCGTAGCCGTGAACATTACGTATTTCTTGGCATCAAGCTTCCTTAACCCACGCTCAAACTACGCGGGTCGCCGCCCCCCGGTGCCGGAGGAGCGCATTGACGCCATCCTTGAGCCACTCAACTTGAACGATAAGGTCCCTATCACCGAGAGGTGGTGGAATTGGCTTTCAGGGATTCTTCTCCACTGGAACTGGGGCTCAAGCCCGCTGGGAGACTCCATCAACGAGCAGATCTCCTACCGCATCTGGGTCTCCGCCCGGCTACTACTCCTGGCCACGTTCCTTTCTGTTGTCATCGGTATCGCGCTCGGTGTCTTCACCGCCTCCCGCAAGGATAAGCTTGCAGACCGTGGTTGGATGGTCGTCTCACTCATCACCCTCAACACCCACGTGGTTGTTGCCTCGGTGCTGGTTGTTTGGATCGCCATCTCCATCAACCGCGCTGCGGGACAACCTGTGTTCTACGTCACCGGCGCTTCATCCATCGGGGTGGAAGGCTTTTTCAATCAGCTCGTCGACGGCTTCCAGCACCTCATCCTGCCCACCATCTGTCTGCTCATCATTTCCTACGCCAGTTACCACCTCATGCAACGCAACATGTTGCTGGACAACATTGACGCAGACTACGTCCGCACCGCGCGTGCCAAGGGACTCACCAAGGCACAGGCCGTGAGGCGCCACGCACTGCGCACGTCCATCATCCCCGTGGCCACCTCCGTCGCGTTCTCCATCCCCGGCATTTTCACCGGTGCCATCATGACGGAGACGATCTTCGGCTGGAACGGCATGGGCAGCTACTTCCTGGAAACCATCCAAAAAAATGACATACACGGCGCCGTCGGCGTGGCCGCTTTCGGCGCGCTCATGACCGCCATCGGCGCGGTCCTGTCCGACCTGTTCGTTGTCTTCCTTGATCCGCGAGTGAGGGTGAGCTAAATGTCTGAAAGAAAGCCCGAATACATTCAAAAGGGCCCTCAGCCCCCGCTGCCGCCGGCCTCGGCGCTCAACAACCCAACCGGTGATTTCAGCCCACACTCTGACCCCACCAACCAGGCCGGCGTCACGGCCATCGTGGAAGATGAGATGGATGACATCAGGCGCGTAGAGGCCCAGCAGAACCCCAACGCACCCGTCGCGGATCATTCCGTGGCGCGCCCGATGAAGAAGTCCACCCTGTACTACCGGCGTTTCATGCGCAACAAGCCAGCCGTGGTCGGCCTTATTGTTCTGTTCATTCTTCTTCTATTCGCGGTATTTGGCAGGTTCCTTACCCCGTGGTCCTACGATGACCCGGACTTCATGTCGCTGGCCGTACCGCCAGGTGGTGAGCATTACTTTGGCACCACCTCCGCCGGAAACGACCTTTTTGCCATGGCCGTTCACGGTCTAGGCAGGTCAATGATCATCGCCTCCGCGGTGTCGATTGCCACCATCGTCATCGCCACCGTCGTCGGCACCACTGCGGCACTACTCGGCGGCACGGCGGAGAAGGTCATCCTCACGTTCATCCACTTCCTCCTCGTCATCCCGTCCTTCCTCCTCATCGGCCTCATGGTGAGTGGCTCCGGTGGCGACTGGAAGATCCTCACCATCGTCCTCATCGCCTTCGGCTGGATGTTCAGCGCCCGTGTGATCTGGTCCATGTCCATCTCCGTGCGCGAGCGCGAGTTCATCGCCGCCTCCCGCTACATGGGCGTGCCCACGTGGAAGATCGTCACTAGGCACATGATCCCCAACATCGCTTCGCTCCTGGCCATCTACCTAACCCTCGGCGTTGTGTCGGCGGTGATGAGTGAGACGGGCCTGTCCTTCCTCGGACTGGGCGTGAAAATCCCCGACGTCTCCCTCGGTACGCTCTTGGCCAACGGCGCTAAGAACGTGGAGGCCTCTCCGTGGGAATTCTTCTTCCCCGCAGCCATCCTCACCATGCTCACCGTCTCGGTGGCCTTCCTCGCCGATGGCCTCCGCGATGCCCTCGATCCCAACTCTGCTGCCGGAGGTAAGGCGTAATGAACTCACCCATCTTGCAAGTCCGAGATCTGCACGTCTCTTTCCCCTCCGAGGCAGGCCAGGTGGACGCAGTCCGTGGCGTGAATTTCGATCTCTACCCCGGGCGAACCCTGGGGATTGTGGGCGAATCAGGCTCCGGCAAATCCGTCACCTCACTGGCCGTCATGGGTCTTCTCCCCGAGTACGCGGGTGTAACGGGCTCCGTTAAGCTCGGTGGCGAAGAGCTCCTGGGCAAAACGGACAAGGAGATGAGCACGTACCGCGGCAAGGAAATCGGCATGATCTTCCAAGACCCGCTGTCGGCCCTCACTCCTGTGTTCACCGTCGGTGACCAAATCGTCGAGGCACTTCAGACGCACCAGTCCATCTCCAGGGACAAGGCCTGGGCGCAGGCCGTCGAGCTTCTCGACGAAGTGGGCATCCCCAACCCCAAGGTCCGTGCAAAGAGCTTCCCGCACGAGTTCTCCGGCGGCATGCGCCAGCGCGTGGTTATCGCCATCGCGATTGCCAATAACCCACGCGTGCTCATCGCCGACGAGCCCACCACGGCACTCGACGTCACCATCCAGGCTCAGATCCTCGAGCTCATCAAGAAGGCACAACGCGAAACCAACGCCGCCACCATCATGATTACCCACGATCTCGGCGTGGTCGCCGGGACCGCAGATGATGTGCTGGTGATGTACGGTGGGCGCCCCGTAGAAATGTCGGACGTCCACACCGTATTCAAGAACCCACATATGCCCTACACCGTGGGCCTCTTGGGTGCCATTCCAAGCGTGGCAAGGCGAGAAAAGAAGGCCTTGACCACCATCGACGGTGCACCGCCTATCGTGGTCAACCTGCCCGATGAGTGTACCTTTGCGCCGCGCTGCCCCATCGCCACCGAGGCGTGCCTCAAGAAGGAACCGGAAATCGCGGAAATTGCCCCAGGGCACAGCGTCGCCTGCGTCCGCAGCGACGAGATCCACGACGGCCGCCTCAACGGCAAGGAAATCTTCCCGACCAAGGATGCCCCCGTCAGCGCGTTCGCAGATATCCCCCGCGAGGAGCGCACGACCGTACTCGATGTCACCGATCTGACCAAGACCTTCCCGCTCATCAAGGGCGCGATGTTCAAGCGCAGGGTGGGCAGCGTCTACGCGGTCAGTGGCCTGACCTTCAACATCAAGCAGGGAGAATGCTTCGCCATCGTGGGCGAATCCGGCTGTGGCAAGACAACCACGCTGCTGGAGATCATGGACATGAAGCCCGAGGATCCCACCCGCATCGTCATCGGCGGTAAGGACGTGGGAAGCATCCCCCGGCGCGAGCGAAGGCTCCTGCGAAAAGAAATTCAGATCGTCTTCCAAGACCCAATGGGAGCCCTCGACCCACGCCTCACGGTCTCGGAAATTATCAAGGAGCCCCTCGACGCCCTCGGCTGGGAAGGCGACCACGATGCCCGTGTAGCAGAGCTCATGGATCTGGTGGGGCTGAACCCGGCCCACATCGACCGCTTCCCCGGCCACTTCTCTGGTGGCCAGCGCCAGCGCATATCACTTGCCCGCGCGCTTGCTGCAGAACCCAAGCTCATTGTTTTGGATGAGCCGGTCTCCGCCCTCGATGTTTCCATTCAGGCAGGCATGCTGAACCTCCTCGATGAGCTCAAGGCCCGCCTCGGCGTGAGTTACCTCTTTGTGGCGCACGATCTCTCCGTGATCCGGCACATCTCTGACCGTGTGGCCGTCATGTACTTGGGACGCTTTGTGGAGCAGGGCGAGACCAACTCGCTGTTTGATAACCCCCAGCACCCCTATACCCAGGCGCTTTTATCGGCCATCCCCATCCCTGACCCGGACCTGGAGCGCCAGCGCCAGAGGATTCTTCTCCCAGATACCCTGCCTTCCCCCACCGAGAAGGCAGAGGGCTGCGCGTTTAGAACCCGCTGCCCCTTGTATCGCGAGCTTTCTAAAGACCAACAGTCTCTTTGCGATGGTACGACCCCCGCCATGGAACAGGACGCAGGTAAGGATCACTTCTACGCCTGCCACTGGCACCGTGCGGAATAACACCATTTAAAAGACCCACCCAATATTTCTCACACCCAGGAGGATGAGGAAAAATATGAAATTACGGAAAACAGCGCGCGCTGTAGTGGCCATCGTCGCATCAAGCGCACTGATTCTCACCGGCTGTGCCTCACAACAGGGCTCAGAGGGCAGTGACAGTTCTGCCTCCGGGAAGACCAATTCCAAGGAACAAAACAAAGAAGAAATTCCCGCCGGCGATTTCAACGAAACCGCCTACGAGAACGTCAAGGACGGCGGGCAGATCATCACCGCCATCGCCGAGATTTCCACGCAGCAAAACGTGTGGCACGCCGATGCTCCCACCTACACCAGGTACCTGTGGACCTGGTACAACCCCGTTGTCTCGCTGTTCACCGCAGACGGCGAGTTCTCACCTAACGACGATTACGTGACCGATGTCAAAGAGGAGATGATGGACGGCAACACCGTCCTCACCTACACCATCAATGACAAGGCGCACTTCAATGATGGCACCCCGATTGATTGGACCACATTTGAAACGGTATGGAAGATCAACAACGGCGAAAACGAGGCCTACTCCCCCTCCGCCACCGACGGCTACGAGAAGATCAAATCCGTAACCAAGGGTGAGACCGACAAGCAGGCCGTGGTCACCTTCGATGGCCCGTACCCGTGGTGGATGTCTTTGTTCAACTACTTTGCACACCCAGCTCTCAAAGATCCGGCCAATTACAACGATTACGTGAAGAAGCTTCACCCCGAGTGGGGCGCAGGCCCGTACACCGTTGCCTCGGCCGACTTCAACAAGGGCGAAGTAATTTTCGAGCGCAATCCCGAGTGGTGGGGTAACCCCGGCAAACTGGATCAGCGCATCTTCCGCCAGATGAACCCGGATGCCTCCATCAACGCGTTCAAGAACGGCGAAATTGATTACACCCCCGCCGGCGCGCGCGACCGCTTTGCATCCGTCAAGGACCAGCCAGGCACCGAGATGAAATACGGTCACCGTCCGTTCATCTCACTTCTGACTCTCAACGCCAAGTCCCCGGGCCTGGACGAGCTCCCGGTGCGCGAGGCGTTTGCCACCGCGCTTGATAGGCAAACCCTAGCCAAGATCTGGTTCCAGGGTCTGCCCTTCAGTGACAACCCCCCAGGATCACTGATGTTCATGACGTTCCAGCCGGACTACAAGGACCTCTACTCCGAGGTAGTTCAGTTTGCCCCAGAGAAGTCCAAGCAACTCCTGGAAGACGCAGGCTGGAAGGAAGGCGCCGATGGTGTCCGCGAGAAGGACGGCAAAAAGCTAGATTTCCGCTACGTCCTCGTTGGCGTGGATGAGATCACCCGCAACACCGCCGCCGCCACACAGAAGATGCTGAGCGACGTGGGTATCAAGATCGAGATTGTGGAGCTCCCCTCCAACAAGTGGTCTGAGATTTCCACCAACCGCGATTTCGATATCCTCCCCATGGGTATCACGGCTGGCGATGCCTACGCCGTTGCCTACTTCGGCCAGTACTACAACTCTGATTCCGAGCTGAACCTGTCCTCCACCGGTGACAAGGAAGGCGATGCCAAGATCAAGGAGCTGCAGTCCCTGCCCACCCGTGAAGAGCAGATTGCACGCTCCAACGAGCTGGAGAAGGAATTCCTGGCCAAGTTCGGCCTCATCCCCGAATTCGGCGGTCCGGCTATCCAAGCTCAGAAGGAGGGACTTGCTAACGTCGGTGCCTACGGTTACGCCGTGGTCAAGCCTCAGAACATTGGCTGGAAGAAGTAAGTTTCGTTCAACAATTTAATAATTTGCAGCCGACGGACGAGCATCCGTCGGCTGTTTTTTTACACCCTTTGGACGTTTTTCATGGCAAAGCCCTGAAATTGCCCTAGAAACTAGATAACGTAGTCACTATTAGTTATGCACAGTGAGTTGTAATACACCTGACAGACGTGCCTGCCAGATGCTGTGCGCCAGCTAATTCACCGTTATCAAAAATTCGTGGAACATTTTAAGTGGCCTGCACCCTCACTGTCAGAGTCGCTGTTCCTGAAAGGAGAGTCATACGCATGAAAGTGCGCCCCTTGCCCACAAAACTCGCGGCGATTCTGGCTGCTTCGGCCCTCGTGTTCACCGGTTGCGCGAGCAACAACTCCGGTTCCTCGGAATCCAACAGCTCCTCCAAGGCCTCAAATAGCTCAGACAACCAGGCGATAGAAGTCAAGGCAGCAGACTACAATGAAACGCCTTACGATCAGGTGAAAGACGGCGGCGAGCTAGTCACACCGATCGCCGAGATCTCCTCACAGCAAAACCGCAACCACGCGGATGCTCCTTTGTACACCCTCAACCTGTGGCGCTGGTACAACCCGCAGTTTGTACTCTTTGATGGCGAAGGTAACTACTCCATCAACGATGACTACCTCACCGACGTGAAGGAAGAAATCAAGGACGGCAATACCGTAGTCACCTTCACCATCCGCGACGAGGCCAAGTACAACGATGGCACCGACATGGACTGGAAGACCTTCCACGCAACGTGGAAGATCAACAACGGCGAGAGCGATGAGTTCAAGCCCAACTCCACCGACGGCTATGATCGCATCACCTCCGTCGAGCAGGGTGAGACTCCCAAGCAGGCAGTTATCACCTTCAGGGGTACCTACCCCTGGTGGCAGTCTCTGTTCAATGAGCCAGCCCACCCGGCGCTCGAGGATCCGGCCAACTACAACGACTATGTGAACAAGGTTCACCCCGAGTGGGGCGCAGGCCCGTACACCGTTGACTACGTTGACTTTAACAAGGGTGAGGCTGTGTTCAAGCGCAACGATAACTGGTGGGGTGATAAGGGCAAGCTGGACCGCCGCATCTTCCGCCAGATGGAAGCAGATGCCTCCATCAACGCTTTCAAGAACGGTGAGGTGGACGTAACCTCAGTCAGTGCCCGCGACCGCTGGGCTGCCGTCGAGGGCATGAACGGCATTGAGAAGAAGATTGGCCACAAGCCGAAGATTTCGCTTCTCACCCTCAACGCCAAGTCCCCGCAACTTTCTGATGTCAAGGTCCGCGAGGGCATCGTCACCGGTATCGACCGCGAGACGCTCTCCAAGATCTGGTTCCAGGGTCTGCCTTACCAGGAGACCCCGCCCGGATCCTTCATCATCCACTCCTTCCAGCCCACGTACCAGGATAACTTCTCCAAGGTAGTAAGCTACGATCCGGAGAAGGCCAACAAGATTTTGGATGAAGCCGGCTGGGTCAAGGGTTCCGATGGAATCCGTGAAAAGGACGGCCAGAAACTCTCCTTGCGCTACGTCCTCACCGGCGCCGAGGAGATTACCAAGAATACCGCCTCTGCCTTCCAAAAGATGATGAAAGAGATCGGCGTGGACATCAAGATTGAGGAGCGCCCCTCCAGCGAGTTCTCCAACATCTACACCGCCCGCGATTTCGATCTGTTCCCCATGGGCTTCACATCCTCCGACCCGTTCGGTGTGGCCTTCTTTGACCAGACCTATGGCTCGGATTCTGACCTCAACGTCTCCTCCACTGGCGACGCTGCAGGCGACGCCAAGATCAAGGAGCTCCAAGATCTGCCCACCCGCGATGAGCAGACCGCACGCTCCAATGAGATCGAACCGGATTTCTTGAAGCGCTTCGGCATTGTCCCGATGTACGCAGGACCTGACATGTTTGCGCAAAAGGAGGGGCTGGCTAACGTCGGTGCCTACGGATTCGCCATTGTCAAGCCCCAAAACATCGGCTGGAAGAAGTAACACTCCCCTTCTTTCCTCCTGGTAAGCCCGCGCAGCTTTCACTAGCCCGCGCGGGCTTTTCCGCGCCCTTCTCGTGTCCCGTGAGTTTGCCCTCTACTACCCCCTTGAGAAAAGCAAAAAAGCGCCCTTGAAGGGCGCTTTCCTGGTTTGGAACTAGTCGCTCGGCTGCTGCTTGACGCCGTCCTTGTCCTTGAACGGGAAGCCCAGGCGAAGCAGAAGATCGCGACCTTCCTCGTTGTTGGTGGCGGTGGTGACAACGGTGATGTCCATACCGCGCTGACGGTCGATCTTGTCAACGTCGATCTCGTAGAACATCGTCTGCTCGGTGAGACCGAAGGTGTAGTTGCCGTGGCCGTCGAACTGCTGGTCGGAGAGACCGCGGAAGTCACGAATACGGGGAAGAGCAACCGTGAGAAGGCGGTCGAGAAATTCCCACATCCGGTCGCCACGCAGCGTCACGCGAGCGCCAATCGGCATGCCCTCACGGAGCTTGAAGTTAGCGATGGACTTGCGAGCACGACGAAGCTCGGGCTTCTGGCCGGTAATGAGGGCGAGATCATGAAGAGCGCCGTTGATGGCCTTGGAATCGCGAGCTGCCTCGCCCACGCCCATGTTCACAACGATCTTGGTGAGGCCCGGGATCTGCATCACGTTGTCGTAGCTGAACTTGTTGTTCATCTGCTCACGGATTTGATCCTTGTACACGGCCTTGAGGCGGGGGGTGTAATTGTCAGTCATTTTTACAGATCCTTCCCGCTCTTCTTGGAAACACGAACCTTCTTGCCGTTCTCGTCGAAACGGTAACCGATGCGGGTGGGGTTGCCGTCAGCGTCGACGATCATGACGTTAGAAACGTGAATCGGAGCCTCCTGGGTCACGATTCCGCCGGACTCGGCGCCACGCTCAGGAGCGGAGTTGACCACGTGCTTCTTCACACGGTTAACGCCCTCGACGAGCACCTTGTTTGTCTTGGGGAAAGCCTGGATGACCTTGCCCTTAGCACCCTTATCCTTACCAGCGATAACGATAACGGTATCTCCCTTATGAATCTTCATAGGTTAGATCACCTCCGGAGCGAGAGAAACGATCTTCATGAATTTCTTATCACGAAGCTCGCGAGCAACGGGTCCGAAGATACGGGTACCGCGCGGCTCGTTATCATTCTTGATGAGGACGGCTGCGTTCTCGTCGAACTTGATGTAGGAGCCGTCGGGACGACGGGTTTCCTTCTTGGTGCGGACGATGACGGCCTTGACAACCTCGCCAGCCTTGACGTTGCCGCCGGGGTTGGCATCCTTGACAGAAGCGACGATGACGTCGCCGATGCCAGCAAAGCGCCTAGTGGAACCGCCGAGGACGCGGATGCAGAGAATTTCACGTGCACCCGTGTTATCGGCGACCTTGAGGCGCGATTCCTGCTGAATCACGTTAAAGTCTCCTTGACCTGGAAATTTACGTACGCCCGATTGCCGACCGGAACGTACCTGGCCTGCTACCCTCTAGCCGCGCAACAGCGCGCCAAAAGGCAACGCGAGACAATCTACCACCCACCCGCACAAAAACCAAACCCCGCGCGTGGTGGCGCGGGGTTCGGGGAGGAGCGGACTAGTTAAAGAACGGAAGCTTCTTCAGTAGCTTGTCCGCATCAACGTTCTTGCACAGCTTCTTGGCACCCTTCTCAGCATCCTTGACAAAGCCCTGCGCCTTGTCCTCGACCTTTTCCAGGACCTTGTCCTTCTTGGACTTCTTATCATCCTTGCCCTTGAAGGCAAGCCCCAGGCCGATGGCGAGGAGGAAGGAATCCTTAGCCAGCGGCAGACCCTTCTGCGACGGGCGGATGCCGTCATCCTCGGTGTTCTCCGGGTTACCAAAGTACATGGAGAGCAAACCCGCGGCGAACGGAGTGAGAATCATGCCGGCGAGACGATCCGGGATGAACGGTGCGAGCAGCGTGGCACCAATGCCGATCTCGGAGTAGGCAATGAAATCGCCGAACTTCTCGGTGGGGATTTCCTTCATGAGCGGGATGCCCGTGGCGGCCATGTTCTGCAGGCCGGCGGAGGCGCTCTCATCCATGCCCAACTTGCCTATGCCGGGGTTGAGGATGAAGGCACCCGGAATGACGCGGAACTGTCTCTTATACACATCTGACGCTGCCGACGAATAGAGAGG
>ERZ1031348.45-NODE-45-length-11528-cov-4.549028_pt1 | contig 11528 bp, 12 predicted proteins | sample MGYA00517286_ERZ1031348 | MGnify/ENA primary metagenome ERZ1031348 (study PRJEB33718, sample SAMN03159852) | human skin metagenome | collected 2014-02-25 | study: EMG produced TPA metagenomics assembly of the PRJNA266117 data set (Human skin bacterial metagenome and... | reverse complement strand
TCTCTATTCGTCGGCAGCGTCAGATGTGTATAAGAGACAGATTCAGGATGGCGGGCGCGTGGTTGACAATTGCGAAGAAAAAAGTTCAACGCCACGAATAGCGTAGGGTGCCCTAAGTTAGTTAGTCGAGTACATTTTCATTAAGCAACCCCCTCGACGGGGGTAAGAGGGAAAACGGCCTGCTTAGAGGTACTGAATTTCACTAGTGGTGGGTGAGGAGAAGCCCGGCCGTGGGGCCTTAATGAAAACGGAGCGCGATGGGGCGGAGAGTGGTGATTAAAAAGAATCGCCCAATTGTGGTGGTGAGGATCTCGGAAAAAGGCATGTAGAAGCCACCTTTCTGGCGTGGTGGGCGGGGTGGAGTGAGCAGTAGGCCGCGGTGAAAGGACGTGCGTCGCCTACAGCCCAGCCGGGCCGACGTAACCGAAGAGTGTGGCCTCCAGCCGCGAGCACGGGGAGGCTACATCTCCCAATCGACGTTGCTGCGCAGCGCCTCGAGCAGCGTGCGCACGGCGGCAACGCGCCTGCCCGAAGCCCCCTCGAGGGTGTCCAGGGCGCACTCCGGATCGGCGGGCGGGCCCATGTGGGTGCAACCACGCGGGCAGTTCTCGGCCGCCTGCGCAAGATCCGGAAAGACGTGCACCACGGTGTCTGCATCGACATGAGCGAGGCCGAAAGAACGGATGCCGGGCGTATCGATGATCCACCCGCCCTCAGGCAGGGGGAGCGCCACCGACTGCGTCGAGGTGTGGCGGCCCTTGCCCACGGCGCTCACCTCGCCGGTGACCCGGTCTGCCTCGGGCACCAGGCGATTAACCAGCGTCGATTTACCCACTCCACTGTGGCCGATGAGCGCCGTCGTGTGGCCGGTCACTACGTCGCGCACGGCATCGAGACTGTCATCTACTCCGGCGAGAATGACACGCACGTGGAGATCTGCGAACTCCTCGGCAAACGGGGTCGGATCCGCGAGGTCCGATTTGGTCAGGCACAGGATCGGGGTGATGTTGCCCACGAAGGCGGCGATGAGCGTGCGGGCTACAAAGCCCGCACGCGGTGGCGGATCGGCAACGGCGGTAACGATGAGCAGCTGGTCTGCGTTGGCCACCACGATGCGCTCATACGGGTCCGTGTCATCGGCGGTGCGTCGCAGTACAGAGGTGCGCTCCTCAAGCTTGACGATGCGCGCCAGCGTGTCCTTCTTCCCGCTTGTATCCCCCACGAGTCCCACTCGGTCGCCCACGACGATGGCGGTGCGCCCGAGTTCCCGTGCGCGCATCGCGGTGACGGGGCAGTCCTGCCCCTCGAGTACCACGCCCCAGCGGCCCCTGTCTTTGGAAATGACGGTGCCGAACTTGGCATCTTTGTGGCTCGGCCGATTTTTTGTTCGCGGCCTCGAGCCCTTGCCTGGGCGGATCTTCACATCCGATTCGTCATAGCTGGAATAGCTTCTACGCGCCAAGGAGCGCCTCCCACATGCGTGCGAAGCCGGGAAGCGTCTTCGCAGTTGTTTCAATATTCTCCACGTACACTCCCGGCACCCGCAGCCCGATGATCGCACCGGCGGTGGCCATGCGATGATCCTCGTAGGAACGCCACACTCCACCGGTCATGGGGGCGGGGGTGATGGCAAGTCCATCGGCGAGTTCCTCGCACCCGCAGCCCACGTTGGTGAGCTCCGTGGTGAGTGCCTGAAGCCGATCAGTCTCATGCCCCCGCAGGTGGGCAATCCCCGTGATTCGCGAGGGCGAATCCGCCAGTGCACACACAGCGGCGACGGTGGGAGCGAGCTCACCCACGGCGGACATATCGATGTCAATGCCGTGGAGGATACCGTCGGCCGGCCCCGTCACCGTCAGCGTGCCGTGGGACAGCTCGTGAGTGCAGCCTATGGCATCGAAAATGTGGCGAATCTCGTCGCCGGGTTGAGTGGTGGTGCTCGGCCAATGCGGCACGCTGACTCGCCCGCCGGTGACCGCCGCTGCTGCGAGGAACGCTGCCGCGTTGGACAGGTCGGGTTCGATGGTGACCTCCGCGCCGGGGTAGTCCTGGTGTCCCACCGACCACGAGAATGTTCCGGTTTCCTCGTCACGCGTAGAGCGCGACTCAATGCCCCACTCCCTCAGCATCGTGAGCGTCATCTCGATGTGGGGGAGTGAGGGGACGTGCTCGCCCGCGTGCGTGACGGTGATTCCCTCGGGGAAGCGCGCACCGGACAGGAGCAGACCGGAGACGAACTGAGAGGAAGAAGACGCGTCGATACGGGCTTCACTGCCACGGATAGGGCCCGCGATGGTCATAGGCAGCGTGGTACCCTCCACGCTGGCCCCCAGCTGTGTGAGAGCCTCAGCCATGGTGGCCATGGGGCGGCGACGGGCGACGACGTCGCCGTCGACAAGCGTGGGGGAAGCCCCAAGAGCGGCGACGGGCGGGACGAACCGCATGACGGTGCCTGCCAGGCCGCAGTCGATGGTGCCGGCGGTGACGGGTCCGGGGGTGACAGTGATGGTCGACCCGTCGACATCCACCCGTGTGCCCAGCGCCCGCAACGCCCCCTCCATGAGTTCACTGTCGCGGGAGGCAAGCGCGCCGTGGATGACCGAGGGGCTTGTTGCACCGGCGGCGATGATGAGGGCGCGGTTTGTCATGGATTTAGACCCCGGGACGGTGACGGTGCCGTCGACGGGGCCTGGATGATACGGGGCAGACCAAGAAGTGCTCACAGCCACTAATCTTAGACGTATGTGTGGACGATTCGTGCTTTTCACTACCTCCGACCCACTGCTGCACGCCGCGGCAGACATCGCGCCGTACGGTGAGCTCCTCGCCCCGCACGGCACCCCGAGCGAGCGCTACAACATCGCCCCAACCCAAAAGATCGCCATCGTGCGGCCCGGTCAGACGACCGGGACCGGGGTAGGGATCCTCGAGCCCGCACGGTGGGGGCTGTTTCCGCACTGGAAGAAGGACGAGAAAGGGCCGACGCTTTTTAACGCGCGCGCGGAGACCGTGGCCGAAAAGGCGAGTTTTAGGGATGCGTTTAAGAAAACGCGGTGCATCATCCCCATGGATGGCTACTACGAGTGGCACACGCAGGGCAAAACCAAGACCCCCTACTTTGTGCACCTGCCCGCCGAGGGTGATGCAAACGGCGAGGATTCAGCCGGCGGAGTGGTTGCAGGAAACTCGCCGCTTATGTGGGCGGCCGGCCTGTACTCGTTCGGCCTGGACCAACTCTCCGCCACGATTATTACGACTGATTCACTTGCCCCCATCGACTGGCTCCACGATCGGATGCCACGCTTCCTCACCCGCGACGAGGTGGAGCAGTGGCTTGTGGGTGACGCCGACGACGCTAAGGAACTGCTTCATCCCACCCCGGACGAGCTGCGCGGACGCTTTGTCACCACGGAGGTCGACTCGCGTGTGGGTAACGTCCGTAATGATTCGGCGGACCTGCTCCGGCCCGTCGATAAGCTCCTCTAACAGCGAGGGAAAAACCGCAGGCGAGCGGGGCTACTCGGCCAGGACATCGACGACGGTGGCACCGGTGACTTTGACGTAATCGTCGGGGGAGAGCTCCACGTCGAGCCCACGGCGACCACCGGACACAGCGATGGTGGGCCACAGGGTGGCGGACTCGTCGAGGAACACAGTCAGCGGCTTCTTGGTCCCCAGAGCGGTGATGCCACCGGGGATATAGCCCGTGGCCAGCTGCGCCTTGTGCGGGTCGGCCATCTCCGCCGACTTCACGCCCCACGCCTTGGCCACTTTCTTGAGGCTCAGGTGGTATGAGACTGGCAACACGGCGATGGCGAGGTCCTTGCCGGAGGCGACCACGAGAGTCTTCATAATCTGGTCCGGCTCCAAGTGAGTGAGGTGGGCCGCCGCGTTATCCCCAAAGTGGTCCTGGCCCGAAGGAAAAGAGTGCTGAGCGAACTCTACCTTTGCTTGTTCAAGTACTTCCAAAGCTTTTGTCGCTGGTTTATGGCCTGCCATGGACCCCCATTTTTCCACATCTCTACAATTGGTAAAAGACGGCCCCGCGCCAACTAACGGCAAGAAAGGCAGAAACACGTAACGTGGCAACGACGAGAACAGACCCAACGGACAAGAAGGCGCTGGAAGAGCGCTTTGAGCAGGAGGCGGTCCCGTTGCTTGACCAGTTATACGGCGGTGCGCTGCGGCTCACCCGAAATCCCACAGACGCCGAGGATCTGGTGCAAGAAACCTACATGAAAGCGTTTAAGAACTTCCACTCCTTCAAACCGGGCACCAACCTCAAGGCGTGGCTGTACCGGATCATGACCAACAGCTACATCAACTCGTACCGCAAGCAGCAGCGGCGCCCCCTGGAAACCAGCGCCGACGACGTGACGGATTACCAGCTGCTGTCCACCTCGCAGCACGATGCCACCGGCCTCCAGTCGGCGGAGGTGGAGGCCCTCAAGCGGATGCCAAACACCAAGATCACGGATGCTCTCAACGAGCTGAGCGAGGATAACCGCATGGTGGTGTACTACGCCGACGTGGAGGGACTGGCCTACAAGGAGATCGCCGAGATTATGGGAACGCCCATCGGCACGGTGATGTCTCGGCTGCACCGTGGAAGAAAACAGCTCCGCGAGGCGTTAAAGGAAGTAGCAAAGGAACAGGGAATCTCGACAGGGAAGGCGAAGAAGTAATGGCGTCGGAGAACATCCACGGCAACGAACTCCCGTGCGGCTGTGTTGATCACTCTCATCAGGCGGGCACCTCTCACTGTTCTTGTGAGGACTCCTACGCGCTCCTGGCTGAGGTGCTGGACCAGCAGTGTTCAGAGGAAAAACGCCTCCTCCTCGAGCACCAGCTGGAAGCGTGCCCCGAGTGCTTCAGAATCCTCGGCATTGAAAAAGAGGTGCGACACCTCCTGCGGTCCTGCTGCCACGAGTCCGCTCCCACTGCGCTACGCCAGCGCATCGTCACATCCATCCATGTGAGCTGGACGATCTCGGAGTAGAAGCACCCGTGCCGGCGTTGAGCAGGGGGGAAACTCCTTCATGCCACCTCCCGTGTGCCACGCACCCATGGGAGGGGTAGGTGCGCACCGCGTTGGGGGACGCTGGGTTCGAGGGCTGAGGAGCAAGCGTACGTAGGATTTACCACCTAGGCTCGCGTGTTGTACACAGCGCTACCAGCCTAAACTCCCCAAATCCAGGCGCACTTAGTTGCTCCTCTATCTGCCTTACTCTCTAAACCGTCACCGTCTTTGTTGTTTAACCCCCCGTTTCTGTCCGCTCGGAGCGGATAAAAAAGAGGGCACCAGCGTCAATGCTGGTGCCCTACTTTTACGGTTGTTAGGCGTTTGGCCGCTTTCCGTGGTTTGCGCCCTTCTTGCGGCGATCGCGACGCTTGCGTCCACGCTTGCTCATGGTGGTCTCCTTTGTAGAGTAGGTGAATTATTTACTATGCCCGTGTTGGGAGCCAGTGCTCGTCACTACGGGGTCAAACTCTTGCCTACTCTAGTGGACGGCTTGAGTTACCCCAAAATGAGCTACCTGTTAGACGGTGGCAACGCGACGACGGCCGCGGTTCTTGCGGCGCCGGAGAGCACGACGCTCCTCCTCGCTCATGCCGCCCCACACGCCGGCATCCTGGCCGGTCTCCAGGGCCCACTTGAGGCACTGGGAGGTCACGGGGCAGCGGTTGCACACAACCTTTGCCTTAGCAATCTGAGCAAGAGCCGGGCCGGAGTTACCTACCGGGAAGAAGAGCTCCGGGTCCTCGTCGCGGCACACTGCCTGGTGGCGCCAATCCATAATCATTTCTCCTTTGTGGTTTTACGTAAGTCTCTGTTCACCAGATACCTGTTTTGTCAGCTATATCCAGTTGTTTCCAGGCACACTGAAAGCTCCCTATGAAGGGAGGAAAACATCAACCGTGTTCTCAGCGTCGAGCGGTTCATCTGGCGTTCCACCACCCCACATGGAGGGAGATGCCGTCCGCTCGTGCACAATCTGGTGTCCAGATCTCGCAACGAATTGACATCCGCTGCTTTGCGTTACTCGGCTATCTTGTCACGAGTTGGGGAAGAAAGCTAGGGTTATTTGCAAAATGTGACGCAATTCACATAAAATCCCCACTACGGCAATCTTAACTCGACGTTAAAATCCCAGCATAGCGCAGGTAAGGGTGCTTTACGGTTGCTTAACTAACAAACCTACTCAACCGAAGGTTGCCACGATTTTTGCCAGGTAAAAGCCCAGGTGGTCGAATCCCGGTTGAAGTAGTTAGGGCACCCTTATTCAATGCCTGCCGGAGGTGTTCTCACCCCCGAAACGGGGCGAAATATTCTCGAACAGTGGCAATTTTCACCAGGAAACAAAAAATTTAGCCAATTCTCAGGAGTTTCTTGGTTTCGGGGTTGCGGAGCGTCGTTTAACGCGCCGCCTACCGGATGTTGAGCGCGTCGCCGATGATGTCCTCGTACGTATCGTCCGGGTGTGCCACAACCTCAATACAGCGTGGGATGCTCGTGATTGTCATGTGTCGCGTCTCTTCGACGGATTCGCCGTCCACCTGCGCGGGCAACGCGTCGTCGCTGGCGAAATGGATCCGGGTGACATCGTCGAGGTGGACCTGGCGGGCGGTGAAGTCGAAGGAGTTGAGCAGGCGCCGCCCGGCACCCACCGCGTGCATGACGGCACCGAGGCCACGCAGGCCGGAAATATCCTGGAGGGCGAATAAGGACAGCGCCTTTTCCAGGGTCTGCTCCGGGTTGGTCACCAGCGGTATCGCGCCCGCGTATGTCCACGGGGTGGTGTTGGTCACTACCACGAAGGGGATATTGCTCAGGGATACCTCCCGCGGCCGGTCACCCTCGACGGTCGCGGTGATGCGGATGGTGGGCGGGAACTTCCGCAGGCGATGCCACGCGTTGGCGGCGATCACCCCGTACATCCCCGCGGTTGCGGAGATGCCCTTGCCGCGCAGTTTTTCCATCGCCTTGATCACGGCGGCATCCATCCCAAATCCCACGTTGACAAGGAAGAATCTGTTGGCGGCGAAGCCGGCGGACACGGTGCGTGTGATGCCACGCTGTAGGAATCCCGCGAGCTTCTTCGCGGCCTCTCCAGGAGAGTTGGGGTAGCCGAGGGCTCTGGCGAACACGTTGGCGGAGCCGGAGGGGATGACGGCGAGCGCGGGGATGTCCGCCGGGCTAGGTCGCGCCTCCAGATCCGTCCCAAGAAGCCCGTTGAGCACCTCGTTTACGGAGCCATCCCCGCCCATGATGATGACGGCATCGTAGTCATCGCGCGTGAGCCCTCGCACCATGTCCTCGGCGTGCCCGGCGTACTGGGTGAAGCACGAGACGAGGTCGGTTGCCTTGAGTAGCTCCGGAACCACTGCGCGGCTGACGGAATCGTTAAGCGATGTCGATTGCGGGTTGGAGATGAATAGTGACCTCATACTTCACAGCGTATCGGAAAAATAGCATTTTGCAGGGTGAATCATGTGCAATAGTGCTACTGCCGTGCTGCCGCCAGGTGGGGCGAGACACGGGGCACCCTCGGCTCACCAGTAGGCGAGGGGTGTTCGCGCACGGTACACGGCCCGGTATGATTTCGGGATGTGAGCAGTGAGCAGAAAGACACAGTGAGCACAGCGAAGACGGCAAACGGACACCCCGAGGAGCAGGACGGTGGGACACTTTCCAAGCTTGGCCTGCCCTCCACGCTGGTGGCGGCCTGCGTAATCGCGCTGGTAGAGGGCGTCGCCGGGGTTGGCTACGGTATCTTCCTCATCGTCCGGGAGCTGATGGGGGCCGAAGACTTCTCCATCGTCTCCGATAACGCCACCCGCGCGGGGTTGGTGGGGGTGGGAACAGCCATCATGTTCCTCATTTTCTTTGGCAGCCTGCTGGCCGCCGGGATTAACCTTCTCCGCGGTGGCCGGTGGGGGCGCGGGCTCATCGTCTTTATTAACTTCCTGCTGCTGGGCTGCGCCTACTACGCCTTCACCGCGGGCATGGTCGCCTGGATCATCATCCTTGCCGGTGCCTCCATCGCCACACTCATCCTCAGCTTTCACCCCCGCACCCTCCGGTGGGCCCAGGAGCGTTACTGACCCACGAGCCCGACGGTTACGTCTCCTCGCTTTTCGACGATCGCTCCTCCCGCAATGCGCAGGTGGACAGGTCCGCTGTAGTCACCCCTGTCGACGGGAATAATTGATTCCGGTTGCGTAGACGGAAGGGCGTAGACGGCAATCCCGCCGGCGACCGGGACAAGAATCTTCTCGCCGATGGCCGCGCCCGTTCCGAGCACTCCCGTGAGCGTGTACTCCTCCTGCAGGGAGGTGGGGTGGAATAGGTGGAGGTTCTCCCCGTCAAACCAGGTCATGTTGTGGGGCAAGTCTCCCACCGCGGGGGTGAAGACCTCGCCGTGATCAGGCACGGTAGCGTCCGTGGCAGAAAAGCCACTTGTCTTTCCGTCCTTCCCAAATGCCATGAAATAGTTCGGCTTGCCCGGCACCGTTGAGGGCGCCAAGACGGTTGCCTGCTCCTCACCTATAGCCACCACCACACTGCCCGGGTTAAGCTGGGCTTCTCCACTGAGCTCCGGCTTCCGGGAATCCTCGGGTTTCGACCCCTGGATGCGCAGCCATGTCCTGCCGTCAGGGCACGTCTCCGTTAAAGCGAGAAGTGAGGTCCGCGTCAACGCTGAGGTGATGGAACACTCAGGATGTGGTTGGTAGTTCGGCTCCTGGGGGTTGGGGACGTCGCCGTAAATCACGGTGCGCACGAGGTCGTTTCGCCACAGCTCCACGGATGCGGGGGCGACGGTGCCCACGTAGGAGTTGGAGGCCACCGGCGCGACCGCGTCGGGGGCGGGTGCCGAGCGGGTGTCCTTATACTTGCCGTCGGCCAGCGTAATGGACGTAACATCGCCGCAGCCCGCGTTGTTCTTGAACGTGGCAACCGCGGCACCATCGATCTTGGTGACCATGCACAGGGGCAGCTCACGGTGGTAACTCCACAGCTCATCCCCGGTGGTTGCGTCGTAGCTGGTCACCGTCGCTTCGCTGTCGTTTCCACGGGTGCCGAGCACCACACCGTTGGCCTCAATGGGCTGGTAGCGGGCGGGTTCGGCGGAGTCCTCAATCCTGTACGCCTCAGTGAGCGCGGGGGGGACCGCTTTCAGGCTGTCTGTTTGGCTGACCGTGACCCCGGTGGTTTCCAGGTGCGATTGGCGCGCCGGCGATGTTGCGTACACCGTGCCCACGCCGATGGCACCAGCGGCGAGGAGCGCGACCACGGCGAGCTTGTTCTTCTCCACTTTGTAACGCCCTTCTAGGTCTGGTCGCTGGTAGTTGCTTAGTGGCCGCGCCTGCGGTTGCCGCCTCGGCTGCCCTGACGTGACCGTCCTCCCCGGCCACTGCCCCTGCCACCGCGATCGCGACGGCCACCGTGGCCACGTCGGCCCCCAGCACGGTCCATGCCAAAGACCGGCCGTGAATCTCCAACGCTGTCCGAGGCTCCCTCGGGGATGTCCAGTGCCTCGTACAGCTCGGGCGAGGTGGAGAACCACTCGGGCAATTCGTCTTTGCCCAGCCCCAGTTCGTCGTTAATGAGCTTCCACTTGGGCAGCTCGTCGTATCCGACGAGGGTGACGGCGGTGCCGGTGTGGCCGGCTCGGCCCGTACGCCCGATGCGGTGCACGTAGGTGAGCTCGTCATCTGGTGTCTGGTAGTTGATGACGTGGGTGACATCGTCGATGTCGATGCCGCGTGCGGCCACATCAGTTGCCACGAGGATGTCCACAACCCCGTCGCGGAACCCCTGCAGGGACCTCTCGCGGGCGGACTGGCTCATGTCGCCGTGGACGCTTGCCACCTTGAACCCGGCACCCGCCAGGTCGCGGGCGACTTCCGCAGCGGATCGCTTGGTGCGCACGAAGATGATGGTGCGCCCGCGCCCACGGGCCTGAAGGATGCGCACGATGACGGCAACCTTGTCCATTCGGTGCGACTTGAACACCACCTGCCTCGTGGTGGCGTTGGTTTCGGCCTCGCCGGTCATCTCGGCGCGGATGTGGACGGGCTTGTTCATGAACCCACGCGACAGTCCGAGGATGGCATCGGGCATGGTTGCGGAGAAGAGCATCGTCTGGTGCGGTGAGGTCACGCCGGCGAGGATCTTCTCAATCGCCGGCAGGAACCCGAGGTCGAGCATCTCGTCGGCTTCGTCCAGGACGAGGATGCGTACGGTGTCCAGGCGCAGCTCTCCCCGGTTGAACAAGTCGATGAGGCGACCCGGGGTGCCGACAACAAGGTCGCTTCCCTCCCGCAGGGCTTTCTCCTGGTCCTCGTACGGCGTCCCGCCGTAGATGGTGGTCACGCGGATGGGGAGGTGCCGTGCGGCCTGCTCTAAATCCTCTCCCACCTGCACGCACAGCTCGCGGGTTGGGACCACGACGAGTGCGCGGGGTGTCCCGTCGAGTTCCTCGATATCGGCATCGTCAAAAATGCGGTCGAGGACGGGGACACCGAATCCGAGGGTTTTGCCCATCCCCGTGCGGGCCTGGCCGATGAGGTCCCGCCCTTCGAGGGCGATGGGCAGAGTCAGCGCCTGGATTGCGAAGGCTTCTACGATGGACTGTTCGGCGAGTGCGGAGACGATCTCCTGCGCTACGCCGAGCTCTGAAAACGTCGGATTCTGGTTTGAAGTGGACACAAAACAATATTCTAACGTTTTCTACTGGTATGAACTATCTCGCCTGTGGCCGTGACGGCGTGCGGGGGCGTATTGCACCCGCACCATCTCGCTCGCGTCCACCATCTCACCCGCACTCCATTTCACCCGCACTCCATTTCGCCCGCGCACCATTTGACCCGCGCCCGCAAGGGCGCGGGTAAGCCGTAAGCGAACAGGGCCCGGTGGTGTGGCGCGTTTCCACTAAGGTGGTGATGAACGCATCTTCGAGGTGTAGCCCAGTGGCCCACGCTGCCACGGGACCATGCCGGGAGAGCATAAAAACTTCTAAGAAGAGCGGGAACGAGAGTTCCAGTAGGAAAGGACGATGCACGACGATGAACATCAAGATTGGGTTTACGGAATCGGCCCGCGAGCTGAGCTTTGTTACCAATGAGGACAAGTCTTCCGTGGAGCAGCGCCTCCGCGATGCGATGGCGAACGGCGATGCAACCATCGAGTTCACCGATGAGAAGGGCCGTCAGTTCATTATCCGCCAGGCTGCCATCTCCTATGTCGAGGTGGGTGCCAGCAACAACCGCCCCGTGGGATTCGCTAGCTAGGTCGTTCTTCTCGCGGCGGTGCCTTCCCATGGTTTGGTTGCCCCGTTTGTGGTATGTAACCAATGGGAATCGGGCAATCGTGATGCCCGCCCTCAAGCAGACGAAACGTGGCGGAGGAGTGTGGCGAGTCAATGGCAGAAAGGCATAGCCAGAACGAGTCGATACTCGTTCGGTTCGCGAGGCAGTTCGGGTGGCGTGCCTACGCCATTCCCGTCCTCATCGTGCTAACCATC
>ERZ1031348.44-NODE-44-length-11690-cov-4.325655_pt1 | contig 11690 bp, 8 predicted proteins | sample MGYA00517286_ERZ1031348 | MGnify/ENA primary metagenome ERZ1031348 (study PRJEB33718, sample SAMN03159852) | human skin metagenome | collected 2014-02-25 | study: EMG produced TPA metagenomics assembly of the PRJNA266117 data set (Human skin bacterial metagenome and... | reverse complement strand
CAAATCTAACCCCCGCGACACGCCGAGCCAGACACACATTTTGACCCTTAACCCGTCCACGTCGTCCTGAGTATGGGGGCGAAGAGAAAACCCGGCGGGCCGTTGGCCTCGCCGGGTGTTTGTCGGACTGACAGGATTTGAACCTGCGACCCCTACACCCCCAGTGTAGTGCGCTACCAAGCTGCGCCACAGTCCGCCGCCACCCTTATCGGGCAGCGCATTTAGATTACAACACTGCAATCTGGATCCAAAATTAGCTGGTAATCGCGCTAATTCCAGGCTAGTCCGTGGAGGGGGCTGCGGTAATTGTATCGGTGATTTGAAGGGCACCTTCCAGTAGTGAGTGGATGAGGGGATCGTCCAGGGTTTCAGTGAGTCGCTTCACCTCATCGTCTGTAAGCCGACCGGTGAGCTGGACCGACCGGGTGAGTTCGAACGAACCGTCCCCAGTGAAATCGGCGACCTCCGTTGCGGCGGTGGGGGTTTGTTGGACCTCGACGTGCACATCCTCGAGGCCGCGGATGCGCAGCTTCTTCGCGTTGACGCGGATTTGCTGCGAGGTGGACGTGGCGATGGCGCTCATGAGGAGGCCGGTAGGGGTGATGCCGTAGCCCTTGCCGCCCCTGGTAGTTTCGCGGTCGGAGATGAAGTGGCGCACGCCCGCGCGGACCGCGTCGGTGTACTTACCGGTGCGGGTGGAGCGCGCCTCGGCGATCGTCTCGTCCACCTGCTCGTAGTGCTGGTCGCCAACCAAGGTGTAGGGTTCCGCCCACTCCGCGATGAGGCGCCCGGCGCGGGCCGCGGTGCCCGGCTTGGTGCACAGGTGGTCAGTCTTGTCCAGTGCCACGAGGGACTTGGGGTACCGGGATACCTGGAAGATGAGCTGTGCGCTATCGATGCCCACGGTCTGGTCGGTGGGGGAATGCAGGAGAAGCAACGGCTTCTTCAGGTCCGGCAGGTAGGTCTCCGGGTTCGTTTCTGCGAGGTCTTCCAGAAGCAGCCGGGAGATGGTCATCGTGCGACCGACGAGGGAGAAGGTGTAATCGCCGTGCTGATCCACTTCGCTGATGGCGTCGGGGAACTGGAATACGGCGTGCGCGGGGTCGAACGGGGCACCAATGGTGGCGATGGCCTTGATCTTTTTCATCCTCTGGCCGGTGCGAAGTGCTGCGGCGCCGCCGAGGGAGTGGCCCACGAGGAGTGCCGGTGCCTCGTAGTTTTCCTCGAGCCACTGGTACACGGCGAAGAGGTCTTCGCAGTTTGAGGTGAACGTTTGCTCGGCGAACACGCCTTGGGATTGACCGAGGCCGGGGTAATCGAACCGGAGGACGGCGTACCCGTATTCCGACAGCGTCTTGGACACGCGGGATGCGCACGGGGTGTGGCGGTTGCCGGTGAAGCAGTGAGAGAAGATTGCGAACGCCTTGGGCTCGGTATCGGGGAAGTCAATGGTAGCCGCAAGTTTCAAGCCCTGGGACGAGGGGACTGTGACGTTTACTGAGTGCATGTGTTCCTTCCCACCTATCGTGTTGTGCCGGGAGCCGCCGTGACCCCTCGGGGAAAAGCCGGATCGAGTTGTCCAACAATCCGTTCTGCCTGCCACTATAGGCTACTCACGAGGACCCGCGTCGGTGAAGCTTGTGCGCCTTTAATGGTAGCGATTTATCCCCCAGAAAAGGTGTGTCCGTGGTGGGTCAAGCAGGCGGGGGGTGAGCTGCACCACGCGTGATGGAATCGCGCGATGAAAAGACGCGATGAAAAGACCCTGGGAGAGACGGTTCGAGACGCGGTGTTAGCGCGCGGTGAACTCGCGCGGTGTGATCGCGCGGGGAGAAGGAGCGGCATCGCAGGCGTGCTCCGGCAAGCGCTGGTGAGGGAATGTGGCGGCGGTTTGTGTGTGTAAGGCCGGTGAACGGTGCCCCTGGGGAAGGTGACGTATCCACCTGTAGGCTAAGCTAAAAGCTAGTTTTGCCCGTTGTCACGCGGTGTCCGCACAGTTTGTGCTACGTCACCGTGGTGGCCCGTAGTAAGCGTGCTATCGATGCTCCTGCACTGGTGTCGGTGGTGCCGATCGGCATGACCGTGAGCCAAATTGGGCTCCGCGAGCTGACGCGACGGTAAACAGGCCGATGCAGTGGTGTGCACGAGCGACAAAAGGAAGGCGACAACATGGCTGGGATGGATTGGCTCTGGAATGCTCTTGGAGCAAAGAAGGGCCGTAACCAGAAGCAGAGTAAGAAGATTGTGGCCGAGGCGACAACCGTGGCGGACGATCTCGCTGCTCTGAGCGACGCGGAGCTCGCCGAGTACACACGTGAGAACGTGGACGTCAAGCCGGCGTTTCTGGCCGCCTTGTCTGTCGCCTCCACCCGCACCATTGGGCTCACGCCGTTTGCCGTCCAGTCCCAGGCGACGCTGCGGCTCCTTGACGGCGACGTCATCCACATGGCCACCGGCGAGGGCAAAACATTGGTAGGGGCGATGGCAGCCACGGGCTTCGCGCTCAAAGGCAAGCGCGTGCACCTCATCACCGTCAACGATTACCTCGCCGAGCGCGATGCCACGTGGATACGCCCGCTCGTGGAGTTCTTCGGCCTCAGTGTGGCGTTCATCACCGAGAAATCCACCCGCGAGGAGCGCATCGCCGCCTACAAAGCGGATATCATCTACGGCCCGGTTAATGAGATCGGCTTCGACGTGCTGCGCGATCAGCTCATCGTCCGCCGGGAGGATGCCGTCCAGCTCGGGGCCGACATCGCCATTGTCGACGAGGCGGACAGTGTGCTTGTCGACGAAGCGTTGGTTCCGCTCGTCCTCGCCGGTTCGGTTCCGGGTACAGCCCCGCAGGGACACATCACCGACATCGTCCGCGGGCTCAAGGCCAGCAAGCACTACACGGTGGATGCCGACGGGCGAAACGCGTTCCTCACCGACGAGGGGGCCGCGGTGGTGGAAAAAGCCCTCGGCATCGACTCGTTGTACAGCGAGGAGCACGTGGGCACCACGCTTGTCCACGTCAACCTGGCTCTACACGCGCAGGCACTGTTGCAGCGCGACGTGCACTACATCGTCCGGGATGGGAAGGTTCAGCTTATCGACGCGTCCAAGGGGCGCGTTGCCGATCTGCAACGGTGGCCAGATGGAATCCAAGCCGCAGTGGAGGCCAAGGAGGGGCTCGACGTCACCGAGGGCGGGCGGATCCTCGATTCCATGACGCTCCAGGCGCTTATCGGGCGCTACCCCACTGTGTGTGGCATGACGGGCACCGCCGTGGAAGCCACCGATCAGCTGCGGGAATTCTATAACCTGCGCGTCTCCGTCATCGACCGCGCCGAGCCACTGCGCCGCTTCGACGAGGCCGACAGGATCTACGCCACCGCCGAGGAGAAGATGAACGCCGTGGTGGAGGACGTGCTTGAGCGCCACGCCACCGGCCAGCCCATCCTCATCGGCACCCACGACGTGGCTGAAAGCGAGCAGTTGGCGGAGGCGATCCGGGAGTATGACATCGATGTCAACGTGCTCAACGCGAAGAACGATGCCGAGGAGGCCACCATCATCGCGGAGGCCGGCGACGTGGGGCGCATCACCGTGTCCACGCAGATGGCGGGTCGTGGCACGGACATCAAGCTCGGCGGCGCAGACGAGTCCGAGCACGACAAGGTGGTGGAACTCGGCGGCCTGTGCGTCATCGGCACGGGGCGGTACAAATCCTCCCGGTTGGATAACCAACTTCGCGGGCGCGCGGGGCGCCAGGGTGACCCCGGGTATGCCGTGTTCTACGTGTCCCTGGAGGACGAACTCATCCTGTCCGGCGGCGACGGCGAATTCGTCACCGCCCACCCCGGCCCGGACGGGTTGATTGAGGAGAAGCGCATCCAGGATTTTGTGGAGCACTGCCAGCGCGTAACCGAAGGCCAGCTGCTGGAGATCCACTCCCAGACCTGGAAGTACTCCAAACTCCTCGCGGATCAGCGGGTCATCATCGATGAGCGCCGCGCGACAATCCTCGATACGGAAAAGGCATTGGAGGATTTCCGTGAGCGAGCCCCGCAGCGGGTAGCAGAGCTGGAGGGGACGGTGGACCACGACGTGCTGGTCCAGGCCGCCCGCGAGGTCATGCTCTACCACCTGGACATGGGGTGGAGCGATCATTTGGCACTCATGGACGAGGTGCGAGAATCCATTCACCTGCGGGCTATCGCGAGGGAAACACCGCTGACGGAGTTCCACCGGATCGCCGTGAGGGAGTTCAAGAGCCTGGTCAACCGGGCCGTCGATGAGGCTGTGGAGACGTTTACCACGGTGCTCATTGATGCCGACGGCGCGCATCTGGACGATCTCGGGCTGAGCAGGCCCTCGGCAACATGGACCTACATGGTGGGAGACAACCCTCTGGAAAAGAAGACCGGCCGCTTTATCCAAGGCGTGACAGAAATTTTCCGTTAACCGTCTGCACAAGACCGGCTGTGGCATCGCCGCAGCCGGTCTGTGGAATCACCGCAGCCGGTCGCGCATCGGTGCGCACCCTGGGGCCACAGGCGGGTGGTTCTGCCAAGGCCATGTGTGGCCTTTCCACCTTTGCCCTTGGCAGTGTGTGGCCTTTTCGCCTTTGCCCCTGGCAGCGTGCAGGGTCCGTCCTGCCTAGGCAGTGCGTGACCACTGTTCCGCGGGCGTTTCGGTGCCCTCACCTGCACAACGTGTGCTACCGCTGTGTGGACAAAGCCAGGCGAGGAACGAGGTCAGTTCCCCGTGCCAAAATCACCCCCACCCCGGCCGGAAATGGCTATAGTTGAATACAACCGAATGCTTTCCTACGAGAACTGGAGGCCGTTGCATGGCAGACCATAACGAGATTCCTGAGGCACAGGTAGAAACTACGTCCGTGTTCCGCGCGGATCTGCTCAAAGAGATGGAGTCAGGGGCTACGGCACACCCGAAGACGGGGCTGAACGCGGAAAACCTTCCGGCAGGATCTGCGCTCCTCGTGGTTAAGCGGGGCCCCAACGCGGGTGCCCGTTTCCTTCTCGATCAGCCGGTTACCACCGCTGGTCGCCACCCGGACTCAGATATCCTGCTCGATGACGTCACGGTGTCGCGCCGCCACGCGGAGTTTAAGCAGACCGACGGTGGCTACGAGGTGGTCGATGTGGGATCGCTCAACGGCACCTACGTTAACCGTGAGCCGCAGAACAGCCAGGTGCTCTCCAGTGGCGATGAGGTCCAGATAGGTAAGTTCAGGCTGGTTTACCTCCAGGCAAAGTAGCTAAGTAGGTGGCTGCAGGGAGTCAAGCCCACCCGGGCTGTCGGGTGGCCTACTTGTAAGCCAACCTGTGTGAGAGAAGCAGCTCCTCGGGGCTGCTTCTTTTGTCAGGTCCTGGGCCTTGACTTGTGGGTGGTGCGGAACGGTACCACGACGCGCGGGACGGGATGTCGACAAGCGAAAATAAGGGTGCGTGAGGTGCCTGAGTGGCTCCGTAGCGAGGTACCGGAGTTAGTCGGACCCACCGGTAGCACCAACGGCCGTGTGAAGCGCGCCGTTCGTCGCTGTCTGTGCCCACAAATTCGCCGGCATGAGCCCCGTGGCGGGCGAGTACAATTACTTTCATGCGGCACAGGTGCCAGCCTGGGGCTGTTACGATGGAGTGAAGAGGTAAGCAGCGGCGTTAGCTTACCGGTGAGTTGTTCAGTAGAAGAGGATTGTGTGAGCGTTCCTGCACGTAAAAGCGAGATGACCGCGGCGGCTTTTGGGCCGGCCAAAAGCAATCGTATTCCCCGGGCGAAGAAGACCATGTCGATCGGCGTGGTGCTGAAGCGGATTAACGAGGAATTTCCTGAGGTCACCGTCTCAAAGATCAGGTTCCTTGAGTCAGAGGGGCTCATTTCGCCCTCACGGACCTCGTCTGGCTACCGCCGGTACACCGAGGATGATGTCAACCGCTTGCGCTACATTCTTGTCACGCAGCGGGACCACTACCTTCCCCTCAAAGTTATCCGCGAGCAGCTGGAAGCGATCGATTCCGGCGAAGTCGCCTCCATCATGAGCGCAAGTTCCTCCACGCCCGTGGTGAGCCCGGAGAACTTCCGCGACCCCGCACCCGTGCGACTCTCGGACGCCGACCTAGCCTCCGGGGCGGGCACCAACGACGGGCTCGTGGCCGAGTGCATCAAACTGGGCCTCATCGCCCCGGACCCGGCCGGGTATTTCACCGCCGACGACATGGCCATCGTGTCCACCGTGGTGAGGCTGACGGAGGCCGGGCTTGAGTCCCGCCACCTCAAGAGCCTGAAGAACGCGGCCGTGCGACAGTCGGACATTGTGGAGCAGGTGACCCGCCCGTACGCGCTGGCCAAGGACGAGACGGCGCGGCATCGTGCCAACGAGAAGCAGCAGGAAATCGCTGCGCTTGTCGTGTCGCTGCACGCGACTTTGCTGAAGAACGCGCTGCGCGGTTAGGGGCCACCGTGAGTTCTAAGCCTGCGCTGCACGAGGTGACCCTGGACCAGGTGTGGTACTCCTTCGACCGCATGTACGCGTGCCTCAGCTTCCGGATGAAGGGCGTGCTCCTTCCCGTCTGGGTGAGCGGAAACACCGCCCAATGCCTGGAACGGAGACTCCTGCAGCGACCCAATCGGCCCGAGGCCATCGACTTGTTGTTTGACAGGATCGAGGATGCCGGGGTGGATAAGATCGCTATCACTGGCTACTCCGAGGGTGTTTTCTACTCCTCCGTGTTCCTCAAGGACGGCGAGGAGATTGATTGCCGGCCGACGGATGCGCTGATCATCGCCGACATTGTCGAGCAGCCGATTTTTGTGAGCGACACCGTGGTAGAGGAATGCGCCTTCTCGGTGGACGAGGACACGGACATCGTCGACCTTTTTGAGGGCACCGAGGAGCTGAGCTCGCCCTCGACGCACGTGGATGCGGGCACTGCGATTGACATCTCGGACGATGACGAATTCTCCGCGTTGATGACAGACTTGGGCTTCAGTGAGAACGATTTGCGTCTGGGGATGGAAGATCTCGGCCCCGATGATGGCGCGGGCGAGGGCGACGAAGGCTAGTTTGGGCGGGATGCCGCTTGCTCTGTCCCCCGAGGATGGCCCAGTTTTCGCTCACCTGTTCTAAGTTGGGGCGCGACACACCGCGCTCGACTTGTAAACTACATGAGTGTGACTAATGTTAAAGTTGAACTTCAGAGTTACAGGGTTGGAATACCCTACAATTGTGAATGACAACGAAAAAACCACGACTATAAGGACGGCACATGGTAAACGACGAGCGCCCGATGCAAGAGTCCCTCTTTGATATCGGTCCCGATGAGGAAGTGGGATACAGGGTCCCCACGACGTGTCAGGTGGCTGGCATCACCTACCGCCAGCTGGATTACTGGGATCGCACCAAGTTGGTGCAGCCCTCCATTCGGGGCGCGCACGGCTCCGGCTCCCAGCGCCTCTACTCATTCCGTGACATCTTGGTGCTCAAGATTGTCAAGGGTCTTCTTGATACCGGCATTTCCCTGCAGAACATCCGGTCAGCGGTGGAGAAGCTGCGCGACCTGGGTGTCAACGATCTGGCCAACATCACCCTTGTCTCCGATGGCAAGACTGTGTATGAGTGCCGCTCGGCGGACGAGGTCATCGACCTCCTCAATGGTGGCCAGGGCGTGTTTGGTATCGGTGTTCCCAGCATCATGAAGGATCTCACCGGCACAATTACGCAGTTCCCGCACGAGCGCCTCGACCAGGGTGGCGAGGACACCGTGAGCACCGGGTTCGATGAGCTTGCTGAGCGCCGTCGCCGCAAGCTCTCCTAGGGCATAAGCGGGGGAGACGCTGAGCGGACAAGCTGCCACGTGATTGGCACGTGCGAGGTGGTCCTGCTCGACCCCGCCGCTTGACCTCCCGCGTAGGTGCGCGGGAGTCGTGGAAGATTTCGGCCGCGCGGGGGAAGGCTAAGGGTGCCTTCCTCGCGCGGTTTTGTGTGCCCAAACGCGGTGGGCGAGGGGCTACTGACGCAGGTTATGTAGCGTGGTGTTCGCGGGTGGAGCGGGCGTGGCGAGGGGAAGAGTAGGCGAAGTCATCTATATGAAACCAAGGCTCCCACAGTGGTGGGAGCCTTGGTGTGGGGGCCGGGGGGACTCTAATTCTGTTGGGGCGCCAGCGAGGTGAGTGCCATCCGCAGGGCTTCCGGAGTGGCGACGTCGGTGGTCATTCCCGCGGTGGACTCGGCCCACTGCTCGAGGGCCTCGTCGTGCTCGCCGCGGCCGATGTGGATGACGTTCACCCGGACGTCCGCATCGCCGCGGGCAGCGCCCAGCTGATCGACGAAGGCCGCGTCATCGCCACGATCGGCCGTCCCCGTGGTGAGGACGGTGAGGTCAACCGGGGCCTGGATCTGACGGCTTCTATCGGCGGCTGTGCTAAGAGCGGCAAGGACACTGGAGCGGGTCCATGACTCGCCGCCGGCACCGAGGATAACCACGTGGTCGGCTGCCTCCTGTCCGCCCTGGCCAGCGTCGAAGGTGACGTTTTGGCGCCAGCCCTTGGTCACACCCGGGTTGAGCGGAGACGAGTAGTTCCACAGGGAGACGCTCTTGCCTGCGCCGCCGACGGCACGGGCATAATCGGCCACTGCGGACTGTGCCTCGCTCAGCCACGAGTTCTCGGACCCCTGCGCCACGTTGCTCATGGCAGCCGAGGCATCAAGCAGGATAAGGGTATCGCGGGGCTCGACGGACTCCGCCTGAGCAGCCGACTGATCTGCTGGGGCCTGTCCCGCTCCACTGAGCGCGGCACCGGCCGCAAGCCACCGGGCATGGGTATCGTCCGGCTGGGCGATCGTGTTGTCACCCGTCAGTGACGAAGCGAAATCGAAGGCGGCCCGGGCCTCGAGCTCGGACACATTATCCGTGGCCGTAAGAGGAACAAAGTAGGTGGGAAGGGCGAACCCGTCCGGGCTGTGGAATGAGTAACCCGCCGGGGTCTGCGACTCGCTCACCGCGATGACGGGGCGCCCCTCGGACACAGCTGCATCGAGGGATTCAACCTGCCCCTTTTCCAGCAGCTCGGAGGCCGCGCCGGCATCGCCGTTTGCAAGCGCGGCAGCAACTGCGGTGGAAACTGTCGGGTTATCGGAGGGGAAAGCGACCTCGAGGCTGCGCAGGTTATTCCAGTCTCCGGCCGGGAAGTCGGTGCCATCCTTGTGTGCTAGCCCGAGCTTCGTCTCGGCGGCGATGGGCCAGTTTTCGGAGGCACCGGAGCGACCAGACTGTGCCAAATACTGCTGCACGCTGTCCGGGGTCCCGGCAACGGCGATGCCGGCCGCAGCGTTGATGTCGTCGGTGACGCTAGCTTTGACGCAGTGGTCCTGGACGACGGGGGAGGACTCCTGGTAAGCGGTGAGCTCGTCTATCACTGGGCTATCAGTACTGGCGGCTACCTTGAACTGAACGTCCCCTTCCGCGCAGTCAACTGCCACAGTATCGGACTGCCCGCCGAGTGAATCGCGGTTCATCCAGGCGTACGCCGCCCCCGCGAGAGCGAGGGCAACGATGACGAGGAAAGCGATGAAGCCTTTAGACACGGAGTAATTGTTTTCCCCGGTCGAGTGACGTGCCACGGTTAGCTCACCTTCTGTAGTTCGGTCATGATCCATCGGGGCCGGCCCGCCAGCTGCACGCTCGTGAGGCGCACCCCGTTCCCCCATTGTAGGAGAGTTTTGAGCCTGAGCTCCTATTGTACAGGCGGTTCGTCGGGCGAGGCGGGACGAACACCCACGGCATCGAGCACGAGGAGAAGTTCCCGGCGGATAGCAGTGCCCTGTTCAGCGAGTGCGCGCTGCCGGTGGACAAACTCCGCCTTGCCTTCAGTTGTCTCCACCGGAATGGGAGCGAGCCCAAGCTCCGCGCAATCGTAGGGGGAGGCCTGCATGTCAAGTATCCGCGCTTGGCAAGCGAGTTCAAAGGCCTGGAGGATAAGCGAGCTGGGGACGAGGGGTTCTAGCTTGAAAGCCCACTTGTACAGGTCCATTGTCGCGTGGAGGCACCCGGATTGCTCACAGGAAAGCTGGCTCTCCCTGGTCAACTGCTGGCCGTTGAGAGGACGAGCAGGCGGGGTGAAGAAACGGAACGCGTCGTAGTGAGTACAACGAATATCGTGCGACCCGACTACGGTATTGACGCCCGCGCCGCCCAGACGCAAAGGCAGGTTGTGTCGTGGGGTATCCGTCTTATAGCACATGGCCCACTCGTGGAGGCAAAAACAATCGAAATGGGCTGTGCGGGCCATCGTGCTGGCGAGCAGGTCGGCGATGTAGCGCGCCGCCTTGCCACGTTTTGCCAAAAACGCGTCGCTATCGCACTGCGTCAGCCCACCGTCGGAGCGGTAGTATTTCCACTCGCGGTGCGGGCATTCGCCTTCGAGAGCCACAGTGACGCCGGGGTGCCAGCGGCGAAATTTGCCGGGGGAGTAGCGGTAATAGTCAAACAGGAAGTCCCACATAGGGTGCTTTTCGCCGCGGGCGTGGCGCTCCAGGTGGTTGCGGGTGAGCTCGTCAACCCGTGTTGCGTGTGCCTCGGCCAGTTCGCGCCATTCTTCTTTCGCAAGGAGGGTAACCGGTGCCGTGTGGGAGCCCGGGTGGAGTGTGTCGGTGTTACTCATGGGTCCAATCACGCACTGTTCCTACGTATTCCTCGATGAGGTCCTCCAGCGCGACGATGCCCAAGATCTTCCCGTTTTCGGTAATGAGGCCCATGTGGGCGCGGTCGCGGCGCAGGATGCGCAACGCGTCATCCATCGGGGTGGCGGCATCGAGAACCTTGAGCGAGCGGATGTCGCTGCGCTGGATCGTCTCTTGCTCGGTCGCCGGATCGTCGCTGACCATCGTGGTCAGAACATCCTTCACATGGATGTAGCCCACGAACCCGGTTGAGGAAAGAACGGGGAAGCGGGAGAAGCCCGTCTCGGCTACGGCCTCCTCCAGTTGGTTGACCGTGGGGTTCAGTGGCAGGGACACCACCTGGTCGAGGGGGATACACAGCTCCTTCACACTGCGGCGGGCGGCCGCCAGAGCCTTCTTGAGCCGGGCGTGCTCCTCGGCGTCGATAAGCCCCTCGGAACGTGACTCGGCGATCATGGCGGCCAGAGCCGAGGAGTCAACGGTGGAGTCCAGCTCGTCCTTCTGCTCAATCCCGAATGCCTTGAGGGTCATACGGGCGATCCAGTTGACAAAGTGGATGAACGGGCGGGTGACCTTCTCAAACGCGATGAGCGCGGGCACCAAAATCAACGCGGTCGATTCGGGACCGGCGATAGCCAGGTTCTTGGGTACCATCTCTCCCAGCAGGATGTGCAAGAACGTGATGATGAACAGCGAGATCGCAAAGGACAGGGGGTGCAACAAGTCCGGCGGAATGCCGAGGCTGGAAAACGGCCGCTCAAGCAGGTGCGCGATCGCGGGCTCGCCCAGTTTGCCCAGGATGAGCGAGGCGATAGTCACGCCGAGCTGGGCGGCGGCGAGCATGAGCGACAGGTGCTCCATCGCCCCAAGAACCGTCTTGGCGCGGTGATTGCCCTGGCTGATGAGGGTTTCCAGGCGGTCTTTGCGCGAGGAGATGAGTGCGAATTCGCCACCCACAAAGAAGGCGTTGGCCAGCAACAAAACAATGATGAGGAGAGCAGCGGTC
>ERZ1031348.43-NODE-43-length-11848-cov-4.337828_pt1 | contig 11848 bp, 9 predicted proteins | sample MGYA00517286_ERZ1031348 | MGnify/ENA primary metagenome ERZ1031348 (study PRJEB33718, sample SAMN03159852) | human skin metagenome | collected 2014-02-25 | study: EMG produced TPA metagenomics assembly of the PRJNA266117 data set (Human skin bacterial metagenome and... | reverse complement strand
TAAGAGACAGGCCCGGCATGCTGGGGCTGGAAACTTCGCTGGCGATCATCGCGGAAATCTTCGTCCGCTCCGGCCTGGCGGACTGGCGGTTTGTGGCCAAGGTGATGAGCGAGCGTCCGGCCGAGATCGTGCGCCTCAAGGACCAGGGTCGCCCGATCGCCGTGGGGGAGCCGGCGAACCTCACCATCGTCGATCCGGATCACACGTGGATCGCCCGCGGCGAAGAGATGGCCTCCAAGGCGTCCAACACCCCGTACGAGGGGATGGAGTTCCATTCCCGCGTCACACACACCATTTTGCGTGGCAAGGTCACGCACAACCTGGCAACAGTAGAGGGAAGCTCGAAATAGATGCAGAACAACAAGTCGAAAGTGGCTCACATGGTGCACACGCCAGCAATTCTTGTGCTTGCCGACGGGCGGGTCTTCCGTGGCGTCGGGTTCGGCGCGACGGGTCGCACGCTTGGTGAGGCCGTGTTCACCACGGCGATGACAGGTTACCAGGAGACGATGAGTGACCCCTCGTACCACAAGCAGATCGTCACCCTCACGGCGCCGATGATTGGCAACACCGGCTACAACGATGAAGACTGGGAATCCCACGGCGACAAGATCTGGGTAGCTGGCCTCGTCATCCGCGACCTGGCGGTGCGCCACTCCAATTGGCGGGCCAACCAGTCGCTCGAAGAGGCAATGGAAAAGCAGGGCATCATCGGCATCCGCGGCGTGGACACCCGCGCCCTCGTCCGGCACCTGCGTAACCACGGTTCCATCGCCGCCGGCATCTTCTCTGGCGAGGAGGCCCTCAAGGACACCCAAGAGCTCGTCGACATCGTCAACGGCCAGCCCTCCATGGAGGGGGCAGACCTCGCCGCTGAGGCGGGCACAAAGGAAGCCTACGTGGTGGAACCGACCGGGCTGAGCCCGGAGGAAGCCGACAAGGCACCGACGGTTGTCGCCTACGACATGGGTATCAAGTCGGCCACGCCAAAGAACATGGCGGCGCGTGGCCTGCGCGTCTACGTGGTCCCGGCCAACACGCCCTACGAGGAGATCAAGAAGTATTCTCCGGACGGCGTGTTTGTCTCTAACGGTCCGGGTGACCCCGCTACGGCCGACACCATGGTAGGAATTGTCCGCGAGATCCTCGCGGACAAGGTGCCATTCTTTGGCATTTGTTTTGGCAATCAGATTCTCGGCCGTGCACTGGGGCTCAAGACATACAAGATGAAGTTCGGTCACCGTGGCATCAATGTGCCGGTGAAGAACCTCATCACCAGCAAGATCGATATCACGAGCCAAAACCACGGTTTCGCGCTCGAAGGCACTCCGGGGGAGAGCTTTGCCACTGATTTCGGACCGGCAAAAGTCACGCACGTGTGCCTCAACGACAACACCGTCGAGGGTGTGGCGCTGGACAACGGCCTCGCCTTCTCCGTGCAGTACCACCCCGAGTCCGCAGCTGGCCCCAACGATGCTAACCAGCTGTTCGACCAGTTTGTGCAGCTTTTGAAGGACGGTCCGGGGGCAGGGCCGTACCGGCCGCTAGCGCCGTTTACACGCAGCGCTTCGAGCCTCATTGACACCGACAACGATAAGAAGGGCGACAAGTAACAATGCCAAAGCGCACTGATCTTCACCACGTCATGGTCATCGGCTCCGGCCCGATCGTTATCGGTCAAGCCTGTGAGTTTGACTACTCGGGAACGCAGGCCTGTCGCGTGCTCCGCAAGGAGGGGCTGCGCGTCACCCTGGTGAACTCCAACCCAGCGACGATCATGACGGACACGGACTTCGCCGATCACACGTACGTGGAGCCCATTGAGCCCGAATTTATTGACAAGATCCTGGCCAAGGAAATCGAGCAGGGCCACCCCGTAGACGCTGTGCTGGCAACGCTCGGTGGTCAGACCGCCCTCAACGCTGCCATTCAACTGGATCGGCAGGGGATCCTCAAGAAATACAACGTGTCCCTCATCGGCGCGGATATCGAGGCCATCGAGCGTGGCGAAGATCGTCAGAAGTTCAAGGACATCGTGGAGAAGGTGGGCGGGGAGTCCGCCCGCTCCCGTGTCTGCCACAACATGGACGAGGTACACGAGACCGTCAAGGAGCTCGGCCTCCCCGTCGTCGTTCGTCCCTCGTTCACTATGGGCGGCCTGGGCTCCGGGCTCGCCTACACCTACGAGGATCTCGACCGCATCGCCGGCGGCGGACTGGCTGCCTCCCCGGAGGCCAACGTGCTCATCGAGGAATCGATCCTCGGGTGGAAGGAATATGAGCTCGAGCTCATGCGCGACGGCGCAGACAACGGCGTTGTTATCTGCTCTATCGAGAACGTCGATGCGCTCGGTGTTCACACGGGTGACTCCGTCACCGTGGCCCCGGCCCTCACGCTGACCGATAAGGAGTACCAGCGCCTGCGTGACCTCGGCCTCGCGATCATCCGCGAAGTCGGCGTCGACACCGGTGGCTGCAACATTCAGTTTGCAATTAACCCCGACAACGGCCGTGTCATCGTCATCGAGATGAACCCGCGCGTGTCCCGTTCCTCCGCGTTGGCTTCCAAGGCTACCGGGTTCCCCATCGCCAAGATCGCCGCGTTGTTGGCTATCGGATACAACCTCGATGAAATCACCAACGACATCACGGGCGAGACCCCGGCCGCCTTCGAGCCGACCCTGGACTACGTGGTGGTCAAGGCCCCGCGGTTTGCTTTTGAGAAGTTCACGGGCGCCGATGACACGCTCACCACCACGATGAAGTCCGTCGGTGAGGCAATGAGCCTGGGCCGCAACTACATTTCGGCGCTCAACAAGGTCATGCGCTCCCTGGAGACCAAGAAGTCCGGGTTCTGGACGGTTCCGGATTCTGCAATCGCAGGCGATCAGTGCACCGATAAGGATGCCGTGCTCGAGCTCACCAAGCGTCCCACGGACGGGCGCATGTACCAGGTGGAGCTCGCCCTACGCCTGGGAGCCACGGTGGAGGAGCTCCACGAGGCAAGCGGTATCGATCCGTGGTTCCTCGCCGAGCTTGCGGGGCTGGAGGAGTTCCGCTCCCAGCTGCTTGAGGCCCCGACGCTGACGGAGGGGCTCCTGCGTCACGCTAAGTACTACGGGCTTTCCGACGCCCAAATCGCGGCCTTGCGTCCGGAGATCGCCGGCGAAGAGGGTGTGCGCCGCCTGCGCTGGTCGCTCGGCATCCGCCCCGTATACAAGACGGTGGACACCTGTGCCGCCGAGTTCGAGGCCAAAACTCCGTATCACTATTCGGCCTACGAGCTCGATCCCGCCGCCGAATCGGAAGTAACAAAGCAGGAAGACAAGCCAAAGGTCATCATCTTGGGTTCCGGTCCGAACCGCATCGGTCAGGGCATCGAGTTTGACTACTCCTGCGTCCACGCGACGATGGAGCTGTCCCGCGTGGGCTACGAAACGGTGATGGTGAACTGCAACCCGGAGACCGTGTCCACGGACTACGACACCGCCGATAGGCTGTACTTCGAGCCCCTCACGTTCGAGGATGTCATGGAGGTCTTCCATGCTGAGAGCGAGTCGGGCACCGTTGCGGGTGTCATCGTGCAGCTAGGCGGGCAAACACCGCTGGGGCTCGCGCAGAAGCTGCGTGACGCTGGTGTGCCCGTCGTGGGCACCACCCCGGAGGCCATCAACCTGGCCGAAGATCGTGGGGAGTTTGGTGGCGTGCTCAAGCGTGGCAACCTTCCCGCGCCTGCGTTTGGTACCGCCACAAGCTTTGATGAGGCAAAGGCCGTGGCGGAGGGTATCGGTTACCCGGTTCTCGTTCGCCCATCGTACGTACTCGGCGGCCGTGGCATGGAGATCGTGTACGACGAAGACAGTCTGCACGATTACATTTCCCGCGCCACGGAGATCACGAGCGACCACCCGGTCCTTGTGGATCGGTTCCTGGACAACGCGATTGAGATTGACGTGGATGCGTTGTGCGATGGCGAGAACGTGTACGTCGGCGGCGTGATGGAGCACATCGAGGAGGCCGGCGTTCACTCCGGCGACTCGTCGTGCGCCCTGCCCCCGATGACGCTTGGCTATGAGGATCTCGCAGCCGTGCGGAGGTCGACGGAGGCTCTCGCACACGGCATCGGCGTCAAGGGCCTGATGAACGTCCAGTACGCGCTCAAAGACGACGTTTTGTACGTGATCGAGGCCAACCCGCGCGCTTCGCGCACCGTACCTTTCGTGTCCAAGGCAACGGGAGTTCCGCTGGCCAAGGCCGCGGCCCGGATCATGATGGGTGCAACCATTGCGGAGCTGCAGGAGGAAGGGATGATCCCCACGTCCTACGATGGCGCGTCGCTGCCGCTGGATTCGCCGATCGCAGTTAAGGAGGCTGTCCTGCCATTCAACCGCTTCCGCGCCCCGGACGGTAGTGTGCTGGACACGATCCTTGGCCCGGAGATGAAGTCCACGGGCGAGGTCATGGGCTTGGCGGATAGCTTCGGCGCCGCCTACGCCAAGGGTGAGCTCGCGGTATCGGGCAAGCTGCCCACTGAGGGCACCATCTTTGTCTCCGTGGCAAACCGTGACAAGCGCACCCTCATATTCCCCATTCAGGAACTGGAGGCAATGGGCTTTAAGCTGTTGGCCACGTCCGGCACTGCTCAGATGCTGCGCCGTAATGGTGTGGAGTGCGAGACGGTACACAAGGTCTCCGAGGTCGCTGGAAAGAAGGATGCAGGTGACGCATCTGAGAACCCGGTTCAATCCATCACGGACCGCATCTATGCCGGTGACGTGGACCTCATCCTCAACACGCCGGCGGGTTCCTCAGGTGCACGGCACGATGGCTACGAGATCCGCGCCGCCGCTGTTGCCACGAACACGCCGTTGGTGACCACCGTGCAGGGCATCACTGCTGCAGTCCAGGGGATCGAGGCCTTGCGCAAGGGCGGCCTGACGGTACGAGCCCTGCAGGAGCTCGATCAGTCGGTAAAATAAGCGCTGGGCGTGCTTGCCCTGCGTGAGATGCGACGAAACCCCCGCAGGGCAAGCAGCCGACGCCGTTGCTCATGCCCGGGACGCTATCCGGATGTCGCCCGGCGGCCTGATAGGTGGCCTAGGCTGCCGCCAGCCACAGCAGCTTAGAATCTTGCGGAACGGAGAGTGCACGTGTGGGCTCGGCGACTGGGAATATTTCGGTCCCTGGGTACCCCGATGTATCCGCGCCCCAGGCACGCCTGTAGCCCAAGCTCCTCCGCATTTTCAACGCCAACATGCTTCCGTGGCCTCGTCATCTGAGGAGCTTGTAACTGGGTACGTGGCTAGCTCCCGCACCCGGGAGCTTAGGCATAGTGGAAACCTGGCTGTTCCACATCCAAACTGGGTGCGAGTGACGGGAAAAAGGCAAGCGAAGGCAACCGACAAGCCAAAGGCATGCGACAGTTCACGTATGGTGACCCACGTAATCACCGTGGCACCTGAAGCACCAGGGGTGGTAGAAAGTGACGGTGGCGGCCGCACGCACGGCTGGCCAGGAAGGCCACACACTGAGTGGCAAACCCCGCGTGCGGAAACTGTGACGAGAATTCCGCCGGTGACGCGACAGGTAGTGGCTTTTCCACGGAGAGCGCCCCATACCAGCAGATAAGCGCCGCGGCCGACAATGCGATCGAGGTAGGTAACCGTTTTATTGTGCTCGAACGGGGGAGGAGCACCAGGGAATAAGAATCTCCGGAGTAGAACCAAAGAATCTACGATGTTGCCTAACACGAGAGTTTCGTGAAGACACACTGACAGGCTGCGCGCACGCCAGCCACTGTAAAGCTAGAAGAATCTTGAAAAGAAAAGTGGAATTGTTAAATGGATAGTTTTGGTAAGCACCTAATGGAAGTATCGCAGCGCACTAATAGGCTCTGCGTGGGGATTGATCCGCACCCGTATCTGCTGGAAGAATGGGGCGTAGACTTGCGGGAATTCTCGCAGATTTGTGTGGAAGCATTCGCTGGACGGGTGGCCATGGTCAAACCGCAGGTGGCATTCTATGAAGCGGAGGGGGCACGCGGGTTCAGTATTCTCGAGGAGACGATAGGCCGACTCCGGGAGGCCGGGACCCTCGTTCTCGCAGACGCAAAACGTGGCGATATCGGCTCCACTATGGCTGCCTATTCACGCGCGTGGCTCGGCCAGGGCGCGCCGCTCGAGGTAGACGCAGTCAACCTGAGCCCGTACCTGGGAGTGGGCTCCCTGACGCCAGCTTTCGACCTCGCAGCTGAGAATGGCAAGGGTGTCTTCGTTCTCGGTGCTACGTCGAACCCGGAGGCCTCCACTGTGCAAGGTTGCGTGACCAGCGATGGCGTCACGCTTGCTGAGGATGTCATTGGGAGAGTCGACGCTTTGAACAAGAAGCACTTTGCGGGCGAGGATCTAGGTAGCTTCGGTGTGGTCTTCGGTGCAACGGTCACCCTCGAAGCGAATATCGGTGCTTTCACCGGACCGGTCCTGCTACCAGGAGTTGGTGCTCAGGGAGCAACAGTGGAGGATGTGAACCGGCTCATGCGAGGCAACGTGGACAGAGCTTTCCCGAATATTTCGCGAGCACTGCTTTCCCATGGTCCCAACGTTGCTGAACTGCAAAAAGAGTGTGATTCCCTGGCAGGAAGTCTCTCCTGAGCTCGTGCTGCAGCGCCTTTTTGGCGGGGTTATTCGTGGTGCTTTTGCGTTGTGCCTGTACACTTGCGCCTTGTGCCCGCGAAAAGGTGGTAAACTTCATTGCAGTTTCGACAGCCCTTCGCAGGTCAACCACATGTGGTTTCGTGGACCGCTTCGAAATTTACGTGGTAGGCTATGGCAAACACGGTTGGTTTATACCCTGAGGGTATAGACTTGCTCATAGTATTTACCGAGAAAAACTTTTGAGATTTGGAGGAACTCCTCATGGCCCTTCCCAAGTTGACGGATGAACAGCGCAAGGCAGCCCTCGCCAAGGCCGCTGAGGCCCGTAAAGCTCGTGCAACGATGAAGGAAAACCTTAAGCGCGGCAAGATCACCCTCAAGGAGGTGCTGGACAAGGCCGGTTCTGACGAGATCGTCGGCAAGACCAAGGTCTCCGCACTGCTCGAGGCAATGCCGAAGGTTGGCAAAGTGAAGGCACGCGAGATCATGGAGGAGCTTGAGATCGCTCAGACCCGTCGCCTTCGTGGTCTTGGTGAGCGTCAGCGCCGCGCGCTTCTCGACCGTTTCGGATACGGCGAGGAGTAATACTCTTTCATGACTGACCAGAATCGTCAGGGGCGACTCGTTGTTCTAGCCGGCCCCTCGGCGGTGGGAAAGTCCACCGTAGTCAGTCGTCTCCGTGAAGTAGTTCCCAACCTTTACTTTTCCGTCTCGATGACGACGCGTTCGCCACGTCCGGGGGAAGTGAATGGTCGGGATTACTTTTTTGTTACCCCTGAAGAATTCCAGGAACACATAGACAACGGTGAAATGCTCGAGTGGGCGGATATTCACGGTGGCCTTCAGCGTTCGGGGACCCCGAGGCAACCCGTCGTCAACGCGGTTAACGCGGGACGGCCGGTGCTCGTAGAGGTCGACCTGGCAGGGGCGCGCTCCATTCGCCAGTCAACCCCGGATGCGACCCATGTGTTTCTTGCTCCGCCGAGCTGGGACGACCTGGTTGAACGTCTCAAGGGGCGTGGCACGGAAACCGACGATGTCGTGCAGCGACGTCTCGAGACCGCACGCACCGAATTGGCTGCTCAAGATGAGTTTGACATCGTGGTAGTAAACAGGGATGTCGAAGAGGCAGTGTCCGAATTGGCGGACATCCTCCTCGGATAAGGGCAAACTGCCGTCCGAGTCACTTTGGGTAAGTGCACGTGATGCACTACAATGGCAACGATGGCGACATGGACGCTGATCGCGGCATATGTAATTGCACGCGATCAGGCCAGTCAGCCGAGGTACCACGTCGGGTATCCGTCGGTGAATAACAGCTAAAGGAATTGTGGAGATTACGTGGTGACTGATAAAGAAGAGAACAAGACAGTTTTCGATCCGCCAACCGGAATCACGGATCCGCCTATTGACGAGCTCTTGGAGAAGGTTTCTTCCAAGTACGCTCTTGCTATTTTCGCAGCGAAGCGCGCACGGCAGATCAACAGCTACAACCGGGAGAAGGGTGAAAGCGTCTTCGAGTACGTCGGGCCGCTCGTGCCCCCGGAGAAGGGTGAGAAGCCTCTCTCCATCGCGCTCCGCGAGATTAACCAGGGTCTTTTGGATCACGAGGAAGGCTAACTTCGTCGCTGACCCGGTTTGGTAAAACCCACTGCACTGGTGCAGTGGGTTTTTCGTTGGGCGCAGTAGTGTACGGGCTGGTACACGGGGTCGACATATGCGACGGGGGAGCAAACTGCGAGCCTGGTGCCCCGAATGTTGGAAGTAGCGGTCATACCGTTACGGGGGGCGCTCCCGACCACTGGGCCACTGACGGTGGCAGTGCGTAGTTTCCTGGCGAATCCGGACTGTCGCTACTCGTTTGCGGTGGACTGGACCAGCGTTGTGGTGTGTTACCTGCCTGTGCATGCCGCGGTGGACGTGGGCAGGCGGGCAAAGCCAACCCCGACGGGGTCGAAACAGTATTCTAGGTATATCACGTGAGCGGACCGGAGGCCGGGAAGCTCACCCCGCTGAGCGAGATAGGCCCGGCGATGCCGTAGAACATCGCCGGAGCGCTTTTCGCTCAAGATCGAAAGGTTTTTCTGTGCCGTCTTCTGCCACTGAGCGTACGGAGTCACGAGGAGATTCCACGCGGAAGAAAATTGTCGTCGGGGTCACCGGTGGCATTGCCGCGTACAAGGCGTGCCAGGTGATTAGGGATTTCACAAAGCGTGGCGCCGATGTCACAGTTGTGCCAACTCCGAACGCCCTACACTTCGTGGGCTCAGCCACGTTTGAGGCTCTCAGTGGCAACCCGGTGACGACGAGTGTGTTTGAGCACGTCGACGAGGTCCGCCACGTAGAACTGGGGCAAGACGCAGACCTCGTTGTGATCGTCCCGGCGACGGCTGACTTCATCTCCCGCCTCGCCCACGGCCGCGCGGATGATCTCCTCACGGCGACGTGCTTGGTAGCAACCTGCCCCGTGGTGGTGGCGCCTGCAATGCACACGGAGATGTGGAAAAACGAGGCCGTCCAGCGCAACATATCTTTGTTACGCGAGGATGGCCTATGCGTCATCGAGCCCGCCATCGGTAGGCTCACCGGTCCAGATTCGGGAGCTGGCCGTCTCCCAGATCCACGGCAGATCGTCGATCTTGCACTTGCCCGTCTCGATGGCGTGACGTTCCATCGAAACCTGGCAGGAATTCGGCTCCTTGTCAGCGCCGGGGGGACGCGTGAGGATCTCGATCCGGTGCGGTTCATTGGCAATAGATCGTCTGGTAAACAGGGCTTCGCCCTCGCAGAGATCGCGGCCCAACGGGGCGCACAGGTCACGGTCGTTGCTGCAGCAACCGATGAACTCCCGGATCCGCTCACGGCAACCATGGTTCACGTACGCTCAGCGCACCAGTTGAAAGAGGCGATGGAAGAGTACCTGCCCAGCATGGACGTAGTCATCATGGCGGCCGCGGTTGCAGATTATCGCCCCGCGAACGAGTCCGATACCAAGGTGAAAAAGGGCTCGAAGGGTGAGGAATCGTTGCAGACCCTCTCCATGGTGGAAAACCCAGACATTCTAAAGGAGCTGGTGGCGCACCACGATCACCAGATCATGGTGGGGTTTGCTGCGGAAACCGGGGATGAAAGCCACACGCCGCTGGAACACGGGCTGGCAAAGGCGAAGCGCAAGGGGTGCGATTTCCTCATGGGTAATGAGGTTGGACGGGACAAAACCTTCGGCGCGGATTCCAACGGTGGCTGGCTCATCGCCAAGGACGGCACCTATCAGGAGCTCCCGGCCGCCTCGAAGTACGTGGTGGCGGGGGAGATTCTCGACGCTGTTGCGCAGCTCGTGCCACGCCACTTGCAAGTCTAGACCGCTTGGTCTAATTTAATGGTTGGTTATTGTGTCAGCGGCTGCGGGAGTTCGCGGGCACAGAATGAACATTATCGAAAACCTTTGAGAATATATCCGCCGAAGGAAGAAACGAGTAACAGGTGAGACTTTTTACCAGTGAGTCAGTAACGGAGGGGCATCCGGACAAGATTTGTGATGCCATCTCCGATACGATCCTTGATGCGATGCTTCGCGAGGACTCTCATTCCCGTGTCGCCGTGGAGACCGTAGTTACTACAGGCCTGGTGCACGTCGTGGGAGAGGTTCGCACCGAGGGATACGTCGAGATCCCGCAGCTGGTGCGCGAGAAGCTCAAGGAGATCGGCTTTACCTCCTCCGAGGTCGGCTTCGACGGGACCACCTGCGGTGTCACAGTGGCTATCGGTGAGCAGTCGAAGGAGATCGGCGACGGCGTCGATACCTCCCACGAGGCCCGTTCCGGCGTCGTCGAGGATGACCTTGACCAGAGCGGCGCGGGCGATCAGGGGCTCATGTTTGGCTACGCCACCAACGAGACCCCGGAGCTCATGCCACTGCCCATCGCCCTGGCACACCGCCTCGCGCGGCGGCTGACGTTGGTGCGCAAGGCGGGCATCGTCCCGCACCTGCGCCCGGACGGCAAGACCCAGGTGACGTTCGCCTACGAGGAGGACGGGGCGACCCCCAAGTACCTCGACACCGTGGTTATCTCCACCCAGCATGACCCGGAGATCACCCAGGAGTGGCTCGCCGATCAGATGCGTGAGCACGTGATTAAGCCTGTCATCGCGGAGATGAACCTAGAGAACCTCATCACCGACGAGCTGACGGTACTCATCAACCCCTCGGGTTCGTTCACCGTCGGTGGTCCGATGGGGGATGCCGGGCTGACCGGGCGTAAGATCATCGTCGATACCTACGGTGGCATGGCCCGCCACGGCGGTGGCGCGTTCTCCGGCAAGGATCCGTCCAAGGTAGACCGCTCGGGTGCCTACGCCATGCGCTGGGTGGCTAAGAACATCGTGGCGGCCGACCTCGCCGACCGCGTCGAGGTGCAGGTTGCCTACGCTATCGGTCGCGCGCACCCGGTGGGTTTGTACGTGGAGACCTTTGGCACCGCCAAGCACGGGTTGACCAACGACCTCATCCAGGGCGCTGTGTCCAAGGTGTTCGACCTGCGCCCCGCCGCGATTATCCGGGACCTCGATCTGCTCCGCCCGATTTACGCGCAGACCGCGGCGTACGGCCACTTCGGTCGCACGGATATTGACCTTCCGTGGGAGCACACGAATAAGGTCGATGAACTTCGCACGGCCCTGCTAACATAGCTAACCATGCCAGTAGCCCGCGTCCCCGCCTCTCAACAGCCGGTGGCGCGGGTTTTGCCGTTGCTAGGGCTTCCGCACCTGGACAGGCTTTTTGATTACTACGTTCCGGAGGCTTTCAATTCTTTGGTACTCGTCGGCTGTCGGGTCCGGGTTCGCTTTTCTGGGAGGCTTGTCGACGCCATCGTGTACGGCCGATCTTCGACGAGCTCGCATGGTGGTCGGTTGAGCTTTATCGACCGGGTGATCTCCCCGGCGCCGGTGCTCACGCCCGCCATCGCTCAGGCAGTGGAAATGCTTGCTGATCGCTACGCGGGAATTCGGTCAGATATCGTGCGCCAGGCGATTCCCAACCGCCACGCGGGCGCAGAGAAGGCGGATTTCTCGGCCCCGTGGGAAGATTTGGGCGCCGTGACCGAGCCGGATCTCTCCGGATGGACAAGCTACAGGTACGGCCCGTCGTTTGTGGACGCTGTACTCTCTGTCTCTTATACACATCTGACGCTGCCG
>ERZ1031348.38-NODE-38-length-12311-cov-6.732539_pt1 | contig 12311 bp, 7 predicted proteins | sample MGYA00517286_ERZ1031348 | MGnify/ENA primary metagenome ERZ1031348 (study PRJEB33718, sample SAMN03159852) | human skin metagenome | collected 2014-02-25 | study: EMG produced TPA metagenomics assembly of the PRJNA266117 data set (Human skin bacterial metagenome and... | reverse complement strand
TTCGTCGGCAGCGTCAGATGTGTATAAGAGACAGTTTATGACACGTTGGTGCGCCTGGCGCAGCCGTGGTCGATGCGTTATCCCATGGTGCAGGGCCAGGGCAACTTCGGTTCCCGCGGCAACGATGGCCCGGCCGCCATGCGTTACACGGAGTGCAAGCTCACGCCTCTCGCTATGGAGATGGTGCGCGATATCCGCGAGGACACGGTCGATTTCCAGCCGAACTACGATGGCAAGACCGCCGAGCCCACGGTGCTCCCGTCGCGCGTGCCCAACCTCCTTATGAACGGCTCGAACGGCATCGCCGTGGGCATGGCCACCAACATCCCGCCGCACAACTTGAATGAGCTGGCAGAGGCCATTTACTGGATTCTCGACCACCCGGATGCTTCCGGTAAGGAGACCCTCGAGGCGTGCATGGAACGCGTCAAGGGCCCGGATTTCCCCACCGCCGCGCTCATCGTCGGCGACCAGGGGATTAAGGATGCCTACACCACGGGCCGCGGGTCGGTGAAGATGCGCGGCGTCACCTCCATCGAGGAGGAAAAGGGCCGCACGTACATCGTCATCACCGAGCTGCCGTACATGGTGAACCCGGATAACCTGGTGAGCAACATCGCTGATCAGATCAATAACGGCAAGCTCCCCGGCGCCTCCAAGATCGATGATGAGTCCTCCGATCGCGTGGGCATGCGCATCGTCGTCACGCTCAAGCGCGATGCCGTCCCGCGCGTGGTGCTCAATAACCTGTTCAAGCATTCGGCGCTGGAGTCCAACTTCGGCGTCAACATGCTGTCTATTGTCGACGGTGTCCCGCGCACCCTGCGGCTCGATCAGATGCTCACCCTGTACACGGATCACCAGGTCGATGTCATCGTTCGGCGCACGCGCTTCCGCCTCAACGCCGCCGAGAAGCGCGCCCACATCTTGCGCGGTTTGGTCAAGGCCCTCGATGCGTTGGACGAGGTCATCGCGCTCATTCGCGCGTCCGCTACGGTCGACGACGCTCGCCGTGGGTTGATGGAGCTTCTCGACGTCGATGAGGAGCAAGCCCAGCACATCCTGGACATGCAGCTGAGGAAGTTGGCGGCCCTCGAGCGCCAGAAGATCATCGACGAGTTGGCTGAGCTCGAGGAGACCATCGCGGACCTCAAGGATATCCTCGCCAAGCCCGAACGCCAGCGCCAGATCGTGGCAGACGAGCTGAAGGAGATCGTCGAAAAGCATGGTGACGAGCGACGGACCCACATCGTCGCGGCCACCGGTGACGTCACCGACGAGGACCTCATTGCCCAGGAGAACGTCGTCGTCACCATCACCTCGGGCGGTTACGCCAAGCGCACCAAGGTGGATGCCTACCGCAGCCAGAAGCGCGGCGGCAAGGGCGTGCGTGGGGCGGAGCTCAAGATGGATGACGTGGTCCGCCACTTCTTCGTGTGCTCCACCCACGATTGGATCCTCTTCTTCACTAACTTCGGCCGCGTCTACCGCCTCAAGGCGTATGAGATCCCCGAGGCGTCCCGCACGGCCCGCGGCCAGCACGTGGCCAACCTGCTGGAGTTCCAGCCGGGCGAGACGATCGCCCAGGTGATCCAGATCCAGTCCTACGAGGACGAGCCATACCTCGTGCTCGCCACCCGCAAGGGCCGCGTGAAGAAGTCGCGCCTGACGGATTACGAGTCCTCCCGTTCGGCGGGCCTCATCGCCATCAACTTGAACGAGGGCGATTCGCTCATCGGCGCGGTGCTCTCCTCCGGCGAGGATGACCTCCTCCTTGTCAGCCAGCGCGGCCAGGCCATGCGCTTCTCCGCCGCCGACGACGTCCTGCGCCCCATGGGCCGCGCCACCGCCGGCGTCAAGGGCATGCGCTTCAAGGAGGACGACGAGCTGCTATCCATGTGCGTCACCTCCGACGGAGACTACCTGCTCGTGGCCACCGAGGGCGGCTACGGCAAGCGCACCGCCATGGAGGAGTACCCGGCCAAGGGCCGCGGTGGCCTGGGCGTCACCACCCTCAAGTACCAGCCCAAGCGGGGCAAGCTTATTGGCGCGCTGGCGGTCAACGAGGGAGACGAGATCATGGCCATCACCTCCGCGGGCGGCGTCATCCGCACCGAGGTGTCGCAGATTCGCCCGTCCTCGCGGTCGACCATGGGTGTGCGCCTGGTCAACCTGCCCAAGGGCGTTTCGCTGTACGCCATCGACCGGAACGTGGAAGAATCTGGTGAAGAACAGGCCGAGGCTATCGCTCGCGGCGAGGTGACCGGTCCCGCGGAGAAGAATCCGAAGGAGCCGTTGCCTCTCGACGATAACCAGCTGACCGTCGATGGCACCGACGACGCCGACGTCGATGCCAACGGCGTCCCCACTGACGAAGAGGAGTAACCGGATGGCTTCACGCCGAGTAGCGATCACCAGAATCAACGCCTTGAGTGTCCTCCGCACGGCGTTGTTCCTCGCGCTGGCGGGGCTTGTAGCCTGGGTAATCTGCGTGTGCCTCCTTTACGTCGGCCTCGATGCGGCCGGCGTGTGGGATGCGGTCAACGCCGTCATCGGCGGTGCCGGCGGCGAGGGAACCATCACGTTCCAGATCGTCCTCGGCGCCGCCACCCTCCTCGGGGCCATCGTCGCCCTCCTCATCGTGGTTATGGCACCCATTACCGCGGCGCTGTATAACGCCTTCGCGGGCTTCACCGGCGGCATCTCCATCACCATGTCCAACCGGCGATAGCCCCCTTTTAGCGCTCTCACCAGCTGATTTGCATAACCTTCCAAGCGGCACGTAAAGTACATACACGTTCCGCGAAGGGGCCTATAGCTCAGTTGGTTAGAGCGCTTCACTGATAATGAAGAGGTCGCAAGTTCGACTCTTGCTAGGCCCACCAGGAACAAAGGGGCATTAGCTCAGTTGGTAGAGCACCTGCTTTGCAAGCAGGATGTCAGGAGTTCGATTCTCCTATGCTCCACGCTTATGAAACACCGGGTAATTATTTGTCTGGTGTTTTTTCCGTATTCTGGGGCGCATGGTTTTTCTCAAATACGTCACGGGTTAAGTAAAGAAAAGTGTGTCTTTTCCGGGCGTGTTGCGGTTATTTGATCCAGCCTTTTTGGATGCCGAGGTTGTGTTGGTAGCTGGTGTCGATGGCGGTGTCGTATTCTGCTGGTGCACCGATGTCATTGGTAGTGGCTGTGGTGTTGTGGGTGATCAGGTCTGTTGCTGTGGAAAGTGCGTCTTGACCCCATCGTTGGTCCCTGGCGATCTTGACCGGATCGTCAGGGACTTCTGTATGTAGATACAGCCACCAATCCATCACTGTGCGTTGATGCGGTAGTGATAGTCCGCGGTGTCTGCGGGCTAGTTCTTTTATGGGGGCGTTGATGCCACCTTCGAGGCTGTTTGTTGTTGCTGCAAGGTTGTCGGGGTCGATGGTTGTTGGTGGGGGTTGCAGGTAGGTAAACAGCAGGTCTCTGCGGTGCAGAGATAGCAATGATTGATAGGCCGCTCGGACGCGTTGGTGGGTGTAGACCTTGGTGTAGGCGCCGGTAACGGGGTCTTTGATGGTGGTTTTCTCGTTCATCCATTCCCGGTAGGTGTGGTCGAATTCGTGCAGGTGGGCGACCCATGTGGATGCTTGGTCAAGGTCGGTGATGCGAGTGAGTTTCAGGGCTAGGCGGTAGAGGGTTTTGCCGGCATCGGTGCGGGGGTTGCTGGTGGTGTGGCGGCGGACTGTTCGTTGGGCGTGGACGAGGCAGCGTTGGATGCGTGTTGTTGGCCAGCAGTGGTGGATGGCTGATTGGGCACCTTGTCCGCCGTCTGTGACTGCGATTAGTGGTGCGGCAATGGGGCGTAGGAGTTCGGTGTAGGCGGCGGTGGTTTCGTGTCTGGCCCAGGTCCAGTTGATGACGTGGGTTTTACTGGCTGCGATCAGGAGGCATCCGGACTTTAGATAGGTCGCGTCGAGGAAGATTTGGTCATGGATGCGGAATGAGTCGATGGTGGGTGTGGGGATGATCCACCAGCACCATCGGAATCGGTGGTGCATGGTTTGCCTGGTTACGCCATGGTGTGCGGCGAAGGTGGTTAGAGATTGGGTGCCGGTGGCCCATTGGATGAACAAAGCCATGGTGGCGGTGTTTTTGTTGTGGGTTTGGGTGTTGCGGGTAAAGGAGTGTCCGCAGTGGGTGCAGCGCCAACGGGTGGTTGATTTGCTGGTGGTGCCGTTTTTCTTTGTGTTGTTGCCGCATAGTGGGCAGCTGGGGCGGTTGGTGGTCATCCTTTAATCCAACCGGTGTGCGGTTAGCACAAATGTGGCCGGAGGTGCGGGATGGTGTGGGTAATAGCTTTCGGGGAGCTATTCTTTGGTGATTTGTGGTGTGTGGTCTGGGGTTATGGTGGCATGCGGACACACTTTTCTTTACTTAACCCTCTAGCACGGCACGTCCACCGCAGCGATGCGGTGGGGTTGGATCGTGAGGCTCTCCCCGGTGGATTCGAGCACCGCGGAGATGGTGGAGGGGGTCATCATCACGATGGAGATCCAGTCATGGCTGGTGGCACCCGCATAGTCCACGTAGTGCAGGCGCACCTGTGTGCCCGCGGTATAGGCGCGGCGCAGCTCGGACATGATCTCCCGCGGCGAGCGGAAGGTCCGGGTGTCCGAGGCCTTCGTGCCGTCCGCCGGGTCCACGGCGATGGCCTGGTCGTGGGCGCGGCGAAAACCCTCCACGGCGCCGTCGATCTCCGAGGCGATCTCGGTGGAGTCCCCAGTGATGTCCATGATGTTGCGCTGGGGAGTATCCACGCGAGACGGGACACGAGCCGAGTGGGGTTCGGTGGCGGAGCCCTGCTGGAATGCCCTGGTGGCGTCGTCAATCAAATACCGCAGGGACTGGGGAACGGACGAGAGACCGCCGGGGGACATGCGATCCAGGAAGGCCTCGATGTCCTTCCATGGGGCGTCATAGCGCTTCGGCCCGATCAGGCTGAATACGTCGCCTTCGCGGCCGTCCTCGCGCACCAGGGTGGCGGTGAGCCCCAGACGGCGGCGAGACTGCAGGTCGGAGGTCATGCGGAACACCGGGGCAGGCAGCAGGTGAACCTCGTCGTAAATGATTAAGCCCCAGTCGCGGGAGTCGAACAGCTCCAGCGCCCGGTATTCGCCCTTCGACTTGCGCGTGACCACTTGGTAGGTGGCGATGGTCACGGGGCGGATCTCCTTCTTCTCTCCGGAGTATTCGCCGATTTCATCCTCCGTCAGGGAGGTGCGGCGCACTAGCTCGTCCTTCCACTGCCTGCCCGCGACGGTGTTCGTCACCAGGATCAGGGTGGTGGCCTTTGCCTTGGCCATCGAGGCCGCGCCGACCATCGTCTTGCCCGCACCACATGGCAGCACTACCACGCCCGAGCCGCCTTCCCAGAAGCTATCGGCCGCCATCTCCTGGTAGTCGCGCAGCTGCCATTCTTCGTGTTCCTGCGACAGCTCGATGGGGTGTGCCTCGCCGTCGACGTATCCCGCCAGGTCCTCTGCGGGCCAGCCGACCTTCAGCAGTTCCTGCTTGAGCCTGCCGCGCTCGGAAGGGTGCACAACGATCGAGTCCTCGTCGATCTCTGCGCCCAACATGGGCTTGATCTTTTTGTGACGCCGGATCTCCGTCAGCACAGCCCTGTCCGTCGTCTCTAGCACGAGCCCGTGCGCTGGGTGCTTGATGAGCTTCAGCCGCCCGTAGCGATCCATCGTGTCGGCAATGTCGATGAGCAGCGGCTGCGGGGCGGGGAACCGCGAGTAGGTTTCCAGCACGTCCATGATCTGCTCCGCGTCGTGCCCTGCCGCGCGGGCGTTCCACAGCGCCAGCGGGGTGATGCGGTAGGTGTGCACGTGCTCCGGCGCGCGCTCCAGCTCCGCGAACGGTGCCAGCGCGGTGCGCGCCTCCTGCGCCTGTTCGTGGTCGATTTCCAGCAGCACGGTCTTATCCGACTGCACAATGAGCGGTCCGTTTCCAATGCCCACGCTGTGTGTCACTTCCTTTTTGTTTATCGACGCCACCGCGACGGTGTTGCTCAAGCCAAAGACATCATTTTACGCTGCAGTGGTGCGAACTCGTGCTCCACTATGCTGAGACCCATGATTGCTCAGACGGGAAATCTGCGCCAATGGCAGTATTTCGTGGCTTTAGCGGAGACCGGTAGTTTTACAGCGGCGGCAGCGCGACTGGGAGTGAGTCAGCCGCCTGTCTCCAATGCCATTAAGCGCTTAGAAGCTGGTGTAGGTACACCGCTATTTATCCGAGGGGCGGGGGAAGTGAAACTAACCGAGGCAGGGTTGACCTTGCTTCCATATGCCCGGGTGATTAATCGCGATCTTCAGACTATGCATTCGATGATTGACGGTATCCGAAGTGGTGCGCAAAGCGGGTTTCGTTTGGCCATCAGTAGTGCGCTTCCAAGCGAGATAGGATCGCGTATTGCAGCAAAGGCACAGCAGCATGATGGAGTAGTTTTGTCGTCACTGCCTTCTGTTGAGATTCTTGCCCGTGTTGAAGAAGGCGCTATTCATGCGGGGCTTGTTCAAGCTCCGGTTCCCTTGGGTACTCACCGCAGTGCGAGGCAGTTTTCTCTGTCACGTGATCTAGTGGTGCCGCCGGGGTATTCAAGGTTGGATAAGACCTTGTCTCAATTGAATCTGCTGGTGGAGAACCTGAATGACAATTCAAGTGCAGCCAGTGGTTTGGCGAGAGAGCTATTTCGGTCGGGTGTGTCTTGCGAAATTAATGATTCAGAGGATGCTCTAGGTAGGGGCTTATTGATTGGAAGAGGGGAGGGGATGTCTTTGGTATTTCGCGGTTTTCACCAGTTTGACAATGCTATTGAGCTTCCTTCCCGTTTCGATTTTTCCGTGGATGTAGTGGTTCGCCGAGGTGGGATGGACAATGGCGCCGAGGCCATGGCGGTCGCCGAAAGAATTTGTCGAAGGATTAACCAATGACTGCACGGATGGAGATGGCCCTGGAAAACGTGTTGATGCGGTCGGGGTGTGAGGGATGGTGGTGTGCATCGCGACTGCACGATGGGGTGACTATCGGACGCAAACAAGACGAGAAAATTACGGTGGCATCCTTATATAAAATCCGGCTCCTCCACCTCACTTTGGAAGCGATTCAACGAGGTGATCTGGATCCTCGTCTTCGTGTTGACGTTGCACCGTCCAAAGGAACTTACGAAGGGTATGGGTTCGCTGCCTTTGATGACGCAGTGAACGTGAGTCTCCGAGACTTAATGAAACAAGTCGCATCGGTGTCAGATAACGTGGCCGCCCACGAGATTTTGCGTCTACTGCCTGCGTGGGCTCGAGAAGCATTTCTTAAACGGTTTCCACCTCATTATGACTTGCAAGATCGGAATAGCTTAGTGACGGCGGAGAAACAATTGCGTCAATATGTTCAATCCCAAGGGGGGAGTAGTACAGATATAGCGTTTTCTGCAGTCTCTTCGTTGGCGGAAATAACTAATGACTTGGAACAGGTTTGGAAAGACGATAGTGCAGCGGTACGTCGATCTATGTGTGAACTCTTGGGGTTGCAGGTGTGGCGTCACCGTGTTCCTTCAGGCTTTCCTCCAAGCGGCGTTGATATCTATGGAAAAACGGGCACTGTAGGACTTCTCCATGGTGAAGCTTCGATTATCCAGGTTGAGGGCGAGGAGCCCATTGTGGTGTCCATCATGCTGAAACAGGTGGTGCCAGAACAAGCAATGAGTACTCACGATGGTGCTATTGGCGAAGTGGCTAGACTGCTCGTGGACGCTCTTCGTTAGAATTTCTGCCACTTGAATACACACTTCTACCATCGCCTATATGTGAATGAAATGAGACAATTGCATTATGTGATATTGGTGGCATCCAATGCGTCTCACTTAACGTCACTCCCATGATGACTAAGCACAATCGTTTCCGTCAGTCGGTGATTGCACTCTGTTCGCTCTCCGCAGTGATGTTGAGCAGCTGTTCAGCTCTACCGTGGGAATCAGACTCAGACGTATTTCTCAAAGCTTTCAACGCGGGAGATGACAGCAAGGCTGCACGGTATCTGGATCATCCAGACCCGGAGCGCGCCCTTCATGAATTTCGGCAGTCACTTCATGGTGTGAAGGTCAACATCGAAAAATCTGATATTTCCAATGGAAAGCAGAATACTCATGTGACTTGGTCCAAAGATGGTGTGGAGTTGGAGAGCAATGGTCGGCTCGTCCTTAGTGGACAGGATGGTAAGCCTCAATGGTTGCCTTCGATCTTCGAAGCTCAGTTGAGCGATGATTCCGCACTCTTTTTTGCTGAAGATAAACAGTACGATCTTCCAATTAAAGATCGCTTGGGCAATGAATATATGACCTGGACGAAAGTTATTCAGGTACGAGGTCGCAAAGATATAGCCTCTAGAGCGCAGGAATTGGCCCAGATTTTTGCACCAGTGTCTCCCACAACGACTAAGGAGTGGATCGAGCAGACCTTGGGAGAGTCTCAGGATGAAGACACCGTGCTCCTCACTTTGAGGCAGGAAGAATTCCGGAAGATACAAGAGCAACTTAGGACCTTTGAGGGAATTTCCACTGTGGAGCAGGGGCGTCTCTTAAGCGTGTCCAAAACTCTTAACTCTCCGCTGGATGCTGAATTGAACAAATATTGGGAGTCAGTGCTCGATGCTAATTCAGGATGGTCGATACGCGCTGAGAGTTCACAAGGTATGACGACGGTAGCCTCTGAGCCGCCTCGCCGAGTTCAGCCAATCGCAACCACTCTGGATAACACACTGCAAAGCGCAGCAAAACAAGCAGTGGACAGTGAGCAACGTGCCGCAGTTCTAGTCGTGCTCAATCCTAGAACAGGAGGTGTCCTTGCCGTTGCACAAAATGACAAGGCAAATAACCAAGGGCCAATCGCACTCACCGGGCTATTCCCACCGGGATCGACGTTCAAAACTGTGACCACAGCGGCGGCACTAGAGGCAGGGGCAGTCAGCATGGATGAGGAACTACCTTGTCCTAGCAATATCACCGTCGCTGGACGCAAGATTCCCAACGATCATGACTTCGATCTAGGTAGCGTTCGACTGGAAGAAGCTTTCGCCCAATCATGTAACACAACCCAAGCGGTCATTTCGGATCGTTTGGGAGAAGATGATCTGCAACGGACTGCTTTAGAACTCGGAATTGGCTCCGACTTCGACGTACCAGGGATGACCACACTTACTGGTTCGGTGCCGCGGACACCGGCTGGACCTCCTCGTGTGGAGGCTTCTATTGGACAGGGCGAGGTTCTAGCTAGTCCATTTGGGATTGCGCTCATGCAATCGACTGTCGCTAACGGCGGCTTGCTTGTTCCTCCACAGCTCATTCAAGGCGAACAGACAGTAGTGAATAAACAGGCAGACCAGCATGTCAGCGATACAACTATTCAAAGCCTCCGGACGATGATGAAATCAACAATTGACCACGGTTCAGCTAGGTCGTTGAGTGATCTTAGTGCACTTGGCGGAAAGACTGGTACAGCAGAAATTGATGGCAAGCTTTCCAATGGCTGGTTCGCTGGAACGACAGGGGAATTGGCGATTGCGTCCCTTGTAATCGAAGGAGATTCTTCTCAGCCAGCTGTGGAAATGGCCGGGCGTTTCCTTCGCTCGCCGGATGTTCAGAAATTCTCTGGAATTCAATAAACTTGCGTCATAACCTCTAGCACGGGTTAAGTAAAGAAAAGTGTGTCTTTTCCGGGCGTGTTGCGGTTATTTGATCCAGCCTTTTTGGATGCCGAGGTTGTGTTGGTAGCTGGTGTCGATGGCGGTGTCGTATTCTGCTGGTGCACCGATGTCATTGGTAGTGGCTGTGGTGTTGTGGGTGATCAGGTCTGTTGCTGTGGAAAGTGCGTCTTGACCCCATCGTTGGTCCCTGGCGATCTTGACCGGATCGTCAGGGACTTCTGTATGTAGATACAGCCACCAATCCATCACTGTGCGTTGATGCGGTAGTGATAGTCCGCGGTGTCTGCGGGCTAGTTCTTTTATGGGGGCGTTGATGCCACCTTCGAGGCTGTTTGTTGTTGCTGCAAGGTTGTCGGGGTCGATGGTTGTTGGTGGGGGTTGCAGGTAGGTAAACAGCAGGTCTCTGCGGTGCAGAGATAGCAATGATTGATAGGCCGCTCGGACGCGTTGGTGGGTGTAGACCTTGGTGTAGGCGCCGGTAACGGGGTCTTTGATGGTGGTTTTCTCGTTCATCCATTCCCGGTAGGTGTGGTCGAATTCGTGCAGGTGGGCGACCCATGTGGATGCTTGGTCAAGGTCGGTGATGCGAGTGAGTTTCAGGGCTAGGCGGTAGAGGGTTTTGCCGGCATCGGTGCGGGGGTTGCTGGTGGTGTGGCGGCGGACTGTTCGTTGGGCGTGGACGAGGCAGCGTTGGATGCGTGTTGTTGGCCAGCAGTGGTGGATGGCTGATTGGGCACCTTGTCCGCCGTCTGTGACTGCGATTAGTGGTGCGGCAATGGGGCGTAGGAGTTCGGTGTAGGCGGCGGTGGTTTCGTGTCTGGCCCAGGTCCAGTTGATGACGTGGGTTTTACTGGCTGCGATCAGGAGGCATCCGGACTTTAGATAGGTCGCGTCGAGGAAGATTTGGTCATGGATGCGGAATGAGTCGATGGTGGGTGTGGGGATGATCCACCAGCACCATCGGAATCGGTGGTGCATGGTTTGCCTGGTTACGCCATGGTGTGCGGCGAAGGTGGTTAGAGATTGGGTGCCGGTGGCCCATTGGATGAACAAAGCCATGGTGGCGGTGTTTTTGTTGTGGGTTTGGGTGTTGCGGGTAAAGGAGTGTCCGCAGTGGGTGCAGCGCCAACGGGTGGTTGATTTGCTGGTGGTGCCGTTTTTCTTTGTGTTGTTGCCGCATAGTGGGCAGCTGGGGCGGTTGGTGGTCATCCTTTAATCCAACCGGTGTGCGGTTAGCACAAATGTGGCCGGAGGTGCGGGATGGTGTGGGTAATAGCTTTCGGGGAGCTATTCTTTGGTGATTTGTGGTGTGTGGTCTGGGGTTATGGTGGCATGCGGACACACTTTTCTTTACTTAACCCTACGTCACGCTCGTCTAGCCATCATCGGGCTGCCCATGCTCGCTTTCTTATGCGTAAATGGGTTAGCTAAGGTTTTCAAAAATAACAACCTCGATTCCAGCGCAGGCCTCTTCTTCTTTGAGCTTCCCCACGGCTGTCGTCGGTTTCATCTCAAGCGTCGTCACCCTCATAAAAGGCCAGCTCTAAACGGGCCCCTCATCCTCATGGCGGCATCGTACGTGGTGTCGGCCTAGGCCTCATTGCGTACCGCCTCTGGGCATCCAGGGGCAACTCCGCGGTCAATGGGCTTGACTTCCCCATCGCCTTTGCCCCGGGGCACCTCGTCGTGCTTATCGCCGTCATTTGGTACTACCGCACGAATCGGTAAACGGGCTGACAGTATCTTAGGCTCCGCCGCACTCGTCTAGCACCCGCTCAAGCGCGTCCTTTTCCGCCTCTGTCACCCACAGGCCGTAGGTGTGCTTGACGTTCACCTGCCTTATTACGTACTCGCACCGCCCGCGGGGCGGCAGCCACGTCGCGGCGTCGCCGTCGCGCTTGTGCCTGTTGAGGTCGCCGCGCACGGCAAGCAGGTTGGTCGGATCGTTGGCAAAGTTTCGTCGCTTCTCGTCATCCCACGCAAACGCACCCGTCTGCCAGGCGTTTGCCAGTGCCACCACGTGGTCAATCTCCACATCGCTGTGGCCGCGAACAAACTCCACGCTTTCTTCGCTGTATGGGTCCACCAACCTGCCCGATAACACCACGCACTCGTGGGTTCCCGGCTTGATGGTGACGTCATCGAGTTGGGCGCGCAAGATATCGTTGCGGGTATCGCAGCCGTTGTGCCCGCCGTCCACGGTGACATCGTCGGACCACCGCTGGCCAAACTTGTCCCGGGAGTACTGGTACATCCCGCCGGGGTTGTCCTTCTTCGGTGCCTTCCCCTTGACCTCAAGGGAGAGCAGCTCATCGCGGGCGGTGCTTACCGCAGTCACTCCAGTCACCTCAGTAACCGCGGTCCCGTCAGTAACGCCTACGTCGCCGACGCGGCGGTGCTGCGACCACACCCCGTAGATGACGATGGCCACGATAATTACAAGAGCCACAAGGCTCGCCCGTTTGGTCATCGTGTGGGTTCTCCTTTCCTCCCTTCACCGTAGCTGCCGTGGTTCTGTCTCTTATACACATCTGACGCTGCCGACGAATAGAGAGGTGTAGATC
>ERZ1031348.36-NODE-36-length-12777-cov-4.308442_pt1 | contig 12777 bp, 10 predicted proteins | sample MGYA00517286_ERZ1031348 | MGnify/ENA primary metagenome ERZ1031348 (study PRJEB33718, sample SAMN03159852) | human skin metagenome | collected 2014-02-25 | study: EMG produced TPA metagenomics assembly of the PRJNA266117 data set (Human skin bacterial metagenome and... | reverse complement strand
GGCTCGGGGGAGGCTGTGAACAGACGCCGCGGGGACGGCGTGGTGTGGCCCCGGCTGCCGCGCTGAGGCAGCGGTGGCCTCACATCGCGTGCACGCTCGGACCGGCGAGGAAGCGGGCGGTTTTCGGCCAGCGCATCTATCTCATCGCTGGCATCACCGTAGAGATCGTCGTCCTCGGCGGATAAATCTCCACCGCCTGCGGAGCCGAATCCCAGGTAGTTCCACAGTTCCGTGGCGAAATCCTTCACGGTGGTTCCCGTTGCCACAACGGCACCGTAGATGACGGCGAGGATAAGCAGCGGCATGGCGATGTAGCGGGAGAAACCGAGCGCCAGCGGCTGGCCCACGATGAGCCCCACGGCGCCACCCGCTTCAATGCGGCCGGGCCAATCACCCGGCAGCCCAGCAAAAATGTGGAGGATCCCGAGGACACAGGCGACGATGATGGTGCCGCCGAGGGCGATCTCCTTCCGTCTCTCAAACGTCACCTGCTTGCCCGAAAACAGGATCCACGCCAGGGCGACGAGTGCGATGGGAAGAAGCCACCGGGCGGCACCGATGACGGAGCCGACCCCTACCGAGATCCACTCCCCCACCGGTCCGGCGAGGTTGAACCACACTGCGGCGGCAAGGACTACGGCGAGGCCCAACAGCGTCAGCGCAATGCCGTCGGAGCTCGGTGTGGGCTCGCTGTCGCGTGCGCTGGCTCGCGGGGCGGGATCGCCCCGTTCTGGAGTGGGCGTAGTGTCGGCCTCCTCTACAGGTTCAGGAGAGTTCTTTCTTCTTCTCAGTCGCCGCGGGGGGCGCTGAGGTTCTTCCTCATCGAGGGCGAAATCGTCTTCCTCGTTCCAGAAATCGTCCTCCTCAAACTCCTCGGGGTTCGGCTTCGGGCTTGCGATGGAGCGCACGATGTTGGCGGAGCCGTGCGCCACGGCGCTCAGCAGCGTGCTCACGCCCTTGGCGGTGGCACGGGTGGCGCTGCCCGTCCTTTCGCCGGCCGTATCGGCGGCGCGGAAAGCAGAGGAACGCGGGTGCGTACGAGAGTCCCCGGCGGGTCTACGAGTAGACGGGCCGGTTTCTGCCTTCTTTCTACGGTTTGCAGAGGAGTTACGCACAGTCATGTAAGTAACAATAACCCCTCATGCAACATTTTTCACACAGGCAACGCCGTGTAAGAGCGGAAATTACCGTGACTTAATGAGTCCCCGGTACACGTTCCTCCCAAAGGCCCACATGAAGATCTCGCCCACCGGGCCGCTGACACGGAGAACATCGCTGCCGTTTTCCGCCACGCCGTGCTTGTCAGCCGCCACGAAGCGGCCAAAGCCGGTGGGCTCCACCACAACCGGCACCGGCTGATCCTTGAGCAGCATCGGGGCCATCATCTTGAGCGAGGCGTAGAGTTCCTTTTCTTCGGACTCGTTGAGGGCGCGCGGGCCATTCCAGCCCTCCTGCGCGCGGAGCACGTCCTCGTGGTGGACGAAGTGCTCAGCCGTGTTCATCTGCGCCGGCACGGGCCACCGCGGGCCCTTGGCCCACTTCTTCACCACGCTCTCATACCCCCACGAGGCGACCTCACGGGACACGGTCTCCAGCCGGTCCTTGAACAGAGGGATGAAGATCCCCGCTGCAGCATCGAGCCGATTTTCGCGCACGTACAGGTGCACGGCCAGGTCCAGGGTTGTCCACCCCTCGCATAGCGTGGGCGCATCGGGCCCCACGGAAAGTAGTGTCTCGGCTAGACGGCGACGTTCCACTTCTGCAAATTTCATAGGACGAGTGTACCTCGCACATAGGCACAACGCCGGGGCCGTCCGCGCTCGAGCATCGCCCTCCGCGCCTTCGAAAGGCTAGCCCGATCAGGGATAGCCACCACAATCCGCGCGGCGAGAGCCCGCACTACAGGCTCCGCCGAAAGACCGCCTCATCACAACCGCCGCAATCAACTGAACACGATCAGACTCAGTCAGCGAATGAAACGGGCCAGCACCAACAACCACAACAACACACTCGCAAAGAGCTAGCGTTGCAACGACCCTCTGAACCTAAGCCTCTGAGCCTAAGCAAAAACCACCGCACGAAAGTGCGGCGGTGGTGGTTTTTGTTGTTACCTCGACTCGACGGTCTGGGCGACGTCGTCGTCATCGAGAGAATCGGTCTGGCTAGCCATCTGGACGACCGTGGGGACGATCATCGGGCTCCTCGACCACTTCTTCTCCGTGTACTTCCGGATCCTGCGGCGGAGCTGCTGAACCATACGGTAGGTATCGTTCTCGCCCTCGCCGGCAAGATCGAGCATGATGTTCTCCGCAAGCTCCGCGATCTCCGGCATCATGGACTTCGCGTCCTCGGAGAAGCCGCGAGCCTGGACCGTCGGACGCTCAAGGAGACGTCCGGACCGGTTATCGATCACGGCGGTGAGAGCGATAAGACCACTCTCCCCCAGCTCGGTGCGGTCGGCGAGCACGTGCTCACCCACGTCACCCATCGTCGTGCCGTCAACGTACAGGTGGCCGATCGGGATCTGACCAACAACCTGTGCGCGGCCGTCGACAAGGTCCACAACCACGCCGTTTTGTGCGAGCACAACACGCGAGGGATCGATGCCCGTGGAGATTGCCAGTTCCTTGTTGGCGCGCAGGTGACGCCACTCGCCGTGCACCGGCATCGCGTTGACCGGGCGGGCCGCATTGTAGATAAACAGCAACTCGCCGGCGTAGCCGTGGCCGGAGGTGTGCACCTGTGCATCGCGCGAGGTGACAACCGTGGCGCCGATCTGCGCCAGCATGTTGATCACGCCGAACACTGCCTCCTCGTTGCCGGGCACGAGGGAGGAACTCAGGATAATAAGGTCGCCGTCGCGCACCGTGATCTGGCGGTGCTCACGACGCGCCATCCTGGACAGCGCAGCCATGGGCTCACCCTGCGTACCAGTGGTGATGAGCATGACCTTGTGGGGCGCCATCTTCGCAGCCTCATCCATGGTGACAAAGGTGCCACGCGGGGCCTGCAAGTAGCCGAGCTTCTGCGCGATATCCATGTTGCGGATCATGGAGCGGCCGTTGAAAGCAACCTTGCGGCCAGCGGCCACGGCGGCATCCACAGCAGCCTGAACGCGGTACACGTTGGAGGCAAACGAGGCCAGGATGACCCTCTGCTTTGCACCCATCACGAGACGCTTGATGGTCGGTGCCACATCCGCCTCCGAGGCGGAAATACCCGGCGTGGTGGCGTTGGTGGAATCGCACATAAGCAGGTCAATGCCCTCATCACCGTACCGACTGATGGCCGGCAGGTCGGTCGGACGGCCGTCCGGAGGGGTCTGATCCAGCTTGATATCACCGGTGTGCAAAATCGTGCCTGCACCGGTCTTGAGAACAATGCCCAAGCAGTCCGGAATGGAGTGCCCCACGTTAAAGAAGCGAATGTTAAACGGTCCGCGGTCAACCTCAGAAAGCTCATTCACCTCAATGAGCTTCGGACGCTGGCGGTGCTCCTGGCACTTGGCCGAGATGAGCGCACACGTGAACTTGGACGCGAGGATGGGCAGGTCCGGCCGGTGACGCAGCAGGAACGGGATCGCCCCAATGTGGTCCTCGTGGCCGTGGGTGATAACCAGGGCTTCCACCTGGTCGAGGCGGTCCTCAATGTAAGAGAAGTCCGGCAGGATGAGGTCCACGCCCGGCTCGCCAGAGCTCGGGAACAAAACACCACAATCGACCAGCAGAATGCGGTTCTTGTACTCGAAGACGGTCATATTACGGCCGATCTCCGAGATGCCACCAAGGGCCACAATACGAAGCCCGTTCTTGGGGGCCTTCGGGGGCTCGGGCAGACGCTGGGTCAGATCCGCGCCCTGCATGGAGTGGACAACGTTGCGCCCGTGCTGCCGGCCCGACTTCTTGTTGTTGTTGGCTTTCGCGCCGTTGTTGTTGCGCGCGTTCTTGTTTTGTGCGGAGTTGTTAGACCCACCGTTGCCACGGTTGTGTGAGCTTGTGGCACGGCGGCTGTTACTCCGCTTCTTGGTAGCCGCCGAGGTGTCGACGTTCGAAGGAGCGTCGGCAGAGCCAGTCTTCCGCTCCGCGCGACGCCTCCGGTTGCGAGTTTCGGTCATATTTAAAGGAATCCACCCTTTTCTAGTTCCAAGCGGAGCTCCTCCACCTGCTCAGGTGTTGCTGCCACCTGTGGCAGGCGGGGGTCTCCCACTTCAATGCCCTGCAAACGCAGAGCAGCCTTACTTAGGCTGACACCCCCAAGTCGTGCTTGAGCGGCATACAGCGGTGCTAACGTGGCGTTAATTTCCCGTGCACGGGCGAGGTCGCCGGCCTCGAAGCTCGTTTTCAGTTCTCGTAGAAGCTGCGGTGCAATGTGGCCAGCAACGGAGATGAACCCACGTGCTCCCACCGCTAACCAGGGGAGATTGAGCGAATCATCACCGGAGTAGTACTCCAGTCCAGTCTCGGGAATGAGAGCTGCGGCGGATGCAAGATCGCCCTTTGCTTCCTTCATACCCTTGATTCGTGGGTGCTCGGCCAATGCCCGAATTGTATCCGGTTTAATGGGGATACCAGAGCGACCCGGAATATCATACAGGATAACCGGCAGATCTGTCGCATTGGCTACTGCAGTGAAGTGCTGCTTGAGGCCTTCCTGGCTCGGCTTGGAGTAGTACGGCGTAACAACGAGGAGCCCATCCGCCCCTGCCTTCGCTGACTCTTTTGCAAGCTCAATGGACGTGCGGGTGTTATTGGTCCCGGCCCCCGCGACGATGACTGCACGGTCCCCTACCTCATCCTTGACTGCCCGGATAAGCGCTACCTTTTCCTCAACAGTTGTTGTGGGCGACTCTCCCGTAGTCCCGTTGAGAACGAGCTCGTCGCACCCACCGTCAACCAGGTGTGCGGCCAGCTTTCGGCTCGCAGCCTCGTCGAAGTCGCCAGCGGAATCGAACGGAGTCACCATCGCTACGGCGACTGTTCCAAATGTGTTACTCATGAGCGCTCCTTAAATCTTGATAGTTCCTAGAAATCGGTTACGTACGGACTCGTTGCCATTTCGGATCCGTCCGACAGCGTGGCGACCTCAAAATCACCAAACACGACGGGACACTTCTTAGCCAGTATTTTTAAACATTCCACCGCCAAAGTGCGGATTTCCTTATCGGCGTGTTCCGTCGCCCGCATCCCGATAAAGTGCCGCCACGCGCGCAGGTTTCCGGTGACGACGATGCGGGACTCGGTCGCGTTGGGCAGCACCGCACGGGCAGCCTGGCGCGCCTGCTTCATCCTCAGCAACGCGTTGGGCTCGTCGGCAAGCTTCTCCTCCAGCGAAGACAAGATCTCCTCAAAGGCAAAGCGCGTGTCATCCACGGTGCGCATGAAGAGCCTCTCCAGCTCCTCGTCGCCCGCGATCTCCGCGGGGACAACAACCTCCGTCTCCCCCGGGTGTACGTAGCGCTGCGAGAGCTGCGAGAACGAGAAGTGCCTGTGCCGGACCAGCTCGTGCGTTGCCGAGCGCGAGATACCACGCACGTACATCGTCGCCGAAGCATGTTCAAGCAAGGACAGGTGGCCTACCTCCATGATGTGGCGAAGGTAGGCGGCGTTGGTGGCAGTACGGGGGTTTGGCTTGTCAAACGTTTCGTAGCAGGCGCGACCGGCGAATTCCACCAAGGCCTCGGGCGAATCCTCGGCATCCGTGGTCCACTCCACATCCTGCGGTGGATGGAACTCCGTCAGGGCGATAAGTTGCACTGAAAGGTCTGCGTGCTGGGCCATGTCCTACAGCCCCAGGTACTTGTCCAAGCCGACGGTGAGCCCCGGGTGCTGGGCAATGTTTCGCACGCCAACAAGCACGCCGGGGATAAAGCTTGTTCGGTCGTAGGAATCCTGCTTGATGGTGAGAGACTGGCCCTGCGTACCAAAGATGACCGTCTCGTGCGCGACGGCACCCGTCATGCGGATGGCGTGCACCGGAACGCCCTTGACATCGGCACCACGGGCACCGTCCAGGCTCTTTTCCGTCGCATCGGGCTCGCTCGTAGCCTCACGGCCGGCGGCGATCGCCTCGGCGGTGTGGATAGCCGTGCCGCTGGGGGCATCGAGCTTGTTCGGGTGATGCATCTCGATCACCTCGGCGGATTCGAAGAACCGGGCGGCCTGCTTGGCAAACACCATGGTGAGAACTGCTGAAATGGCGAAGTTCGGCGCAATGAGAACACCCTGGTTCTCCTTGCCCTCCAGCCAGGAGCTGACGGTAGCGATGCGGTCATCGTCGAAGCCGGTGGTGCCGATCACGGCGTTGATCCCGTTGTCGATGTAGAAGTGCAGGTTATCCATCACTACGGCGGGCGTGGTGAAATCCACTACGCCCTCTGCCCCCGCCTTGGTGAGCTCTTCCAGGGAATCGTCCCGGTCGACTGCTGCGACCAGCTCGAGATCCTCAGCCGCCTGGACGCCCTCCACAACTGCCTGGCCTACACGGCCGTGTGCACCTACAACTCCAACTTTCAACAAAGACATGGTCTACATCCTACTAGCTTCCATGGCCAGCCTGGTACAGCACAAGAAATGCCGCCACCTGGAAGCCAAGTGACGGCAGTGCAAGGAAGGCTACCGGTTAGGCAGCCAACGTTAAATTAGTGGCCATCGACGGGGATGAGGGAGATCTTGCCGCGGTTATCGATGTCCGCGATCTCCACCTCGACCTTTTCACCCACGTTGATAACGTCCTCCACCTTCTCGATGCGCTTCTTGCCACCGAGCTTGGAGATGTGGATCAGTCCGTCGCGTCCGGGCAGGATGGAGACGAACGCGCCGAAGTTGGCGATCTTCACCACGGTGCCGAGGAAGCGCTCGCCCACCTTGGGCATCTGCGGGTTGGCGATCGCGTTGATCTTCTCAATCGCGGCATCCGCAGCAGAACCGGTGGTGGCGGACACGTAAACGGTGCCGTCCTCCTCGATGGAGACATCCGCGCCGGTTTCCTCGGTGATGGAGTTGATGTTCTTCCCCTTCGGCCCGATGACCTCACCGATCTTGGATACCGGCACCTTGATGGAGGTGATCCGCGGAGCGAACTCACTCATCTCATCGGGGCCATCGATAACCTCAGCCATGGTGGAGAGGATCTCCATGCGGGCCTCGTGGGCCTGCTGCAAAGCTGCGGCGAGAACGTTGGACGGAATGCCGTCGAGCTTGGTATCGAGCTGCAGGGCGGTGACAATCTCGGAGGTACCGGCAACCTTGAAGTCCATGTCACCAAAGGCATCCTCGGCGCCGAGGATATCCGTCAGAGCGGTGTAATGCATCTTGCCGTCGATCTTGTCGGAGACAAGGCCCATAGCAATGCCAGCAACGGGCGCCTTGAGCGGGACGCCCGCGTTGAGCAGGGACAAGGTGGACGCACACACGGAGCCCATGGAGGTAGAGCCGTTAGAGCCCAGCGCCTCAGAGACCTGGCGGATGGCGTACGGGAACTCTTCCTTGGACGGAATGACCGGGACGAGGGCGCGCTCGGCGAGTGCGCCGTGGCCGATCTCGCGGCGTTTGGGGGAACCCACGCGGCCGGTCTCGCCGGTGGAGTACGGCGGGAAGTTGTAGTGGTGGATGTAACGCTTAGAGGTCACAGGGGTCAAAGAATCGATCTGCTGCTCCATCTTGAGCATATCCAGCGTAGTGACGCCGAGGATCTGGGTCTCGCCACGCTCGAACAGAGCGGAACCGTGGGCGCGCGGTACGAGCTCAACCTCAACGGAGAGGTCACGGATCTGCTTGACATCGCGACCGTCGATGCGGAAGCCCTCGGTGAGGATACGGTGGCGGACGATCTCCTTGGTCACCGCGTTGTAGGCGGCACGGATCTTCTTCTCTGCTCCCTCGTCCTCTTCCTCGAACTGGGGAAGAAGCTTGTCCACAATCTCGTCCATGTGCTCGGCCGTCGCGCCGTCGCGCTCCTGCTTGCCGGGGATGGACATGATCTCGCGGATCTTCTTGGAGGCGGACTTGCGCACTGCCTCGAGGATCTCGTCGGTGTAATCGGGGAAGATCGGGAATTCTTTCTTCTCCTTGGCGGCAAGCTTGCTCAGCTGATCCTGCGCGCGGCACAGGGTATCGATGAACGGCTTGGCGGCCTCGAGACCCTCAGCAACGACGGACTCGGTCGGTGCGGGAGCACCGTCGGACACCTTGTCCAGCACGCCGGCGGTGGCACCGGCCTCCACCATCATGATGGCAACGTCGTTCTTCTTCCCCTTCTTCACGCGACGGCCGGCGACGACCATCTCGAAGAGGGCGTCCTCGTGCTGCTGCGCGTTGGGGAAGGCGACCCACTGGCCGTCCTTGTGGTCCTCATCGGCGATGAGGGCCATGCGCACGCCGCCGACGGCACCGGACACGGGAAGGCCGGACAGCTGGGTTGCGGCCGACGCGGCGTTGATGGCGACCACGTCGTAAAACTCCTCGGGGTCAACGCTGAGCACCGTGATAACAACCTGGACCTCGTTGCGCAGGCCCTTTTGGAAGGTCGGGCGCAGCGGGCGGTCGATGAGACGGCAGGCGAGGATCGCGTCGGTGGAGGGGCGGCCCTCACGGCGGAAGAAGGAGCCAGGGATCTTGCCCTTGGCGTACATGCGCTCTTCCACATCAACTGTCAGCGGGAAGAAATCGAAGCCCTCGCGGGGGTTGTTGCTCGCCGTGGTGGTGGCGAGCATCATGGTGTCATCGTCAAGGTAGGCGGTGACGGAACCGTCCGCCTGGCGGGCTAGCTGGCCCGTCTCAAAGCGGATGGTGCGGGTACCAAAGTCACCGTTATCAATAGTGGCCGTGGCCTCAAAGGTGCCGACCTCTTGATCGACAAAAGTCTGTACATCGTTCATGTACGAGTTCACTCCTCGTATCCAGTAATCCTCTCGGGCAATCGTCGGTGCTGCCCTCATTAGCTTTCTTATGGTTTTCAGACCGCGAACCATTCTAGCAGGCAATTTACTCTGGCGCGAGAACCGCTTCCGGTGCCCTACCTCCGGTGTCCTTCTTCCGGTTCCCTTCCCGTGTCACGGTCCCGGAGACTGGGGCACCGCGATAGGGTAAGGGACATGAGGTTTTTGAATGGTTCCACCCCGCCCTACGAGCTGACCTACCACGACGTTTTCATGGTTCCCTCCCGCTCTGCGGTCGGTTCGCGAGGCAACGTTGACATCGCCACCACCGATGGTTCCGGCACCACGATCCCGCTGGTGGTGTCCAACATGACGGCCGTTGCCGGTCGCCGGATGGCGGAGACTGTCGCCCGCCGCGGTGGCATTGCGATCCTCCCCCAGGACGTTCCGTCCGACATCGCGGCGGAGACGATCCGTAAGGTCAAGGCCTCCCACACCGTCTTCGATACACCGATCACCGTCAAGCCCCACCACACGGTGGGCTACACCAAAAACTTGATCCACAAGCGCGCGCACGGCGCCGCCATCGTCGTCGATACCGATGGTCGCCCTGTGGGCCTCGTCACCGACAAGGACCTGGCCAACCGCGACAACTTCACACAGGTGCGCGCCATCATGTCGACGGAGCTCATGACGATTCCGGATTCCGTCAACCCCAAGGCTGCCTTTGGTTTGCTTGTCGACGCTTCCCGCAAGGTCGCCCCTGTCATCGACGGTGAGGGCATCCTCGTCGGCGTGTTGACCAGGCAGTCGGCGCTGCGCGCGACGCTCTACTCCCCCGCCGTGGATGAGGAGGGAAAGCTCCGCGTCGGCGTAGCCGTGGGTATCAACGGTGACCCGGCAGGGCGGGCGAGCGAGCTGGTGCGCGGTGGCGCGGACCTCGTTGTGGTGGACACAGCGCACGGTCACCAGGAAACCGCACTCCGGGCCGTCGACAAGGTAAGAAAGGCCCTGCCGGACGTCACGATTGTGGCCGGCAACGTCGTCACCGCCGACGGTGTTGCGGACCTCCTCGGTGCGGGCGCGAACATCGCCAAGGTGGGCGTGGGCCCGGGGGCGATGTGCACCACGCGCATGCAGACCGGCGTGGGCCGGCCGCAGTTTTCCGCCGTGCTCGAGTGCGCAGAGAAGGCCCGTGCGCTCGGCGGTCACGTGTGGGCCGACGGCGGGGTGCGCAACCCCCGCGACGTGGCGCTCGCACTAGCGGCCGGCGCGAGCAACGTCATGGTTGGGTCCCTCTTCGCCGGAACGTTCGAATCCCCCGGCGACCTTCACGTTGACAGCGAGGGGAACTGGTACAAGGAATCCTTCGGAATGGCGTCGAGCCGAGCCGTGAAAAACCGGAACGCCACCACCGACCCGTTCGAGCGGGCCCGCCGCAAGATGTTTGAGGAAGGCATCTCCACCGCGAAGATCACCGTGGACAAGAACAAGGGAGGCGTGGAGGACCTCATCGACCGGATGATTTCCGGCCTGCGCTCCTCCATGACGTACGCCGGCGCGGATAGCCTCGAATCGTTCCACGAGCGCGCCATCGTTGGCGTCCAGTCCGCCTCCGGCTTCCTCGAGGGGATGCCCCGGGCGAACGGACGCTAACCGCTACTGCGACGGCACCCTCCGCTTAGTCGTCCCCTTCAAAGGAGACGATGTCGCGCTCGCGGCGGTGCATGAGGGCCAGCGGGACGACGATGAGAGCCACGGCGAAACCGATGGCACCGCCAATCGCCGTGGCGAACGGAACTCCTGTGTTGAACCCGACACCGGTCCCCCACACCACGAGAAGTATGAGGAACACGAGGTTGACCTGCCACGGGTACGCAATCGCCCGTGGCATCGCAATCTTGCGCCTGTACCAGAAAAACGACAGCAGTTCCCCACCGACTACCGGCACCAAGAGCAACAACGACCACCACACCAGTTTCCCGGGTAACACCCAGCCCAGGATGGCCAGGCAGATCATGGTGATGGAATTTCTCACTTGCACCGCTACCGTCGATGCCTGGTGCACCACGAGGCGCTCGTATTCGTCGTCAACAGCCCTTTCATATTGGGCGACGAGCCGATCTCCAAGATTCATTATTTCGCATCCTTTCCACCAAAGATGACTTCCACCGATTGCTTCAACACGTCACAAATGTCCAGCGCAAGATGCACGGACGGAGAGTAGTTACCGCGCTCAATATTCGCGATAGTCTGTCGCGACACGCCCACTTTCTCAGCGAGTTCCGCCTGCGTCAGCTCTTCCCACCGCCGGTATTTGCGCACCAAGTTTGGTCTAGTTTCACCCAATTTCTTCCCGCCTTGTCTTCTCTCTCCTATACCGGATGATCGCCGCCAGTAGCGTTGCAGCCATCGCCACAAGGGCCACAGCCGGTATCCGCTCCTAAGCGTCACGCGCACCAGGCGCACATAAGCAACAAGAAGGAACGCGGTGGAACCATGCTTCTCTCGATGCCATAGGAAAATCTCCTTATACAGGGAAATAAATTTACAATTCATATTGTATAGTTTCCTTTCCTTTACGGCAAGCGTTGTAGACCAGACACCCATTAAACCAGACCCCAATTCTTGCCATACGTGAGCACTGACAGTGCCTCCGCACCACGATGGACGCGCCCCACGTTTGAAGGGCAAACGAGGGCGCGCGGTTTGTATTCCTTGCCTATTCCTTGGTGTAGCCCTCGCTCTGGATACGGAACAGCTCGGCGTAGAGACCGTCCTGATGAATGAGCTGCACATGTGAACCGACTTCTGCTACATCACCGTTGTCAAGCACCACAATCGTGTCAGCGAGGAACGAGGTGGGCAGCCTGTGGCTAATGATGACGGTGATACCGCCGTAGGTGGCATTATCCCGCGCGATCTTTTGGTAGCTGGAAAACAAGCGCTTCTCAGACTCCGGGTCAAGTGCCGATGTGGGCTCATCGAGCACGGTGAGCAGCGGAGACGGCCGCGCGTACCCGCGAGCGAGCGCCACCTTTTGCCATTGTCCACCGGAGAGTTCTTGGCCTTTACCAAGCGATCCGAGGCGAGTGGCAAATCCCTCCGGCAGCGCCTCGCAAAGGTCCCCCACGTTGGCTCGATCTAACGCGTTCCGCGCTGCATCCTCATCGCCAAACTTCGTTCCGAGCCCAAGAGTGACGGCCTCCACCGCAGTCATCTGTGGTTTGAGAAAGTCCTGCAGTACGGCCGACGTGGCACTGTTCCATCCGTCGATTGTGGTGAGCTCCCGCCCATCGACCTTGATGGAGCCCTCGTAATCAATCAACCCCAGAAGACACTGCGCGAGCGTAGACTTCCCGGCACCGTTTTCACCCACAACCGCCAGCACACTCCCAGCGGGAATGTGGAGGTTCACCTTGTTGAGTGCCGGTGAGGTTTGACCCGCATAGGTCACGGTGAGGCCTTGGATATCGATTCCCTGGTTAAGTTCCGCCGGCACGGGAACCTGGTCCTCAGGCGCTTTCTGCTCGAGTCCGGTGTTGATAAACTCCCGCAGCCACAGGAATCGATCGACAGTGTGGACACTCGATCCAAGCGCAGTGACGGACATCAAGATCATCGCCAGCGAGTTGGTTAGCTTGGGCACAAACGCGATCGCGGCTGTGAGCGCTTCGATCGAGACCGTACCATGAATCGTGTCGCGTCCCATGCTCACAAGAACCGCTGCCGCAACCACGTAGAAAACAATGCCGGAGCTGACCCCGTTTGTGTGGACACCCTGATTCCCGGCTTGTTGGGTCGGGGGAAAGGTAGTCTACTGTCATGCCCCGTAGAAGTTTTTCGGAGGAGTTCAAACGTGATGCGGTTGCGATGTATGAGAACAATCCCGATGTGTCGAT
>ERZ1031348.35-NODE-35-length-12856-cov-5.432232_pt1 | contig 12856 bp, 9 predicted proteins | sample MGYA00517286_ERZ1031348 | MGnify/ENA primary metagenome ERZ1031348 (study PRJEB33718, sample SAMN03159852) | human skin metagenome | collected 2014-02-25 | study: EMG produced TPA metagenomics assembly of the PRJNA266117 data set (Human skin bacterial metagenome and... | reverse complement strand
ACGGCATACGAGATCAGCCTCGGTCCGTGGGCTCGGAGATGTGTATAAGAGACAGGGAGACCCCACGGTGGAAGAAGGGCGACCTCCTCCTCCTCGGCTCAACCCCCATTGGCACCCTCGAGCGCGTGTTCGTGGGCTCCACCGCCGGCGAGATCCTCCGCAACATCAAAACCCCCGCGATCGTCATCCCGGCGGGGAAATCCGAATAGGACGCGGCTTGCGCGCCGTAGCCGTCCGCGGCTTGCGCGGACGGCTACGATAGGGGAGAACAGAAAGGGGTACCGCGTGAAAGCACTCGTCACAGGCGCAACCGGGGGAGTAGGCCGGGCACTGCTCCCGCTGCTCGTTGAGAAAGGCTACGAGGTCTACGCCCAGTGGCACAGGCAGGAGCCTGCGGACGTGCCGGGCGTGACGTGGTTCCACGATGCGGACGGGTTCGGAGGTTTTGACGAACCCCTGGATGCCGCCATCTACCTCGCCGGCGTGTGCGACCTCAACAACCTCGAGGACACCACCCGCGACGAATGGGACCGCGCCTTCGACATCAACGTCACCCAACCCGCGCTCCTGACTAACAAGCTCCTGCCCGCCCTGCGCGCCGCCGGCGGCCACGTCATCTACGTCAACTCCGGCTCGGGTCTTACCGCCAAAGCGGGCTGGGGCACGTACTGCGCCTCCAAGTTCGCAGCCAAGGCCTGGTGCGACACGCTGCGCCAGGAGGAGCCCACCCTCCGCGTGACAAGCATCCACCCCGGGCGCATCAACACGCCCATGCAGCAAAAGATCGTGGCCGCCGAGGGCGGTACCTACGACGGCACGAAGTTCATCCAGCCAGAAACCGTCGCAAAGGCGATCATCGACGCCCTCACCATGACCCCCGACGCCACGCCGACGGAGATCATGATCCGGCCGCGTCCCAACGGTCACGATGGTCCCACCACCGTGGCCCGCCACAAGGAACCGCACGAGGGGCGGAAGTGACGCCGCGATGAAGAAGAAGCCGCGCTACACAGAGCTCGACTACGAGTTCGATCCGCTTCTGCGCCTCGAACGACGCCACAAGAGTTCCGTCCAAGCCGTCGTCTGGGGATTCACCGTCCCTATCCTCACCATCATCACCGGCTTCCTCGTCGCCGTCATCGCCCGCGCGAACGGCGGCCCGCTGTGCGACGCGGGACTTGCCAGCTGGCTGTGCACCCGCTGGGCGGAGATCGCCATCTGCGTCGCCCCGCTCATCGTCTCCTTCGGCGGCCTCATCGGCGCCGGCATCCAGTGCTACATCAAGTTCAAGACCTACAACCGCTGGTGGCCCTGGCTCGCCGTCATGTGGGTCCTCATCCCCTTCACCATGGGGTGGATGACGTCATTCGGGACGATTGCGATTATTGGGCGGGGGTAGGGGTCCGAATCCATTGAGGCCCTATGCCGATGATCCCGAAACTTCCTACCGCTTCCTTCCCGCATTTAACAACCCTGAATTGGGGTAGAGACTACAGATTCAGATGTTCTTCAGGGAGTAAATACCTGGCCCCTTTTTTTTGGGGGACGATTCGCAACAAATTACACCACAGTGTTGCTTAAGGATCGTGGCCTACGGGCAGAATCTGAAACCTATTTTTCCTAGCAGGAAAAGGCGGGGTTACCGGGACATTGGCACTTTTCAGGGCGACTTGAAAAAGAAGGTAGAGCCGCGGCCGGTTTCCGATGGCGTCGCCATCAGCGCGCCCTTCGGTTTCGTATGGGACGAGGTGCCTGAAGACATACGCGAAACGCTAATCACCTTGGCTGAAGATGTACACTATCTAGGGGAAAGCCACAGTGTAGTCGTGTTATTTCCGGGCCAAATCGAGCCAAATCTGTTGCTTTCGCCTACTGCGAATTACTTCACTCCGGATGCACATTCGCGGACCGTACCTACAGAAGGTCGAACAGATGCGCTCATCGAAGCCTACGAGAAACAGTACGGGAATAAGTCCACGCCGAAATCCCAATACAGATTCACGAAGACACAAGCGCCAAAAAGTGAAGTTCCAACTGAGGAATACACCGTGGAAGCATGGTATGAAAAGGTTGAGCCACCAATGCCTGACGATGCGCCGTGGAACATTGCCTACTTGTTTTCGCTGGATAAATCCGTTGCTCGACATGACAGGGTCGCCCTGTGCACACGCATGCATAAAGCGCTCATTGCTCGGCTCGGATATGGTGCAGCACCAGTGATTACCGGGAAATACAGTGATACGGTTCAGCCACCAGCTAACCGGTTGGCCATTCAGTATCTCTCTTCCGAACTTTCGCAATTGCTAGGTCTACTCGGTCCGCATTTGGCGCTTTTCGTTCCAACTGGTACTGCACCGTCGGAACTCGAACAGATCCGCAAAGCACTTGATATTTCTCAGTTATGGACGAAGACTCTGGGGAAAATCACTATCTCTTTCATCGGTTCTACCCGATCCGCCTCCCATTTCTGGCCAACGCCCAAACCCGGATGCTTACGCCTTTGGGAGACAGAAATGCCTATTGTTCCTGAAACTCGGAAAATCAAAACAGGTACCCGGAAATGGACTCTCGGTGACTCAGCTCTGCTTTCCGCAGGATTTGTCTGGAGGGAGCGATTTAACGCTGAAGGGACTAAACAAGAACAATACCGCTCCCTGCGCGACCAAGTAGAGGCACAGGGAATGCGGGTGCTGTCTACGCGTCTTGTTACTCGAAGGGTGCAAGACTATGTCCACCACACGCACCACAGTGTCCCTGTTCAGCCGTACCACACCACGTTGGACCTCGGTAGCCTTGCGAATCCACAAGCAGTAGTCATGCTTGGACAGTCGCGTCATTTGGGTTCAGGGCTGCTAAAGCCCATCGACGTTGATCTTGATTCCATTGAGTTATTTGGAGGTACAAAATGACCGATCAAACAACACTGTCTCTGGAAGACTTTGATACGTTTTTCGCCGCGCTCAATGGCGGACATCATCCCTTTAGCTGGCAGCGTAGCCTGCTACACCACCTCATAGAGAATGGACGGTGGCCGGATCAGATTTCCGCACCCACCGGGGCTGGAAAATCTTCCGTGGTGGACATTCATATTTTCGCCAATGCCCTCCACTCAGTTGGAATTGCGCCACGCTTACCTCGTCGTTTACATGCCGTAGTGAATCGGCGTGGCCTCGTTGATAGTCAGTATCAGCATGCCCAAGACATTCAACGGGCGCTGAACCAGAGCCTGGATGATCCGCATGCTCCAGAAGTACTGAGAAAGGTAGCCAACGCACTCCAACGGTTGGGTGTTGGCCCGGAGACCCAGCCGCTCATCGTGTCTGTACTTCGCGGTGGCTTGTCCACGCGAAACTTACCAGTTTGCGACCTTTCAAGCTGCGCTGTCATCGCGTCAACTCCCGATATGTGGGGTTCACGAGCCCTGTTCCGTGGGTATGGTTCGACCTACTACGCCCGACCCCGCGAAGCAACCCTGATGACCAGCGATTCCGTTTTGATCCTTGATGAGGCCCAGTTGAACCAGCAACTGCTTAAAACTGCGCGCAGGATCCGAGAAATCCAGCTTGGAGGTGCCCAGACTGGTATTCCACAACTCCAAGTTGTGGAAACTACGGCTACGCCTTCAACGAGTGCTGACTCCTTACAGTCGATTTCCGTACGACCAAATTCCTTTGAGGCTGGTCGCGATGAAGCCCTTTCGAACCGCCTCAGCGCTACCAAGCAGATCCATCACGAAAAGCTTCCGAATTGGAAAGGGGACAAAGGGAATGCCTCGGTAATCAAAGCCTCGGTCGAAAGAATCAAATCGTGGCTTTCAACTCCCACTAGAACGGGGACTATTGGCTGCATCGTTAACCATGTTGATACTGCCCTCAAAATCACAACTGCTCTACGTAAAGAGAAGACAAGAGTTGTGGTATTGGTGGGCCCCATGCGGCCATTTGATCTCCAGAAACTGGATGCAGATTATCCTGGCCTTCTCACAACGCAAGGTAATGACGACATCGATGTCATAGTTGCAACCCAAACCTTGGAAGTAGGAGTTGATGTTGATTTCCAACACCTGGTGACAGAGTTGGCTCCCGCAACATCAATCCAACAGCGCATAGGACGGCTAAACCGCCTGGGAAGGTACAACGATTCCGAACTGGTCATCCTCGAGCCATCTACCGATGCGCATATCAAAGACAACGGTAACTATTTACCGTATAAAAGCGAAGATCTGTCCACTGGACTTCGTTGGCTTAACGGTTTTGCTGAGGGAACGAATATAAACCCGGCGTGCTTGTTAGCGCATCCCGCCCCGATCTCTAAACCCCAACGCCTGTTGTATCAGCGCCTAGAGTTTCGCGATATCGAATTACTTGCGAAGAGCTCAGAAAAGCGAGAACACCCGTTTGATTTGGATTTATGGCTTCACGATTCCTTGGAAGCTGAGCCCCCTAGCGCTGGAGTCGCAGTACGGTATGGGTTGCCGCAAAACCAGGAGGCTGCAATTGAATTGCTTAACCAAGTGCCACCTCGAGCAGTGGAGGTTTTCCCCGCCGCCATTTTCACAGTGCGAGCACTCTTAAGACAGCTGCAGACACTCAGCGAGGAACAAAAGATATACATTCCTCTCTTTATCTACCGTTCCGGAGAAGTGGGAATGATTTCTGAGCAAACGGTCATAGCACCGGGTGATGTGCTAATCGTTGGTGCCCGAATCCCAATAACCACAGAGAATGTGTTGACTCGAACCATTGTAGATAAGAAAGAGCCTGAACAAGTCCCATTTACTGATTCGGATATTTACGTGTACGGCCAGGACGCTTCCGTTCCTGACGAGATCTTTCGTTTGGCACATGAATTAACTCCAGAAGAGTTTATGGTTGCTTGGTACGAACGCTACCCGGCTGACCAGGGACGCAGCGTAGAGATTTCTGCAGCAGCAATAGAAGACCCGAAAGGAGATTTATCTCCCTGGATCCTGGTTCGCGATAAGTCTGTATTAAGGACCAACTCTGAGACAATCCAGGAATGGACCCCCTCCGGACTGCCCACTGTGGAAGAGCATCAGGATGCCGTCGCCCAGCGTACTAAGGAATTGTGCGCACGCCTCGGAGTTTGCCAAGAGCTTTCCGATCGTATTATCACGGCAAGTGCTCTCCACGACGAAGGCAAACGGGATCCCCGCTTTCAGCTCATGCTTGGAAACAGCCGAACAGATGTAGACCTAGCCAAAAGCAAGAAACGCAGTAAACAGGAGATTAGACGCGCCATCGCTGGTAGTGGCTTGCCCACAGGGTGGAGGCACGAACAGCTCTCCGCAGTGATCGCAGAAGATAAGCGGCGCAATGGCGATCAACGAATAGACAAATTGGTTGTACACATTGTGGGTACAAGCCATGGGCGTGGGCGAGACAACTTCCCGCAGGTAGGAGAACAAGTTTCCGCTGGCTCAGAAACCGCTAATCGCTTGTTCACCGAAGGACAATGGGAAAGCCAAGTTCGGTATTTGACGCGCACGCTCGGTGTCTACACGCTTGCACTTTGCGAGTCCTTGGAACGCGCCGCTGATGGACAAATTTCTGGAGAAGGACGATGAAATACGCTATCACAGTCGCCGGCGACATAACCTCAGGTTTATCGCACTTCGCACTTGCAGGGCTCAGTCTTATTGCAAGGTCATTGACGAGTAGCCGTGTTGTGACATATTGGAGTCAAGAATCCACGCCCAGGGGCATCCTCGAAATGGACGATGTCACTCCGCTGGAGCTCGCAAAGCGAATTCAATCGCTTTGCGACCAGTGGCTCAACGGATGGGCAGCAGTAAGGGTGAAATATGCAGGAGGTACGTTTTCTCCTTTCAGTCCTCGCTTCAAGCCGATCGATCCAAAAAAGGAACCCGAGGATTGGGTTACACACCAAAAATCACGCACCGCAGAATTGGATAAGCTGCTAGAAAATAACGACTCGCTTGCGCTCCAATTCATCCAGGCACTCGGTGAGGCTTCCTACTGGAGTTTTGACTCTAAACAAAAGCAGCCCAAACCTGACCGCGGGGCCTCTCGCTGGGAAATGAAGACTCGAAACGCAGGACAAGAATTTGTATCCAACCGGTTTTTCAAGTTTATGCAAGAAATTTCGGACTGGCCAGCAGAACAAATCCTTTCGGGAATTGAAGGCGAGACTGTCCATGATCCTTTCTATAATGCGAGCAAAGGTGAATCACGGACTGCCTCTGGCTTTACGCCACCCAGAAAGACCGACGTTGCCCTCGCATTTGTGGCGATACTTGGGATTTCGCAGTTCCCGATTAGTTACCAGGTGCGACAGGTATCTGTTACTCCAGGCGCCTTTCCTTCGAATTCGGAAGAGCACAAGCTAGCCGTTCTACCGGTTACCGCCAAACCTATAACGCCCGAGCGGTTTGAAAGCATTGTCATCTCAAGAGACTGGAGTCAAATTGTATCTTCATTTTCTACGGGACCCGAGACCACTCCTCTCGCCGAACAGGCGACTCTCGCATTGAAAACGGAGGGTGTGATTGCATGTGCGGCTTTCAACATTTATAGGACTAACAGCAAAGTTCCAGAAACTTATTTCGAGCAGGGGAAGATTCATCTGCTATGATCCGCGATGAGGATTTTCTCCCGATCAGCCTGGTTCTTCACTCCAGGTTTTGCGAGCGCAGAGCTTGGTTGGAAGCAAATGGCGAATCCACTTTTACCTACCAAATGGAAGCTGGAACAACGGCCCACCATGCCGTGGACACACCTGCTAACACCCGCTCCCACCGTGCAACTTCGCTTCCGCTGCGTTGCGAATCTCTGGGGATTGTAGGAAAAGCAGATGTTGTCGAGTTTTATGATGACAATCAAGTGGGCATTGTGGAGCACAAAGCAACGCCAGTACGTAGAAAAGCCGTAGTTACGCCGGCAAACCGGTTACAACTTGCGCTCCAACGTGTATGCCTGACTGACATGGGCTTCGATGTAATCGAGCAAGCAATCTACTTCACTGATCATCGGCGTAAAATCCAAATTGATCTCGACGACGCCGACATCCGAGATGCTCAGCAAGCAGTATCTAGTACCCGCGCAATCGTTGACAGTGAAAGTGCGCCCCCTCCGCTACTCAATGATGAAAGGTGTGCTCGCTGTTCTCATTACTCGGTTTGTCTTCCTGATGAGCACCATGGCGGACAAGTACGCCGACGAGTAAATGCTTCTGACCCTGACGGCCAGATGCTCCATCTCACTGTACAAGGATCACGCGCGAGTATTCGGAACGGCAGAGTAATAGTAGAAAAGGCCGGAGAACGGCTTGCTGACGCGCCTCTTGAACGTGTTCAGGGGGTAGTGGTTCACGGCAATGTGGACATCTCAAGCGCTTTGCACAGAAATTTCCTGTGGCACAACATTCCGGTGGTCTGGTGCTCAACTACCGGTCGAGTCTACGGCTATTCGTGTCCGACCGATGGGCCAAATGCCGCCGCCCGAGTGCAGCAACATGTATTAAGCAGTCGTGGGTGCTTACCGATTGCTCGCGGAATGGTGAACGCGAAAATAATGAACCAAGCTACCCTACTCCGGCGGAATGGTGATTCAGATCGCACAGTTCAGCTACTAATCGATGCTGGTGCTTGTTCTCTCAAAGCCGAAGATAACCGCCAATTATTCGGAATCGAAGGGGATGCGGCAGCTCTCTACTTTTCTGCTTTCTCTACGATGCTCAACAAGGCTCGAATCGACCAATTAGGGTGGACCTGGACTGGCAGGCGCGGACGAGGCGCTTCGGACCCAATCAACATTCTCTTGAACTACAGTTACGGGCTTCTCCGCGCTGAAGTGATACGCGCGCTACTGTCCAGTGGATTAGATCCACATGCTGGATTTTTGCACAGCAGTGGTAGGAACAAGCCTGCTTTAGCCCTTGACCTCATGGAGGAGTTTCGAGCTCCGGTGTCTGACTCTGTTGTAATATCTCTAATTAATCGACGAGAAATCAAAGATACCGATTTCACGCATATCCATGGAGTAGCTCGTCTGCGGGATACCGGCAGAAAGAAAATCATCAGAGCATTCGAACGCCGAATTCAAACCAGCATCAAGCACCCCCTCTTCGGCTACGACGCTACGTGGCGACGTGTCATAGAGATCCAAGCACGTATGATTCTCGGAGTTATTGACGGGACGCAGCCTTCCTATCAAGGAGTGAAAATTCGGTGAGAGAAGACGCGCGACGCACATTGATATGTTACGACATTATCAGCGACAGGCGGAGGACAAGGACTGCCAATCTTCTGTCTGAGTATGGCGACCGGGTGCAATATAGCGTGTTCGTAGTCGACATATCTCCGGCACGCTTACTTCAACTCAAGGATCGACTCAGCTCTATCATTGATAATGAGGAAGATTCCATCCTCTTTTGCGATCTCGGTCGTGTTGCTAAACTTTCCGAACACAAATTCGGCTACCTCGGCCGTTCTCGGGAGGTGACAGACAATGATGTCTTGATCCTCTAACGGCTATAGCCAGGTTCACCTCGATTTCCGAGCGTGTCGGTATCACGCGAAGCCCGGGTCACGCTCGTTGCAGCAAAATCGCTGTTCAAACCCGAAAATTCAACAGTGAAGGATGAAGATTCAATCCCGAATGCTATCATCTAAATTAGCGCTCGTTTTGTGCTGAAAAAACCCTGTTTATCGCCCTGCTTTTGCAGTGGCGGTCGCTGCTCTTTCGGGAGCAGCCTTTCATTGAGGGCAGCTACGGGGCGAATTCCGTCTATGTGAACTTGCGTCGCTGCTCTTTCGGGAGCAGCCTTTCATTGAGGGTGGATAGTTTCGGGGAGGGTGTGGCACAAGGTACACGTCGCTGCTCTTTCGGGAGCAGCCTTTCATTGAGGGCCGGCAACGTGTGGCGACTATTCGGACGCGCCTAACGTCGCTGCTCTTTCGGGAGCAGCCTTTCATTGAGGGTCGCTTCATCGACATGAAAGTCACCGCCCTGTACGGTCGCTGCTCTTTCGGGAGCAGCCTTTCATTGAGGGACCCCGCGTGTCAACCCAGATAGTCGGGCCTCCGAAGTCGCTGCTCTTTCGGGAGCAGCCTTTCATTGAGGGCTCAACGCACAGGAACAGTAGGGGGTGTAGACAGTGGTCGCTGCTCTTTCGGGAGCAGCCTTTCATTGAGGGAACGGGTGGGACGAGGACACCATCCGCCAAAACGCACGTCGCTGCTCTTTCGGGAGCAGCCTTTCATTGAGGGACGATTAGAAAGCTATGACGAAAACTCAGGTGCAGCGTCGCTGCTCTTTCGGGAGCAGCCTTTCATTGAGGGATTGGGCGGTTGCACCACCAGCAGGGTTCACCCGGTCGCTGCTCTTTCGGGAGCAGCCTTTCATTGAGGGATGCACTTCAGTGGCCAATTCATCTACTCAACCGAGTCGCTGCTCTTTCGGGAGCAGCCTTTCATTGAGGGTCAGATTCATCGACGAGGTGATGCACACGTTCCAGGTCGCTGCTCTTTCGGGAGCAGCCTTTCATTGAGGGCCGTGGGTGGGCGAGGCATGGACGCATCAGCGCTGGTCGCTGCTCTTTCGGGAGCAGCCTTTCATTGAGGGCCTAAATCCGTGCCGGTCAGGCCATGCAGGTGCGCGGTCGCTGCTCTTTCGGGAGCAGCCTTTCATTGAGGGATTGAGGAGATCAGGCAGGCTGAATCCGCCGACACCGGTCGCTGCTCTTTCGGGAGCAGCCTTTCATTGAGGGAAGACCGCACGGGGGTCCGCATGGCGGGTGCAGTGTCGCTGCTCTTTCGGGAGCAGCCTTTCATTGAGGGCAGGTTCAGGAGGATGGCACGTTGAAGGATGTCACGGTCGCTGCTCTTTCGGGAGCAGCCTTTCATTGAGGGTCCTTAGCTAGATATTCTTCTTCGCAAACGGACCCGTGTCGCTGCTCTTTCGGGAGCAGCCTTTCATTGAGGGCCCCCACCACCATGCCACTCACCACCTGGCAGGAAGGTCGCTGCTCTTTCGGGAGCAGCCTTTCATTGAGGGTTCCGCGGTGCCATCAGCGTCCTCGGCCGCCAACGCGGTCGCTGCTCTTTCGGGAGCAGCCTTTCATTGAGGGGCAAACTCAGAAAAAAACGTAGTAGCCACCATTGAAGAAGTCGCTGCTCTTTCGGGAGCAGCCTTTCATTGAGGGGGCCGCAACGTCATCACCTTCCCCCGGCAGGGGATCCTGTCGCTGCTCTTTCGGGAGCAGCCTTTCATTGAGGGATGAACACGCCAGCCCAGCTCATCCCCTACCGATGACGTCGCTGCTCTTTCGGGAGCAGCCTTTCATTGAGGGGCAAGCAGAAAAAGAAATCAGGCAGATACTCGACCAGCGTCGCTGCTCTTTCGGGAGCAGCCTTTCATTGAGGGTCATCTACGGCGTACAGGCACCCGTCCGAACCTAGGGTCGCTGCTCTTTCGGGAGCAGCCTTTCATTGAGGGATTAGCCACCGTAGGGAACTAGCGAACGTTTTACCGGGTCGCTGCGCTTTCGGGAGCAGCCTTTCATTGAGGGGCACCTTCTGGAGCGGCTCCTGCCACCATGGTTGCTCGGTCGCTGCTCTTTCGGGAGCAGCCTTTCATTGAGGGCGAGTCGCGCAACGCTCGGCCACGGGACCATCGGACGTCGCTGCTCTTTCGGGAGCAGCCTTTCATTGAGGGATGGTGATTTCGAACAGAGCAACGCAGGTGATTGAGGTCGCTGCTCTTTCGGGAGCAGCCTTTCATTGAGGGGCAGCCGACGCCTCCGATGTGGAACCGGAGCCGGGTCGCTGCTCTTTCGGGAGCAGCCTTTCATTGAGGGGTGGCTTGATACTACGGAGAAGCCACGTAGGGTTCGTGTCGCTGCTCTTTCGGGAGCAGCCTTTCATTGAGGGTCCGGGTCGGCTTTTGTTTTCCCGGATACGGGCACGTCGCTGCTCTTTCGGGAGCAGCCTTTCATTGAGGGGAATCTTACGCGGGACGAGGGTAAGCCCCCCAAGGTGTCGCTGCTCTTTCGGGAGCAGCCTTTCATTGAGGGCCAGCCGCAGACTAATGGTGACAGGTGGCATCCAAGGTCGCTGCTCTTTCGTGAGCAGCCTTTCATTGAGGGCGCGATAATCCATCTCATACTTTGCGGCGAACAATTCCATCGCTGCTCTCTAGGGAGCAACCTGTCACTGAGAACTATTTTCCCTGGTCGGGGATTGGGAGGCTTCTTTCGGCGCCCTGCGTGACCGCGACGTCACCGCCCATGGGCTGAGCCGTGGGGAAGCTCTGGGGAGGGGGAGGATGGGCGTCGAGAAGCGGAAAGAGGAGGAAGGCGTGGCCACGGTCGTTGAACAGGGTGTTCATACGCTAATGGGGGGCATCCACAGGTGGCGTGGGTTCTGCTCGCTAAGCCGGCGCGCGTCGATACTGTTTCAACCTTTGAGCTCAGCCTAGGATTCAGGCGCGGCCTTTACCTGCTACGTCACCTTCTGTGTAGTGCAAGGCGAGTTACTGGAGTAGGGACAGATCCCCCCTCCACGCTTCTCGTCAGATCAGCGCCACGCGAGAGGGGGGCATATTACTGTTCCGACTCGGTGGACGCGAGTTAGAGCACTAGTTTTGGCGTGCTAATCAGTGCGCGGCGGCAAGCCGTCGACACTTCACCAGGCCAAACCCTGACCACGAGTGCGCGACCGCGCACTAGTTAGATGTTGAAAAGTACTGGGACTTTCGGGCTTGTGATGAATTTGGTGTCGAAATTTTCGGCACCAAGTTTGGGTCGGTTTTGTGTTTGCCCTGGCGGGCAAGTGTGCTACCTATGTTTGGGTGCCGGTTTTTTCGGTTTGGGGTAAAAACTAGTGCGCGGTGGCGCGGATTGACGCACGCGGGAGGTTGGGGAGGGCGGTGCGACGGGGCGTCGAGAAGCGGAAAAGCGTGCTCGGACGGGAACTCGGTAGAGGTGCCTGGCAGGGCTGGGCAGTGAAAAACCTACAAACGGGGTAGAAATATCTGACAATTGGCTGCGACATAGCTGTGTAGCGCGTATTCTAAAAGCACCCCCCCACAACCGAAAGGTCCCCACCATGAAGAAGATCGCAGCCGTCACCACGGCAGTGGCCATCAGCCTCGCGGGCGTTGCAGTTCCGCAGGCTGGGGCGACGATAGTCACCGTCAACCCTGACAACACGTGCACGTTCACTGGTACCCAAGCCGACACAGACTATGCGATCCAAGCCGGAAAGGAAGCCTGGCTAGAAGTTGCACGCGCCTACGACATCTACGTTCCCGGCACCTATTCCGACCTCGCAAGCCTGTGGACAGGCAAATTGCCGACCACTAACGAAACGAAGATCTACAACGTCACCATGTCGCTGTACAACAAAGCCCGTGACAAGGATGGCGGGGCGGATCTGACCGAAAAAATCATGAAGCTTTACGGCACAATTGCTGATGGTGTGATTGAGGCCAACAACACGCCGGTCGGCCAGAAAGGCACGATGAGAAAATCCGAGGTCGAGGCACTTGTTGCCCGCGGAGTGAGCCCGAAGCCCACTATTCCGCCCGAGGCGAAGTTTGGAATCCCTGAGGTGGACAACATGCTGAGCAAGATGATCGACGCTCAGTACAACTACATGAACAAGATGGAAAAGTTAGCACTAGTCAGCGGAAAGTGGTGCCTAGCCGGCCGATCAGGCGACACCAGATTCGCCGCGGGTGCCGAAGCTGCGGGCCTCTCCGAGGAGGCCGCCATCGGGCTCAGCGTCACCGCCGGTGTGCTGGGACTCGCCGCCATCATCGCCGCGCTCATCACGTACGTGCCGGCCGTTCGCGCACTCATGCCGCCGCAGATC
>ERZ1031348.34-NODE-34-length-13031-cov-5.038070_pt1 | contig 13031 bp, 8 predicted proteins | sample MGYA00517286_ERZ1031348 | MGnify/ENA primary metagenome ERZ1031348 (study PRJEB33718, sample SAMN03159852) | human skin metagenome | collected 2014-02-25 | study: EMG produced TPA metagenomics assembly of the PRJNA266117 data set (Human skin bacterial metagenome and... | reverse complement strand
GTCACCGCGCAGGCGCGGGCCGGTGCGCTCCGTACTGACATAAAAAAAGTGGCCACGGGATGCCCCGTGGCCACAGCGGCTGCGTTCTACTTACGTCCAAACAGAGAGTTGGTGTCCACCTTCTCCACATCGGCACGGTCAGCCAACTCCTCACGCGTGAGGGCGGTGACGTTCTTTGCCTCCGCCTCAAAAGCGGAGAACGCGGAGTACTTCTTCTGCCCATCGAGCTGGTGCAGCAAGAAGCCCGTCACCAGGCCACGGACCGTCTCCTGCGCGGAGTGCTGCGGCAGGCCCAGGCCGATGAGCAGCTGGAGGAAGAACCCCTCGGCAAACCCGAGCTGGTTACCGTTATCAATCTGGCGATAGGCAACTTCGCCGCCCCAGTTATGAGCAACACGGGCGGGGTTGCCGGCGTCGATAAGCGAATTCTTGCCGGAACCAATGATGAGCCCCGGAACAGTCATCCTGCGGGCAGCCTCGTAGTTCGACGGGCTCGTCACAGCCGGGTACAGACTCGCCACGGCCTTCACCTGCGGGTTATCAAGTGCGGCGAGGATCGCGGCACCGCCACCCATGCCGTGGCCGATAAGCCCCAGCTTCTTCGGGGAGACCGTCACCTTGCCCTGCCCAAGCTTGACACCGGCGAGGATCTGGAGGGAAGTCTGCAGGTCGGCGGCCAGGCCACGGTGGTTCGGCCGGAAACCCGTCTCCGTATCGGGCGCGGCAACGGCGATACCCCAACTGGCCAGGTGGCGCAGGGTGGCGTGGTACTGCTTGAGCCCCAGCATCCAATCATGCCCAAAGGCCACGCCGGGGATACCGGAGCCCTCCGCGGGCGTGTACACCTTGCCGGGCAGGCCAGCAAAGCTCAGGTCCCCCTCGAGAACACGGTGGGGGCCACGCTTAGACAACACGGACAATTGCTTCTTCAGATTTTCAGCCACGTATTTAGGATAGTGGATAAGCCACGTGGGCGAGTGGGACCGGTGCACCCCGTGGGCCTCACCGCGCCCCGGGGACGCAGGCCTGCGCCGAAAGCGGCCCGGAGAATGTGCAGGTGACCACGGGCGTGCAATTGTTAACTCCGCTGGTCTCAGGTACATTGGCGGTTACACGGTGGTTAAACACTGTCCGGCGCAAGGCATGAAAGGTGGCACACGGTGGCAGGTGAGACACGTAAGACACGTGAACGTCACACAACGCGCACGTGCGCGCTGCTCACCGCGCTCGCCGTGGGGGTAACCAGCGTCACCGTGCCGGTGTCACCCGCGTTCGCGGAGGAGCCTCCTGCCACGGAGCAGACGGCGGCCGGCTCCTCCCAATCGCAGGACCCGCTGCTTGGCTGGATGGTCGACACCGCCAACCAGCTCATCGAGATGCTCACCGGCATGGCGGTGCGGATCGGGCTGCCACAGGAAGTACAGGACACGATCCGCCGGGTGATCATCGACGTGGTCGCTGTGGCGACGGGGTGGCGCGCCGTGGACAGCATCCTCAACACGCTTAATCGCCAGCAGAGCCTCGATTCACCAGCCGACGTGGTGCTCCAGCACGAGCGCGTGCTGGTGAACAAGGTGAGCGCGGAACGCGTGCGGCAGGGACTCGCCCCCGTGGAGTGGGACGATACCATCGCCACAAGCGCACTGAGCTGGGCGAACCACCTGTCCGATTCCACCAAGGACGCCCCCGACGTGCAGCTCACCCACGACACCGGCTCCTACTACTACAACCACGCAGGTGAACTGCTCTTTGGTGGGCGTGGCTCGTGGGTAGACGCGGACCGCGCGTTCACCGATTGGATGATCAGCCCAGGCCACCGCGTGGCCCTCATGCACCCCCAGCACCGGTACGTGGGTGCAGCCATCGTGCAGCGGTACGGAAAGACTTACATCGTCCTTCGCCTCTCGCCCATCCCCGGCACGCAGGCCGGTGGCGCATAACGCAGCGCCGACACGGGGGAGAAAAGGGGGCCTAAAAATTAACCCCACGCGGTAAATCGTGGCATAGTTTTTTAACTATGGAACTGACAACGCTCACCATTGATCTCGAGGCGATTGCGTCCAACGCGAAAGCGGTCATCGCCGCTGCTGATGGCGCGGATGTGATGGCAGTGGTGAAGGCCAACGCCTACAACCACGGCGCGCGCCGGGTGGCCCCCGTTTTGGAGCGTGCCGGCATTGCCGTGTTCGGCGTTGCGACGATCCCCGAGGCCCTCGCCGTCCGTGAGGTCACTGAGCTTCCCGTTCTCGCCTGGATCTGGCATCCGGAGCAGGATCTGCCCACCGCCGATGAGCATATTGACCTCGGTGTGGCCTCCATGGGCCAGGCGCGGGCGCTCGCGGCGGATCCCACCCCGCGTAACGTCTCTCTCGTTATCGATACCGGCCTCAACCGTTCCGGCGTGGACGAGGAGGATTGGCGGGAACTGTTCACCTTCATCGCGGGCGTGCCTCAGCTCACCGTGACGGGCGTGTTCACGCACCTGGCGTGCGCGGATGACGTGTCCAGCGAGATGACGGCAGACCAGGTGGAGACTCTCGAACGTGCCATCACGGTGGCCAAGGAATGTGGGCTCAACCCCACCCGCAACCACGCCTCCAACTCGCCGGGCGTGATGAGCAAGGCAAACCTCGGGTTCCCCATCGTCCGTCCCGGCCTCGTGCTATACGGTTACAACCCGTTCCCGGCCGACGGTACGCCCACCGCGCAGGGGCCCGTGGAGGAGCTCCGCCCGGCCATGACGTGGAGCGCCACGGTGACGGTGGTGAAGAAGATCCGGGCCGGGGAGGGAACCTCGTACGGCATGACGTGGCACGCCCCCACGGATCGCTATACCGCCATTGTTCCGGCAGGCTACGCCGATGGGCTGCCCCGGAGGATGCAGGGCAAGCTCGAGGTGGCCATCAACGGGAAACGGTACCCGCAGGTTGGTCGCGTGTGCATGGACCAGATCGTCGTCGATCTCGGCCCGGGTGAGCCGGAGGTTTCCCCCGGTGACGTGGCGTACCTTTTCGGGCCCGGTGACCACGGGGAGATGACCGTGGACGAGTGGGCCGCGGCGCTTGACACTATTAACTACGAGGTTCTGTGCAGCCCGCGTGGTCGCGTGGTGCGCACGTATAGTGGGCACGCGGACGAGAATTAGTTTTTTAAGGAAGGCTGGTACACCACCTTCCCCGGCTGCCAAGAGAAAGAAGAGGGCGATGGGTGAACCGACAAATGACGCGGTTGTGACCGTGGATGAGCTTGCTAGCGGCGCGGATCTTCTCGGTGCCACGGTGCTGTGTGACTCGGTCGCGGAAACCCAGCAGCTGGGGGAGCTCCTCGGCGAGCTGCTCGTCGCCGGCGATGTGGTGCTGCTTCACGGCCCGCTTGGTGCCGGCAAGACTACGCTCACCGGTGGCCTCGCCCGCGGCATGGGAGTCACGGGCCGGGTGACGTCTCCCACGTTCACCATCGCCCGAGTCCATAAGCCAAAACCAACAGCTAATGGGGACCACAATCGCCCCGCACTCATTCACGTGGATGCCTACCGTCTGCAAGAGACGGGCGAGGACCCGATGGATGTGTTGGAGTCCCTCGATTTGGACTGGCAACTGCCCGATTCCGTAGTCGTTGCCGAGTGGGGTGACGGCATGATGGAGCAGCTTTCGCCCGAGTACTACTACGTGGATATTGACCGCGAGCGGGCCGTGAAAGATAACCCCGAGTCTGAGGCCCGCTACATCCGTGTGGAAAAGCGCCGCGCGACGGAGTCGGACATCCCGCGCGATTGATCGCAAGCACTAAGGTAGCGGTGCGTTACGATGTTCTGCTGGCAGAAAAGGAAAAGGTAAGAGAGGCCGTACGATGAACGTTTTGGCAATTGACACCTCCACAACGAAGCTGGTGGTCGGTGTCTGTGCGGTGGAGACCGGTGTGCCGGTTGCAACCCTGGCGGATCTCTCGGTGGAGGATTCCCGCCACCACAACGAGCTCCTCACCCCGCTGGTCATCGATGCCCTCGCCGCCGCCGGCCTGTCTTTTTCTGCTCTCGACGCGGTTGTCGTGGGCGAGGGTCCCGGCCCGTTCACCGGCTTGCGCGTGGGCATGGCCTCCGCCCAAGCTTTTGCCGACGCCCTGTCGGTTCCGGTTGTCGGTGTCATGAGCTTGGATGCGCTTGCGTGCGCACAAGTAAGTGCGCACAGTGATGGCAGCCACAGCCACGTGGTGGTAGCAACCGATGCGCGCCGCCACGAGGTGTACGTCGCCGCCTACGAAGACGGCGTGCGCGTGGCGGGCCCGGATGTGGTCAAGCCAGAAGCACTCACCGGGCCGTATGCGGAGGCGGACATCGTGTGCGCGCCCTCGCAGCTTGCGGAAAAGATGGCGACGGTGGGGGAGCGGACCACGGCCCAGATCACTCCGACCAGCCTGTGCGAGGTGGCCGACTTCTCGGCGGCGTCGCGCCCGCTGCACCCGCACTACCTGCGCCGGCCCGATGCCGTCCCGCCAAAGGACAAGCCCCGGTCGAAGGCTATTCCCGATGTTGAAATTTAGCCCCGTCGTGCAGCTGCGGGGGCTCACCACCGCGGACGTTGGCCGGCTCGCGGAGCTGGAGGCGCAGCTGTTCCCCGGCGAATCCCCCTGGTCGGCGTACGCGTTCCTGGAGGAGCTTGCCAGCCGTTGGACGTACTACGTGGGGGCTACGGTTGACGGCGAGCTTGTGGGCTACGCGGGGCTCGGCTACGGGCTCGGCGAGGCGGAGGTGCACACCATCGGTGTCGACCCGAAATTCCAGGGCCTTGGCATTGGAAAACTGCTGTTGGAAGACATTCTCGCCGAGGCCGATCGCCGCGGGGCGACGGTGTTCCTTGAGGTGCGGTTCGATAACGGCCCGGCGATCTCGCTGTACGAGTCGCATGGTTTTGAGCGGCTGGGCGTGCGAAAGAACTACTATCAACCCTCGGGCGCGGACGCGATCACGATGCGCCGGGAAGCGAAGGAAAGGTAACCAGTGCTAGTTCTAGGTGTGGAAAGTTCCTGCGACGAGACGGGCGTGGGCATCGTCGAGCTGTCCGAGGACGGTGAGCTCGCCATCCGGGCCGATGCGGTGGCCAGTTCCATGAACGAGCACGCCCGTTTCGGTGGTGTCGTGCCGGAGATCGCCTCCCGCGCGCACCTCGAATCCATGAGCCCGGTCATGCACCAGGCGCTGGAGGAGGCGGGCATTTCTCGGCCCGATGCCGTCGCCGCCACGGTGGGCCCGGGGCTTGCCGGGCCGCTGCTCATTGGTGCCTCCGCCGCCAAGGCCTACGCCGCCGCCTGGGGCGTCCCGTTCTATGGGGTCAACCACCTCGCTGGGCACGTCGCCGTCGCGAACCTCGAGGGTGCGCCCCTCCCGCACGCCGTTGCCCTCCTCGTTTCAGGTGGTCACACACAGCTGCTCGAGGTGGAGAAGGTTGGTCTGCCCATGAAGGAGCTCGGCTCCACGCTTGACGACGCCGCCGGCGAGGCTTACGACAAGGTCGCACGGCTCCTCGGCCTCGGCTACCCCGGTGGGCCGGTGATCGACACGTTGGCCCACCGCGGCAACCCCGAGGCGATCCGCTTCCCGCGTGGGCTTATGAAGCCGAAGGATTCCCGCCACGATTTCTCCTTCTCCGGGCTGAAAACGTCGGTGGCCCGCTACGTGGAGGCCGCCGAGCGTGAGGGCCGGGTTATCTCCGTGGAGGACGTGTGCGCCTCCTTCCAAGAGGCAGTGGCCGATGTGCTCACTTTTAAGGCGGTGCGTGCGTGTGAGGATGTGGACGCCAGCGTGCTGCTCCTCGGCGGGGGAGTGGCCGCCAACTCGCGCCTGCGGGAGCTCGCCGCCGAGCGCTGCGCCGAGGCCGGTATCGAGCTGCGTGTCCCGCGGTTCAAGCTGTGCACTGACAACGGTGTGATGATCGCGGCGGTTGCCGCGCAGCGTATTTATGAGGGGGCTCAGCCGTCTCCTCTCAGTATTGGGACGGATTCGAGTCTCGATGTAGAAATTCCTCAGGTTATGGAATAGCCCCCGTGTGGGGGTAGGGGGGAATTTTATTTTTGAAAGGCTGTTGCTGCCCTGCGGGGTGCGGAAGGCTCGTTTTCCTGGTAAAACACGTTGCATTTTCTCTGGATTGTTGAGCAATGTAGCTTATCTGCAACTTAAGTATGAAGGGAAGGTAACCTGAGTTCTACTTAAGGGTGACTAGACAAAACCTTGGAAAAGGGTAAGAATAAATCCATTGAGACTTAGTCACCTCGATTGCTGGCATCGCTAGCCGCCACTGATCGTGGGAACTTTCTCGACAGGAATTTTCAGGACCAAATTTTCCGGAGGAAAAATGAACAACACCCGTTTAGCTTCGGGTCGGATGCCAGGGCGCATCTCCCGAGCAATGAGCGGCATCGGAGCAACCGACTTCGTACGTCGTTTCTCCCGCTCCGCAACAGCGATCGTCGTTTCCACCGCTATGGCCGCAACGGGTGTCGTTGCGGTTCAGGCTTCAGCGCCGGTGGCAGCAGTTGCGCAGGCACAGGACCGCGGCAATGTCCCGGTCGATACCCCCATCAAGAACGCCATCCTTTCCCCGGGGCACGCCTGGGGCGATGAGTACACCGTCAACGGCGATATTTACGTCGATAAAGATGGAATTCTCCGCCGTTACAGTGACGACGACGAGAAGCTCAACGGCATCAAGGTGTACGCCTACTGGATCGACGAGGACGGCACCGTCTCGCCCACCTACTACGATGTCTCCCGTGAGCTGACCAATTCCAATACCCAGAAGGGTCGCTACTCCATCTACCTCAAGCCGTTCACGGACGCGCAGGGCATTTCTCACACCTTCGATGCCAACGCGCGTGAGAAGCTTGTCGTCTTCACCTCCCGCGATGAGCTGGACGTTGACGGCAAGCATTACACGGTGGCCTACCAGGAGTCCTACCCGGTAGGAACTTCCACGTTCCGCAACCTGGCGTCGTGGAACTCCGCCCAGAAGCGCGTGATCAACTGGATGATCGCCCTGCACGAGTACCCCAACCAGGATGACCTCTCCTGGCTGCAAAAGCCCAAGGATCAGTGGCAGGAAGCCCCCAAGGGTGAGGGCAGTGGCTTCGTTGCGGGCCTCATCTGGTGGAACACATGGGACGCTGCCGGTGGTACCGACTCCCTGAGCGAGGTTGACGGGCCTATTGGAGATATGCGCGCCAAGAACGTCACCGTCGTGGGCTCCTACGTCAACGATGAGGTCACGCTCCTCTTTGACGCGTGGAAGGAGAAACACAAGAACGCGCCGGTTGAGGAATTCCGTGCCGCTCAGCGCCAGATCGTCTCTGATTACGAGAAAATTCACGGTGCAGGTTCGGCGATCGCCGAGACCGTGGTGACCAAGACGGACAAGGACGGCAACTACAAGCTGCAGTTCCGTGGCATCTACGGTGACCGCGCCAGCTACAAGGGCATTGTCACCGGTGACCGGCACCATCAGCTCGCCGAGTACGGCGCAGGCTCTTGGGCTCTTGGCGGTGTGAACTCCAAGCACATCAACCGGCAGTACATGTACGTCTACCCGGTCATCGGTGACCTGGAGACGGGCGTATTGTCTGCCAACGTGAACATGGGTTCGTGGCAGACCCCGATGTTTGATGGTGTTGGCACTGGCCGTGGCACCGACGTGGTTAACCGTTCCGATGGCGCCCACTTCATTTTGCAGGCCCGTTCCAACACGTTCGATGTCACCCCGTACAACGTGACAACCAACCCCGCCACGGTGGGCGATACTGCCACGGTGCGGGCGACGGACCTCATCCCGGATTACCAGTACAAGGTCGTGTGGACCGACTCCGCCGGTAACGAGGTGGCTAAGTGCGATGTGGCCTCCGATAACCTGGGCAACATTCCGGCCAATACTTGCCCGCTGACGGTTCCGGATACCATCGGTTCCGCTGAGACCTACACCGCCAGCCTCTACGCCGGTCGCACGCTGGTGCAGGCCGACTCGTTCCTCGCCACCCGCAACGATCAGGCCAACCCTTACGGCTCCGTGGGTGATCCCTACACCGGCCACTACAAGCAGGAAGCTGCCGATGGCCGCACGATGGACTACGAGGCCGAGGGCCTCCCCGAGGGCCTGAGCATCGACCCGAAGACGGGCGAGATCACCGGTACCCCGACCAAGGTTGGCACCACTGTTGCCACGATCAAGGCCAAGCAGATGAAGGACGGCAAGGTCGAGCAGACCTTCCCCAAGGAGATCCCCTTCACCATCACCGATACGCCACTGCCGAATGGCAAGTCGCGCGTGCCGTATACCCACAAGCTCGCAACCGAGGGCCTTCCCGAGGGAGCTGAGATCTCCAACTACATCGTCAACGGCGCCGAAGGGCTGACCGTCAACGAGAAGGGCGAGCTCACCGGTCTCCCGGCGGCCGCCGGCGAGTACGACGTGGTCGTCCGCTACACCGTCAAGGACGGCGAGAAGACGTTCACCCACCAGGACCGCGTCAAGTTCGTCGTCGATCCGTCCCAGGCTACTGAGACGAACGCCGAGTACCCCAAGGTTGTTGTTCAGCAGGGCACCACCGAGACCGCTAAGGCGAATAAGAACTTCCCGGCTGGAACGACCTTCAAGCTCGCCGAGGGCACCCCGGATTGGGTCTCCGTCGACGATAACGGCATTGTCACCTACAAGCCGGGCCGGGATGAGAAGGTAGGCGAGCGGCTCTTCAACGTCACCGCTTCCTTCCCGGATGGTTCCACCCGCGATTACCGCCTGCCGGTCGAGGTCACCCCGTCCGATGTCCGCACCTACGAGCCGGAATACGGCACTGTCGAGGTGCAGCAGGGCAAGACCGGCACCATCGACGCTCCTGTCGACGCCGCCACCAAGGAAGCACTGCCCAAGGGCACAACCTTCAAGAAGGTGTCCGGTGAGGATTGGATCACCGTTGATCCTGCCACCGGTGTCATCACCGCCACAGTTCCCGCTGACCAGAAGGTGAAGGATTACCCGGTGAAGGTCGAGGTCACCTACCCCGACAAGTCCACCGAGGAAGCCAAGGCAACCGTCAAGGTCATCGACTCCTTCGTCAACCAGTTCAACCCGACCTACAAGGATATGAAGGTCAAGGCTGGCGAAACGGCCTACGGTGAGCTCCCCAAGGATTCCTCCACCGACGCTACCTACGAGCTTGTCGATGCCCTCCCGTGGGCCACCGTTGACAAGGATTCCGGTCAGGTTGTGGCTAAGCCCGGAACCGATGTCGAGGCCAAGGACTACGACCAGAAGGTGAAGGTCACCTACCCGGATGGGTCCTCCGAGATCACCACTCAGAAGATCACCGTGACCGCCAATGACGCGAACTCCATCGATCTCGCCTACGGCGATGAGGTTTCCGTACGCCAGACCAAGTCCGCTACGGTCCCAGCCCCGAAGGTCACCAAGGGCAAGCTTCCTCAGGGCAGCGTGTTCACCCTGGACAAGCCGGCTGACTGGATCTCTATCAACTCTTCTACCGGTGAGATCACCGTGAAGCCCGGTACGGATGTTGCGGCTCAGTCCTACGACATTCCGGTTACGGTCACCTACCCGGATCAGACCACCGATGCCCTGACCGCAAAGGTCAAGGTCACTGAGGCTGATTCCACCACGTACGCCAACCCCGTGTACGAGCCGATCCAGGTCAATCCTGGCGAGGAGAAGACGGTTCCGGCACCCACGAGTGACGGCAAGCCGCTGCCGAAGGGCTCCACGTTCGTTAAGGAAGGCACCTTCCCAGAGTGGGCCACGGTGAACAAGGACGGCTCCATCACCGTCAAGCCTGGCAAGGATGTTGCTAAGGGCTCCTACCCGGTCAAGGTGAACATCACGTACCCGGATGGCACCACCGGCACTGCTACCGCCACCATCCAGGTTGGCGATACCCGCGCAGCCGCCCTCAACCCGGAGTACACGCCGGTCACGGTCGCTCAGGGGGACAAGGCGAAGATTGCAAAGCCGATCGACGAGCCGGCCGCCTACGCTGCAGCTGAAACCCTGCCGGGGTGGGTCACCCTCAACGCCGATGGCTCCATCGACGTTGCCCCGACCGACGAGACGGCAGCAACCGACTACACGTTCCCCATCAAGGTGACCTACACCGCCGATGGGTCCAACGAGATCGTCAACGCAAAGGTGACGGTCACCTCCGCTGATAGGTCCACCTACCAGCCGGTGTACCAAAACCAGTCCGTGCCACAGGGCAAGATGGCGACCTTCCCGGCCCCGAAGGATGCTTCCGGCAAGGAGCTTCCTGCAGGCACCAAGTTCGCAGAGAAGTTTGACTCTGACGCGGTAACCGTTGACCCGGATACCGGCGAGCTGACCTACAAGTCCGGCAAGGACGAGGCCCTAGGCGAGAAGACCATCACCGTGACGGTCACTTACCCGGACGGCACCAGTGAGGACATCACCGCAACCGTGACAGTCACCGAGGGTGACAATGACGGCGACGGTATCCCCGACAAGTACGATCCTGATGCTGATGGCGACGGTGTGAACAACGCCGATGAGATCGCAGCTGGCCTTGATCCACTCGATCCTTACTCCGGTGGCTACACCGATAAGGACGGCAACAAGATCAAGGACGGCGAAGGCGACAAGGACGGCGATGGCAAGACCAACGCCCAGGAATCCGATGTTCCTGCTGGCCGCGTGCCGGATGCCAATAACGACGGACTCGGCGACACCGTCATCACCGACCACAACAACAACAAGATCGCCGACCTCATCGAGAGCGATCTCGATGGTGACGGCATCCCGGATTCTGAGGATCCCGATGTCGATGGCGATGGCGTGAACAACGACGACGAAAAGGCCGCGGGCCTCGACCCGCGCAACCCGAAGTCGGATGGCGTCCACAACGATGGTGAGCGTGACGAAGACGGCGACGGCAAGACCAACGCCGAAGAGTCTGATGTTCCGGACGGACCGGTCAAGCCCGGCAAGGACGGCATGGGCAACCCTGGCATCACCGACCATAACAACAACAACAAGGCCGACCTTATCGATAACGATCTCGATGGCGACGGCATTGAGGATAGTGTCGACCCCGACGTTGATGGCGATGGTGTCAACAACGACGACGAAATCGCCGCGGGCCTCAACCCGCGCGACCCGTACTCCGGTGGCTACACCGATAAGAACGGCAACAAGATCAAGGACGGCGAAGGCGACAAGGACGGCGACGGCAAGACCAACGCCGAAGAGTCTGACGTTCCGGACGGCCCGGTCGAAGCCGGTAAGGACGGAATGGGTCACCCTGGTATCACCGACCGCAACAACAACAAGGTCGCTGACCTCATCGAGAGCGATCTCGACGGTGACGGAATTCCGGACAATGTCGATCCCGATATCGATGGCGATGGCGTGAACAACGACGACGAAATCGCCGCAGGTCTCGACCCGCGCAACCCGATTTCCGACGGCATCACCAACGATGGCCACCGCGACAACGATGGCGACGGTCTCCTCAACAAGGACGAATCTGAGGTCCCGGAGGGTCCGGTTGCACCTGGCGAAGACGGCATGGGCCACCCCGGCATTACCGATAAGAACGGTAACGGTAAGGCTGACCTCATCGACGCCAACATTGCGGCGACCAGCCAGGTAACCTACCCCGGTCTCGCTCCTAACCAGGGTGCGTCGCTCACGTCGAAGCCGTACCTGGATCTCAAGGCCACGGACGCAATCGAGCGCAACGCCATTCCGGCTGGCTCTACCTTCGAGGTTGACCAGGCTGGTGTTCCGCAGGGCTGGACCGCCGAGCTCGTCGATCCTGCAACCGGTGCCGTGAAGGTCACCGTACCGGAGGACGCCGTGACTGGTATTGCTCGGGAAATCCCGGTGAACGTCACGTTCCCGGATGGCTCCAAGCAGGTGGCCAAGGTAGCAGTCACGCCGACGGTTGCCTCCATCTCTAAGGAGACCACGTTCTCCATCCAGCGATGCTTCGAGGACAACGATGACTGGTACACCAACCCGCTGCTCTACCTCATCCCGCTGGGTATCATCGGTCTGCTCACCCAGATCGAGCTGCCCCTCCCGGAGAGTGTCAAGCAGCAGCTGGATGCGCTGCGCCCGGCTAACCCCGGTGAGCAGCCGCAGTTCATCAAGGACCTCAACGCCCAGTTCGCTAACTCGGGCATCAAGGTCAACGCCGGCGGTATCCTCACCATCCTCGGCCTGACCGCTGCGGCCGGCTTGGTTGGTGCTTACTACCTGTCCAAGTGCACCTCCGGCAAGGGCTGGGACTTCAGCGCCATCAAGACCGACGAGACCGGCAACATCTTCTCCTCCGACGGCAACAAGACCCCGACGGGTGAGAAGACCACCGAGCTCGACCAGAATGGCAAGCCGAAGACCGACGGCACCGCTAACCGTGCTGCCAGCGATGCCGAGACTGAGGCTCAGGAGGACACGGAGTACGCGGAGGAATCCGAATACACCGAGGAAACCGACACAACTGAATCCGAGTAATAAATAGGGAGGCGCGCCACACGGCGTGCCTCCCTCACCTCACGGTGGTGAACTGGTCCCACCACCGCATGGCGCCACCTCCGGGTGGCGCTTTTTATTTCACTAGAGCCTTGTATAAGGCCTCAAAATTCGTCCGCAGCTCCCGGTAGTACTCGGCGTTCGCCTCAGTGGGACAGATGCGCTCCCCAAACGGCGGCTCGGCGCGATCGACACCCGGGGCGATGATGTCTAGAGCGATGAGTGCAGTGCCACGCAGCGTCGCCCGCTTCATGGCTAGGGGCACCACGTCGCAGCGCAGCGTGTCCGCGAGAATGTGGAGCCACGCCGGGTGGTCGGTGGTCACCCGCCCCGAGGCGATCACCCGTTCGGGCTGGGCGCCGGCTTCATCCAGCTCATCGTAGATGCGCCCGTAGGACACCGCGATGCCTTCGATGATGCCCCGCCACAGCCCCAGGGGTGTGGTGTCGTCGGTGATTCCCACCAGCGATGCCTTTGCGCCCGACGCCCACC
>ERZ1031348.33-NODE-33-length-13108-cov-5.624378_pt1 | contig 13108 bp, 11 predicted proteins | sample MGYA00517286_ERZ1031348 | MGnify/ENA primary metagenome ERZ1031348 (study PRJEB33718, sample SAMN03159852) | human skin metagenome | collected 2014-02-25 | study: EMG produced TPA metagenomics assembly of the PRJNA266117 data set (Human skin bacterial metagenome and... | reverse complement strand
GGGGATGAAGCTCGGAGACAACTTTATGGCGGTGCTTATCTGCAACGCCACCGGTGAGATCAAGCGCTTTATCCGCACCGCCACCGAGAGTCGACCGCAGGTCTACGACTCTGCCTACTTAGGAGACCTCTTGGTGACCGCCTACTCCCGCTACAGCCGCAATAGGACCTTCGGCAACTACTTAGGCAAGGGCTATGGGGTCTACGAGGCGCAGCTCGAGATGGAGATGATCGCAGAGGGCTTTTACGGCGCTAAGTGCATCCACGAGGTGAATAAGCGGTATGGCGTAGAGATACCGATTGCAGATGCGGTCTACGACATACTCTATGAACACGTCAAGCCGGAGCAGGCATTTAAGGACCTTAAGCCGCTCCTGAAGTGAGCCGAGGGCCGAGACAGGAGTACAATGTCGCATCATACCTCTGAGTCGAGGACTCCTTTTCCCCACATCTCAAGGCTGATCCCAGAGCTGTGGGGCTGTCTCACTGACCGAGAGAGGGAGATCTTTATCCTACGGAGCAAGGTGTACACCTGCGACGAGGGGGAGTGCATCTATCCTCATACTCTGACAGCACGGGGCGAAGAGAGGAGCGTCATCACGTTAGTCGATGGCCAGGCGCTGACCTACTATCTCTACAATGGCGAAGTACCGATCCACTTTACCGGAAAGGAGATGCTGGGTCTGGCGCGCCTACTCACCGGCATGGAGGACTGGTACACCTGCAAGGCACTCACGAAGTGCCTCGTCCTCTCCCTCCCGGCAGAGATCGTGGAGATGGTGATAGACAATAACGCAAGAGCCTCCAAGCTGCTCCTGACACGAGCTCTCAGGGCTCTGCACACCAAGGATATGCGCCTGATCGTACTCAATACCCGTCGCATGCCGGGGAGGATGGCCTCGACGCTGCTCTATCTTGATCAGCTCTTTGGCAGAGAGGGGGACGGACAGACGCTTAGGGTGAGACTGACGAGGGGTGTGCTGGGCGGTCTGAGCAACATGACCACCAGCAATGCCACCCGAGTCCTGCGCTCCTTAGAGGAGGATGGGATGATAGCACTACAGGGAAAGGAGATAAAGATACTGAAGGAGACCGCCCTCGTAGATGTCAGTCGTCACGGATGAACGACAAAACACTGGATGAATGAAGAGAGAAGAGAAAAGAATTAACATGGAGAATGCCGATATCCTCGGCACGGCTCCGATCAGAAAACTATTACAATTTTACGCTTGGCCCTCAGTCATCGGGGCTGTCGTCAATACCCTATACAATGTAGTCGACCGGATATATATTGCACAAGGGGTCAATAGCCTAGCCCTGTCCGGTCTCTCAGTCACCATGCCCGTGATGGGCGTAACCCAGGCTGTGGGCACCCTTGTCGGTATGGGTGCTGCCTCCAGGATCTCCATACTACTCGGGCAGCAAAGGAGAGAGGAGGGGGAGAAAATGCTAGGTAGTGCCTTCCTCCTATCTCTCACGATCAGCAGTCTTGTGATCGTCTTACTGATGATCTTTGCCCGGCCACTTTTGATGCAGTTTGGTGCCTCGGAGGCTTCTCTGCCCTATGCCCTCGACTATCTGAATATCGTCTTGCCCGGTAACATCTTTGCCAACATCACCTACTCCTACAATGCGGTGATGAGGGCAACCGGTTACCCAAAGAAGGCAATGAAGACGATGCTCATCGGTGCGGTACTTAACTTTGTTCTAGACCCGGTGTTCCTATTCGTCTTCCACATGGGAATTGCAGGCGTCGCCCTTGCCACCGTGATCAGTATGTTTATCGGTATGATCTGGGTGCTCCACCACTTCACCCGACCAGATACCAATGTTCGACTAAGGGTGAGAAACTTCAAGTTCAACTGGGGCTACACCCTTGCGATCGTCTCTATCGGCGTGGCGCCCTTCGTGACCCACCTGATGGCGAGCATCGTCAATATCTATAAGAATCGACTGCTCTACGACTACGGGATGACCTCCCCGATAGACTTCTACAGCGGGGATCTGGCGGTGGCAGCTAATGGGGTGATCCAGAGTGTGGCGATGCTGACGCTGATGTTTATGTTTGGCATCTCTCAGGCAACGCAACCCATCCTTGGCTACAATTATGGCGCGGGAAATCTTGGACGAGTGAGAGACACCTTCCGGATCGCGCGGAAGATGAATTTTCTTATTGGTGTCTTAGGAGCCTCGGTTACCCTTATATGGCCTGGGATCGTAGCTCGAGCATTTACGTCAGATCCTCAGTTGATTGCAGTCTGTGAGGTAGGGCTAAGGATCGAGCTGGCAGCCATGTGGGCAGTCGGCATCCAGGTGACGGGAGTCCAGTTCTTCCAGAGCCTCGGCAAGGCAGCTCGTGCCCTCCTGCTGAGCTTCTCGCGACAGCTGATCTTCCTTGTACCTGCACTGGCTATCCTTCCCCGAGTCATGGGTCTTACCGGAGTCTGGACCGCACTGCCGGTAGCAGACGTACTATCGATGATCCTATGCCTGACGATGACCTCGTCCTACTTCCGCAAGCTAGCTCACCCCTATGGTCGGCCTAAGCATCACTCATAAGCATGCGCTATCTTTTCTTCGTCTTAGTACAGATCGCAGCGGGCTATGCTCTCTGCCGCTATGCAGGACGTCGAGTCTCGGGGGACCGGCTGCTCAGTAGAGTACTTAAGTGGTGCGCAATAGCACTTCCGATCCTCTCCCTCGGGATTATCCAGACCACTTCTCTCCAGGGTGACGGGACCCCTGAGCTGGTGACAGACCTACTCATCGCAGAGATCTACTTTGTCTCGCTCTTCATCCCCTTTGACAGCGCCACCAAGTGCCGCTATGGTCGCATGACCGCCCTACTCTGCCTATTGCTAATCTTACCGGTGATGATCGCAGGGAGAAGAAATGTCCGAGAGCCGATCACTACCCACTACCGCATCGTAGTTCCTGACGAGAAACCCTCAGACAGCGTCCGAATAGCACTCGTGACGGACATTCACTTAGGCAACCTCTTCGGAGAGGAGGATCTTGCAAGGATGGGGAAAATGATCGAGCAAGCTTCCCCTGACTATGTCTTCATCGGGGGAGATCTGATCGATCGGAACCTAAGCGAAGTGGACACCCTCACGGCAGCGCCCTACTTCGACCGCATAAGAGAGAGGACCACAGGTCTCTACTTCATCCTTGGCAACCATGAGTACTACGAGGACTTGGATGAGAATGTGCAGTGGATCTCCTCACTGGGGACGCTTCTCCGTGACAGCGTGGTGAGTCTCCGACCGGACCTCTATCTGATCGGACGAGACTACTATAGAGCCTGGGATGAGAACGTGTTGCCACTCAGCAACTTGGTGGATCAGATACCGGATGGAGCGACCACGATACTGCTGCAGCACCGGCCTCGTGAGCACTGGGAGAGAGACCCAGAGGTCAGCGGGATAGACCTTACCCTCACGGGACACACCCACGCCGGGCAGATCTTCCCGATGCAGATCTTCCAGCCGCTCCTCTTTAGTCACAACTATGGCTGCCACTCATCCGACGGCGGCACGCTCATCATCTCCTCAGGCTATGGTGCCTCCACCTCGCGTCTCCGCATCGGGAGCCGGTCCGAGATCGTTATCATTGACCTCCTTCTCAAGTGACTGTATACTCTTGGATAAGCACTCAAGGGCTGTAACCTCACACTAAGTCATCGCATCAGGACCACATCAGTGATACCTTCAGACTAATATCGGTATTAGTGATTACTATAGTCGGTATTAGTCAACACTAATACCGGTAATAGATGCAACTCTTACCGGTATTAGATATTCGCGATCTTTCCCCGCTGGTTTCCAGACTTCTACACAAGACCTCCTTAGTACTCTTAGGCAAGGGTTCTGTTGGCCTTATATGCTACCCTCTTTTGCCTCTGCCTTGATAGGGCAGACACTGAGGGTTGGGCAATAGAGGCAAAAATGCTAACTTTGCACGCTAACAACTGAAACTAAATCACATAAATACATAACAATGGATATCACTCTCGTAGAGCAGAAAGATAACTTTGCCCGTATAGACGTAACCGTCGAGAAGTCGGACTACGCCGAGGACTACAAGAAGCGTCTCAATAGCATCAGCGCCAACGCCTCGATGCGCGGGTTCCGCAAGGGACACGTGCCCAAGGGGCTTATCCTAAAGATGTACGGCGACAGCATCCATGTCGACGCAGTGAGCGAGGCTGTTACAACCAAGCTAATGGACTTCATCCGAGAGAAGGAGCTGAAGACCATCGGTCAGCCTATCATGCCGAAGGAGCTGAATCAGGGTGACAAGCTTCTGCAAGACGAGATGACTATTACCTTCCACCTTGCACTCATTCCTCCAGTGAGTGAGGACATCCTGGGCAGCGATGATCATCTGACCTATTACCACCCAATGATTAACGAGGAAGAGGTCACAAAGCAGCTGGACCGCCTACAGCAGTCCAACTCGAAGTTTGTCGAGGGAGATCACATCGTACCCAATGCATTCATCTCCGGCACCCTTGCAGAGCTGGACGGTGATACCCCCAAGGAGGACGGCATCCAGGTAGAGCGGACGCTGGTCTATCCGGACTTTATGACTGACGAGGAGGAGAAGGCAAAGTTTGACAATGCTCCTAAGGATAGCATTGTTGTCTTCAATCCTTACAAGGCCTATGGCGCTAAGAAGTCTGAGCTGAAGGCTCTCTTCCGTCTTGATGACATGAGCGATGAGGAAGTGGAGAAGTACAAGGACAGCGACTTCTCTTACGAGATCAAGGAGATCAGCTACTCTAAGCGCGCAGAGCTGGATCAGGAGTTCTTCGACACTGTCTTCGGTCCTGACCAGGTACACTCTGAGGAGGAGGCTCGCGAGGAGTTGAAGTCCAGGATGGAGCAGAATATCAAGGCTAATGCCGACTACAAGTTTACTGAGGACCTCATTGATCTCATCGCCAACGAGAAGACCGACAAGGTCGATCTTGCTGAGGATACGATCAAGGAGTGGTACAAGGGCTCCGAGATGGCCAAGGATCAGACAGACGAGGAGATCGACAGCAACCTCAAGGAGCTGATGAAGGGTCTGAAGCTAGACATTATCATCAACCACTATACAGAGAAGTACGGTCTCGAGGTCAGTGAGGAGGATCTGACGAACTTCACTCGCTCCTACGTGATTAATCAGCTGGCACAGATCGGTCTCTCCTCACCTACTGAGGATATGATCGAGGGACAGGTACAGCGTGCACTCAGCAATGATAACTTCCGCTACAACACCCAGCAGAACATGCTGCGTCAGATGGTTGCCCAGAAGATCCACGAGGAGGGTCTACTGACGATCGAGACCAAGGAGGTGACTCCGGATGAGCTCCAGAAGATCATCACGGAGGGCGACGAGAAGTCTGAGGAGGAGGCTGCTGAGTAAGGGATTCCTCCCTATTTAGCGCTCACTATATCAAGCAAGCTATGTAAAGCCTGAGGCTACTTTTCGAGTAGTTTCAGGCTTTTCTATTCTCCTTTCCGCACTTTTGGGTATATTTCTGATCCATCAAGCACTATTCTATATGATCGTATCCCATACATCTCCATTTACACGAGTATCTCAGACAGCTCGCTCGCTCTTTCTTGTGGTATTTCTCGCATCCCTTCTATACACTATTCCACTTCAAGCTAGGGATAAGGAGGGAAACTTTATCGTCGTCATCGATGCTGGGCATGGAGGACATGATAGTGGAGCTAAGGGCAAATTCTCTTACGAGAAAGATATCGTCCTGTCTGTCTCGAAGAAAGTCGGTGCTAAGCTCGGCGAGACTGCCCCTCAGATCAAGGTCTACTACAGCAGACCGGACAATAAATTCATCGGCCTCCAGGACAGAGCTCGCTTCGCCATCAGCAAGAATGCAGACCTCTTCGTCTCCATACACGCCAACGCAAGCAACAGCCACTCCCCCAGTGGAACTGAGACCTATGTACTGGGACTTCACCGGACAGAGGACAACCTTAGGGTTGCGATGAAGGAGAATAGCGCTATTCTCCTCGAGGACAATTACTCCAAGAAGTACGAGGACTTCGACCCGACCTCGAGCGAGTCATACATCATATTTCAATTCATGGCCAATAAGCACTTAGAGAACAGTCTCAGGCTCGCCAAGCTGGTCCAGAGTGGATTTAAGTCTGCCAATCGATATGACCGAGGTGTGCGACAGGCGGGATTTCTGGTGCTGAGAGAGGCTGCCATGCCTAGCGTTCTGATCGAGATAGGGTTTATCTCCAATCGTGAGGAAGAGCGTTATCTTAATTCCCAAAAGGGCCAGACGAAAATAGCGAATGAGATCGCCACCGCGATCATAAACTACGAGCGACAGATCAGGAAGAGATCCGGTAAGCAGTAATCGAGTCTGTATACGAAGAGAGGGAGATGTACCAGTAACTGACACATCTCCCTCTCTTCTGTACTAGGTTGACTTAGTTACTCCTCAGTATCGTCAGCAGAGCTATGCTCTTGCTTAGACTTAAGCATCTCCTTGAGCTCTGGCTCAGTGGAGGACGCAAGATTATTGGAGGAAATCTTCTGGTAGATCTTCAGGTCAAAGAGCGAGATCACTGCCATTAGGTGCTCAAATGTATTGGCAGCAATGGTCTCATGCATGTTCCAGTTGGACGTCTTGGTGAAGAAGCGGACAAGCAGCGGCAAGCCCATCTCTGTCATAGGCTTCTGGTAGCACATCGCAGCGTAGTTGTGATCTACGGCATCAGATTTCTCTAAGAACTTAAGCACATAGTTACGGAAGAGCCCAAGGTTGGTAACTCTTACCTGCGTCAGATCATCGGTCAGGCTCTGCTTACTGTTCTCATCAGCCACTTCTGCGATGAGCTGGTCCATCACTTCGCTCACCATACCGGAGCGACGTAGCCGCTCGATCAGCTCATCATCTACGTATCGAATGGAGGACATATCGATGTAGATGGCTCTAGCACAGAGACGAGCATTGGAGCGTTGCATGTGCGACCAATTCTGTACCGTATTGCTGACAAGCGTATAGGGAGGGATGGTGTACATAGAGTTGTCAAATCCCTTGACCTTTACCGTTGTCAGGGAGATCTCCATAACGTCCCCGTCGACATCCTTACCCGGCACAGTGATCCAGTCGCCCACATGGACCATATCACTACCGGTCAGCTGTATACTGGCCACGAATCCGAGGATGGTGTCCTTAAAGATCAGCATCAGCACTGCCGACAGGGCTGCCAGGCTCCCAAATATTGTGCTCATATTGATGCGGAAGAGCAACGATATCACAACAAGTACAGCCAAGAAGATAGCCAGCACCTTAAAGGCCTGCAGAAGTGCCACCGTGGGATTATCCCTATATCGGGGTTGCTTCAGCATCCATGCCCTACCTGTGTCGATCACACTGATAAGGAATGAAAAGAAGAAGTACGTCTGGCAAAGTCTCGCAATCAGCAAAAGGCCTCCATATACGGCTCCTCCATCGGGGAATGGAAGCGTCAGTAGACCGATAAAGATAGAGGTAATGATCAGGCTGACTAACTTGCTCAGGACTTTCTTACTGCGGGCATCCGCAGTGGAGCTGCTAAACCAAGGGATCTTCCCTAGGAGTCCCCTCAGCCCCTTGATGAAAATCAGTCGGAGTATAAAGTCCAGCAGAGCTAGGAATACGACGACAATCCCCAGCACAAGCATCTCGTATGCAAAGGATCCATGCTCTATACCAAGATCAAAGCTAGTAATAAACTTTAGGAGTAAGGCCCTGATATCATCCATTGATTTACTTCTTTATTGCGTTTATAGATACTTGATGTCATAGCGACGGGTATACTCCCTCGCCTCCCCATCCTTGATCTCCTTGATCTCGTGTCTTACCTGCAGCGGCTGATCGAAGCGATCACAGAGGTAGGAAGCAAGCAGGTGATAGTGGTAGTCCGGACGACGGATCACCATAGAGGAGATCAGATTTGAGGACCGGGAGCCGAGGGAAAAGCTAGAGAGGAAGTTGATCGAGTTATCATCGCAGAGATAATTGAGGTCAGGGAAGACCCGATTACCTACATTGCTATAGTAAGTCATCTCCTGGAGATACTCCCCTCCACGTCCGATGATGGAAGTAATATTCCCCTCCTGGTCCCAGGTCACGTCCATCTCATCTTCCTGACTAAGTATGCTGTCGAGCTGACCTCCGTAGAGCTTGAGGTCCCAGTGCTCCTCCTTACCACTCTTCCGTCTGAAGGAGAGTGACGTTCCCATACCGAAGGGATCCAGATCTATGGTCGTAATCTCCGGAGTATTGCACTCCTCCATGCAGTCTGTCTCTACGACCAATAGTTTCCTGTCGTACACCTCTGCCTCGATCAGAGACTCCCTGGTACGGTATCCCTGCTCGTCGAGGGCGATCCTCCGTGCCCAAGAAAACTTCTCGTCCTCATCCCATCCAAAGGTGAGTACAGAGGAAGGACGACTACCCTCATAGCACGTGATGGAGTCAATGAGCGAAGTAGGAGTCTCTACTCTATGATGACGGCTCTTGATGAGGTTATAGATGTATATACCGGTGACAGCTCCTACTGACATGGTCGCCAGGTCTCTCAGTATATCGCGAGCTGCAGCGTTGATAGAGGTTTGGCTCATATTTGAAGAAGTTCTTGTGTTATTTACTAATATGATCTACATACAAATCTACCATATTTATCCACAATGTCTGTCCCCTGCACTCAAAACCTAGTGTAGAGATCTATGAGAAAAGAGTAGTTATATAGAAATTCGGCGGGATCAGTAGCCTTTTAGCTCTTACCCAAGGTGCGAGAGAGGACCTTATTGACACTCTTCTTCGCTTCGTACTCCTTAAGATAGTAGGGCTCCCAGTAAGCCACATCCTCAGTTTGCCCGAGGGAGATGCGCTTCACCACAGAGCCAAGCATTGCATCCGCACGCGGGTGCAGGTCGTATATCAGATGGGATCCCGGTAAGATAGTATCAAAGATCTCCTTAGCCTTCTCGGCACCATTACCGAAGTAGTAAAGGAGCTTGTCTCCGACTATCTCCTGTAACCTTTCCTGACTCTGCACATCTGTCAGGACCACTGCAGCGATATCGGTCTGAGGCTCCACCACACCGAGGTAATTTTTATCATAGCTACCCGTATAAATGGCCGTATAGACCTCCATTCTACGAGCGTCTATCATAGGCATGAGGAGAGCATGAGGATAGTCAAGCTCATCCTCCATATCGAAGATCGTCATCGCCAGTAGCTCTGTCGTCATGACAGATACCAGCGGGATACCGAGAGTCCAGCAGAGCCCCTTCGCGTAGGCAGCCCCGATACGGAGACCGGTATAGCTCCCCGGACCATTGGAGACTCCGACTCCCTTTAGATCTCGTTTATAGTCGATCTTGCTCAACATACGTGCAGCAATATCGGCAAGCTGCTCGGCATGCTTATTGGATCCCTGAGTCTCCTCGTAGTCAACGATCTCATCCCTAGTCCCCAGCGCTACAGAGCAAACCTCGGTAGAGGTGTCTAGGAGCAGAAAATACTCATCTTTCATATACATCTTATATCTCTATCAGTCTCACGAACCTGGGCTGCTTTGTTTTTACTTCTTCGTCTTGGTTCCTACAGTCTTCTTCTTAGACGATGCAGTCTTTTTAGTCTTAGAGGAGGAGCTACGCTTCTTAGTTGGTCCACCATTCTTAGCACTCTCTGTCACGATGGCTCGTGCCTGCTCCTCCGTAAGCGACTTGGCCTCTACGGTCTTGGGGATCTTATAGTTCTTCCTCTTATACTTGATGTAGGGGCCGTAGCGACCATTGAGGATCTCCAGCTTTTCAGTTCCCTCACCATACTCTGCGATGTACTTATTCCGATCTCGCTCCTCCTTCTCCTTAATCAGAGGAGTAGCCTCGTCCATCTCGATCTCATAGGGACTGATCTCCTTGGGTATGCTCACAAAGAAGGATTTCCCGACTCTCACGTAAGGGCCGAAGCGCCCAATATCCACCGTGACGGCATCTCCATTGTACTGACCGATCTCACGAGGAAGCTGCAGGAGCTTAAGGGCCTGCTCGAGGGTGATGGTCGCTATAGATAGATTCTTAGGGAGGGAGGCAAACTTAGGCTTCTTGCCATCCACGTCAGCCTTACCCATCTGTACCATAGGTCCATAGCGCCCGATCTTTGAGTAAATGGGCAAGCCGGTCTTAGGGTCATCACCTAGGTATCGCTCTCCCACCTTGTGTTCCTCCTTCTCATTCATCACCTCCTCCACGTTGCTGTGGAAGAAGCGGTAGAAGTTATCTATCACCTCAGTCCACTCCTTCTCCCCGTCTGCGATGGCATCAAACTCCTCCTCCACCTCGGCAGTAAAGTGGTAGTCCATCACTCTGGGGAAGTGCTCGATCAGGTAGTCAGTCACGACGAGACCGGTGTCTGTCGGACAGAGCTTCCCCTTAGAGGCGCCCACCCGCTCCTTACGGGTCGTCCGGGAGATCTTGCCGGACTTTAGTGTCAGGACAGTGTAGGTCTGATCCTCTCCCTCGAGGTTGCGCTTTTCGACATAGCCTCTTTTCTGAATCGTCTGGATCGTGGGAGCGTAGGTGGACGGACGGCCTATGCCGAGGTCCTCCAGCTTCTTGACCAGCGATGCCTCTGTGTACCTGGCGGGCTGCTTGGTGAAGCGTTCCCGGGCCTCTATTTGCTCTGCAGAGACTACATCTCCGACCGCCATCCGGGGCAGCAGTCCGGAGCCCCCCTCAGACTCCTCCGCGTCATCCTCATCATCCCGTCCCTCGAGGTAGACCTTGAGGAAACCATCAAAGGTAATCACCTCACCCTTTGCCTGAAAAGAAGAACCACTCGATGCATCGATAGTGACCGTAGTACGCTCCAGCTGAGCATCTGCCATCTGTGTCGCGAGTGTGCGCTTCCGGATCATATCATACAGCCGACGCTCCTGGGCAGTCGCACCGGCGGACGCAGCCTCCGGATGTACCGGGCGAATGGCCTCGTGAGCCTCCTGTGCCCCCTTGGTCTTGGTGGCAAAGTTGCGGACCTTGACATACTCCTTGCCATACTCTCGCTCTATCACCGATGCCGAGGCACCGATGGCAAAGGAGGAGAGATGGACCGAGTCCGTACGCATATAGGTGATATGTCCTGCCTCGTAGAGCTTCTGAGCCAGGCTCATCGTCAGACCGACCGGATAGCCAAGGCGCCTCGAGGCCTCCTGCTGCAGCGTGGAGGTGGTAAATGGAGGCGCAGGCTGACGTGTCGCCGGAGTTACAGTAACCTGTCCCACGGAGTATGTCGCAGAGAGAAGATCCTCCAGGATCCTCATCGCCTCATCGACCGACTGAGGTCGTGAGGTCAGGTCAGCGCTAAGCGACTCGCCACCCTCTGTCGTAAAGAGTCCCCGCACCCGGAATGAACTCTCAGGCTCGAAGTCGTGTATCTCCTTCTCTCGCTCTACAATGATCCTGACAGCAACCGACTGGACACGTCCTGCCGAGAGACTCGGACGGACCTTCCGCCAGAGGATCGGGGAGAGCTCGAAGCCCACCAGTCGGTCAAGTACACGCCGTGCTTGCTGCGCATCGACCATCTTCAGGTCTATGGAGCGGGGATTCTTCAGAGCATTCTGGATGGCAGACTCGGTAATCTCGTGGAATACAATCCTATTCTTCTCCTTCTCGCTCAGACCAAGCACCTCCGCCAGGTGCCACGCGATAGCCTCCCCCTCGCGGTCCTCATCGGATGCGAGCCATATGTGATCCGCCTTCTTGGCAGCTGATCTGAGAGTGGATACGACGCTCTTCTTGTCGTCAGAGATCTCGTACTGAGGATCGTAGTTATTATCCACATCGACCCCCATGCCCTTGGTCTTGAGGTCACGTATGTGTCCATAACTGGGGAGCACGGTAAAGTCTTTGCCCAAAAACTTGCCGATCGTTTTCGACTTTGCGGGAGACTCGACGATAAGGAGATGATTAGCCATGATTTTATGCTGCGAGATTACTTCTACTTGAATGTGGTGCAAAAATAGCAATTAATAGTTTAATGTGTGGTGGCACCCCAAAAATTCGCTCTCAGACACATCAGGATCTACCACCGGAGCTGTCGTGACTATGGTCCCTGTATGGGCACCTGACGATATGCTACACATCAGTCTGACAATCAGAATAAAACAATGCGAAACATCTATTACCGGTATTAGAATTCACTATTACCGGTATTAGTTTCGACTAATACCGACTATAGATTTCACTAATACCGATATTAGTCGACGGTAACTTAACAGAATCCTATTCGTAGCTCTGAAAAGGGTTGTACAAGCAAGAAATAAAATGCACACTTATCAGATAAGGTGAGAAAATCGTACCTTTGGCAACGGAAAGAGAGAGGTGCTGCAGTATGCGGGTACACTTGTTCTCCCTCTTCTTACCATATCCGATGTTCACCATTCCGGGGATTCCGGAGAGTATAATATATGACACAGCACCTCAGAGCTGCCATCACCGCCATAGGACACTACCTTCCTAGCGACGTCCTCACCAATGACGACATCGCTAAGATGGTCGACACCTCCGACGAGTGGATCACGACACGTGTAGGGATCCATCAGCGTCACATACTTAGAGATCGCACAGAGGGCGCCTCGGTGCTGGGCGTGGAGGCGATCCGGGACCTAGTCAGGCGCCACTCTGTCGATCTATCGACGATAGACATGGTGATCTGCTCGACCAACTCCCCGGACTACATCTTCCCCTCCACGGCGTCGATCATAGCAGCAGAGGTGGGCATACCGGACGGGGCACCATGCTACGACTTCCAGGCGGCCTGCAGCGGATTTATCTTCGGTCTGCAGATCGCTCGCGGATTTGTAGAGAGCGGATTGTATAGGAGGATTCTCCTGGTGACAGCAGAGAAGAATAGCTACTTTGCCAATCCCTCCGACAGATCGACCCTTCCGCTCTTCGGTGACGGCGGAGCGGCGATACTGATTGAGCCGACGGAGGACGAGGTAGGAGTAATTGACCTCCTGATAGGGAATAAGACTGTCTCTTATACACATCTGACGCTGCCGACGAATAGAGAGGTGTAGATC
>ERZ1031348.32-NODE-32-length-13179-cov-5.872066_pt1 | contig 13179 bp, 8 predicted proteins | sample MGYA00517286_ERZ1031348 | MGnify/ENA primary metagenome ERZ1031348 (study PRJEB33718, sample SAMN03159852) | human skin metagenome | collected 2014-02-25 | study: EMG produced TPA metagenomics assembly of the PRJNA266117 data set (Human skin bacterial metagenome and... | reverse complement strand
TGCCAATGGTCAAGCCCTTCGGCAGACCCTTAGCCTCAATGGAACCATCCTTCGGAGCATTCTTGACAACCTCAACCGGAGTAATCGGCTGCCCCTCGGTACCCTTCACAGGCGAATCAGTGATCGTCGGTGCCGGAGCTTCAGCAGGCTTAGAGTTCGGATCCTTCGGATCCGTACCGGCCTTCTTCTCCTGCTCATCGGTGTAACCATCACCATCATCATCAGTGTCAGTCACATCCGGGATACCGTCACCATCAGTATCACGCTCGATGGTCACAGTGACAGTCTTGGTAGCAACAACCTTGCCATCCTTATCCTTTACCGTCACCTCAACCGGAATATCACGAGACTCCTCATCCTTACCCCAATCGGTAAGTTTCTCCGGAGTACCAGTGACCTTTCCATCCTTGCCAATGGTCAAGCCCTTCGGCAGACCCTTAGCCTCAATGGAACCATCCTTCGGAGCATTCTTGACAACCTCAACCGGAGTAATCGGCTGCCCCTCGGTACCCTTCACAGGCGAATCAGTGATCGTCGGTGCCGGAGCCTCAGCAGGCTTAGAGTTCGCATCCTTCGGATCCGTACCAGCCTCCTTCTCCTGCTCATCGGTGAAGCCATCGTTATCATCATCGTCATCCTTGGTATCCGGAATACCATCACCATCAGTATCACGAAGAATCGTCACAGGAATGGTGCCCGTAGCAACTTCCTTACCGTCCTTGTCCTTAATGGACACCGGAACCTGAATCACGCGGGACTCTTCATCCTTACCCCAATCGGCAAGTTTCACCGGAGTACCGTTCAGTTTTCCACTTTCGTCAATGGAGAGACCAGCAGGAAGCTTCGGAGCGTCGACAGATCCTCCTTCCGGTATGTCTTTGACCACCTCAACCGGTGTGATCGGCTTCCCTTCGATACCCTCAACAGGGTCCTCAATCACTTCAGGCTGAGATGCCACACGAAACTCATCAACGGCATCAAAGTTCGCGGATCCCTCTTTTTCGGTGGTCCGGTAAATTCGAGCGCTCACGATCGTATTGTCCGGGGTTCCCTCTGGAACAGTGAAAGTGTGATCCTGAAGGTTTCCGTAACGATCGGTCGTCCCCTGTACCTTGTCTACCATCTTGTCGCCCACATACCACTCAATGCGGTACGGCATTTCAGACTTAAACGAGGTTGTTTTCGCGGTTACCGTAGTACCAGCCCGAGCGGGCTTATCAGTGGTGTTGTACTCCAGAATGTCGAACTTGGGGAAGCCGTTATTCACGGCAAACAACACGTTGATTGGGTTGGAACGTCCAGCAACACCGATGGTAGCCAGCGCACCGGGAGAAGCGATGTCGCTGAAGTAGGCACCACCCATGGTGCGCATGTTGGCACCGTTTTCTGATGTCGATTTGTTTCCATCCGACACGGTAAGCGCCGGATACACGTACATATAGTCCGTGTTAACGTGCTTTTTACCCTTTGTAACCAAGTCATCGCTTCCGGCGATGAATACACCATCGCTGGGGCTTTTAGCTAGTTCATGGGTATCGTTGAAAATTCCCTTGAACTGGAGCTTGTAGTTACCGTCTTTGTCACTCGTGGTCCATACGGTCTCGGCAATAGCAGGCTTACCAGCGTTGGCAGGATCAGCATCCCAAGCCTTGATGGCGCGCTTTTGCTCAGCAACAAGCTCATCATACTTGAAGCCCTTGTTGGCCGCCTTCCACTCATCCAGCTGTGTTTTCAGCTCATCGCGGAGGTACGAACCAACAATTTTCTCATTAGGCAGCGCAACATCGGTACCCTTGAATGTGGTTACACCACCGCTGGTAGCCGCACCGATTTCATTCTCACGGAAGATACGACCACTAGTATTGCCGTAGTCTTGAATGTCCGTGGACTTGACCCACTGATCCTCCGGCTGAGTCAGCCAACTCTGCGGCCGTTCTTGTAAACCAATGTTATATGGGCCAGCATTGCGTGCGCCTAACCCGCCCCAAGTAGCTTTCTGGCGCTGGGCCGCACCGGTCCATTGGCCGAGGAATTCGGCAAAGCCCAGTTGGTACTTCTCAGTATCGTAATCTTCAATCCATACTCGGAGGTACTGGCCAGCTGTCGCTTCCCAGTTGTGCTCCTGCCCCGTTTCATCCGTCCACACAGGGAATTTGATCGCCCAGGAACCATCCGGTTTCACCGTGGAGGCGTATACCGGAGAAATACGGCCATTACCGTCCTTAGCCGGGGCGTAGTCCTTCCACTGCGCAAAAACAACTTTACCCTCCAGCGGAACATCATATGCATCTAGGCCAGAAGGCCAGCCAGTAACGTCAATGTAGGCGTAACCATCTACCGACTCGTAAGCACCAGCTTTTTCCGCATCGGAAATGTAGTATTCAGTGCCCTGAGAACTGACCTGCTTAGGAGTTTTAACACCTGGATTGAACAGTGTGGGCAGCGCGGTTTCAGCTTGCGCGACCACACCGGTAGAGATCGGACCCGCCGGCTGGATCGCAGGTGCAACGAGGGCTAGAGAAAGAGCAGCCGCCGCGATGCTAATGCCGCGACGGACCCCCCCTCGCTGGTTTCGGATTGCAGTCATAAGAACTGTTCCTTTCGAAGAAATTGAAGGTGAAAGCCTTTATTACGAATTTGTCAGTTAGCGCTATTGACTAGAACACAGCTAATCACCAGTGCCACTTGACCGTTCGTAACCATCACCCAGTTTAAAGAAGTTTGGGAGGGTTGTCCACCTTTTACCAGGTTCCTTTTAGCTCTTACCCATTTTTTAGCATCACTTAGGTTTCTATTATGTGCCGTTTGCGCACGTAGTGTAATTATTCCCTCCACATGCCATGTAGACACGTACACATTATCGCGGAGAAACAAGTTTTTCTACCAGGAAGCAGAAACAAGAAAAACTCCCCCACAACGGGGGGAGATCGAGCAAGACGAAGACTGATTTCTTCGGTCACACGCCACTCACCCCCATCTCAGGGGCGGGCGAGTGAGTGCACCGCCTCGCTCAACGGGGCAGGCGGTGGTGGTGTTTTACAGGCCGGCGAGCGCCACCGCGTAGCGGGCGATGGCGAGCTCTTCGTTGGTGGGGACCACGAGGACGGTGACCTTGGAATCATCAGTGGAGATGATGCGGGGACCATCGTTGGGGAGCTTGTTCTTCTCCGGATCAACCTTGATGCCAAAGTTTTCCAAGCCGGCCAGAGCGTCCCAGCGGACGTCCTGATCGTTTTCGCCTACACCCGCGGTGAAGGTGATGGCATCCACGCGGCCGAGCTGCAGCATGTAGGCGCCGATGTACTTGCGCAGGTTGTGGATGTAGACGTTGTAGGCCACCCACGCGTCCTGGTCGTCGTTGTCGATCATCTCACGCAGGGCGCGGAAATCGTTGACGCCCGCCAGGCCCTTGACGCCGGACTTGCGGTTGAGCAGGTCATCAATCTCATCGATGGACATGCCCTGGCGGTAGAGGTGGAACACGATGCCCGGGTCGATGTCACCGGAACGGGTGCCCATAACAAGGCCGGCCAATGGGGTGAGGCCCATGGACGTATCAATTGCCGCCCCGTTGTGGATCGCCGCACACGAGGCACCGTTGCCCAGGTGGAGGGTGATTTGCCGGGTGTGTTCCGGATCGCGGCCGATGAGGGCCGGCACCTGCTTGGACACGAACTCGTGGGAGGTGCCGTGGAAGCCGTAGCGGCGAATGCCATAGTCGCCGGCCACCTTGTTGTTGATGGCGTAGAGGGCGGCCGCCGGGGGCAGGGTGTGGAAGAACCCGGTATCGAACACGGCGATGTGCGGGAGCTCCGGGAACATCTTCTGCGCCACCTCGATGCCGTCGATGTTGGCGGGGTTGTGCAGCGGGGCCAGCGGGATGAGGTCGCGGATCATGCCAAGCACCTCGTCGGTGATGACCACGGGCCGGGAGAACAGCAGGCCACCGTGGACCACGCGGTGCCCCACGGCCTTGAGGTCCACCTGATCGGGCCCCACACCGAGATCGTTGAGGAGGTTGAAGGAGAGGTCGAGCCCCTCGGTGTGGTTGGCGATGGGGGTCTGCACCACATGCTTGTGGCCACCGGTTTTGACGGTGAGCTTGCCGCCGTCTTCACCGATCTGCTCCACCACGCCGGAGACGAAGGGGTCCTCGCTGGCGTCGGCCGTCGTATCGACGATCTGGAACTTGATGGACGATGAGCCTGAGTTGATGACGAGTGCGAATGCCATTTACTTGGTTTCTCCTGCCTGGATCGCGGTGATGGCGATGGTGTTGATGATGTCCGGGACGGTGGCGCCACGGGACAGGTCGTTGACGGGCTTGTTCAGCCCTTGGAGGATCGGTCCGATGGCGAGCGCGCCGCCGGTGCGCTGCGCCGTCTTGTAGCCGATGTTGCCGGCCTCAAGGTCGGGGAAGATCATGACGGTGGCCTGGCCGGCGACGGGCGACTGCGGTGCCTTCTTGGCCGCAACGCCCGGGTCGACGGCGGCATCGAACTGGAGGGGGCCGTCGATAAGCGTGTCGGGGGCGAGCTCCTTGGCCTTGGCGGTGGCGGCGACCGCCCGGTCAACATCGGGGCCAGCACCGGACGTGCCTGTGGAGTAGCTGAGGATAGCCACCTTGGGGTCGATGCCAAAGGCCGCGGCCGTCTCGGCGGAGCTCACGGCGATCTCGCCGATCTGCTCGGCGGTGGGGTTGGGGTTGACAGCGCAATCACCAAACGCCCACAGGCGCCCGCGCATAGCCATGAGGAAGATGGACGAGACCACGGAGGTACCCGGCTTGGTTTTGATGATCTGGAAGCTCGGGCGAATGGTGTGCGCCGTGGTGTGCGCGGCCCCGGACACCATGCCATCGGCCTCGCCCGTGTGGACGAGCATGGTGCCAAAGTAGGAGACATCCTTCATGGTCTCGCGCGCCTGCTCGATAGTGACGCCCTTCTTCTTGCGCAGCTCGGCGAACTGGGCGGCAAACTTCTCGGCGCGCGGGTCGGTGAGGTGATCGACGATCTCGGCGCCGGTCAAGTCGAGCCCCAGCTCTTTCGCGCGGCCCAGGACGGTATCCTTCACCCCGAGGATGATGAGCTCGCACACCCCCTCTTTGAGTACCGCAGCGGCCGCCTCAAGGATGCGGTCATCGTCACCCTCCGGCAACACGATGCGGGTGGTCTTCTCCTGGGCTTTCTTCTGCAGCCACGTCTGGAGGTAGTCCGCGCTCATGACGGGGGACGTTTCCAGCCCCTCAGTTGCGGTAGCCAGCTGCTCCGCGCTCAACTCGCCCTCGCTCACGACGACGGCGGTGGCGAGCCTGGTCTCCGCCTCCCTTACGGCGAGCTGTTGCGCAAGGTCTCGCTTCTCGACGATCAGTGCGAGCGGAATGCCCAGTGCCGCTGCGGCGTCGGCGTCGTAGGCGATATTGCCGGTGCCCTCGATGAGCGCCGGCCCCTCGGCCAAGGGCTCGGCGGCGATGAGCTGGCGGATAACCGGCTCGCTAATGGTTGACAGCTCGACAAAGCGGAGGCCGCCGTCAGCAGCGATGGCGCGGGCATCTGCAGATGCCTGGCCCACGGTGGTGAGCAGCACAGAGCGAGGTGAGTTCATAATGCACGTCCTTATATATAGGTCAGTTTCCTGAGCGCCACACTATACGCACCCGCGACCGCGCGCTGTCGCGCGTGGTCTCCAGCACACTACACATTACCGAGTTGGCGCCACCACACTACTCTACAAAACGTCGTACTAATTCTGCGAGTTGAGGGCGCACTCCCCGGCTAGCCGTGGCAGTATGCGAGGTAAACGACCCTTTTGAACCGTCTTGTTTTCTTTATATAGACCACTTGGTTCCCTTGCGGGAAAAAAAGGTACTAGCCCGCCCGAAAATTTCGGGTTAAGGTAGTAACGGTTTACACACAAGACGAACACAGGAGAAGTATGACTCGCCCACTTCGCGTCGCAGTAGTCGGTTCCGGCCCCGCAGGCATCTACGCCTCGGACATCCTCATCAAATCTGGCCACGATATTGCCATCGACTTGTACGAGAAGATGCCGGCCCCCTTCGGTCTCATCCGCTACGGCGTGGCACCCGACCATCCGCGCATCAAGGGCATCATTACCTCCCTCCACAAGGTGCTCGACCAACCGCAGATCAAGCTACTTGGCAACGTGGAGATTGGCAAGGACATCACCGTGGAGGAGCTGCGCGACTACTACGACGCGATCATCTTCGCCACCGGCGCCACCGGCGACCGCAATCTCGACATCCCCGGCATTGACCTCGAGGACTCCCACGGCGCGGCCGAATTCGTCGGCTTCTATGATGGCAACCCCAATTTCCGCCGCTCCTGGGACCTCACCGCCCCGCACGTAGCCGTCATCGGCGTGGGCAACGTCGCCCTTGACGTGGCCCGAATCCTTGCCAAGACCGCCGACGAGCTCCACGTCACCGAGATCCCGGACAACGTGTACGAGGGGCTCGGCGCCAACGCCGCCGACGAGGTCCATATCTTCGGCCGCCGCGGCCCCGGCAACGCCAAGTTCACACCCCTCGAGCTCAAAGAATTGGATCACTCCCCCACCATCGAGGTCATCGTCGACCCCGAGGACATCATCTACGACGAGGCCGCCGAGCAAGCCCGGCGCGACTCCAAGACCCAGGACCTCGTGTGCCAGACCCTCGAGCAGTACGCTCTGCGCGAGCCGAAGAACGCTCCACACAAGCTGTTCATCCACTTCTTTGAAGCCCCCGTGGAGATCGTCGGCGACGAAAACGGCAAGGTGAAGGCCCTCAAGACGGAGCGCCAGGAGTACGACGGCAAGGGCGGCGTGCGTGGCACCGGCAAGATCACCGAGTGGGACATTCAGGCCGTCTACCGCGCCGTGGGCTACCGCTCCGACGAGGTCAAGGGCGTGCCGTTCGATCACCGCTCTGCCGTGATCCCCAACGACGGCGGCCACGTCATCGATTCCGAGACCCGCGACCGCATCCCCGGCCTGTACACCACCGGCTGGATCAAGCGCGGCCCGGTGGGGCTCATTGGCAACACCAAGTCGGACGCCAAGGAGACCACGGACATGCTGCTCAGCGATTACGACACGGGCAAGCTGGCCACCCCGTCCAAGCCGGAGCGCGAGCAGGTCATCGAGCTGCTCGAATCCCGCAACATCCCGTACACCACGTGGAAGGGCTGGTACAACCTCGACGCCCACGAGCGCGCCCTCGGCGAGGCCGAAGGCCGCGAGCGCAAGAAGGTTGTGGAGTGGGACGACATGGTGAAATTCGCCCACCCCGAGCGGGACGTGTAAGAATCGGAGATTCTTACACGTAAGAGTCGAGATTCTTACACGTAATAGTGGAGATTCTCCCACGCCTTGGCGATGATTTTTACGCGTAGAATCTCCGCTTTTTCCGCGCCCAGAACGTAGCGCCTTTCTGCACCTTTGCCGCCCCGATTGAAGCCCGGGGCGGTTTTCGGTATTTTTTGTGGACATGACGACACGTTACGCACACGCACATCTGAAGGACTTGAGTTCACACGATGTCCACGCGCTGTACAAACTTCGCACCGAGGTTTTTACAGCAGAACAACGCGCCAGCTGGGCCGAGGCCGACGAAATCGACTCCCGGGAGACCACCTGGCACGTCCGCGCGTACGACGAAAATGACCACCTCAAGGCCTACACCCGCCTCTTCCTTGCACCGAGCGTTGACGATACAACCAAGGGTGAGTTGGAAGTTAGGATTGGACGGGTGGCCGTCGATAAGCACAACAGGGGCGAGGGCCTGGGCAGGAAGATCATCGAGAAGTCACTCGAGATCTGCAAGAAGGAGTTCCACGACATCGACGTGGCGCTCGAGGCGCAAACCCACGCCATCGATTTTTACAAGAAGCACGGTTTCCACACCGTGGGTGAGGTGTTTGAGCTCGGCGGAATCGACCACATCAAGATGGTGTGCCCCGCCGACGACCTCAAGTAACTTTGGCCCGATTTGGCAAACAGCGCCCAGTGGGGTTATCCTCCCCCCTCATGAAAACATACTTTGCCGTTTCCCATCTGGGACACTTGAGCGCACGCGAGGTCCACGACCTGTACAAGCTGCGCACCGACATCTTCGTGGTGGAGCAGAAATGCCCCTACGGTGAGATTGAGGACCGCGACCTCGACCCCGCCACCCTCCACATCCGCGCCCTGGAGAACCAGCGGCTCGTGGGGTGTGCCCGGGTGTACAAGGACGGCGACACCGTCCACCTCGGCCGCGTCGCCGTCGCCGCCGACCACCGCGGCACCGGGCTGGGCGAGCGCATCATGGAAGAAACCCTCGCGCTCATCGAGGGACAGTACCCCGGCACCACCGTGCAGCTTGATGCCCAGGTGGCATCCCAGGGCTTCTACGAAAAGTTCGGCTTCACCGTCGCCGGCGACGAATACGACTGGGATGGCATCACGCACGTCCCCATGACGCTGGCGAAGTAACTACATCGCCTGGCGTTCGACCTCGGCGATGCGGACCGCGGCGTCCTCAACGGTCGCGGCCGTCGCCACAATGAGGTTGCCGATCTCGCAGGCGCGCACGTCGACCTCATCCACACCTAGCGCCTCTTTCACACGCACGGGCCGCTCCGTAATCATCGCCGCCCCCGGCGTCATGAGCGTGACATCCACCGGCAGCCCGAGCTTTGCCCGGGCGTGCAGCTCATACTGCGAATACCGCTGGGTGTACAGCGTGATGAGCCCGATACGGCGGGGGCCGTAGACAACGTCTTCAAAGTAGCAACGGTCCCCCGCCACCAGCATCGTCACCGAATACAGGCCACGGCCGAAAGATTGCGCGCTCTCGTTCATGGACTGCACGATCCGCACAGCGATGGAGCGGGCCGAATCCCGTGCCGAGTCGCTCATCGGCATCGGCTGGACAGCTTGGGAGACATCATGGCCGATCGGCTCAGCAAACCACGAGGCATCCTCGCCCGTGGTGGGGTCGACGGAACGCACCACTTGGAGGGTGATGAGCTCCGCGCCCTCCAGGACCGACTCCACGAGCGTGGGGCGACCGTCCCACTGGGCTTCAGCCTCCTCGGCCTTCGCCACCTCGTAATAACTGTACGGCCCCTCGGCGGGAATGAGCCGGGCCGGCAACCCCACACTGTTGAGCGCCTCTCGCAGCTCCTGCGGAGTGGACGCGGTGCGGGTTTTCACCACCGGGCTGCCCAGGGTCTCCCCCGCCAGCCACCTGCTGTCCGCCCTGTTAAAGGACACGGGGCGCAAGCTCGCCGGGGTGAGCCCCGCCGCGATCTCCCCCAGGTGTGCGAGCGCCTCGGCGGCCTCATGGTCGTGCAGCGCGCGCACCGCCTCGTCAGAGCCCACGGGTGCATCGTGCTCGGGGGCGACGTACGGCGCGTCATCGCGCACCAGCCTGCCCCGCGTTCCGTGTATGTCAGGCGTGTCGTTCATTCTCCCAGTATCCCACGGGGCGGAGTGGGGTGCCAAAGAAGGGCTTCTATTCACTTTCATGACTAAAACTGTTGTTACGCTAGCGTCGCCACGTTAGGCCTGCTTGGGGAGTAAAATTTCGTGACTTACCGGTTATAACCGGCCCGATAGTGGATGGCAACACCTGGCAACTGTGCATAATATTCAGTGCTCGCGGTTCGCGTGTGATAAATTATCCAACACCCCGCCTTTTGCCCGCATAAATTCGACCATTAGGGGGGGGGTTGACGTTGAAACTCCGTGCAACCCATGCAATTGTTCAACATACCCCCGACGGGCGGTTTTCCGTACTTACCCCCATATGTGATCTATGTCAAAACGGGCGAGCTCGTCATACCTTTTCTCTTTCCTACTGGTTATTTACCGTTTTTTGGGTTTTACCCCCGCCAATAGGCGGATCACTTTCGGGGGTACAGCCTCACAAATGTGACCTAACACTTTTGGCAATTCGCGTATTCACTCGATCACAGCAGGTAGCGTAAAGGTCATCCTTAAAAAATATATTGCTCCTATTTGCCCAAGCTACAAACCACACTCGTAAGGCGGTAAACACATGACTAGCAAGACCACTGCTACGCGAGAGACCTACCAAGGCACGGATAAGGCTCTCGCCGGCATTGTGCTGGGCGTCATGACATTCTGGCTGTTCGCCCAGTCCACGCTCAACGTTGGGCCACTGATGGCCAAGGACGTGGGCATCCCCATGCACATCATGAACGTGGCCATCTCCGCCTCCGGCCTGTTCTCCGGCATGTGCATCGTGGTTGCCGGCGGCTTTGCCGACCGCTGGGGCCGCAAACGCGTCGCCACCGTAGGCAACCTCATCAACATCGTCGGCTCGCTCCTTGTGGCTACCGCCTTCGGCGTGTTCGGTACCTCCATGATGATCGGCGGCCGCATCCTCCAAGGCATCGCCGCCGCCTCCATCATGCCGTCCACCATGGCGCTCGTGCAGACGTACTGGCACGGCCGCGACCGCCAGCGTGCTCTGTCCATGTGGTCCATCGGCTCATGGGGTGGCGGTGGCATTTGCGCCGTGTTCGGCGGGGCGCTCGCCTCCTCCGCACTCGGCTGGCGCTCCATCTTCTTCCTCTGCGCAGCCGTCTCCATCGCCTCCATCCTCCTCATGCGGGAGATGCCTGAGGCCAAGGCCAACGTCAGCTCCTCCGGCTTCGATCTCGAGGGCATTGTCAGCCTCATGATCACGATCGTCTCCCTGCAGCTCATCATCACGCAGGGTGCCTCCTTCGGCTGGCTCTCCCCCACCGTCATCGGCCTGGCCGCCACCTTCGTCGTCGCCTTCTGGTTCTTCGTCCGCATAGAAAACCACAACGACAGTGCCTTTGTGGACTTCCGCCTCTTTAAGAACCGGACGTTCTCCGCCACGTGCGTGGTCAACGCCATCATGAACGCCACGAGCGGCATCCTCGCCGCTTTCCTCTGGGTGATGCAGGACGGCGCAAGCTTCTCCGCCGGCACCGCCGGGCTGTGCACCCTCGGCTACGCCATCTTCGTGGTCTCCTTCATCCGCGTGGGTGAGAAGATGATGCAGCGCTGGAACGTCCGCACCCCCATGCTGCTCGGCTGCGGGATCGTGTTTGTGTCCATCCTCATGCTCATGTTCACCAACGTCATGACCGGCACGTACGTCATCATCGCCGCGGTGGCCTTCAGCCTCTACGGCCTCGGCCTCTTCGCCACCCCGGTCACCGACGCCGCCCTGTGCGGCCTCCCGGAGGACCAGTACGGTTCCGGCGCCGGCATTTTCAAGATGGCTTCCTCCCTCGGCGCGGGCCTCGGCGCGGCCATTGCCGCCGCTACCTACACTGCTCTCGAGGACACCGGCTCCGCACTGCCGACGTACATCCTCGACTTTGTGGGACGCCAGGATAACATCGCCATCCGCGAGGCCGGCTTCATGGCACTGGGCACCAACGCCCTCATGTGCGCCGTCTCCATCACCCTCATCCTCGTATTCATCCCCAAGGTGACGCAGACCTCCGAGTCCATGGACAACACCACCAGCCTCGACCAGGTTCGCAAGTGCAACTGCCCCGAGGGTGTCGCCGTGTTCAACGAGGATGAGCTAGCAGCGTAAATTTCTCTTCGAGAAATTTACGCCGTAGGAGGAAAATCAGATAAATAGCAAACCTACGCGAAACGGCCCCGAGCATTGCTCGGGGCCGTTGCGTTGTATTTGGGCCGGGCTCGATGCCCGGCCCCTTGCGCTTGCGGTCTTACAGGATGGGGAAGCGCTCGATCGTCTGCTCGCGGCCGGGGCCAACGCCGATGTAGCTCACCTGCGCGCCGGAGAGCTCCTCCAGGCGAAGGATGTAATCCTGCGCCTTCTGCGGCAGCTCCTCAAACGTGCGGCACTCGGTGATGTCCTCGTCCCAAGCGGGCATCGTCTCGTAGATCGGCTCAGCGTGGTGGAAATCGGACTGGTTGACGGGCATCTCGTCGAAACGCTTGCCGTCCACGTCGTAGGCCACGCAGATCGGGATCTCACCGATACCCGTGAGCACATCAAGCTTGGTGAGGAAGAAATCCGTGAAGCCGTTGACGCGGGCCGCGTAGCGGGCGACGACGGAATCGTACCAGCCGCAGCGACGCTTACGGCCGGTGTTCACGCCCACCTCGCCGCCGGTGGTCTGCAGGTACTCGCCCCACTTGTCAAACAGCTCCGTGGGGAACGGGCCCGCGCCCACGCGAGTGGTGTACGCCTTGATGATGCCCAGCGAGTGGGTGATCTTGGTGGGCCCGATGCCGGATCCCACGCACGCCCCACCGGCGGTGGGGTTCGAGGAGGTGACAAACGGGTAGGTGCCGTGGTCCACGTCGAGCATGGTGGCCTGGCCACCCTCCATGAGGACGGACTTGCCGGCCTCGAGCGCCTTGTTGAGCTCTAGCTCTGCCTCGATGACCATGGGCTCCAAGCGGTCGGCGTAGGAGAGGAAGTACTGGACGGTTTCTTCCACGTCGATGGCCTGCCGGTTGTACATCTTCACCAGCATCTGGTTCTTCACGTTCAACGCGGACTCCACCTTCTGGCGGAGGATCGACTCATCAAAGATGTCCTGCACGCGGATGCCCACGCGGGACACCTTGTCGGCGTACGTGGGGCCGATGCCGCGGCCGGTGGTGCCGATGGCGCGCTTACCCAGGAAGCGCTCCTGGGTGCGGTCGAGGACGCGGTGGTACGGGGCCACCACGTGGGCGTTGGCGGAGATCTTCAGCCGGTCCGCCTTCGCGCCACGGGCGATGAGGCCATCCATCTCGTCGAACAGCGCCTCGAGGTTGATGACCACGCCGTTGCCCAGGACGGGGACGGCGTTCTCAGAGAGGACACCGGCGGGCAGCAGCTTGAGCGCGTACTTCTCGCCGTTGACCACCACGGTGTGCCCGGCGTTGTTGCCGCCGTTGGGCTTGACCACATAGTCAACCTTGCCACCCAAGATGTCGGTGGCTTTGCCCTTACCTTCGTCGCCCCACTGGGCGCCCACAATTACGATTACAGCCATATTTGTTTCCACATCAGTCGTTGCCTTAATAACCGTTTAGGCATTGTACTCTCTTATGGTATGAAGATCCTCTGTGTGGCATGCGGCACCGACCCGCTGCCAGGCGTAGAACACATCCGCTGCGACGAGGTTCCTACCCGCAGCCAGCTACGCCCCCTCGATATCC
>ERZ1031348.31-NODE-31-length-13315-cov-5.381146_pt1 | contig 13315 bp, 11 predicted proteins | sample MGYA00517286_ERZ1031348 | MGnify/ENA primary metagenome ERZ1031348 (study PRJEB33718, sample SAMN03159852) | human skin metagenome | collected 2014-02-25 | study: EMG produced TPA metagenomics assembly of the PRJNA266117 data set (Human skin bacterial metagenome and... | reverse complement strand
CCTCTCTATTCGTCGGCAGCGTCAGATGTGTATAAGAGACAGCTTCACTGGCGCGCCGCGGCTGAAGGTCTGGTCGACCTTTTCTACGTCCTTTCCATCCTTCACCACGTAGCCGAACCCGAAGCCACTTAACGCTTCAACGGACATGTGCTCCATGAGCCCGTCGAGGCCGCGGATATATTCGGGGTCGGCGATGGGGATCGCGTCGCGGACCGTCCACGGCACGTGGAGCAGCGGTTGCAGGGGATCGTCACGGGTCCAGCCCCAGTCCTCCCGCGAGAAGGACCGTTCGGGCGCGATGAGGACGGCCTTGCCCTGGGCGTTCAAAAAGTCCGCAGTTTCCTGGTAGTACGAGGGAACCTCCCGGTAGGCGCCCTTGGGGGCGAGCTGGCCCGTCAGCGCTGGGGAGATCGCCACGCAGGTGACAAGGCCTAGAGCTACGAGGGAGGTTCTATCCGCGCGGTCGCATAACCAGGCCACGCCGATGACGAGGGGAATCGTGACCAGGGGAGTGAACTTGTGGAGGTTGCGAAACGCTGCCAACGAGCCGTCGAGAAGCGGAGACTGAAACGAGAGCACCGCAAGACCGACGAGCAACATCATCACCCACGGCGATCCCGCGATGCCGCGCAGGCCGAGGGCTGCGACGGCGACCGTGGCGAGGACGAGGAGTGGCACGGTGACCAGGAGGAACCCGGCGGTACGCTCATCGTCGACGAAGGGCGACCAACTCGTCGTGCCGCGCAGAATTTCCAGGGGATTGAGCCAGCGCGTGGTGACGTAGGCGGACTCGATGTAATCCGTAAACGGCGGGGAGTATTTCCCCAGGATGAGCAGTGGCCCGATCCACCACGTGGAGACGGCGATGACACCGATGCACCAGATGGCCAGGGCCTTCCACGCGCGCCGGGTGAGGAGGACGAGGCCTGCGGGAACGAGGGCGGCAAGCGTCGCGGTGGCATTGACTGCGCCCATGCACGCGACGGCGAGGAGACTTGCGTAGGGCTTGCATTGTTGGCCTCTGGTTCGCTCTCCTACGCCTCCCGAACTTGTGAGGGGGGCGTTTGCGAGGGGAGCCACGGTCCAGGGAACCAAAGCAACAATCCACGCCTCCGAGGAGATGGCGCCGATGGTGGTGAGGATGCGCGGGCAGAAGGCGTAGAGAAGGGCTGGTAGGAGGGTGCGTTTGTACCCGAGGTTTGTTAGTAGCTTTACGGTGCCCATATACGCGACGGTGAAGAGGAGCCACCACCACAGGCGCTGCGCGACCCAGTCGGGGAGAAAATCGGTGAGGGCGAAGAAGAGGCCTTGGGGCCAGAGATAACCGTAGGCCTGGTTCTGCAGGCCCCACGGGGCGAAGAGGTGGGTTGCGCCCTGGAGGAATCCCCACGGGTTGGCGACGAGGTCGTGCTTGGTGTCGGCGACGGTCAGGCCGGGGGACTGGAGGAAGCAGAGTACCCCCAGGAGGGCGACGACGAGTTTATTCTCGTGAGCCGTAATCCGGGTTGCCCAGGACGGCGTCGTCGGTAGAAACCGTGTGCTCAACCGTGCTCCCATCCTCGGAGGTCAGTGACACCACGCCGATGACGCCGGCGATGCCCGCAACGAGACCCACCACGGCGCTGGCCACGGCGGGACCGGCGGTGCGCCTGGTCAAAGACTGATACGTAAATGGCACTACATTCCCCTTTACACCCGTAACGTGGCTCCAATCCTATACCCTTGAGGGGCATCTGGTCGAGCGACCGCGTATTCTAGTGTGCGTTTCTAGTGTTAGGAGGTGGGGCAGCATGGCGGCAGGGAAAGCGCCCGCTGTGGTGGCTCTCATCTGCTTATTTGTCCTGTCATCCTGCGCCCGAACCCCGGAGACGGTCACCTCCGTTGCCACCACCACGCAGACGGAGACGGAAACCGTCACCGCCACCGAAGAGGAACTCGTGCCCGTGCCCGCCGAGCAGCGCGCGCAGGTCGCCTCCCTCATGACGGTGGGCGTAAAGAACTACGACGATGCCCTCCACGCCCTGCGCGAGGGGGCTGGTGGCATCTTCATCGCCAGCTGGACGGACCCGGCTCTGCTCACCGCCCCGGAGCGCAACCTCGCCGCCCTGAAACGCGAGGTGGGCAGGCCGTTTGCCGTCACCATCGACGCGGAGGGCGGGCGCGTCGTGCGGCAGCCCGAGCTCCTCGGTGAGATCCCGGCACCACGCACGATGGCGGACACCTCCTCCGCCGAGGACGTGGAGAACGTGGCCTTCGAGCTGGGGAAGAAGCTCAACAGCTTTGGCATCACCGTCGATTTCGCCCCCGTTCTGGATACGGACGCGGGCCCCAGCGACGGCGCCATCGGAGACCGCTCGTTCAGCCCCGACCCACAGCGCGCCGCCGAGTACGCCACGGCGTTCGCCCGCGGGCTCGTCCGCGCCGGCGTCACGCCCGTGTTCAAGCATTTCCCGGGCCACGGCCGGGCCACCGGCGATTCCCACACCGGCGAGGTGCACACCCCGCCGCTGGAGGAGCTGGAAAAGCTCGACCTGTTGCCCTACGAGCAGGCGATGACGGAGTTCCCCACCGCCGGTGTCATGGTGGGCCACGTGACGGTGCCGGGGCTCGGTGAGGCACCAGCCTCCCTCAACCCCCAGGTGTACCGGCTCATTCGCTCGGGCGAGTATCCCGGCGGGGTGCCGTTTGACGGCGTCATTTACACCGATGACCTGTCCAGCATGCACGCCATCTCGGACACGCACTCGGTGCCGGAGGCCGTCATCGCGGCGCTTGTGGCCGGGGCTGATAACGCTTTGTGGGTGTCCACCGATGAACTAGTAGAAACTATAAATGCTGTTAACGCTGCCGTTGACGCGGGCACGTACAGCCGGGAGCAAATGTACGCCTCGGCGCTGCGGGTGGCCCGCTTCAACCACGAAGGGATGTAGATGAAGCGCGTTGGATTGGCCATTGGCCTGTTTCTCCTGCTCCTCCTCGGCCTGTACGGGGTGGACACGGCGCTCGCGCAGGGCACCGTCCCCCGCGGCACCACCGTCGGCGGGGTGACAATCGGCGGCATGAAGCCCGCGGCCGCCCGCGAGAAGCTCGACTCCGCCTTCGCCTACCGGCCCGTCACAGTGAAGGGCAACGATATGCTCGCCACCATCGATCCGGAGGCCGCCGGCCTCGCCCCCGATTGGGACGCCACCATCGCCGCCGCCGGCACGCCCTCCCTCAACCCGATCACCAAGGTCACGAGCTTCTTCACCACCACCGAGGTCCCCATCCAGTCCGAGGTCGACCGCGCACGTTTTAACCCCGCGATGGAGAAGGTCGCCGGTGAACTCACCCGTCAGCCCGCCGACGGTGGTTTGGAGCTTGTCGACGGAAAACCGCACCGCATTGCCCCCGTCGTGGGGCAAAACGTCGCCCCCTCCACCGTGGGGGACGCCGTGGTGAGCGGCTGGCTCAACCCCGACGGCGTCGATGTCGACATCACCGAGGTGCCCCCGGCGATCGGCGACGATGAGATTGACGCCGCCGAGAAGGGCCCCGCCAAAAACGCGCTCGCCGGTGACATCGTCGCCCACGGCACCGACAAGGTCGACGGCATCATCCCCACCGCCCGGATGGGTGAGATCGTCACCTTCGTCCCGCGTGTGGGCGATTCTGCCCACGCGGCCCTAGAAGCCGAAGTCAACGTCGACCGCGCCCGCGAAATCCTCTTTGAAAACCTCCAGACCACGGAGGTCTCCATGAAGAACGCCACCATCACGCTCACCGCCGGCGGCCGCAGCGTCACCCCGCACGCCGACGGCACCGTGGTGGACTGGGAGAAAACCCTGGACACGTTCCCCGACCGCGTCACCGGCACCGCCCCCAAGACCTTCGACGTGACCTACAAGCCCGAGCCCGCCACCTTCACCACGGAGGCCGCCAACGCCGCCACCTTCAACGACGTCGTGGGCAGCTTCACCACCGGCGGCTTCTCCGGCCCCAGTGGCACCAACATCGCCCTCGTGGCCCGCACCGTCAACGGCGCCATCGTCGCCCCCGGTGAAACGTTCTCCTTAAACGGCTACACCGGCCCGCGCGGCACCGCCCAGGGCTACGTCTCCTCCGGTGTCATCCTGAATGGCCACGCCGACACCGCCGTCGGCGGCGGAATCTCCCAGTTCGCCACCACCTTGTACAACGCCAGCTACTTCTCCGGCATGACGGACATTGCCCACACCCCGCACAGTTACTACATTTCCCGCTACCCCGCGGGCCGTGAGGCCACCGTCTACGAGGGCGCCATTGACCTGGTGTTCCGCAACGATACCCCGGACCCCGTCCTCATCGAGGCGGGTGTCTCCGGCGGTGAGGTGACCGTCACGTTCAAGGGCACAAAGTCCCGCAACGTGCAGTCCATCTCCGGCGGCAAGTGGGCCTACACGCAGCCGCAGCCGATGTCCGTCAGCGGTTCCAGCTGCTCGCCGTCGAGCGGCGCGCCGGGCTTCACCACCTCGGATACCCGCATCATCACCGACCTCGCCGGAAAGGAGATCGGCCGCGACTCCACCACCACGGTGTATGACCCGGTGCCGATCGTGCGCTGCTCCTAGCCGTGGCTTCGGCCCGTTTGTGTCCCGAAACCCTCCCCCGCAAACTTCCAGTAATTCACTGGAACTTTGCGGGGGTGCGGTTGTTAAAAGCTCAGGTGGAGAAAATAGAGTTCCAGTAATTTACTGGAACTCTGTGGCGGGTCTGGTGACAGGCAGCGGGACACCGTGCTCGCACATGAGACTTGAAGGGCAGCAGTCGTTCTCCGTGAATGCACGCAATGCCGGTGTATATATCCTGCTAGCAGGGTGACCATCCGGATGGATAAGACGTGGAAGGAGGGTGTGGCGGAGGTCGCTGAGAATGCCGGAATTGACCTGTCTAGTGTGGTCGGGGACCTAAATATGATTGCCGCCGGTGCAGGGGCATGAAGGGAACGACGGCGCGCTTCGCTGAAATGCGGTGTCTATTCGTCCCCGTGCGGGTAGTCGCCGCGGAAAACATGGAATCCGGCAGCTGTTAAAAAGGCTGCTCCAAAAAAGACTAGCCACGCCAGGGGCCCATCGATGAGCTTTGCAACTATGAGCACTACAAATGCGAGTAGGAGCAATCCGCAGCCGTACAACCGATCCCTATTCATGGTGTGAATGTAAAGCACGCCCGCCGGGCCTGTCACCGGAAGCGGGGGTAAAATTCTCACCCCTCCCCACTAGTGTGTAACGCATGGTACTATGTGGTGCATGGTAGAAAAACATGGTGCCGGCATGGACTCGCAGCTCCGCAAAGGGGTGCTTGAGCTCGTGGTCCTCACCCTCCTCGCGCGCGAGCCCACCTACGGCGGTGACCTCCTCGCGCGCCTCAAAGGCAACGGGGAACTCGCCGTCAGCCAGGGCACGCTCTACCCGCTGCTCGCTCGCCTGAGAAAGGCCGGCTACCTCGATATTTCGTGGGAACCCTCGCCCAGCGGCCCGCCGCGCAAAATCTACGCGGTGACCGACTCCGGCCGGGCCCACCTCCGTCAACTCACGGATCTTTGGAACAGTTTCAGCGCCGCCGTTTCGGCGCTCATCAGAAAGGAACACCATGGATAACATTCTCGGCGTCTTCGGCGCCCGCCTCAGCTCCTTCGAGCCGGAAAACTCCTCGTGGCTTATCGCCAAGCCCTACGGCCTCGGCTGGAATTTGAACCTAGGCAAGGTGGCCGTTGCTACGGGCCTCATTCGCCCCGACGATTCCCTCCCGGACCTGGAAGAACACATCCCGGCCCGGGTCTCCACGGCGCTCACGTGGGCCCCGCTCGCCGGTGCCGCCGTCGCCGCCGTCGCCGGCCACTTCGTGGGCATGCGCGATACCTTGCTCCCCACCCACTGGGGCATTGACCTGCGCCCGGACCGTCTTATCAAGGCCCGCCCCGCCGCCGCCGTCCCGGTCCTCCTCTCCGTTGGGCTTGCCACCTGGACGCTTATCGACGCCCGCCACAACCGCAAAGTGGATGCCTCACTGTCCGCTCAGACACTCGGGATCGAGGTCTTCTGCCTGGCCGCACTTGCCGAGCTCGCCCGCTACACCGAGGGCGACGAGTCCCCGGCTTGGGTCATCGGCCTCGGTGTCCTCGCCATCCCCGCCACCGCCCTCGGCGTGTTGGTGGGCACGGTGAACTCGGCACTGGGCAATATCACCGCGGAGGCGTAGGGAGCACTACAAAACAAGCCGCGAGTTGTAGTCGATCGTCCGCTTCGGCGGGAGGCGGAAGTAGCTGATCGGCTGGGCCTGGTTGTGGTACAGGAAGAAGAACACCTTCTTGCGCCACGTCATCATCTCGGTGTTGTCGCCGGGGACGAGGCTCAGCCTGCCGGTGTAGTAGAACGGCTTCTCGTCCACGCGCACGCCCTGCTTGCGGATGAGCGGGATGGCCGCCGCAATGTCGGGGGTCTCAAAAAACCCGTAGTTCAAGGTGAGACGGGTGATGTGCGGATCGTTGCAGATGGTGTCCACGGTCACGCGCTGGGAGCGGAGCACCCGCGGCCAGCTCGTGGTGATGACACGGATGACGATGATGTTCTCGTGAAGGACGTGGTTGAACCGCACGTTGGTTTCCAGTGCTGCGGGTGGGGTTTCCTGGTTGAGGTGGAGGTAGATGGCTGTACCGGGCACCGTTGCCACGTTTTTCTCACGTAGCCCGGCGATGAACTCGTCCCAGCCGGGGGTGATCTCGTTGCGGCGGTTGAACAGCATCCGCAGCCCGTGGCGCCACGTCACCATGGTGAATACGAGGACAGTGCCGATGGTGAGCGGGATCCAGCCACCGAGAAACAGCTTGATGGCGTTGGCGGAAAAGAGCGCGAGCTCGATGGATCCAAGCCCAACGGCGAAGAGGACGAGCTGCCACTTCTTCCAGTGGCGTACCGTCGCCGCGTACCAGGTGAATAGCGAGGTGGTCATGAGGAACGTGCCGGTGACGGCGAGGCCGTAGGCCGTGGCCAACCGTGCAGAAGATTGGAACACCAAAAGCAGCGTCATGACACCGGCGAACAGTAGCCAGTTCACCGCCGGGATGTAGATCTGGCCCCGCTCCTTGTGGGAGGTCTGCTTGATGTTGAGGCGTGGCAAAAGCCCCAGGGACTGGGCCTGCTTAGATACGGAATAGGCGCCGGTGATAACGGCCTGGGCGGCGATAACTGTGGCCAGGGTGGAAACCACAACCAGTGGGGCCTTGGCCCACTCGGGCGCCATAAGGAAGAACGGGTTGGAAATGCGCTCCGGGTAGGCCGCGAGCATGGCTGCCTGCCCCAGGTAGTTGAGCAGCAGCGAAGGGAGCACTAGTGCGAGCCACGCGCGGCGGATGGGGGCTTTGCCAAAGTGGCCGATGTCGGCATACAGTGCCTCAGCGCCGGTGACCGCGAGCACCACGGAGCCAAAGGATAGGAATGCGAGCCCTGGGTTGTGAATGATGAAGCTCACGGCGTAGGTGGGGGACAAGGCGAGGAAGATCGCCGGGTGGATGACTATCTGTGCTACTCCCAGCGCCGCGAGGATGATGAACCAGGCGACCATGACCGGCCCGAAGGCGCGTGCGACCACGGCGGTGCCGAACCGCTGGGCCACAAACAGCACGATGATGATCGCGGCCCCGAGCGGCACCACGAGGTGTGTGAGCTGCGGGTTAACCACGCCCACGCCCTCGATGGCGCTCATGACGGAAACAGCGGGGGTGATGACGGAGTCGCCGTAGAACAGGCTGGCACCCACGATGCCGAGCGCCAGCGCCCACGGCTTGTGGTTCTTGATAGAGCGGTAGACCAGCTCCGTCAGAGCGAGGATGCCGCCCTCGCCGCCGTTGTCGGCGCTCATGACAAAGCGCACGTATTTCACCGTGACGATGATGATGAGCGCCCACACGATGGTGGACACGATGCCGTAGATGTGCTCAGGTGTCGGCGCGATAGCGCCATGTTCCAAGGAAAACACGGACTGAAGCGTGTAGAGCGGGCTCGTGCCAATGTCACCAAAGACAACGCCCAGCGCTGCTACAGTGGCAGCAATTCTTGCGCCCTTATTCGGGTGCATGAGGCTCTGCTTTTGCATGAGCAGAAATCATACGCCGGAGTAACCGCAAGGGAAACTGGAATGATAAGTACTGGGCAAAAGGGGAAAATGGGGTGTTTTCAGGGGTTTATCTATTATTCGGCGGGGCGAATGTGGGTGGGGAACCGCATAAACTACACGGAAAGAGCCCGTCACATGCGGTGATGAATGTGTCTTGGATATAAGAGTTGGGGGCGGTGGCTAAAAGGTGACGAGTCGCCTGTTGTGTGCCAGGGCTTAAGCTTGTAGCTATGAGTTCCGAAACCGTTCGCACCCGCCACATCGGGGATCTGCGCATTGATGATCACACCCTCACCGTCCCGCTGGACTGGGGTAATCCTGACGACGGCCGCACCATCGACATCTTCGCCTCCGTGGTCACTCGTCCCGGCGGCGAGGACTTGCCCTACCTCACGTTCCTTCAAGGCGGTCCCGGCTGCGAGGCACCGCGCGTGACGCACAGCCCGACCACCCCGGACTGGCTCGACGTGGCCCTCGAGCACTACCGCGTCGTCATGCTTGACCAGCGCGGCACGGGCAACTCCACCCCGGTGGGGGACAAGGACCTCTCCAAGGGGGCAGCTTTCCTTGCCGAATACCTCACCCACCTGCGTGCGGATTCCATCGTCGAAGATGCCGAGGCGCTGCGCGAGCACCTGGGCGCGAAACAGTGGAACACCCTCGGCCAGTCCTTCGGTGGATTCACAACGCTGGCATACCTCACCAAACACGCCGAAAGCCTGGATAATGTGTACGTCACCGGTGGCCTGTCCGCCGTCGGCCACCACCCGGACGACGTGTACGGCCTGTGCTACGAGAAGATGCGCGCCTACTCCGAGGCCTACTACCGCCGTTTCCCCGAGCACCGCGACGTGGTCCGCTCACTTGTTGGCATGGCCGAGCGCGGCGAGATCGTCCTGCCGTCCGGTGAGGTTGTCTCGCCGTCGCGCATCCGTTCTCTGGGACATATTCTTGGCGCCGATAACGGCTGGATTACCCTCCATAACCTGCTCGAACGTGACCCGCGCACCAACGCGTTCCTCTACGATCTTGAGCACGCGCTGCCCTTCGGCGGCCGAGATATTCTCTACTACGTCATCCACGAGTCGAGCTACTCCGACGGTTTCGTCACCGACTGGTCCGCCGAGCGCACGTTCCCAGATGCTTTCCGCGGGGATCCCACCCTCCTCACCGGCGAGCACGTGCGCCGGGAGTGGGCGGACACGGTCCCGGCGTTCCAGCCGTGGAAGGAAGTCATCGATAAGATCGCACAGGTCAAGTGGCCGAAGCTGTACGATGCCGAGGTGCTCAAGAACTCGGGTGCCACCGGTGCCGCCGCGGTCTACGTCAACGATTGCTACGTCCCGCTCGAGTTCTCCCTCGAGACCTCCCGGCTCCTCCCGGGCGTGAAAACGTACGTGACGAGCCTCCACGAGCACAACGGCCTCCGCGCCTCCGGCGGTGCCGTCCTGCGCCACTTGATCGACCTCGCCCACGGCAGGAAGGTCCGCTAAGTGCGGTTTTCCTCCCGTGTTTCGGTGACCGAGCCGAACCGCATCGCTGCCGCGTGCACGCCGGACGTCCTCGACGCTAGCGATTCCAACCCCACTCACCACGGCCTCGCGCCCAGGCGTTACGCCGCCGACCCGCGCGGTGAGCGCGCCGCGCGTGAGCAGCTTTCCGCGTTTATCGGCGCGCGTGACGGAAGGACGGTCGATCCGGACCGCCTCTACCTCGTCAGTTCCACCTCGCAGGCCTACGCGTGGCTGACGAAGCTGCTGTGCGACCCGGGCGACACACTCCTCGTCCCGCGCCCGGGCTACCCGCTCGTCGATTCGCTCGCCGCGCTGGAAACGGTGGGCACGCAAAGTTACCGTCTCGAGTGGGCCGGTTCCTGGCTTGTCGACGCTTTGTCCCTCACCCCCTCACCTTCCGCGCGTGGGGTGGTGCTCATCAACCCGAACAACCCGACCGGCTCGTACCTGTCCGGCGGTGAGTTGGACTTCTTCGCGAGCCTCGGCCTGCCGCTCATCGCCGACGAGGTGTTCTTCGAGTTCCCGCTGGATGATGCGGTGGAGCGCCACCGCATCGCCGGCGAGGACCGCGTCCTCACCTTCGCGTTGGACGGCATGTCCAAGAACCTTGCGGCCCCGTACGCCAAGCTCGGGTGGATCGAGGTCTCTGGCCCCGGCGATCAGGTGGAGGAGGCGCTGAAGCGCTTGGACATCATCGCCGATGCGTACCTGCCGGTTGGCCACCTCATCCTCGACCACCTGCCCGCCATGCTCGAGGCGATCCCCTCCCAGCAGGCCCGCGTGCGCGAGCGCGTGAGGGGCAACCTGGAGGCCCTGAAGGCGCTGGCCAGCGGCGTTGTCACGGTGTACCCGCCGGAGGGCGGGTGGAATGTGCTCCTGCGTTTTCCCGATGTCATCGACGAGGAAGACCTCGTGGTGAGGCTCATCCAGGAGGAACGCGTCACAGTCCAGCCGGGCTTCTTCTTTGATATGCGGGTGCCGGGCTTTGTCAGCCTCTCCCTGCTCTTGGAGCCGGACGCATTCGCCAATGCAGCGCGGCGAATCCTGCAGGTGATCGAGGAGGTCAGCCTATAGGCCCTGGGTCAGCGGATCTCTAAACCTCCTTTGCTTTTCAAATGTGAAGTAGTCGATGCAATCGTCGCGGGTCACCTTGTTTTGTGGCCAATCTCTTTGCTGGTCAAGCCACGGCTTCTCCGGCGGTGTGTGGAGTGGATGTTTGGAGGATATTGATTTGCTTTCCGGCAGGCAGACTGCTCGTGTCATAGCACAGAGCTTCCGCACGCCGATCGCTACTCGCGTAATGCTGAATCCCCTCAACCACTCGGCGGTCCAGTGGCTTTCTTGGGCCACGTAGTCGTAGTAAAGCTCAGCAGAACTACTTTCAATGCCCAGAATTCGCTCAACCATGTACGTAGCTGTCTCTGCCTCAAACTCCTTCATCTGGTCTGGAATCATCACCCGGTTGCGATCCGATTCCTTCCCCCTCTTATCCTCGTTGCGCGCACGAAGTGGGCCGAGGTGTCCAAGGATGACATGGGCGAATTCGTGGATCAGTATCTCGAACTCGCTGATGTTGGTGAGTTGCGGGTAGTAGCGAACAAGGAAATTCAGGTTGTAATGGGTTTCGCTGTTGCCAGCCTGAATGACCTTTACTCCTCGGTCCTCGCGGCGTGCTTCCCCCACGAGGTCTGAAGTCAACTCGTAGGGATCAATATCGATGGCGAAGCGGTACGCATTCCTTTTTAGCCAGTAAGAAAGCGCGGAAGGTTGTGTGGTTGGCTGAACAAACTCAAAGGGTGGGATCTCTTCCCGACGCAGGGCGAGTTGTCCCTTGGGCTCGACGGATACCGTTTCGTTGACATCCCACGCCGGTTGCTGGCCACTTTCGAGTCCTGGGCAATGGACATAGACGGGAGTGGCAAGCGGAAGATCCTGTAGCTGGAATCGTTGAAGGTACCTGCTGGTGAGGCCGTAGGAGGCGGACAGAGGTTTTGTCAGCGTGAACGTGGCTGCGTCGAGTGGGGAGAGGAAGCGTGAGCGCTTGATGATGGAGTCGATCATGCGGACAAACGCCGAATCGTTGTGGTCCTGCTCTCTCATCGCTCGCGTGAACTTGTAGAAGTGTGCGTCCATGGTGCCACTTGGAACCATCATGCTGGTTGTCCTTTCTCTTATTTCATGGGAATTTACGCCTCGTGACACCCGCTTTCGCGAGCAGGGGGAACACTTGTTCGAATTTTGGGGTATAAAAATCCCATGAGGAAATTTTCTTTCTTTCAATTATAGAAAAAGTCTCAGTGCTAAATAGTCGAACTACTCTCATTTGGGGGTGCTTGCAAGAACGCGGCCGTGGTTGATAACTGGTGTCGTCAGACTGTCACTCGAAGAATGTCGGCTGCTCGCAGGGGCGGGTAGAAAGTTGACAAGCAAAAGCGCCGAACAAATTGGTCGTTCGGCGCCTGTCGTTGGTTGTTAGTCGATCTCGTAATCGGGCTGGTCGATGCGCAGCTCGGAGTACTTGGTCTCGGGGATGGAGGCGGTGTAGGGCTGGCCCACGGGGTGCCAGGAAAGATCCTCGCCGCAGCGGACGTCCTGGTTGTCGGTGTCCAGCACGATGAATCCCCACACGAGCCTGCCCTGCGTGTGCGGGGCGAGGGTGTAGGGGCCCACAACCTGCTTGAACTTCCAGTGGATCTGGTTGACGTAGGTGAACCCGAACGCGTTGGTGGCAAACTTCGCCAGCTCACCGGTGGCCTTCGCCTTGGCGGAAACCTCGGTCGTCTGCGTGCGGGTCTGCGTCACCGTGTGCTTCACCGGCACCGGCTCGCTATCAAAGTTGGCCACGCTCACGGCGTCGGTCTGGTTGAACCAGCGCTGCTTGGCGGTTACGTACGTGCCGTTTTCACCCGGCGTCGCGCAGTGGAAACCCGGCGTGTAGTCGGTGTTCCAACGCTGCGGGAGCTCAAAGTCGATGGGGTCGGCGGAGGCGGTAGCCGCGGGGAGAGCCATGATCGCCGCCACCGCCAGTGCGATGAGGCGCCTCATTTAGAACTCCTGCTTGCCGTTGTCGCGCGTGGAGATCTGCACGTGGCGCTCCTTGGGTAGGGTGGCGGTGAAGTAATCGCCGGTGCCCTGCCACGTGTGGTCGGAGCCGCACACGGTGTGCTGGCCGCGGAAATCGGAGACAATCCAGCCGGCGCGGAGCACGGCGGTCTTGCCGGGCTTGACGTTGTACGGCCCGATCTGCTCACCCACGGTGTAGCTCTGGGAATCGGTGTAGCTGGTGGAGAAGGAGAAGTGGATGAGCTGCAGGATGGGGAAGTCCACGCCGGCGGACACGTTCCACGTCTTGGTCTTGGTCTCCTCCACGGTGCGGGTGAGCGGCAGCGGCTCGTCGTTGAAGTTGGACACGGTCCACGTGCCGGCGGAGCCGTCGAAGTAGGTGCGGGTGATGTCGATGGTCTGGCCGCGGTCACCGGGGTTGGTGCAGGCCGCGCCGATGGTGGTGGGGTTGGCGGTGCCGAGGTCGCGGACGGGTAGGGCCTGGGCGGCGGGGATGCCCGCCACGAGGGTGGCGACAGTGGCGGCGGAGGCAATGAGACGGCGGATGAACATGGTGAGCTCCTTTGAAGCAGCAGGTGAGGGGCTGTCTCTTATACACATCTGAA
>ERZ1031348.29-NODE-29-length-13422-cov-4.944266_pt1 | contig 13422 bp, 15 predicted proteins | sample MGYA00517286_ERZ1031348 | MGnify/ENA primary metagenome ERZ1031348 (study PRJEB33718, sample SAMN03159852) | human skin metagenome | collected 2014-02-25 | study: EMG produced TPA metagenomics assembly of the PRJNA266117 data set (Human skin bacterial metagenome and... | reverse complement strand
CGAGATCTCCACCTCTCTATTCGTCGGCAGCGTCAGATGTGTATAAGAGACAGAAGTTGTGGTGGTTGGGGTACCGGATCCCCGACTTGGGTCTGCTATCTCCGCCGTGTACGCAGGAACTCCGACACCTGCGCAAGTGATTGAAGGGCTAGCGGATTTGCCACGCTGGCAGCTTCCCAAGCACCTGAGTCACGTGGCGAACGTACCTCGAATGACGAGTGGAAAAGTGGACCGCAAGCAAGCGGAGAAACTAATCCTCGCTAGCACTGGCCTGCAGTAGCACCGCCACGTCCGCGGGCGTGTACGAGGCAGCGATCTGGCGATCATTAGCACCCGCCAGGTTCCGCTGCACGAGTGAATTGACCTGTGTGGAAGGGATGACTGCGAAGTTGCGTGGCTGGGCAAACACCTGGCGCACCTTGTGCCCTGAGCGAAGCTCCATGAGGTGCAGCCAGACATCGTCGGCGTGGGGCGCGTGGGCCGCAAAATCGCCACCGTGCTCCGCAACGTAATCGATGAAGCTCGCCGGGTACAGCACTCCGGAGACTCCGGTTGCGAAATGGAGGATGGATGCCGACGAGCTGATGGCCCGCGACCACTTGGCGTAGGGCCGGATGTGGCCGTCGCGCAACTCGATTCTGTGGGCCCGGTAGGCAACCACCGTGTCAAGCCGATACTGCCCCACCACCAGGAGTTTTTCCACCAACCACTCGGGGTAGATGATGTCATCATCAACGGTGATGACCCGGGTGCCGGTTCCGGCCACTTCGCGGAACTGATTCCAATACTTCGTATGCGGCCCGTAATGGCCGTCGGAACACCGTACCTGCACCCCGCGGTCGATAAGCCGCTGGAGAGACGCGGGATAGGGGGCGTAATAATCCTCCGGATCGAGCCACAGGAAAATAGGCACCTTGACGTAGCCACGCGCAAGGGATTCCAGTGTGAGATACACCTTCTTCAGGCGTTCACCATGCGTGGTGAGAGAAATGACAACGTCGCCGGTCTGCGGGATATGCCCGCGACCGAAGTGATTGAGAAGGTTGAGCGGCACGAGGCGGCCCAGGGTGAGGAAGATGCTCGCTACTTGCCCAAGCACATAGCTGACCCACATCCTGTACCTCCTTGTGACCCATCGTTATCGTTTTTCTTCAAAGCGTGGATAATAGACCACATGCACGCAACAGTTCACGATTGGATCCAAGCCGCCCGACCGCATACATGGCCCAATGCCTTTGCGCCAGTGATCGTCGGCTCCGGTGCCGCCGCCTTCCACTTTGGCTTTGACCTCGGGCACATGTTACTCGCGCTTCTTGTGGCGTGGTCACTCATTCTAGGTGTGAACTTTGCAAACGACTACTCGGATGGCATCCGCGGAACAGACGAGGATCGCTCCGGCCCACTGCGGATTACCGCATCGGGCAAGGTAAACCCGACAACCGTCAAACTCGCCGCTTTTGGATGCTTCGGCATTGCTGCCATTTTCGGCCTCATTCTCACAGTATCTTCCGGGCATGTGTGGATGATTCTCATAGGAATCCTTTGCATTTTGGGGGCCTGGTTCTACACCGGCGGCAAGCACCCCTATGGCTACATCGGCCTCGGTGAGGTCGCGGTGTTCATCTTCTTTGGCCTCATCGCGGTGCTGGGAACCGAGTACACACAAGCAGACCGAGTTTCCTGGGTCGGTGTGTGCAGCGCCATCGCCATCGGTTGCATTTCCGCGGGCGTCAATCTTGCTAACAACATCCGTGATATCCCCACCGATGAGGCATCCGGCAAGATGACCCTCGCCGTCCGTCTGGGGGATCAGCGTGCCCGCTTCCTTTTCCAGGTTCTTGTTGCCGTGCCGTTCATCATGTCGTTCTTCATCGCGGCGCAGACCATCTACGCGCTCATCGCGCTGGCCGCACTCCCCCTCGCGTTTATCGCCGCCATGCCGGTGCAGGAAGGCAAGACCGGCAAAGACCTCATCCCCGTGCTGGGGCTCACCGGTCGCTGCATGATCGCGTGGGCGGTCATCACAGCGTTGGTTCTCGCTCTCTCTTAGCGGTGCTCGCGCATCGGCAAGGCCAACCCCCTACCGTCGCGCCTAGCGCACTCGTTGTGGGCCCACCCCCGATGATGTCGCCCGCCTACCGTCTATGCGCCTGGCCAACTAGGGTCCGCTGTGCCGAGGTAGGGGAAAATTAGCGCTTGTCCAGCTCGTCGTCCATCCACTTCTTGCGGGCCTTGCGCTGGCGGTCCCATTCCGCCAGCTCCTCGGTCACGCGTTGGCGGAGCCCCTTGAACAGGAACATAGACAGCGGGAACGCGATGATGAGCGCGAGCAGCGCGGAAATCATCAGTGGGAATGTAATCCCCACGAGTACGGAGAGCCCCTGAATTACCGCGGTAAGGACGATGAAGAGCAGCAACCTCGCCAGCCCATACAGAACAACATCGAGCCACGCACGGGAGCGGAGTTTCTTATCTGGGGTAGGTACTATGTCGGTCACAAGGGCTAAGCATATTAAACTTAAACCTAAACCAACAATCCAAGGAGGAGTTTCGTGGGACGTGTCCTGATACTTGTCCTCATCGTCGTTGCCATTTACCTAGTGTGGAAAGCGTTTGGGCCACAATCGTGGAATCGCAGTCAGTCGGCCGAGACACCCATGATCAAGGGGCCGGATGATGATGAAGAATTCCTCTGGGAGCTAGAGAAGAAACACTTCAAGGAAATGCGGGCCCGCCAAAAGGCCGAAGAGGAACGGCGGCGCGAAGGCAAGCACGGCCCGGAGCCCACAGACAGCGGCGAAACTAACTAGTGAAACTCCCTCTCCACCACCGTTTTTAGATACGTTCCGTACCCCGATTTTTCCAGCTGGGAGGCCTGCGCGAGCAGCTCATCAGTGGTGATGTATCCCATCCGCCACGCGACTTCTTCCGGGGCACCAATCTTTAGCCCCTGGCGTTGCTCGATGGTGCGCACGAAATCACCGGCCGCCATGAGCAGCTCCACGGTTCCGGTATCCAGCCACGCGGTTCCCCGTGGCAGAACCTCCACGTGCAGTTTCCCCTCCGCAAGGTAGCGGTTGTTGATGTCGGTGATTTCTAGCTCGCCGCGCGCCGAAGGCTCGAGCGATTGGGCGATCTCCACCACGTGATTGTCGTAGTAGTACAGCCCTGGGACGGCGTAGTTGGATTTGGGGTGGGCCGGCTTTTCTTCCAGGGAGAGCGCCTGCCCCGCGGAGTCGAATTCCACCACGCCGTAGGCGGTGGGGTCTGCAACCCAGTACGCGAAGATGGCGCCACCATCGATGTCGTGGAATCGACGCAGCTGCGTTCCCAGCCCCGGGCCGTAAAAAATATTGTCGCCGAGGACGAGCGCAACGGAGTCATCGCCGATGTGGTCCTTCCCCACGATGAAGGCCTCCGCAAGACCCCCGGGTTTTTCCTGGTCAAGGTAGGTGAGGGTGATGCCAAACTGGGACCCATCGCCGAGCAGCCGGTGGAACTGTGAGGCGTCGTGTGGGGTGGTGATGATGGCGATGTCGGTGATCCCGCTCAGCATGAGGGTGGTGAGCGGGTAGTAGATCATCGGCTTATCAAAAACCGGGACGAGTTGCTTCGAGATGCCCTTGGTGATGGGGTACAGTCTGCTTCCGGTGCCCCCGGCGAGGATGATGCCCTTCATCTACGCGTCCGCCCACGTTGCGCGCACCACATCCTCGAACGCCTTGCATTCGTTGTAGTTGGGGAGCTGGACTTCTTTCAGGCCCGGCGCGGTGCGGTCCTTCTCGCTGAGGATGACGTCGGTGGTGGGCCACTCGATGCCAAGGTCCTCGTCAAAGGCGTTGATTCCGTGCTCGTGGGACGGGTTGTAGCCCTCGCTGCACAGGTAGGCAACGGTGGAATCCTCGAGCGCAACAAAGCCGTGGGCGAAGCCGACGGGCAGGTAGAGGCTGTGACGGTTGTCCTCCGTGAGTTCCACGCCGATGTATTTGCCAAAGCTTGCGCTTCCCTTGCGGATGTCCACCGCAACATCCCAAATCCGGCCACTCATGCACGTGACAAACTTCGCTTGTCCCGGGGGGACGTCGGCGTAATGGAGACCTCTGAGTACTCCGCTTTTCGACGTCGACACGTTGGCTTGCTGTAGGTCGAGTGGGAATCCTACGGCTTCCTCAAAGTCTTCGGCCTTGAACCATTCGTGGAACGTTCCCCGGTCATCGGGGTGGATTTCTGGGACACTCAACAAAACACCGGAGAGGCTCGTTTCCTGCAGCATGTGTCTCAGTGTAGCGCCGGTTGCAGCAATTATGGCCCACCGTGGCCTGCCCGTGCGGACGTGCGTCGCGCGCATAACAGCACCCGCTTGGTCCATCACCGCCATCGTTTCCCGCGGCGGTACGCCACCTCACCAGCTAAGGGCCAATCTTTTTGCGCTCCGGTTAGTTTTCAATCGATTGAACTTGTATGCTCTAAAATATGAAGTTGATGAGAAGAGTTTCCCTTCTCGGCCCGGCGTTTGTGGCTGCGGTTGCCTACGTCGACCCCGGAAACGTGGCGGCAAACATTACGGCAGGAGCCCGGTACGGCTTCCTGTTGATCTGGGTCCTGGTTCTTGCAAACGCCATGGCGGTGGTAGTGCAGTACCACTCGGCAAAGCTCGGAATCGTCACAGGGCAGTCGCTTCCAGCACTCCTCGGCGACACGATGCCCAAGTTCCCCCGACTGTTGTACTGGGCACAGGCGGAAATAGTCGCCGCCGCCACTGACATTGCCGAGGTGGTGGGCGGTGCCATCGCGCTTAATCTGCTCTTCGCCCTCCCGCTGGTGTGGGGTGCCATCATTACCGGCTTCATCTCGCTCATCTTGCTGGCTGTTCAGGGAAGGGGCCGCCAGCACGTTTTCGAACGTGTGGTCATCGGACTGCTCCTCATCATCGCCGTAGGATTCTTGGCCGGGTTGTTCTTCGATCCGCCGAACCCCGTCGACGTAGCCTCCGGGCTCGTGCCCCGTTTCCAAGGCCCAGATACCGTCATGCTCGCCGCGAGTATGCTCGGCGCGACGGTCATGCCTCACGCCATCTACCTGCACTCCACCCTCGTGGTGGACAGGTTCGGTGAGAAGAAGCACAGCAAGGACGAACTTATCCACTCTACAAAAATTGATGTGGTGGGCGCCCTCATCCTCGCCGGATTGGTCAACATCGGGCTCCTCGTTGTGGCTGCAAATTCCCTGTTCGGGGTGGAAGGCACCGATTCCATCGAGGGGGCACACCAGGCCATCGTGGACAACCTCGGCAGTGGCATCGGACTCATCTTCGCCATCGGGCTGTTGGCCTCCGGGCTCGCTTCCACTTCCGTCGGCGCCTACGCCGGCTCGGAGATCATGCGCGGACTCCTCCACATCAACGTGCCTATTCTTGTGCGCAGGTTGGTCACTCTCGTTCCCGCCATCATCATCATTGCGCTCGGCGCAAACCCGACGATGAGCCTCGTGTGGAGCCAGGTGCTGCTGTCGGTTGGCATTCCGTTCGCCGTCATCCCGCTGTTTTGGGCCACCGGCTCAAAGAAAGTCATGGGTAAATACGCAGCCGGGCCGAAAACGAACGCGATGAACATTGGGATCTCCGTTATCGTCATCGCGCTCAACCTGGCGCTCGTTGTGGTCGGCGCTTAGAGCTGTTGCTCGCGCGTGCGGTAAATCTCCTCGGAGCGCCTCCGGGCATCGCGCCACCAGTCCTCGTTGGCCCGGTACCACTCGATGGTGGCTGCCAACCCGTCGCTGAATGAGGTGTACCGCGGTGTCCATCCCAAGGCCTCGGTGAAGGACGGGTCGATGGCGTAGCGCCGATCATGGCCCGGCCTATCGGTCACGTGAATGACCTCCCCCTCCGGATAGTGCCGGAGGAGCTCGTCCACCACATCCTTATTGGACAGCTCGCCGTGGGCACCGATGAGGTAGGTGGACCCAATTTCCCCGCGCTCCACTATGGCCCACACAGCGCTATTGTGATCATCCACGTGGATCCAGTCACGCACGTTGAGCCCATCGCCGTAGAGGCGCACGGGTTCCCCCTTCTCCAGCGCCAGGATCTGGCGGGGAATAAATTTCTCGGGGTGCTGGCGTGGGCCGTAGTTGTTGGAGCAGTTGGAAATCGTCGCACGCAACCCGAAGGAACGGACGAAGGCCCGCACGATGTGATCGGCGGAGGCCTTCGAGGCCGAGTACGGGGACGACGGATTGTACGGGGTGGACACGGTGAACCGCTCGTCAGTGCCGAGCGGGAGATCGCCGTACACCTCGTCGGTGGAAATGTGATGGAGGCGCACATCGTGCCGCGCACACGCCGCCGCCACCACAGTCGTGCCCTCAACGTTGGTCTTCACAAACGTGAGCGGGTCACGCAGGGAATTATCGTTGTGTGACTCGGCGGCGAAATGGACGACGAGGTCGGATTGCTTCACCAAAGCGTCGACAAGCCCCTCATTACACACCGACCCCTCCACGAGACGGCAACCAGCGGGGACAGAGGCTGGGTTGCCCGCGTAGGTGAGGGCGTCGAGGACGGTGACCTCGTGGTTGTAGTGGGCCAAGGTGTAGTGGCAGAAACCGGAACCGATGAAGCCCGCGCCACCTGTGACAAGAATTTTCATACCAGCTTTAATCCTACGATGCCCCCGACGATCATCAGCGCAAACACCACCTTGAGCACGGTGATGGGCTCAGCGCCGGTAGCAAACGAGTAGATGAGGGCACCAACCGCGCCGACCCCGGCCCACGTTGCGTACGAGGTGCCCACGGGCAGGGTCCGCATGGCGTACGCCAACCCACCCATGGAAATCGCGCACGCGCCGAGGAAAACAAGGGATGGGACGAGCCGGGTAAAGCCGTGCGACAGGGACAATGCGGCAGCCCACACGGATTCGAACAGACCAGAAACAATGAGGATAAACCAAGCCATAACTCCGGCCGTCTTTGCCATTGACCCGGGTACGGCTCCCTCGTCCGGTCTCAAGAAATTATCTGCTAGTTACACACCTGCGTAGGAGTGCAGCCCGCTGACCACCAAGTTGATGACGAACAGGTTGAAAAGCATCGTACCCAAAGCGACGATGTTAATCCACGCGGCGGTCTTGCGCCACGCCGGCGTTGCGCGAATGTGCAGGTAGGCGGCGTACATCACCCACGTGATGAGGGAGAACGTCTCCTTCGGATCCCAGCCCCACGGGCGACCCCACGCGGACTCGGCCCACAACGCGCCAAGCACAATGCCCAGGCCGAACACCGGCAGGCACCACACCGCGAGCTGGTAGGCGATGCGATCGATCTTATCCGCCGACGGCAGGATAGACAGCGGGAAAACATCCGGCTTCCACCGCTTGAGCAGGTACAGAATGCTGGCCACACCCGAGAACATGCCGATGGAGGCGCCGATGGACACCGTAGATACGTGGAACGGCAGCCAGAAGCTCTTGAGGGCCGGGTTGAGGGGACCTGCGCTGACGTACAGCTGCGTGCCACCGTAGAACATGAGGGCCACAATCGGTGCCAGAATCCACGGCCAGAAAGAAACCACCTTGGTGCGGGTGATGACAAAGGCGGCGAGCAGCATGGTGAATGCCGAGATCATGGAGATGTACTCGTACATATTGCCAAACGGGAACCGCCCCGTGGAGAACCCGCGGAGGATGATGGAGACAAACTGGATCACCACGCCGAGCCACACGAGGGCCGTGGTCATGCCGGCGAATTTCTCCGCGCGACTTCCCGTCTCACCGCTGGCGGAAGCGGCCGACTCGTCCATCGGCGGCCCACCTGCTCCGACCAGCTCACGCTGCTTCTCCTTGGCCGACTGGAGCAGACCGTAGAAAACGAGCGAGGCGGCGAGCGCAATGACGTAAATGACGAGGGCTGACTTAAATGACAGATCAGACAGTCCTGCGAATTGGGAGTTTGCCAGCATACCCCCGCATTCTAGTCTGTTGAGGTGATTTCCTCGAATATTTCGTCGTGCTCGGCCCCCCATCCGGCGTGGTCAGTTCGGGCTAACCCGCCCGTTTCCACGCGAGTGGCGGTGGGCCGGGTTCCGCGCGCGGGGGTGAGCCGCACCCACATGCGGCGGCGCTTGACCATCAAGGAACCCACAAGCCCTGCGAGCATGATGAGGGTGGAAACCAGGAGCCACCCCTGCGACGGATCGTAGGACACCTGCAGGTTGGCAAACGGCACGGCGCCGTCGAAGCGGACCACCGTCCCATCCTCCAAGGTGACGGACTCGCCCTGCATGAGGTTGACCCGGGCTACCTTCTGCAACTCCCCCATCGCGATCTGGCGCGCATCAAGGGAGAACAGTTGTTGGCCCGTGCCGGAATCCAGACCGTTATCGCCGCGGTACACGTCGATAGCCACAGCCGGATCCGTCAGGGCCGGGAAGGAGGAGGCGAGGATCGTGCCGTCCCACGAGGCCGTGGGGGCAAACAGCCCCTGCAACGAAACCTGGTTCTGGCGGCGGGATAGGTCATCGGGGTACAGCCCGGCCGGCGGGTCGAAGCGCATGGCGCCGGTGGACAGCAGGTTCATCGGGTCGTCGGGCCTAAATTGCAGCGTCTGCGTGCGCTCCTCACCGTTTGGCCAGATCACCGTGAACGTGGGGGCGTAGCCGTGGCCTTGCAGGTACACGCGGTAACCCTCAATGCGCAGCGGGTCGTTGACCTTGAGGTCATAGTCCTGCCACTGGGGATTGGCCACGTCGGTGGTGTAGCTCACGTGCGATTGGTACATCTCGGACTGGCCGTTGGGCATGTAGTTCGCGTCGAAATCGTGGATCTGCACGCAGAACGGGGTGAGCTTGGTGCCGTCCACAAGCCGGCCCGCCCGGAAAGAATCGAAGTTGGACAGGGCCGTGTTGCAGAATTCGTTGGACTGGCCGTCGGCCACCACAATGCGGTGCCCCTCGGTGTAGACGAGCCGCCCCCAGCCGATGACCACGAGCATGGCCACGATGCCGAGGTGGAACACGAGGTTGAAGATCTCGCGGGCGTAGCCCTTCTCGGCGCTCAGCGTGAGCGCCCCGGCCCGGTCCTCCGCCGGCTGGTACCAGCGCGAGTGCCACCCCGAGAACTTCTCTGTCACCTCCGCTTGCAGCTGGTCGATGGGCTTATCCACAACCGCCTCGCCGTGCTTGGGCAGCCTGCCCAGGTTCTTCGGCGGCCGCACGGGCTCGCCGCGCATCACCTTGATGTGGTCCCACGTCCTGGGGATGATGCAGCCCACAAGCGAGATCCCCAACAGCAACCAGATGGCGGTGAACCACGGCGAGGAGAAGACGTCGAAAAGCTGGAGCTTGTCCATTACCTCGGCGGTCTTACCCCCGGAGGCGATGTACTCGGTGACCTTTGACTCGTTGAGCGAGCGCTGCGGCAACAGCGCGCCAGGAACGGCGGCCAGAGCCAACAGAAACAGCAGGATAAGCGCGGTGCGCATGCTGGTGAGCCACCGCCAGGCGCGCAGGAAGAATAGTTTCACCATTTAAATCAGCGTTGCTCCAAACTCCAACGTGTGCACTTGAATCCACCCGATGAACTGCGCCCACAGGCCCGTGACGAGGGCGACGCCCACGGCAACAAGCAGGATTCCTCCGGCGATCTGGATCGCACGGGAATGCCGACGCAGCACGTCCACGCCCCGCATCGCCCCGGCGGAGCCCAGGGCCACCAGGAGGAACGGGATTCCTAGGCCCAGGCAGTACGCCACAATGAGCACCACCCCGCGGACGGCGGTGACACCCTCGGTGCCCGCGGCGACGGAGATGATGACAGCCAGGGTGGGCCCCAAACACGGCGTCCACCCGAGCGCGAACACGGCCCCGAGCAAGGGCGCACCGAGCCAGGTGGACAGCTTCTTGGGGGTCAGCCGCGTGTCCTTATTGAGGGCCGGGATAAGCCCCATGAACGCGAGCCCCATGACGATGGTGACCACGCCGCCGACGCGTTGCAGGGTGGTAGCAGACAGGGTGAGGAAGCTGATCGCGCCAAAAACGGTGGCGGTGGCCAGCACAAACACTACGGTAAAGCCGGCGACGAAGAGCGCCGCGGCACCCGTCACGCGGCCCCGTGAGCCCTTCTTCACCCCTTCCCGGCCCACTTCCCCGCCGACGATGCCGGCGAGGTAGGAAATGTAGCCGGGCACGAGCGGCACGACGCACGGGCTGGCGAAGCTCACCAACCCGGCGGCCGCGGCGGCCAGCAGGGCGAGCAGCAGCGGGCCGGATGATGCCACCCCGGCAAACACCTCACCCACGCTAGTTCACCAGCTCATCAATGATGGGTGCGAGATCGTCGGTGGTCACTTCGGTGAGGAAAACGGCGGCCGGGCGGTGCTGCTTATCCAAGACGATGGTGGTGGGAATGACGGTGGCGGGGATCCCGCCGAGGGCCGCAGCCGTGCGGAACGAGGGATCGTAGATGCTGGGGTAGGTCACCCCGTTATCGGTGACGAAGTCCCTGGCGGCATCCTTTTGCGGGTCGCGCACGTTAATGCCCAACACCGTGCCGTTACCGCCGAGCCTTTCGTGGATTGCCTCCAGGTCATCCACCTCGGCACGACACGGCCCACACCACTGACCCCACGCGTTGAGAACCACAACCTGGCCCGCGTAATCGTCGAGGCTGATCGTCTCCCCGTCCTTCATGAGGGACTCTCCGGAGAAGGACTGAACCGGTTGGCGCTCGGACTCCGGGTACGTGATAACAGTCTGCCCGCCCGGGCTGACAAAGGAGAACGTGCCACCCACGGCGACCGCTTCTTTGCCCGCGGTCTGGTCCTCGGAGCAGCCGGCTAGCGAGGTCGCCGTCGCAACGGCGGTAGCAACGGCGAGAATAGTCCTGGCGAATTTATTCATCATACGTTCTGCGCGGGCTCCGAATAATAGATATCGAGTATTTCACCGTCACAATAGTGCAGTGACGTGACACTAGCCAAAGCGCACTTCCGGCGGGCCGGATTATGCGGAAGCGGCTGTCCCGCCACCGAGCGCTGGACCATAACGATGGGGAGCTCGTGACTGACGAGGATCGCCTCGTGGCCCTCGGCGATCTTGGCGGCTCGCTTCGCGGTGGCCAACATCCGCGCGGCGATCTCCTCGTAGGGTTCACCCCAGCTGGGGATGGAGGGGTCGCGCAGGAGCGGCCAGCGCACGGGGTTCCACAGCTGTGAGTTCCACGCGTTGACGCGCAGCCCCTCGAAGCGGTTTCCTGCCTCGATGATGTCATCCCACGCTTCGGGCTCGCAGCCGGTGACGCGGGCGATGGGCCGGGCGGTTTCCGCCGTCCTTTCCAGGGGAGAGTGGGCCAGCAACGTCACGTCGTGTCCCTCGAAGCTGCGCGCAGTAGCCTCTGCCATGGCGCGTCCGCGTTCGGAGAGGTGGTAACCAGGCATCCTGCCGTACAGAATTCGGCCCGGGTTGTACACCTTCCCGTGGCGCACGAGGTGGACGATGGAGCTCACAGTGGTTCCTTTTCTTCTCGTTCTTCTCGCTACAGAGTTCTACTTGGCTTCCGGCTGGGCGGCCGCGGCAGCCTTGGCGGCGTGGGCGGTGGCCTGCTCGATGCGCTCGAAATCGTCGTCGGAAAGCGCGGTGGACACAAACCACGTCTCGAACGGGCTCGGCGGTGCGTACACGCCGTGATCCATCAGGGCGTGGAAGAACGCCGGGAAGCGGAACGTTTCCGCAGCCTTCATATCGGCGAAATTGTGGCCCTCGTCCTCGGCGAAGCGGATGGAGAGCATCGTCGCCGCGCGCTGGATGTGGTGGGCCACACCCTCGCGGGTGAGCGCCTCATCAAAGATGCCCGCCAGGCGGTCCGCGTTAGCGCGGATGATGTCGTAGACATCCTCGGTGGAGTTTTCCAGGTTGGCGATACCGCTGGCCATGGCCACCGGGTTACCGGAGAGGGTGCCTGCCTGGTACACGGGGCCAAGCGGGGCGAGCCTTTCCATGATCTCGCGCTTGCCACCGAAGGCAGCCGCCGGCATGCCGCCGGAGATGACCTTGCCAAAGGTGGTGAGGTCGGCGGAGACGTTATCGATGCCGTACCAGCCGTTGTACGAGGTGCGGAAGCCCGTCATCACCTCGTCGAGAATGAGGAGCGCCCCGTATTTGTGCGCCACGTCCTTGAGTTTCTGGTTGAAGTTGTCCTGCGGGGCAACGGTGCCCATGTTGCCCGCTGCGGCCTCGGCGATGACGCAGGCGATGTCCTCGGGGTTTTCCTCAAACGCCTTGGTCACTGCCTCAATATCGTTGTACGGCACGACGATGGTATCGGCGGCGGAGGCACCCGTGACGCCGGGTGAATCCGGCAGGCCGAACGTGGCCACGCCGCTGCCGGCGCTGGCGAGGAGGGCATCCACGTGGCCGTGGTAGCAGCCCTCGAACTTGATGATCTTGGAGCGGCCCGTGTAGCCGCGGGCCAGGCGGACGGCGCTCATGGTGGCCTCGGTGCCGGAGTTGACCATGCGGATCATCTCCACGCTCGTGCGGTCGACCACCAACTGGGCCAGCTTGGCTTCGCCCTCGCAGGGGGTGCCAAAGCTGAGGCTATTTTCTGCGGCCCGCTTGACGGCCTCCACCACGGCGGGGTGGGCGTGGCCCAGCAGCATCGGGCCCCAGGAACAGACGAGGTCGACGTAATCGTTGCCGTCCACGTCCGTCAGGTGCGAACCCTTGGCGGAGGCAATAAACCGCGTCTGTCCCCCCACGGAACCGAAGGCGCGGACCGGCGAGTTCACGCCACCGGGGATGAGATTCTTCGCGGTGGAAAACAGTTCGGCGGAGCGCTGAACATTGTCGGAGGTTACAGGAGTAGAAGTCATGACCTTATTGTACGTACCGACTCCCCTGACGTTTCTGTGTCCCACTGCTACGCTAACGGGCATGCACTTTGGGATAGATTTTGGGACAACCCGCACCGTTATCGCCGCCTGCGACCGCGGAAATTACCCCGTGGTCACCTGCGAGGATCCGCACGGCGATAGCCACGATTTCATCCCCTCGGTGGTGGCCCTCGAGGGCGACAAGCTGTTGTGTGGCTGGGCCGCAATGGAGCTGCGTGGTACGCCCACGTTCACCCGCTCGTTCAAGCGTGCGCTCACCGGCCGGCAGGTGACGGCGGCCAGCCCTGTGGCCCTGGGCCCCGAAACGCGCACTATTGGAGAGATCCTCGACGCGTTCGCCGAACACATTGTGGCCCACCTGCGTCGCTTCCAGGAGGAACTCGCCGATTCCTCCCCCATCGAGGTCACCCTCGGTGTTCCCGCCCATTCTCACCACGCCCAGCGCCTGCTCACGATGGCGGCCTTTTCTCGCACGGGGATCACGGTGACGGGCCTCATCAATGAGCCCTCGGCTGCCGCGTTCGAGTACACGCACCG
>ERZ1031348.24-NODE-24-length-14600-cov-5.449777_pt1 | contig 14600 bp, 12 predicted proteins | sample MGYA00517286_ERZ1031348 | MGnify/ENA primary metagenome ERZ1031348 (study PRJEB33718, sample SAMN03159852) | human skin metagenome | collected 2014-02-25 | study: EMG produced TPA metagenomics assembly of the PRJNA266117 data set (Human skin bacterial metagenome and... | reverse complement strand
CTGCAAGCCGATCGACCTAAGGATGATGATGGGCGAGCTTCCGCTCAAGGACTATCAGGATGTCTACTTCAGTCGTCCCGTCTATGGCGTGGCGACTCCCCTCTTTGACACCGATCAGCCTGCACCGCTCCCGACTAGCGAGTCGCGTGTCTCCGCCGTTGCAGGTATTGCCGACCCGGACCACTTCTTCGACAAGATACGAGAGCTCTATCCCGAGACGGAGGAGCTGATCGTGTACGACGACCACCACAGCTACGACGAGGATGACCTGGAGGAGCTCCGGGAGCTGATCTGCGAGCCGGACTGCTTCCTCATCACGACGGAGAAGGATGGGATGCGGCTCCTGAGCCACGCCGACAGCCTTACGCCCGAGGAGCGCAGCCGGATCCTCTACCTCCCGATCGAGATAAGTCTGTCGCCGAAGCAGGAGCGGCGGTTCCTGGAGCGGCTGCACCGGGCGATCAAGAATAACGGGCTTCACCTCTGACCTCACTTTTACCCCATTTACCCATGCCTACGACCATTCGAATAGTGAATAAGAGCGGACACCCGCTCCCCACCCATGCCACAGCCGGTTCTGCCGGACTTGACCTCCGTGCCGCTCTCGAGGAGCCGGTGACGCTGGAGCCACTCGATCGCGCGCTGATCCCGACCGGACTTTACTTCGCCATCCCGGCGGGGTACGAGGTGCAGATACGCCCCCGCAGCGGACTTGCGATGAAGCACGGCATCACGGTGCTCAATACCCCCGGCACCATCGACAGCGACTACCGCGGAGAGATCCGTGTGGCGCTGATCAACCTCTCCCGTGAGCCCTTTACCATAGAGCCGGGAGAGCGGATCTGCCAGATGGTCCTCGCGCGCTACGAGCAGGTGGAGTGGGTCGAGGCTGAGCAGCTGGACGATACTGACAGGGGCGAGGGCGGCTTCGGTCACACCGGTCGCAACTGACAGCGTAGGAGATAGTCGGGCGGTCTGGTATCCTTTTTGCATACCCAAGGATGCCGACCGCCCCTCTTGTGTGCGGTCACGTAAGAGACAATAGTATTTTATCGAGATATGAAGGAGAATAAGAAGCATAAGAAAGACCCCCACCATGAGGATCCGGTGGAGCAGGTAGAGCAGCAGGAGACCCCTACAACCGACGAGGAAATGGCTGCTCCCGAGCCCAAGGGAGAGGAGGAGTCCAAGGTGGACGACCTGCTCGACAAGTACGCCGAGTTGCAGGACAGCTATCTGCGGCTGAGGGCGGAGTTTGACAACTACAAGAAGCGCACTCTTCGCGAGAAGTCCGATCTGATGAAGTATGGCGCAGAGCGCACCGTGGTGACGATGCTCGACGTGCTGGACGACTTCGATCGCGCCGTCGAGAGCATGGACCAGGCGGCCGACGTCGATGCGGTGAAGGAGGGTGTCCTACTGGTGAGGGATAAGTTTATCAGCGCCCTCCGCTCCGAGGGCGTGCATGAGATGGAGGTACAGGGCGTCGACTTTGACCCCGAGCTGCATGAGGCTGTCGCCATGAGCGACGGCACGGAGGAGCAGAAGGGGAAGATCATCGACTGCGTCCTCAAGGGCTACGTGCTCAATGACAAGGTGATCCGCCATCCTAAAGTGGTGGTCGGCAAGTAAGAGATATGGCGACGAAGAGAGACTACTACGAGATACTGGGGCTTACAAAGGAGGCCTCAGCCGATGAAATCAAGAAGGCGTACCGGAAGACTGCCCTCAAGTACCACCCGGACCGCAATCCGGGCGACAAGAGTGCGGAGGAGAAGTTTAAGGAGGCCGCCGAGGCGTATAGTGTCCTGAGTGACCTGGAGAAGCGCCAGCGGTATGACCAGTTTGGTCACGCCGGTGTGGACGGTGCCGCCGGTGCGGGAGGCTTCGGTGGCGGAGGCATGTCGATGGAGGACATCTTCAGCCAGTTTGGCGATCTCTTCGGAGGCTTTGGCGGTTTTGGTGGCTTCGGAGGCTTTGGCGGAGGAGGCGGCAGCTACAGCCGTCAGATGCGCGGATCTGACCTGCGCATACGGGTTCACCTCACTCTGGACGAGGTGCTCAAGGGGACGACGAAGAAGCTTAAGATCAAGAAGCAGGTTCCCTGCGAGCACTGCCACGGCTCCGGAGCGGAGAGTCCGAGCGACGTCGTCACCTGCCCGACCTGCCAGGGATCGGGTACGGTGATCCGCACTCAGGAGTCCTTCTTCGGACAGATGCAGACTCAGAGCGTCTGCCCCACCTGCCACGGTACAGGCAAGGAGATCCGGAAGAAGTGCTCTCACTGCGCCGGTGAGGGGGTAAAGTCGGGCGAAGAGGTGCAGGAGATCCATGTCCCCGCCGGCGTCGAGGATGGCATGCAGATGCGCGTCCGAGGCGGCGGTAATGCGGGTCCCAATGACGGCGTGAGCGGTGACCTGATCGTCGAGTTTGCCGTCCGCTCCGATGAGCGCTTTGTGCGCCACGGCAGTGACCTGCTCTACAGCCTACTCCTGCCGATCGACGAGGCGATCCTCGGTGGCAAGGTGATCGTGCCGACCCTCGAGGGGGACGTCAAGGTGACGATCAAGCCGGGGACACAGCCGGGTGAGATCCTACGACTGCGCAATAAGGGACTACCCTCCGTCGATGATCCTCGGAGAGGAGACGAACTGATCTCCATCCAGGTCCACATCCCCTCACGGCTCAGTGGCGACGACCGGAAGCTGGTGGAGCAGATGGCGACTCGGTCGGCATTTCACCCCACGGAAGCGGACCGCAAGGCACACGCCTCCAAGCAGCGTAGCCGGATGGAGCTGTAAGGAAGCCCAGTCGCCGGGCGACTTATAGTGTTAGAGCAGCTCTCGCTGCACGATGAACGAAAAAAGGCGGGCACCCTCCACATCGGAGGATGCCCGCCTTTTTCTTTTATCCTAATAGTGGACTTACTTCTCGATCGCTGCGATGCCGGGAAGCGTCTTGCCCTCGATCGCCTCGATGAGTGCGCCACCACCGGTGGAGACGTAGCTCACCTGGTCAGCGAGGTGGTACTTATTGATCGCCGCTACGGAGTCACCGCCGCCGACGAGGGAGTAGGCGCCGTCCTTCGTCGCCTCAGCAACCGCCTTAGCAACCGCCTCGGTGCCCTTGCCGAACTTGTCAAACTCGAAGACCCCCGCAGGACCATTCCAGAGGATTGTCTTAGACTGCAGGATCACCTCACGGAAGAGCTCGATCGTCTTGGGACCGATGTCCAGACCCTCGCGATCATCGGGGATGTCATTGCAGGGTACGACCTTGCTGTCAGCATCGGGAGCGAAGTCTGTGGCTGCGACGCAGTCGGTGCCGAGTACGAGACGGACCCCATTCTTCTTTGCCGTCTCCTCGATCTCACGCGCCACATCGAGCTTGTCTTCCTCCAGGAGAGACTTGCCGACGTTGCCGCCACGAGACTTCATAAAGGTATAGGTCATGCCGCCCGTGAGGATTAGGTTGTCCACCTTGCCGAGGAGATTCATGATCACGTCGATCTTTGTGGAGACCTTGGAGCCGCCGAGGATGGCGGTGAAGGGGTGCTTGGCGTTATTCAGGATCTCATTGACCGCATTCACCTCCTTCTGCATCAGGTAGCCAAACATCTTGTGATCCGCATCGAAGTACTCAGCAATCAGCGCCGTGGAGGCGTGGGCGCGGTGAGCGGTACCGAAGGCGTCATTGACGTATACCTCGGCGAGGTCTGCCAGCTCCTTGACAAATCCCTTCTGGCTCGCCTTGACAGCCTTCTTGGCAGCTGCGGTCTCCTCCTCGGAGGCGTCCTTGGGGAGTCCCATCGGCTTGCCCTGCTCCTCAGCGTGGAAGCGAAGGTTCTCCAGGAGGAGCGCCTCGCCGTCCTTGAGCTCCATCGCCATCCGCTTCGTCTCCTCGCCGACGCAGTCGGGGGCGAGCTTCACGTCCACGCCGAGCAGCTCAGAGACGTGTGAAAGGATGTTCTTCATGGAGAGCCTGGGGTCGGCTCCGGTCTTCGGGCGACCGAGATGTGAGGCGATGATGAGGCGACCGCCGTCACCGATGATCTTCTTGAGGGTGGGGAGGGCAGCACGGATGCGGGTGTCGTCGGTGATCTGGAGATTATCGTCCAGAGGGACATTGAAGTCGACACGCACGAAGACGCGCTTACCGCCGAAGTTGTAGTCTTGGATCTTTGCCATAGCTATAGGGTTTATTAGTGTATTGATCTCTTTCTTACCCTACAAATTTAGTAATTTCTTGGGGAATAAAGGGAAGGGCTATCCGATCGTGAGGATTGTCCAAAGGTCGTGGTACATTTGTCCATGCTTCAGGAAATCATCGATAACTTCAATCATCTGGGCGCCTCCGGTACACCCTTCTACTTCCTCATTAATTATCGGGGAGATAGCTGCTACATCGATCGTATTGACCGGTCGGGCGAGACGCCTTTCTTCCTCTCCATAGAGGGGCGGGCGAATCGTCCGCTGGAGAGCCTGCCCTACGACGGCTCACCGGGACCGCTGATGCTAACCGCTCACCCGGAGAGCTACGACCGCTATGCGGAGCGCTTTGCGGTGATCCGTGAGGGGCAGCTGAGGGGGGACTCTTTCCTCGCCAATCTGACGCTCCGGACGGCAGTAGACTTCACCGGAGACCCGCGTGAATTGCTGAGTCGAGTGCCGGCGAAGTACTGCGCCTGGCTGCCGGGGCACTTCATCTGCTTCTCCCCAGAGATCTTTGTCCGGATCTCCTCCGACGGGGTGATCAGCTCGTATCCGATGAAGGGGACGATCGACGCCACGCTGCCGGATGCGGAGCAGAGGATACTCGCTGACCCTAAGGAGCAGGCTGAGTCGGCGACGATCGTCGACCTGATACGCAACGACCTCTCGTCCGTGGCGGAGCATGTGCGGGTGGATCGGTACCGCTATATCGATCGTGTGGAGACGCGAGACGGAGCGCTGCTGCAGGTCAGCTCAGAGGTGACGGGACAGCTGCCCGCAGGATGGCAGGGAGAGCTGGGCACTATCCTGAGCAAACTCCTGCCGGCGGGGTCGATCACCGGAGCCCCTAAGGCTGCTACACAAGAGCTGATTGCTCGAGCGGAGCAGCATGAGCGGGGCTTCTATACAGGGATCTGCGGTTTCTTCGACGGAGAGAGTCTCGATACGGGCGTGATGATCCGCTTCATCGAGAGGGATGGCGAGCACTTCTACTACCACGCCGGCGGCGGCATCACGATCAATAGCGACTGCCGCAGTGAGTACGAGGAGGTGATAGAGAAGATCTACTTACCCCTATGATCTACTACATCGAGACCATCGGGGTGGAGGAGGGCGATCGGATGCCGCTGGCAATGTATCACCTCCGCCGGGTGAGAGAGACACTGCACGAGGTACCGCCCTTCCTCTCGACTGAGGAGCAACTGAGGGCACTCCTCCGGGCAGCTCGACCGGATGGGGCAGCCGCTCCGCTCAAGATGCGTATCGTCTACTCCTCCGCCGGGATCAACGAGGTGACCGTGACCCCTTATACCTACGACATATGTACGGTCCGGAGACTGCAGCTCTACCGAGTGCCGGACGGCTATCGGTACGACCGTAAGTACCTCGACCGGTCGCTTCTGGATCACATCGCCTCTTCGCTTCCCGATCACGAGACGGTGGCGCTGCTGATCCGTGGAGATCGGGTCACCGATACCACCTTTACAAATGTTTGTCTGCGGAGAGCGGGACGGTGGGAGACCCCCGACCGCCCACTCCTGGAGGGAACTCGCCGCCGCTCCTACCTGGAGTCGGGCGAGATCAGGGCCGTTCCCGTGACGATAGACGATCTCCTCGGGGGACGCTGGAGCGAGATCTCGCTCATCAATGCGCTCAATCCCCTTGGAAGACTGATCCTCCCGGTCACCGCGATACGTGGTCCCATCATCGAGGGGTGGTCATAGTCTGATAAAATGTGTACCTTAGGGGGCTGATCGAGGTATAATCGACCAGCCTGCAATAATCTATCTAACGTATATTTGAGCCATGGACTTGAATCCCACAGACATGAATACCGCTCCCCAAGACGAGGAGCAGAAGACCATCACCGGAGCAGAGGCAGAGCAGACCGGAGAGACCCAGACCACCGAGACCGTAGAGACAGCGGAGAGAGAGGAGGCTGAGGTCCCCGAAGCTGAGCCTGCCACTGAGACGACCCCGACGGAGGAGAAGATCGTCACACCCGACGAGGATGAGCCCGATGAGCAAGATGAGGAGGACGAGTCCGAGGAGAGCGAGGAGGCTACGCGGAAGCCCCGTACCGATCTCTCCAAGCTCAGTGGCGACGAGCTCTATGAGGCGATCAATGCTATGGTCGAGGGCGGTACCGTCCCGACACAGCGTGACATGCGCCGTCTCGAGCGCCAGATGATGCCTAAGGGTAGCGTCACCCCCAAGCCCGCCGCTGAGGAGGGTGCCGAGACCGAGGCCGGCGAGCCTACACCTGAGGACGAGGCTGCGATGCGCTTCATCAACCTCAAAACCCGTGCACAGAAGCTCCGTAGCGAGCAGCGCGAGCAGGAGCGGTCGGAGCGGGAGGCCAATCTCGCTGCCAAGAGACAGCTGGTCGAGCGACTGAGAGAGCTCCTCAGCCCCACCAATACGATGAATCCGATCACCCTTCGCAACGAATTCTTCAACATTCGCCACTCCTGGAGCGAGGTCGGTCGTGTCCCCGACAACGACCGCAACGCCCTGATGGACGAGTACTCCGGTCTCCTCGATCGATTCTATGAGGAGAAGGAGATCGGCGAGGGAGAGCGGATCCAGGACTACGCCGACAACCGTGCTCAAAAGGAGGAGATCATCAGCAAAGCAAGAGCCCTCGGCGAGGAGCCGGATGCGGTCAAGGCCTTCCGCAAGATGAAGGGTCTCCTCGACGAGTGGAAGGAGGTGGGTCCCGTAGCGCCGGAGTTTAAGGACAGCCTCTGGAAGGACTTCAAGGACGCCCAGCAGGTGGTCTATAAGCGGCACGACGATCACTTCAAGGCGATCCACGAGGACGAGAAGGCCAATTATGAGAAGAAGAAGGAGCTGGTAGAGACCCTCGAGAAGATGCTCGTCACCCTGCCCGACAGCCGTCAGGGCTGGCGCCGCTATGAGAACGAGCTGAAGAGGATCCACACCCAGTGGATGTCCATTGGCCGCGTCCCTAAGGATCTCTTCATCGAGCTCAGGAGCCGGTACGACCTGGTGAGAGACGAGTTCTATATGCAGCGCAAGGCTTTCCTCAAGGAGCTCTCCGCTGAGATCACGCCCAAGCTGGAGCGTCTCCGTGAGCTGGTGGACGAGGCCGAGGCACTCAAGGACAGCGAGGACTGGGGACCCACGACGGAGAAACTCAAGGCTCTGCAGAGAGAGTGGACGGAGAACTCCCGCTTCGGTACTCAGGTCGCTGAGGCACAGCGTCTCTGGAAGCGCTTCCGCTCAGCCTGCGACAAGTTCTTCGAGCGCAAGGCAGAGCTGCACAAGCAGCGCAATGCCGACCGTAAGGAAAACCTCCAGGCCAAGTACGACGTCGTCGATCGCCTCGAGGCACTACTCGACCGACGCAATGATCCCTCCGTTGCCGATGAGGTGAAGGCGCTCGAGCAGGAGTGGCGCTCTATCGGACCGGTGCCCAATGATGAGAAGGACGATGTACTCAATCGCTACTTCGGTGCCATGCGCATCCTCAATGGTCAGGGCGGTCGCCGCGGAGGCAACCGTCGTGAAGGGGGCAATAGAGACCGTCGCGGAGGCAACCGCCGAGACGATCGTCAGAGAGAGCCAAAGTTCTCCAAGGTCAATCTTGATAAGGACCTCACCAAGCTCTCCAAGGACGACCTTAAGGACGAGCAGAAAAATGTGAAGCACGGCATCTCTAAGCTGGAGGACGAGCTCCTGCAGCTGGAGACCAACTTCGGATTCTTCTCCGGCGACCCCAGTAACCCCATGGTCAAGCATATGCAGGCGAAGATCGATGAGGTCAAGGCGAAGATCTCTCAGTACCAGGATCGCGTAGGAGAGATCAAGGAGGAGGTGAAGAAGCCCGAGGAGGAGACTCCGGCTGAGACTCCGGCTGAGACTAATGCTGATGCTCCTGCTGAGACTACAGCCGAGGAGAAGGCTGAGGAGTAATCCCATCTAGACTCAAAGAGGGGGCTGCATCCGGATCCGGGTGCAGCCCCCTCTTTTCTTTCTCTGGCTGTGAGGTGCCTACTCACCTAGGTGTGACGCATTTAAGCTTTACACAAGTGATTCGACTCATCGTGAGAGCGAAGCACCCCGGCAGGGGTGCCCGTTTCTTAGCCACGCGGTCGAGGGGCGTAGCCCCGATGACCCGTGGATCAGGCATAGCAAGCGATCCCGCGACCCCGTCAGGGTGTCGCACTGATTGCCTGACTGGTAAGTGCTCCCCCCCGTTCACCTCGACTGACGTTCCCCCTCACTTATCCGGAAGCTTCAGCGGTGCAAATATAGCACCCCCACCGAGAGGAGTTGTCTCACAGAGTCTTTATATGTCTCTTCCTGTCTCATCCTAAACAAAATTGCGTTTCCTGCGGTCTTCGTCATCCCTGCTTACTCCCCTAGGAGAGCCGCAGACACGCGACGTCTCAGCTCCTCATACTCCTCAAGAGTGAGCCGCCGTGAGAGTGAGACAGCGCTGTATCCCCCATAGTTCATCACCCAGTTATTGACATTCCGGACCGAACCAAAGCGCTTCACAAAGCTTCGCCCCTCGCCTGCACGCTCCCCCTCGACTGCAGGGACTCGCTCCTCCTGAGGCCGCTCATACGCAGCCAGAAGGGCGATCTCTCGCTCGTGGGAGAGGATCCGCGCATGCTCCTCATCCGGCAGACGCTGCTGCACCTCCAGCGCCTCAGGCCAGAGACGCTGCCGCCACAGCTCCTCACGCAGGTCCTCCAGCAAGCCGCGCTCCAGGAGCGAACCCTTGCGGAGCGAGCCAAGGAGGAGAGGCGTCTCTCGCCGGAGCTCCTCCAGTGAGAGCTCCGCCCCGCTCAGCAGCTCTGCCCACTCCCTCAGCGGACCCCGCTCACCCAGCCGGATCAACTGCTCCACCGCCCCCGCCCGCTCGGATCGGTATGCCGTTAGCGCCCATGCAGCCAGCCGCTTCGTCTCCGGCGGATACGAGTCAGCGGTCAGCACCTCAGTCAGATGGGACCGGGCCGCAAGCGTATCGCCCTCTATCCGAGCCAGCGAGTAGGCCATCGCCGGGTCGGGAGCAAGCTCCAGGAGTCTCCTCAGACGGATGGTGTCACCGAGGAGTGCCGCCGCCATCATCGCCTGCCGCTTATCCTGCGACGCCAGCGCCACCTCCGGGTGTCCCGTCCTTAGCCCGATCCGCTCCAGGAGAAGGGTGTCCCCCAGAGCGTCGGCGGTACGGAAGAGTTTCTCCCCCTCCCCGGCAGGTAGAGAGCGGAGCGGATAGAGCAGGAGCGGGTAGTCTGTCAGCTCTGCGGGGCGATCCTCATACGAGAGGTCGGCAAGGGAGCGGCGGAGATAGGTCCGTGCGTTGAGCCGCTCGACCCGGTCGAGCAGAGAGCAAGAGGAGAGAAGTAGAGGAAGGAGAAGAAGGAGCACGCCGCAGCTCCCTGCCCATCGGCTGAGAGGAGAGGAGTGGTCCACGGCGTCAGGTCTCACTGATTCATCACCACACTGAGACGGTGCGTCACCTCGTCAGCGACGCCGGCAGGGAAGTGGATCCCCCGCCGATGGATACTGGTCACCCAGCCGGGCACATCCGCATCCTGCAGCGTCCGGAGGACGTGGCGAAACTCCTGAGTCTCCATCTCAGTATAGAGGTCCGCTGCCCGACCGCGGAAGCGATCCAGCTCCTCATCCTCGTAGTAGAGGATCATCGGACGTCGCTTGTCCGTGAGATTGATCGGTGTCGTGCAGCCGACCGAGCAGGAGAGGCAGCCACCGCCACACTCAGCCGACACCGCCGCGTCAGGCGCCTCTCCGCCATTTTGCCGGATCATATGCACCAGCCGCCGGATCAGGAGTCCGACAGCCACAGCCAGTATCAGTAGTGTTATGAGTGTTGACATAGATGATATCGTGTTTCTTATGCAAAGGTACCCATTTTACCGTAAGGTAGGGGTAAAGGGAGTCGGACGATCCCGCAGGGGCGAAGCCCCGGAGGGATCATCGCTTTTTAGACCGGGTGTCGAGGCACGAAGTTCCGAAGACCCCGGGAAGAGGATCCCGTGAAAGATATACGACCCCGTCAGGGTGTCGCACTTACCAGTCAGGCAATGAGTGCGACACCCTAGCGGGGTCGCGGGATCGCACGCAATGCCGGATCCCCGGGTCGTCGGGGCTACGCCCCTCGACCACGGGGCTAAAAAGCGGGCACCCCTGCCGGGGTGCTTCGCTGTCCACTCTTCACAATAAGTTGAATGGCTTATGAAAACTCATGTGCGTCACCCCTGGGTAAGCAGAGCGAGGGCCGCCTCCCGGGTGGGAGACAGCCCTCGCTTAGTTTTCTATAGGGTGTGGAGATTACTCCTGTGTCTCAGCGTCCTCCATCTTCTCGCGGAGCTCGGCGAGTGCGTCGAGGTCTCCGAGGGTAGACTTCTCTGCCGGAGCAGAGGGGGTGGTGTTGCTGAAGTCTGCTGCGGTCGTCGTCTCAGCGCTGATGCCCTTAGCAGCATCCTCGTAGGTGCGAGTGTGGCTGACGATGATGCGCTTGGCGCTGCGGTTGAACTCGAGCACCTTGAAGTCCAGCTCCTCGCCGGTCTCTGCCTGAGCGCCGTCCTCCTTGACGAGCTGCTTCAGAGGAGCAAAGCCCTCGATCTCGTCGGGGAAGTTGATCACGGCGCCACGTGCGCTGATCTCGCCTACCGTGCCCTTGTGTACAGAGCCGATGGCGTAAACGCCCTCGATGCCGGCCCAGGGGTCGGGAGTGCACTGCTTGTGTCCCAGTGAGAGACGGCGGCTCTCCTTGTCGACATCCAGGACGACAACGTCGATCTTGGAGCCGATGGTGGTGAAGTCGCTCGGGTGCTTGATCTTCTTGGTCCAGGAGAGGTCGCTGATGTGGATCAGACCGTCGATACCGTCCTCGAAGGTGACGAAGATACCGAAGTGGGTGAAGTTGCGCACCTCAGCGGTGTGCTTGCTTCCGATCGGGTAGCGCTCCTCGATGCTCTCCCAGGGATCGGGCGTGAGCTGACGGATACCGAGGCTCATCTTGCGCTCCTCGCGGTCGATGGAGAGGATGACGCACTCGATCTCCTCGCCTACCTTGAGCAGGTCAGAGGGGTGATGTACGTGCTTCGTCCAGCTCATCTCGCTGACATGGACGAGACCCTCTACGCCTGGCTTTACCTCTACGAAGGCACCGTAGTCAGTCAGGACTACCACCTTACCCGTCACCTTGTCGCCCACCTGGAGGCCCTCCTCGAGAGCGTCCCAGGGGTGGGGGGTGAGCTGCTTCAGACCGAGAGCGATACGCTTGCGATCCTCATCGTAGTCGAGTACGACGACATTGATCTTCTGACCGATCTCGACCACCTCCTCGGGGCTATTGATACGACCCCAGGAGAGATCGGTGATGTGGACGAGACCGTCGACGCCACCGAGGTCGATGAAGGCACCGTAGGAGGTGATGTTCTTCACCGTACCCTCGAGTACCTGACCCTTCTCGAGGTGAGAGATGATCTCGGCACGCTGTGCCTCGAGCTCCTCCTCGATGAGTGCCTTGTGGGATACGACGACATTATGATAGTCGGGATTGACCTTGATGACGCGGAACTCCATCGTCTTGCCTACAAACTCCTCGAAGTCGCGGATCGGACGGACGTCGATCTGTGAGCCGGGGAGGAAGGCGTTGACACCGAAGATATTGACCAGCATACCACCCTTGATACTCTTGTCGATATATCCGGTGATGGTCTCCTTGGTCTCCAGTGCCTCCTCGATGCGCTTCCAGGCACGGTCGCGCATAGCATCCTCGTGAGAGAGCAGAGGGCGGCCGTCCTTGGCCTCCGTCTTGCGGACATACACCTCTACCTCGTCACCGACCTTGAGATCCTTATTGTAGCGGAACTCGCTTGTAGGGATGACGGCGGGAGCGCGCAGACCCACGTCTACCTTGACCTCACGCTTGTCCATGGCGATCACCTTACCGGTGATGATCTCGTCCTCGTTGATGTTGGGGATAGTCTCAGCGTACTTCTTCTTCTCCTCCTCCAGCTGCTCAGCTGAGATGTCGGACTCGCGATTGTACTTGTCCCAGTCAAAGTCCGCGTTGGGCTTTGTCTCGTCGTACTTTGTAATCATGCATTAATAGCTCTAGGCTATCATGTTTCTAAAAGGGTTAAACAATACGTTACTATGCCCGTCCGCCCCTTTCCCTCGGGAAATCGGTGGACAAGCACGGCGCAAAGGTAACGTAAATAATTGAAACCTAAAACCCTGCCCCCTTAAGAGCGCCCGGAGGTGGTGGCGGTTAGAAGAAGTCTCCGAAGAGCGCCAGAGTCAGTGCGATGATCGCCAGCACCGAGTAGATCACCCAGTGCACCCACGCTGCCGTCTCCTGTCGACCCTTACGCCAGAGCGGGATCGAGCACACGAGCGAGAGTAGGTAGAGCAGCAGGAGGACGCCCACCGGCCAGAGCAGCCCGCCCATCTCTCTCAGGGTGAGCAGCCCAGGCACCTCACCATCCATACCTCCGATGAAGTTGCTCAGCACAAGCATCTCAGCGAGGACGAGGATGAAGTAGAGTACAGAGTGCCAGATGGCGGCGTCCCTCCTCCGACCCTTACGCCAGAGAGGAAGCGACACAAGGAGCGGCAGCGCCCCCGGCACCACGATCACGCATAGCAGTACAAGTAAGAAGTCCATACCATGTATATTATAAAGTGACTTAGTACATAGATGTCCGCTCTATCAGTCAGACGCCACAGCCTATCTAGGACAAGCCTTATATCTGATACACAAATATATGCATTAGTCACCATTCTACAAGGCGTCCCCCTGCCGGGTCAGGGGTGACGCCTTTGAGATTTAAAACAAAGAGGTGATAATCCTTGTCGCTGTGCAATCCCGTCGAATGATCGCTCCCCTGATGCTCCCGCCACCGATCCCGCAGGGGCGTAGCCCCGGAGGGATCATCGCTTTTTAGACCGGGTGTCGAGGCACGAAGTGCCGAAGACCCCGGGAAAGAAGTCCCCGATAAAGATATACGACCCCGACAGGGCGTCGCACATACCAGTCAGTCATTCAGTGCGACACCCTGGCGGGGTCGCGAGGGCGTTTGCGATCCTGATCCCCGGGTCGTCGGGGCTACGTCCCTCGACCCGGGGATAAAAAGCGGGCACCCCTGTCGGGGTGCTTCGTTCTCCACTATTCACGATGAGTTGAATGGCTTCTGTATCACTCAAAGGCGTCCCCCTGCCGGGTCTCTCTAGAGTGCTGGTTCTTCAGGATGGGCTATCTTTGCTGTACTATTACTGGTAACACTAGACCCATTCTGTATGCTGAGACATCTTATTCCTGTCCTTATAGGGCTGTCCGGGATGATTATCTATATCCGTAATCTCGTCGGACTTGAGCGCGAGAAGGAGACGCTCGACAATCCCCTCTATGTGTCGGCGCGCCGACGGGAGATCTACCTCTGGCTCGTGATCTTCTTCGTGATCATGGTGGATCATATCGGACCGTTAGTTCAGCTGCTCTTCCATTGAGCAAAGTAGAAGAAGCCCGCCCCTCGATGTCGCATCGGAGGGCGGGCGGATTCTTAAATAGTTCTTGGCTGTATGAAAAGACGGACCTTGCTACTAAGGTCTTAGAATATGATGTGCCAGAGGGCGAGTAGGATGATGACCCAGAGGGCGATGCTGACGACCTTGACCGTCGTGCTGCTGTGCTTGCTCCGGAGGATCATCCCGATCGGGATCACTCCGATCACGTAGATCAGCAGGGTGGCGAAGGGCAGAGCGACAAGACCACCAGCGATGGAAAAGAGTAGCCCGGCCGCTGTGCTGCGGAAGTACTCCCCGTCGTGGAAGAAGTCGTACTGGAAGAGATCCCCGTCGGCGAGACCTGTGATGACTCCTCCCATGGCGACGAAGAGTCCAAGGATAAGCAGAATGGAGCCTGTCCAGAGTAGTCCCTTGCGCCAGCCGGGGGAGAGGAAGTCGGAGGGGCGGGGGAAGGCACTCTTACGATCGCCCGACTCCTTTCCCTCCGCCTCGCTCTTGGTGATCGTCTCGTCGATGTCCTGCCAGATTGTCGATGGGGAGACCGGCTTGCCGTGGAGCTCAAGTCGCTGGGTCACTGTCTTGGCTTGAGGGACAAAGATTGTCATCGCCAGGTAGACGAGGATGATCGCCGGTGCGACGGGGGTGAAGAGTAATAGGATGAAGGTGAGGCGGAAGAGTAGGGCGTCCATGCCGAGGTACTCTCCGAGGCCGCCGAGGACACCGCCGAGCCAGCGGTCCACTGTGGAGCGGTAGTAGATGTGTCGGGGACGCGGCCCCTCCATGGCGGTCGGTGGGATCGGTGGGGTGGGGATCCTCCTCTGCTCCGTCTCGGTCTCGGGGGCAGCGGTGTCGCAG